>Ga0307478_10003638_pt1 | contig 11368 bp, 9 predicted proteins | sample atmos_gasesECM4C_2_FD_203713 | JGI IMG/M metagenome (GOLD analysis project Ga0307478, IMG submission 203713) | Hardwood forest soil microbial communities from Morgan-Monroe State Forest, Indiana, United States - atmos_gasesECM4C_05 | ecosystem: Environmental > Terrestrial > Soil > Temperate...
GGCGCTGATATTCGCGCGCCACTTGCAGTTGTACGGAATCTTCGCTCGGTTTGGCATTTTGGGCGGGAACTGGAGGCTCAGGAGCCGACGAAGTGGAAGCCAGAGTGGAGGCTTGAGGCGCCGCGCTGGATTCGAAAAAGTGCTGTAACATTCCGGAATAAAGTAGACCCACAATGAGGATGATTCCCGCGGCTAGGCCAATCACCAGGGGGATGCGCCAGCCCAAACGCGGCTTGGGACGCGGGGCCAGCAGCTCAAGCCCGATCTTGTTGACCCATTCGTACGATTCTTCCGGCTTGAGCGGCTCGGGAAGCGGTAGCTCGCTGGCCGCGGCGGGTACGACGCGCTGTGGCTGGGGCGTCGGCTCGGCGGGTAACACCGCGCTGGCATACACGGCCTCGGGCGCGGCCGTGGGTGTCTCAGGAACTTCGGACGGTTTCGGGGACTCTTTCGGAATCTCTTTCGTTGACGTCACTGGTTCCGGCTCAGCGCCGATCGTATATACGCGCATCGTAATGGGATCGGAGGGCTCCTTACGGACGATGGCGGAGGCGGCTTCATAAACAGAGGCGGGAGACTCGCGGGGAGCCAGCACCGGAGACGGCGCTGGAGCGCTCACCGGAGCGGAGGCAGGGGGCGAGGCCCTGGACTGATCCACCAGACGCTCGATGCCAACCAGCATCTTTTGCAGGTTCTCGTCGGACCGCGCCGAGGCGTCGCGCAGTTTTCCGATGGCCTGCGATTGCTCGGCCAGGTTCACTTCCAGCGTGCTGATGCGCTCGACCACTTTGGTTTGCAGCGTATCGACGAAAGCCGTCATGGAGCGGCTCTGGGCTTCCTCGAAATCATGCCGCAACTTCTGCTCGGCCTGCTGGAAGCGCACATCCACGGTGGACTGCACGAGAACAGGCAGCTGCGTATCCAGATCGGCCAGACACTGGTCCACGCGCCTAATGTCGTCGCGCAACTGACCCACGTCACTCACTTGAGCGGCGAGGCGGGCCTCGAATGCCATGAGCGTCTTGCCTAGAACATCGGTGGGCAGGGGTCCGGCGGGCGTGGACTCCACGTGCGCACCGGATTCCATCTCGACGATGCGGCTTTCTACAGTCTGCAAGCGCGAAAGCAGCGGGTCGAGGTCAACATCGGGCTCGCGGCGTGATCTTGCGGGGCCTTGCGTCAGACGGATTCCGGCTCCCAAGGCGAGACCACCGCCGAAACTGATCGCAAGCGTTTTGAGAACGGCTTTCATCATAGGGCTATGTGCGCGAGCGTTTGCAAAACTCTCGCACATTCAATTAATTATAACTCCAAAAAATGTTCGTAAACCCTAGATTTTATTGCGACAGAATTCGGGTTTCAAACTGATCGACACAAGGGCCAGGCGAGAGCCGGGTTAATCACCAGCGGCGGATTTGGTGCTGGGGGCCTCTTTTCCACTTGCCGCACGGCCATGGCCTTTTTGGGCCTTGAGCCAAGCGGGCGGGCGGCCGCGGCGGGGGCCGCTTCCCGCGGCCAATCTTTCGAGACTTAGAATCGCTTCGTCAATCTGTTCTCTTTCCCGGCGCAGATCTTCCAGGATTTTCGTTAAATTCATGATGGTTTCCTCTCGTCAACCAGGGCGCGAATCCGAATGTAATGGTCCATTTCTAGCTTCCAGCTCCGGCAGTGGCATTTTCCGGGCTTGCCTTCCTTGAATTATAGACGCGCCGCCAATTGCAGGAATACTAGGATAATGCTTGATCACCGGGTAGGCGATCCCTGAAATCCCTGACCCCATGACGGGACGGGCGCCCTAACTCAGTGTGTGGGAAGGTTTTTTTTCTCTCTCCCGGTCCTGAGCGACGGGGCGCCGGAAGATTTTTATGAAATGCAGGCATCGCCAAATGGAAATCCACGAAATAGCTACGGGATTTGGCCGTGCCGGGCAGACTTCCGGCTGTTCGTGCGCGGCCAATTTTCCGTAGGTAGTCGCGTTCAGGCCTCGATGAATCCCTGTCGGATGGCGTAACGAACCAGATTGGCGGTCTGGTGCAGGTTGAGCTTGTCCATGATGCGGGTGCGGTGGCAGTCGGCGGTTTTCACACTGATCCCGAGCCGCGCGGCGACTTCCTTGGTGGAATTGCCTTCCGCGATCAAAGTGACCACTTGCCGTTCCCGATCCGTCAACTGGCTGACGCGCCGCGACGGGCTCCGATAGCTGAACGGTTCTAGTACCAGCTCTGCCACAATGTGGGCAATCTCCGGCGAGAAGTAGGTTCGCCCGTGGGACACTTCTTCGATACTCCGCAGCAGCTCGTCGGCAGTGCGCGTTTTGAGCACATAGCCCCGAACGCCGATCTCGATCGCTTCCCTTACGCGATACTCCTCGGCGTGCTTGCTGAGCACGATAATGCGGGTCGCCGGGCTGACCTCCAGGATCTGGCGGACGCAGTCCAAGCCGGCGCCGGGGAGCTCGAAATCCAAAATGACAATGTCTGGCTGAAACTGCTGAGCGAAACAAACGGCTTCGGCGTCGTCCTGGTGCCCCATCACGCGGAAGCCCTCGCCTTCCATCAACGCCTTGAGCGCCTGAAAAACCAGCGGGAATCGATAAATGAGTAAAATCCGTGTCGGCATCTGCCCTCCGAGTTGTAACATCCTGCACCGCCGTTTCGACCAGCTGCATCGCAGCGGGAGCGCTTCTTTTTATTCGTCGATCTTGTTCCAAGTTCGGAACAAAACGCTCTCTTGTGAAGCGCTACTCACTTATTTATCAGAGTTTTTGGTGGCATTCAAGGCTTTTGTTCCAGATTCAGAACAGGCCGTTCCAGTACCATAGTCCCAACGGTAACTGGGAAAGCTAACTGGTGTTACCTGTCCCGGTACCCGGAGTTTACCGTGAGTTAAAGTGGCATATCTCACAAGAATGCCGCCCAAGATGGTCATTTCACGGCAGTTTCTTCTGCAAGCGTTGAGCCTGCGCATTCAGGGCGTAGATTTGCTTGAGATCCTCTTCCGCCAGGGAGATAGCGTTCTGAATTCGTGAGATTTCGGCGCTGCTCACGGGCACACACCGAGAGCGCGAGGAGCAGTGAGGATACTTCGGTCTTACATCGGACATTCTGTGCGCCGGCAATAGCCGGCATGTTAAGGTAATGCCAAGAAACATTGCAGAATCCAGGATTCCTCGGCGTAGGAGCTTCTTTACCCCGGCGTAAAGCGCCCTGGGCCGCCTTCCTTATCGCAGCCTGCTTCTTCCTGTTTTATCTCGCTTTGCGAACGAATAACTACACGAGTATTGACGGCGCATTGCGCTGCCTGGGTGTCTTTTTTAAAGGCGACCGTTTTCATGACAACAACCACATGCTTTATCCCTTCTGGATCTCGATGTGGGCAAAGCTTAACGGCGTGCTCGGCATTCATGCCGCGGATGCCTTTCAGTACATTCGCATCAGTCAGGCAATGAATGCTTTTGTCTCAGCCGCCGCCGTCGGCTTCCTCTATCTGCTGATTGAACCCCTTGCCGGCCTTCGAGCGGCAGTGATGGGGAGCCTGGTATTTGGTTTCTCAATGACGTTGAGTTTGCAGGGAACCACATCCGACGAACCGCCGGCTGGTCTCTTTTTTGCGCTCTTGGCATTGGTGATCCTGACCTCTAGCATCCGAAAATCCAATCCCGTCCTTATGTCCCTGAGCGGTTTTTGTATGACGCTGGGGCTGGCTTCGTATGAGACTATGGGCACCGTCATTGGTCCGGCGACTCTGTTGTGCTGCTTCTGGCCGGTCTCGCCGTCCGAGCGCCGCGGACCGAATCCCGTCATCCGGCGTCTGGCCATCGTCGCGGCGGGGGGCGCCGTGGGCGTTTTCATCGTTTACGGATGGGCTTACGCCAGCCAGGGCGTGCCGTGGACCCGGATGCCTGCCCGGTTCGCTTCGCTTGGTGGCGCGCCCGAGGTCTATACCGGAGTCAATATGCTTCCCAGCAAGATACTGAACGTTCCATTCGGGCTAATCGAGTGCCTATTCGCCGCTATACCTCCCGATTACGCGGGAATTCGTTCACTACTACGCCATCCGAACCGTTTCATCTGGCTCCCGGCCGCTCTCATGGCCTTCTCGCTGCTCGCGGTAATCTTCGTGTTGGCCGTGCAAAGCTGGCGCGTTATAGCGCGCCCGGTAACGCCGTTCCGGCTGGCGCTGACTCTCGGAGCCACCATATTCACAGCCTTTCCGTTATGGTACTGGGGTCCGCTCAATCCAAAGCTCTGGCTGTTCCCTCTTGCATGCCTGATCTTTGCTTTTAGCGTTGCATGGGGTCGCGGTCAACTCGCCCCGGGCGCCCAAAAACTGCTAACGGCGTGTCTGCTCGTTTTGTTATCGGCCGAGATTGCACGGAATCTGCCGGGTGTCATCCACGAGCATATTGAGACAACCCCTCACTTGAAGGATGCCGCGGAGGTTGCGGGAATGATTGGGCCGGACGATTGGGTTGTGATCGATTTCGACGACGTCTCTACGCTATGGACGACCATCTGGGGGTATAACGCCAAGTCGCTGCTGTTACCCGCTTCAACCGCGGTTTCGGCGAGCCGGTGGCTGGATGAAGCCGAGGCATCCTGCCGCAAAGGGCGCGGACGTATTCTCTTCATCGGAGTCTTGCAACACAGTAGATCCACCTGGGACGCTTTCTTGGGTTCCAGAGTGGGGATTCCTTTCGACTTACTCAGTGGCTACCGGGCACGAGCCACGCTCCTGAAGCGTTTGGATAGGGGCGGCTCGCCGGTTGAGGTGTGGCAGTACACACCGGCTTCCCGCTGAGGCGGTTAAGATTGGCGGGAGCCCGGCACGGGCGGCAGGAACTCCTGTCCTACGCTAATCTTGATGCTGGCGATGAAACTCCGCGAGATCGCGAGCGCGCTCGGCTGTGAACTGATTGGCGATGGGGGAACTGAAATCTCAGGCGTGGCCGGGATGGAGCATGCGGTACCGGGCCAGTTGACGTTTCTCGCCAATCCAAAATACGCGCACAAGGTAAGGGACACGCGCGCCAGCGCGATTCTCACCGCGGACGCGCTGCGGGATCTGCCCATCGCGAGCCTGGTTTCGAGCAATCCATATCTTGATTTCGCGCGGGCGCTGGAGTTGTTCTATCAGCCGCCGAAGCCCGCGCCGGGAATTCATCCGCTGGCTTCGGTGGCGAAATCCGCCAGCATCGGGGAAGGTGCCTCCATCGGGCCGTTCGCCGTGGTGGAAGAAAACGTGACGATCGGCCGGAACGCCGTTCTACATCCGCATGTGGTGATCTACGAAGGCGCACGGATCGGCGACGGTTTCGTGGCGCATTCGCATGCGGCCGTGCGCGAGTTCTGCCGGATTGGCAACCGCGTGATTTTGCAGAATGGCGTGGTCATCGGTGGCGACGGTTTCGGCTTCGCCAAACGCGCGGATGGCACGCATTACAAGATTGTGCAGTCGGGGCCAACGGTGATCGAGGACGACGTGGAAATCCAGAGTCTCACGTCGATCGACCGCGCCACTGTCGGCGAAACGCGCGTGAAGCGCGGCGCGAAACTCGACAGCCTGGTGCAAGTGGGCCACGCCTGCGTGGTGGGCGAAGACAACATCATCTGTTCGCAGACAGGACTCGCCGGAAGCTCGATTTTGGAGCGCAACGTCCTTCTGGCAGGTCAGGTGGGGATCTCGGGTCATCTGACGATTCACGAAAACGCCGTGGTGTACGCGCAAAGCGGCGTGGGAGGCGATGTGGAGCCGGGCGCGCGCATCTCGGGCTCACCAGCGTTCGCGGCCAACGTCTGGCTGCGCGCTATCACCGCTTTTCCGAAATTGCCGGAGCTGGTAAAGCTGGTGCGCGATTTGAAGAAGAAGGTCGACGAACTGGAGAAGAAATGAGCGACACACCAACCGACCGCCGCCGGCCGGTGGCTTACAAAAACGAAGATTTCCTGAATAGCCCCGACGCGCGCATCCTGCGAATTCTCTCCGAATATCTGGAGCCGCTCGGCCACTTTCGCCATGAGCACATTCGCGACACGATCGTGTTTTTCGGTTCGGCGCGTGTTCGCGAAGACGGACCGCTCGGACAATACTATCGCGACGCGCGCACGCTCGCGCGCTTGATGACCGAGTGGTCGAACCAGTTCGCCAATCACACCTACCGTTTCGTCGTGTGCACGGGCGGTGGGCCGGGCATTATGGAGGCCGCCAACCGCGGCGCGCGGGATGCCAGCGGCAAGACCATCGGGTTGAACATCGGGCTGCCGTTTGAGCAATTTCCCAATCTGTTCATCAGCCCCGAGCTCAGCTTCGAGTTCCACTACTTCTTTATGCGCAAGTTCTGGTTCGCATACCTTTCCAAAGCGCTGGTCGTGTTTCCGGGCGGGTTTGGGACCATGGACGAGCTTTTCGAGATATTAACCCTGGCGCAGACCAAGAAGCTGGCGAAAAAGATTCTGATCGTGCTCTATGGCTCGCAATTCTGGAAGGAGGTCCTGAATTTCGACGCGTTGGTGAAGCACGGCATGATTTCGCCCGAAGACCTGGAGCTGTTTCAGTACGCCGACGATCCCGACACCGCCTTCCAGCTCTTGCGCGATGGGCTGGTACGATATCACATCACGCCCGAATCGCAGGAAACACCGGCCATTGCGAAATCGCGCGACCCGCAAACGCCGGAAGGCACACTGTGAAAGCCGCGCGCTGACAGGTGTTGCGATATCCTGAAGCGTGCCGGCACGGTTGAAAAAACTGGCGGGAATGCTGGGACGCCTGGGGATGGCGTTTCTTGCCCTGCTGGTTGTTTACGCGGTTCTGCGTTTTGCCGCGCCGAACTCCGGCTTCACCTTCCTGGTGGCGATCGCCTTCTACGTCACCGGCATGCTTTTCGCGCTGCAGTTCGCGCGCCGCAATGCGCGCCGGTTGACCTGGCGGCTGCGCAACCGCCTGATTGTCGCCTATCTGTTCATCGCCTTCGTCCCCATCGCGCTGATTGCGATTCTGGCGGCGCTAGCAGGCTGGGAGCTGGTGGGCGGGACCGCGGTCTACCTGGTCAGTTCGGCGCTCGATCGTCGAACGAATGCCCTGGACGGAGTTGCACACATGCTGGCGGAAGCGCCCGCCGAGAAACGCGAGACTGCCATTCATGAGGTCATTCCCTACCTTGAGCACTTGTTCCCCCGCGTGATGCTGGCCGTCCGGGACGAAAAAATCTACCGCTATCCTGCGGGCTCGGAAACGCCTGTTGCGCCAGCCGGATGGAAAGATGCAAGCGGGCTCGTCATGAAAGACGGTCAGTTGCACAGTTGGGCTCACGTGACGCGGAAAGGCACGGAAGTCACGCTGTTGGCGCCAATCACGCGTGGTCTCTTGGACGAACTTTCGCCCGGCATTGGCCAGGTCTCTCTCATATCCTTCACTTCTCCTGGCAGCGGTTCCGCGGAGAAAAGCGTGCCAGCCGAGCCAAGACGCCGGAGAGCAGCGCCGCTGCCTCAACCGGCCAACCGCCTGGATGTAGCGATAACCGGGGGCAGCCCCGTGTATTTCTCCTATTGGGATGCGCCGGAGAAGCAGGACAAATGGGTTCTGATCGTGCGCACGCGGCCGTCGGTTGTGTTCGGCACGGTGTTCGGGCAGCTAAATTGGGCGGAAGGTCTGCTGGCGATCTTCGTGGTGGTTGCGGCCGTGCTTCTACTGGTCTGGGTGGTTTCGCTCATCATGGGCATCTCACTCACACGGACTATTACTGGCGCAATTCATAATCTCTACGAGGGTACAGAGCGCATCAAGGCCGGCGATTTTTCGCACCGCATCGCGGTCCAGGGTTACGATCAACTTGCGGAGCTGGCGCTCTCGTTCAACGGAATGACCGAGAATCTCGAACGGCTCTTTGTCGTCGAAAAGGAACAGGAGCGGCTGCAATCCGAGATCGCCATCGCACGTGAGGTGCAGAGCCAGCTCTTCCCGCGCGGCCCGCTCACGATGAAAACCCTCGAGATGACCGGGGTCTGCCATCCGGCGCGCATGGTTTCCGGCGACTACTACGATTACATCCGGTTACAGAATTCCAATCTGGCCGTGGCCATCGGCGATGTCGCCGGCAAGGGAATTTCGGCCGCGCTATTGATGGCATCCATCCAGTCAATCATGCGCACGCAGTTGACGGCCGGTGTCCCGATACACGCGGCGGCATCCCCTGGCGGTAATGGCACTGCCCGCGAGATGCTGTCCGTCGCCGAGTTGGTTTCGCAACTCAACCAGCAGGTGTGTGCCAATACCGCGCCCGAAAAATTCGCTACTTTCTACTTTGGTTTGTATGACGACGAAAGCCGGGTGCTGACGTATACCAATGCTGGACACCTGCCGCCCATTCTGATGCGCGATGGACAAGCGGAACGCCTGGAAGTCACTGGCACCGTGGTGGGGGCGTTTCCGTCTGCCCGGTATGAAGAGAAAACGGTACAACTGCGGGCGGGGGATCTTTTGGTCGCCTTCACCGATGGAATCGTGGAACCAGAAAACCCATATGGCGAAGCCTTTGGAGAAGACAACTTGATCGATCTGCTTCTCCGATACGAGCAGCGGGAGCCCGAGGAAATCATGGCGCGCATCATGGAAACAGTGGAGCAGTGGACCGGCTCCTCGGAGCTGTATGACGACATGACTCTGCTGGTCGCGCGAGGCGTTTGATCCATGAAAGTCCTGACCGCTGCACAGATGCGCGAGGTGGACCGGCGTACCATCGAGACCGGTGTTCCGGGCCTGGTGTTGATGGAGAATGCCGGCAGCTGCGTGTTGGAGTTCCTCGAACAGACATTCGCACCCGTGGGCGATGAACGCATTGTGATGTTCTGCGGCAAGGGCAACAACGGCGGCGACGGCATGGTGGTGGCGCGGCGGCTTTTCGAACGCTATCGTCCGTCGTTGTTGAGCGTGGTCTTGGTGGCTTCGCCCGAGGAGCTGAAAGGCGACGCTGCCGAGAACTACCGCCGGCTCAAGGAGAGCGGATGCCCCGTCTTGTGCGAACTTCCTTCTGACGTAACGGGTGTGACGCTGGTCATCGATGCACTGCTCGGCACCGGGTTGAGCGGACCTGCGAAGGGCCCGATGCTCGAGGCAATTCGGCGGATCAATACGGGTTTTCCCGGCGCGAAAATTCTGGCCGTCGACATTCCTTCCGGTCTCGCCAGTGACACCGGACAGGCGCTGGGAGAAAGCGTGCGGGCCGATTACACGGTCACCTTCACCGCGCCGAAAGTGGGACAGGTGCTCGCTCCCAACTGTGACCAGGTGGGTGAGTTGCGGGTGTACGCCATCGGAAGTCCGCCGGAGCTATTCGAGAAAGACAACAGTATTCTTCTTTCGCTTGTGGAGCCGGCGCAGTTCCGGCACTTATTGGCGCCGCGGCCGCGTGCGTCGCACAAAGGCAGCTTTGGACATGTGCTGGTGGTGGCGGGGTCGTACGGCAAAACCGGATCGGCGGCAATGGCGGGCATGGCCGCCCTTCGCGCCGGCGCCGGGCTCGTGACGGTGGCGTCCACCGAACGTGCTCTGCCGGTGATCGCGTCGCACGCCGCGGAGCTGATGACCGAGCCGCTGCCCGAAACATCCAGCGGGTCCATTTCCGTGCGCGCGCTTGATTCCGGCAGGCTCGCCGAGATCTCGAAGCACAAAACCGTGTTGGCGATCGGCCCTGGCCTGAGTACAGATCCCCAGACGGTCGCGGTGGTGCGCCGCGCGCTCCATGAGTTCGCGCAACCTATCGTGGTGGATGCTGACGGACTGAACGCGCTTGCCGGCACCGAGTGGAGTGGAGACAAGAGGCTGCGCGTGCTCACTCCGCATCCCGGAGAAATGTCTCGCCTGGTGAACAAACCGATCGTCGAAATTGAAGCCGACCGCGTGGGGGTTGTCCGCCAGTTATCCCGTGAGCGGCGCGTACACGTCGTGCTCAAGGGCTATCGCACGCTACTGGCATTTCCCGACGGCCGCGTGTGGATCAATTCGACCGGCTCGCCCGCCATGGCGACGGGCGGCACCGGGGATATTCTCACTGGTATGATCGCCGGTTTTCTGGCGCAATTCCCGCAGGATCCCGAACAGGCCATTGCCGCGGCGGTTTATCTGCACGGCCTCTCGGGCGAGATCGGAGCCCGTGAGCTGGGAGAAAAATGTCTCATCGCAACCGATCTGCTGCGTTACTTGCCCGCGGCCATGGAGCAGTGTGCCCACTTTCCGCACGCGGTCTGAGGAAGAGACCATCGCATTGGGCGCGAAGCTGGCGCGCCAGCTTCCGCGGCGCGCGGCGGTATCGCTCATCGGCGATCTGGGAGCGGGCAAGACGACGCTGGCCAAAGGCATCGTCAAGGGCCTCGGCGTGGCGGAGCCCGAGGAGGTTTCCAGTCCCACCTTCACGCTGATTCACGAGTACGGCGCGGGTCCGAAGGTTTATCATGTGGATCTCTATCGCCTCGACCACGCGAGCGAAGCCGCCCGGCTGGGACTTGATGAATTATTCGACCGCGAAGCCGTCGTGTTGATCGAGTGGGGAGAGCGGTTTCCTGCTCTGCTGCCGGCTGGGCGGATTGAGATTCGCATCCGGGCGGGCCAGGGGGACGAAAGAGAGATCACCGTTTCACCGATCACGATATGAACCAACAACCATGGGCACTAATACTGGGCGCAAGCAGCGGCTTCGGTGAGGCCACCGCGATCGAACTGGCGGCGCGCGGTATGAACATTTTCGGAGTCCACCTCGACCTGCGGGAAACGCTGCCGCACGCGCGGGAAGTGCAGGATAAAATCCGGTCTCAGGGGCGCGAGGCGGTCTTTTTCAACCTGAATGCGGCGGATGAAGAGAAACGGGGCCAAACCGTCGCGCAGATTCGTGAAGTTTTCGAAAAGACTCCCGGGACTGTGCGTGTGCTGCTGCACTCGATCGCCTTCGGCGCTCTGAAGCCGCTCGTGGGCGCGCAGGGGGTCGCATCGAAACGGCAAATCGAGATGACCGCCGATGTGATGGGACACAGTCTGGTTTATTGGGTAAACGATCTCGTCATGAACCAGCTCATGGCCGCTGGCGGCCGCATCTATGCCATGACCAGCGAAGGCGGCGGCAAAGCTATTCCACAATACGGTCCGGTGTCGGCGGCAAAGGCGATTCTCGAGGCGCACATCCGGCAACTGGCGCTTGAGCTCGCGCCGTTCGGAATTACGGCCAACGCCATCATGGCCGGGGTTACCGATACCCCGGCGCTTCGCAAGATTCCGGGCCACGACAAGCTGATCGCCTTCGCGAAGGCCAGAAACCCCCACGGCCGGCTCACTACACCCGAGGACGTCGCCAGGTGCATCGGCGTTCTATGCCAGGAAA
>Ga0307478_10003639_pt1 | contig 11368 bp, 11 predicted proteins | sample atmos_gasesECM4C_2_FD_203713 | JGI IMG/M metagenome (GOLD analysis project Ga0307478, IMG submission 203713) | Hardwood forest soil microbial communities from Morgan-Monroe State Forest, Indiana, United States - atmos_gasesECM4C_05 | ecosystem: Environmental > Terrestrial > Soil > Temperate...
CGGCCACGTGCTGGTCGGTCTGGCCATCGCGGTGGCCAATATCGACGAGGTGATCCGCATCATCCGCTCGTCGAAGGATCCGGCCGAGGCGCGCGAGCGGCTGGTCGCGCGCGACTGGCCGATCGGCGATATGGCCCCGTTGATCGAGCTGATCGCCGATCCGCGCAGCGTGCTGGTCAATGGCGGGCTTGATATCCGGCTGACCGACGAGCAGGCCCGCGCCATCCTGGCGCTGACCCTGTCGCGCCTGACCGGCCTTGGTCAGGACGAAATCTTCTCCGAGGCGCGCGAACTGGCCGGCGCCATCCAGGTCTATCTCGACATTCTGGGCTCGCGCGACCGGGTCATGGCCATTGTCCGCGAGGAACTGGTCGACGTGCGTGCTGCTTTCGCGGTCCCGCGCCGCACCCAGATCGTCGAAGGCGACGCCGACGTCGAGGACGAGGACCTCATCACCCGCGAGGACATGGTCATCACCGTCACGCACGGCGGCTATGTGAAACGCACGCCCCTGGCCACCTACCGCACCCAACATCGGGGCGGGAAGGGGCGTTCGGGCATGTCGACCAAGGAAGAGGACGCCGTCACCCGGGTGTTCTCGGCCTCCACCCATGCGCCGATGCTGTTCTTCTCGTCCGGAGGCAAGGCCTACAAGCTCAAGGTCTGGCGTCTGCCGGTGGGCTCGCCGACCTCGCGCGGCAAGGCGTTTGTGAATCTGTTCCCGATCGAGCCTGGGGAGACCATGACCTCGATCCTCACCTTGCCGGAGGACGAGGCCACCTGGAACGACCTGGACGTGATGTTCGCCACCCGCTCCGGCGGCGTCCGGCGCAACAAACTGTCGGACTTCTCCCAGATTCATCGCGGCGGCAAGATCGCCATGAAGCTCGACGAGGGCGATTCGATTGTCGGCGTCAGCCTGTGCACCTCGGCGGACGACGTGCTCCTGAGTTCGGCGCTCGGCCGCTGCATCCGCTTCAAGGTCAGCGATGTGCGGGTTTTCGCCGGACGCGACTCGACCGGGGTGCGCGGGCTGCGCCTGGCCGAAGGCGATACGGTAATCTCCATGGCCATCCTGCGGGCGGTGGACGCCACGCCCGCCGAGCGCGCCGCCTATCTGCGCCACGCCAACGCCATGCGCGCGGCGGCCAGCGGCGAGGCGGAGGAGGGACCGCCGCCGGTGGAGGATGAAGCGGACGATGCCGAGGCCCCGGTCTCGCTGTCGATCGAACGCATCGCCCAGCTGGGGGCGGCGGAGGAATTCGTGCTCACCGTTTCATCGGAGGGCTTCGGCAAGCGCACCTCGGCCTATGATTATCGCCGGACCGGGCGCGGCGGCCAGGGCCTGATCGCCCAGGATCTTTCCAAGCGCGGCGGACGCATGGTGGCGTCATTCCCGGTGGAAGACACCGACGAGATCCTGCTGGTGACTGACCAGGGCCAGTTGATCCGGGTTCGGGTGGGTCAGATTCGCATTGCCGGCCGCAACACCCAGGGCGTCACGATCTTCCGCACCGCCCAGGAGGAGCATGTCGTTTCGGTCGAGCGCCTGGAAGGCGGGGCGGAGGCCGACGACGGGCCGGATGTCGATCCAGACGGCGAGTCAGGCCCGGAGTTTGGCCCTGAGGCAGGTCCTGAGTCTGGCCCCGAGTTTGGCGAAGATTGACAGATCGATGAATTCCTCGTGCAAGGTCAGGCTCGAAAAGGGCGGAGTCTGATCGGCATGGAGCGCGTCGGCCTTTACCCGGGCAGCTTCGACCCGATCCACAACGGCCACCTCGACATCATCGGCCGGGCCGTGAAGCTGGTCGACCGGTTGGTGATCGGGGTCGCCGTCGACACCGGCAAGTCGGCCCTGTTCAGCCTCGAGGAGCGGATGGAAATCGCCCGCGAGGAAACCGCCCCGCTGCAGGGCCAGGCCGAGATCGTGGTGCACGGCTACCAGGGACTCACCATCAACGCCGCACGCGCAGTCGGCGCCCAGGTGTTGGTCCGCGGCCTTCGGGCGTTCTCCGATTTCGAGCACGAGTTCCAGCTCACGGCCATGAACCAGCAGCTCGATCGCGATATCGAAACCGTGTTCCTGATGGCCGATCCGCGCCATCAGGCGGTCGCCTCGCGCCTGGTGAAGGATATCGTGTCCATGGGCGGCGATGTCAGCCGGTTCGTGCCCCCCGGCGTGGCCGCCCGCCTGGCCGCCAAGTACGCTCCGGCCTGATCGCCCTTGCCCTGTTGGGAGCCGCGGGTTAGGCGGGCGCGATGAAGCCCGCACTGATGTTCACGGCGCATGTGGTCGTGATCGCCGCCCTCGCTGCCACCGCCGCCGCTGCGTCCAAGCATCTCGCGCCCGCCCCTGAGTTGGCCGCGCCCAGTGAAGCGGACTGGCGCACGCCCGATCCAGCTGACGTGTTGGTTATCGACACATCCAAAGGGCGGGTGATCGTCGAACTCACTCCGGAGGTGGCTCCCAAGTCCGCGGCTCAGGTTCGAGAGCTGGCCAGGGCCGGGTTCTACGACGGCCGCGCTTTTTTCCGGGTGATCGATGGCTTCATGGATCAGACCGGCGATCCGACCGACACGGGCGGTGGCGGCTCCACCCGACCCAACTTGCCCGGCGAGTTTACCTTTCGGCGCGATGCGACCACGCCAATGACCGTCGCTGATAAGGAAGGCGGTCACGAGGCCGGTTTCATCAAGTCCCTGCCGGTGATCAGCCAGTCGCTGGACTTGGCGATGCTCACCGCCGACCATAAGGTCAGCGCCTGGCCCACCTTTTGCCCCGGCGTCGTGGGTATGGCCCGGGCGGACGATCCCGACAGCGGCAACAGCCAGTTCTTTCTGATGCGCGGGACCCAGACCAGCCTCGACCAGAAGTACGCCGCCGTGGGCCATGTCATCGCCGGAATGGACGTGGTGCGGGCGATCAAGACCGGCGAGCCGGTCGCCGCGCCTCAGGACAAGATGGTGACCGTGCGCGTGTTGGCTGACATGCCCGCCGCCCAGAGGCCCAGCGTGCGCGTGATCGACCCGCGCAGCGCCTGGTTCACGGCTATGACCGCCCGCGTCCGCGCCGAAAAACTGATCGGCCTTTCCGTGTGCGATCTCGACCTCCCCAGCCAAGTGAAGTGAGCGACATGTCCGAAGACACCCTGATCATGACCCTGGCTACCGGTCCGGTGACCATTCGGCTTCGACCCGACCTGGCGCCAGGACACGTGGCCCGGATCAAGGAGCTGGCCGCGGAGGGCTTCTACGACGGAGTGGTGTTTCATCGGGTGATCGCGGGCTTCATGGCCCAGGGCGGCGATCCAACTGGCACCGGCGGCGGCGGCTCCAAAAGGCCGGACCTGAGGGCCGAATTCTCCAGCGCCCGTCATGGCCGGGGCGTGTGCTCCATGGCCAGGACGTCGAACCCGAACTCGGCCAACAGCCAGTTCTTCATCTGCCTGGCCGACTCGCGCTTCCTCGATAATCAGTACACGGTATGGGGAGAAGTCACCGATGGCATGGAGCATGTTGACGCCCTGCCCAAGGGCGAGCCGCCGCGCGACCCAGGCAAGATCATCTCCATGCGGGTCGCTAGTGAAGCTGGCGGGTGAGGGTGACAACGATCGGATAGTGGTCGGAGCCCATCGCCAGACCGCGCCGGACACTGACCGGCCGCCAATCCGATCCGGCGTAGGCCTGGTCGATCGGTAGCAACGGAAACGGGAACGTCACCCCCCAGTCGCTGATCCGGCCGGCCGGAAAGGTGAAGATGGCGTGGGTCAGCCGGGTGAGGCCGAAGCGGGCGTCCTGTCGCCTGAGCGCGAACGACCATGGCGTCATGTTGAAATCGCCGACGACGATCAGGCTCCTACGGTCGTAGCCTTGGATGACGTCGGCGAATCGCTGGGCCTGAGGGGCTTGCCGGGCGAGCGGCTCCGGCCAGCGATAGTGGGTGCCGACAATCGTGAAGGCCTGCGCTCCGGCGCCGAAGGTCGCCCAGGCGCCGGCGTGCCTGCGACCGAGCTTGGTCCAGATGAGCTGGCCGCCGTCGACCGGCAGTGATTTGGCGAGGATGGTGGTCGCGCAGCCCTCCGGGCCCTTCTCGCACGGCGCACGAAAGGGGTAGCGCCCGGCGAGCGCAGCCGGAATGGCTCCGGCGCCGGTCTCCTCCAGCACCACGATGTCGGCGTCCTGGTCGAGGATCCAGCGCGCGGTCGCCGCCGGATCGCGATTATGGTCCCACACATTGAACTGGATGATCTTCAGGATCTGATCGGCGGCCGGGAAACGTGGCGCGGCGACGCGGGCGATCAGGTCCGGGACCATCAGCCGGGCGCAGATGGCGAGTGTCGTGGCCGCCATCAGCGGCACGCCCCGGCTCTGCGAGAACCCGGCGAGGCCCTGAAGGCCCAGGGCCAATAGGCTCATCACCAGCCAGGCCGGAGCCAAATGGGTGAGGATGTCGAGATCGCTATTGAACGCCCCGCCTAGGGACAGGATAGCCGCCAGGGCCGATACGGCCGCAAGTAGGAGGGCGACCGCCCGGATGACGTCCATGGTCGGCTGCATAGCTCGCGCGGCGTGAAGCGGGAAGCTGGCGAAGTGTCTCAGTGTTCTGAGTGCGCTTGACGCCCGGGCCGGGCCCGGCCTAGGCCCGCCGACGATGCAACTCGCCGAATTCGACTTCGACCTGCCCGAGGATCGGATCGCCTTGCGCCCCGCCGTCCCCCGCGACCGCGCGCGTCTGTTGGAGGTGGCGGCCGACGGCATGCTCGCGGACCGCATCGTGGCCGATCTTCCAGGACGGCTTCGGGCCGGCGACGCCGTGGTGTTCAACGACACTCGCGTGATCGCCGCGCGCCTTCTCGGCCGGCGCGAGCGCGACGGTAACGTGGCGCGCATCGAGGCCACGCTGCACAAGCGCCTGGCGCCGTCGCGCTGGGCCGCGTTCGTGCGGCCAGCCAAGCGGCTGGAGGTTGGCGATCGCATCGCGTTCGGCGAGACCCGCGAGCGCGCCTGCTCGCTCAGCGTCCTGGATGCGAGCGTCGTGGAGAAGGCTGAAGGCGGAGAGGTCATCCTGGAATTCGATCTCGCCGGCGGCGACCTCGACCGGGCCGTCGAGCTTGGCGGTCTGATGCCATTACCGCCCTATATCGCTGGCCGCCGGGCCGAGGACGAGCGCGACCGCTTTGACTACCAGACCATCTACGCCCGCGACGCCGCATCGGTGGCTGCGCCCACCGCCGGGCTGCATTTCACGCCGGAGTTGATGGAGGGGCTCGTCCGGGCGGGGATTTCCACCCATTTCGTCACCCTCGAGGTGGGCGCCGGCACGTTCCTGCCGGTCAAGACCGAGACGGTCGAAGACCATCGCATGCATGGCGAATTCGGAGAGGTGAGCGCCGACACGGCCGCAGCCCTGGGCGCCGCACGCGCCGCGGGCGGGCGCATCGTCTGCGTCGGGACCACTAGCCTGCGCCTGCTGGAGACCGCCGCCGAGCCCAGCGGGTTTTTTCGGCCGTATTCAGGCGAGACTCGCCTGTTCATCACTCCCGGATACCGGTTTTGCGCCGCCGATGCCCTGGTAACCAATTTCCACCTGCCGAAATCGACGCTGTACATCCTAACCTGCGCCTTCAGCGGCCAGGAGACCATGCGGCGGACCTATGTCCACGCAATCGCCGCCGGCTACCGGTTCTACTCCTATGGCGACGCCTGCCTGCTGTGGCGCATCTGATGGGGGCTTTTCCGTTTGTCATCGACGCCTGGGACGGCGCCGCCCGCGTCGGCGTGCTCCGCACCCCGCGGGGAGACATCGACACCCCGGCGTTCATGCCCCTGGGCACGGCGGGGACGGTCAAGACCCTCATGGTCGACCAGGTGCGGCAGACCGGCGCGCAGATCCTGCTGGGCAATACCTATCACCTGATGCTGCGGCCGACGGCCGAGCGCATTGCAAGGCTGGGTGGCCTGCACCGCTTCATGCGCTGGGATGGACCAATCCTGACCGACTCCGGCGGTTTCCAGGTCATGTCTCTCAGCAGGATCGCAAAGGTCAGCGAGGAGGCCGTGACCTTTCAAAGCCATGTGGACGGGTCGCGCCACCGGCTGTCGCCCGAACGGGCGATCGAGATCCAGGCCGACCTTCTGGGGGCGGACATTGTGATGCAGCTCGATGAGTGTGTCGCTCATCCGGTGGACGTCGCCCGCTCGGGTGAGGCGGTCGGCCGCTCGGCCCGCTGGGGCGCCCGCTGCAAGGCCGCTTTCGGCGAACGCGAAGGTCAGGCCCTTTTCGGCATCCAGCAGGGCTCCACGTTCGAGCCGTTGCGGCGAGAGTCGGCCGAGCGCCTGGTCGAGATCGGCTTCGATGGCTACGCCATCGGCGGGCTGGCGGTCGGCGAAGGTCACGGCGCCATGTGCGAGGTGCTGCACTACGCGGCGGATCTCCTGCCACAGGACCAACCGCGCTACCTCATGGGCGTGGGCAAACCCATTGACCTGGTGGAAGCTGTGGCTCACGGCGTCGACATGTTCGACTGTGTGCTGCCCACCCGGTCCGGCCGGCACGGCCAGGCCTGGACCCTGGACGGCGTGCTCAACATGACGAACGCACGCTTCGCCGACGACGACACCGCTCTGGACGAGGCCACGGACTGTCCGGCCAGCACCGGCTATTCCCGCGCCTATCTGCACCATCTGTTCAAGTCCGGAGAAATCCTCGGCCAGGTGCTCCTGTCCTGGCATAACCTAGCGTTCTTCCAGGGCCTGATGGCGTCCATGCGCGACGCCATTCGGGAAGGCCGGTTCGAGGCTTTCCGGCGGAGTCTGCACGTGCGGCAGGCGGCGCGCGGCACAATTGACAAGCCGGCGGAGTTGGGCGCCACGTAGCTTGCCGCTGCAAGGCGGTGATGGCTGGAATTTCGATGAAGAATCTTCTCCTTGCCGCGAGTTGCGCGGCGCTCCTGACGCCATGCGTCGGCTCCGCTCAGGGCGCCCCCACCGAGCCAATCGTAAAACCGGTTCAGAGTCAGAGCCGCACTACGCCCCGACCCAGTGGCGTGCCCAATCGTCCGGCCCCCGCCAACCCGGCCCAATTTCACCCGCCGGCGGTCGCCCCGCCGGGATCGGTGAATCCGGGAGCGGCTAATCCCTATCGGCGAGGGCCCGCAGGCCCGGGCGGGGTCGGGCCCAATCACCCTGTGGTCGGCGTCCCGAGTAACCCCAGCCCACCGGAGCAGCGGTACGGAGTGACCCGGTCGGCGCCGGGGGTGTCGGGTGGCGGCTATCGCCAGGTTCGCCCCGGCATCCGGGCCGGAAATCGAAAACACTGGGGCTGGAACGGACGCCGATATCACCTCGGCCGCTACAACTACCCGCATGGCTACCGCTATCGGCGCTGGCTGATTGGTCAGATCCTCCCCCTGGTCTTCCTCCAGGACGACAACGTTTTCAATGACTACGCCGGCCTCGGCTTCGACGACCCGCCGCCGGGCTATGAGTGGGTGCGCTACGGGCCGGATCTGCTGCTGGTCGACCTCGACACCGGCGAAGTCGTGGATGTCGAGTACGGGGTCTTCGACTGAAGCTTAGGTCACGGACTCATAAGCGCCGACCGTAGGTTCATGCGCGGCTCACCCCGCTCCATCCCTGCGAGCGCGCTTGCGCATCTTCGCGTCTCACAGGTTATGCGCCGGGGAAACACGCGGGCGGAACGGGCTTACGAGTGCTCGGCCTGACAGCCGGCGCGCAACAGGGAAAGGGAGACAGGAAATGACGGTCTACGCGCTGATTGAGCTTGAAATTACAAGCATGGAGGGGATGAGACCCTACCTTGAAGCAGTGCCGGCTACGATCGCCACTCATGGTGGGAAATACATAGTCAGGGCCGGGAGCACGGAAGTGGCGGAAGGCGCCCTTGGAGAATACCCCGTGAAAGTTGTCTTGGAGTTCCCTTCCATGGCGGCGGCGAAGGGCTGGTACAACTGCACGGAATATCAGGCGATCCTTCCGCATCGTACGAAGAACTCGAAGTGCAATTTCGTTTGGGCGGAAGGCGTCTAGCCGCAACTCTGAAGCGACCGGGTTGCGCGCCCCGCCACGGTGTCCCGAGGCTCGCTGCGGCGCCAGGCCTAGCGGATAGGATATTTCGGCCGGCGCGGACCGTCGTAGACCGGCGGCGCCGCGACGGCGAGGTGGCGCGGAGTCGCCGGTTCGGCACAGCGCTGGGCCTCGCCAAGACCCTTGAGATAGGCGCGCCGGGCGCTTCCGGCATTGAGCGCGCGCAGGATCAGCTGGTCGTGCTTCGACGACCCGGTCAGATAGCCGATATAGCCGTGAAATGGCAGCAGGCTGCCGGCGCCGCTGTTGGCCAACTGCAGGCCGAGCCCGCCGCTTTCGGTGAGTTTCTTCCTCTTCTGCGGCGCGAGATTGTCGAAGTCAGGCCCCAGGGCCACGGTCAAATCGTCCACCGCGTCGGCCAGCGAATCGCAGGTGAGGGGATTTGGGTAGGCGTAGGGGTCGGCGAGCGCGGCCAGCAGCACAGGCGGGATCTTCTGGCCGACCAGGTTCATCTCGTGCAGCGGCGCTTCGGCGGCGGTGGTCAGACTCTTGGAGCCTTCCTGCGAGGGGGTCACCAGTTGCGGGCTGGGCGGCGCGCCGAGCTGAGAGGCGTTGGGCGGTCCCTGGGACTGATCGTCGTTGGGTGCGTAGTCAGGCTGCGGCGGCGGCTCCGGCGGGCCGGGCGGGGCGGTGTAAGCGGCCCCCTGATACTGATCGTCGCGCGGCGCGTAGTCAGGTTGCGGCGGCGTCTCTGGCGGGCCGGGCGGCGCGGCGAGGGCGCCCTGAGACTGATCGTCGTACGGCGCATAGTCAGGCTGCGGCGGCGGCTCCTGTGGGCCGGGCTGAGTCGGGTAGGGCGCGTAGGAGGATGACGCCTGGGGCGGGGGCCAGGGCGGATACTGCGCTTGCTGCGCCAAGCTTGGGCCGGCGATCGAAGCGGTCAGCAACGCGATCATGATGGGCGAAGCGTGCATAGGCGGAGTCTAACGTCGGCGGTTGAACCTCTGCAAGCGACACAAAGGACGCAATGGGCCGGCATGCCATTAGGTTCTAAAGTTCATGACCCAAATCATCCGGTCGTGCATGAGGATCGCGCCTCTGCTTCAAGAGCGGGGTGGGGGGCCGGAACCGCAGGCCGCTTATGAGTCCATAACCCAAAGTCCCGATCCCGAATAATTTTGCTCTACCGCCGGCGCGGACGACGATGACTGGGCGGTGGCGCGGCGGCCCTAGGTGGCGGCACGGCCCCCTTGGGCGAGGCGGGCGCCTGGCAACGCCGGGCCTCACCCAACCCTTTGAGGTAGGACCGCCGAGCGCTGCCGGCGATGATGGCGCGGACGACCTTGCGCTCGTGGGCGTCAGCCCCGGAAACGAATCGGAGGGCGCCCTGGAACGGGATCAGGGTGTTGGCGGCCGCCTTCAGGGCCGCGGGGACGAGGTGGGTCTTGGATTTGCCCCCTCCGGCGTCGAAATCGGGGCCCAAGGCCTGGTCGAGGGCGGCGACCTCGGTCGCGATTCCTTGGCAGGTCAGGGGCCTGGGGTGGGCGTAGGGCGCGACCATGGCCGCGGTCAGGATCGGCGGGATATTCTGGCTGACAATATTGGCGTTGCGCAACGGAGTCTCGGCCGCCGACTCCATATCGCGTGTCCCGGCCTCCTGGCTGACGGCGGCGTTGGGCTGGGCAAGCACGGGGCCGGCCACGGCCAGGAGGGCAAGCGCAAACAACATCCGCACGGAAAACAGCCCTTCAGAAACCAGCGCCGGCGCGACTATGGCGCCTCTCCGCGCCAGCGACTATGGTCCGCGCCGTTTCTAGAGGGCCGGTAGCTCAGCGGTAGAGCACCCGACTTTTAATCGAGTGGTCGTGGGTTCAATCCCCACCCGGCCCACCATTCTTTTCAATAGCTTAGGAAGGCTACTAAGCAAGGTATCGTTCTTTGGGACACGATTGGGGACACAAAGTCGCCTGCGCACAGCCTCTGATCGGCCCACGGCGCGCCTCTCCTGTCGGCCAGAACCACGGGCCAGGATCGCCGCCGGCCCAAAAGACCGGGGCAGCGGTGGGGGTACCCCCAAGATCGCTCTTGCCCACACACGCGGCGCTCCGAAAAATCTCGAACGGGTGTATGACAGACCCCTGAGGCCTTGCGCCGGGGAGAGGAACAATGCCGCATCTCCATAACGTAGGCGTGAGGAAGATCTAGGACAGCACCCCTGCCTGACGGGCTCTTGGCAACGCCGGGCGAGTCAGATAAAGGCGAGCACGCAGCTCACGTCAGTGCGGGCCGCCCTTACCTTTCAGTCCAGTAGCGCTCGATTAGCAGGCCAGGCCACCCGGTCTGGCGAACCCCTTTGGACATCGGACATGGCGCGCATAACGGGACACTCGGCCTTCCCCATCAAGAAGGAATTGGCCATCGGGATCTGTGTCTGGCTGACCTACGCCGTCCCCGCGGTGATGTTGTACATGCGCCCCAAGCCGAATGTGGCCAACATCTGCTGGATGATCGTGGCGGCGATGACCGTTTTGGTGGTCCTACCCATCCTGGCGCGCCTGTGGCTGAACTGGCCCCGGGCTCACGAGGGGGCCATCGCTCCGTCACCGGAATAAGTCCATTCCGCTGATTTAGAGGCGGCTCGGATGTCGCGGCAGGCCCCACCACCAGGGTGTTGGCGCCAAGCGCACTCGGGGGAAAGTTAAACCTTGCTTCCCAGGCTGCCGGATCGCGGGCGTTGAAGGCGGCCATGAAGTCGTCGAGGCATTTCGTAGCGGCGGCGACCGCCTCGGCGTGTTCGGTCTAATTCGGTTCCACAGGCCGGCCGTCACTGCTGCTGTTGCTGCTGCTGATGATGTTGGACCAGCAGCGAGGTCGCGCCGGCGCGTCGGCGGGCGATCGGCGTCGGCGCGCCAATATGCATCAAATCCGGTTGGGCGACGCGTTGCAGGGCCTTGCGCACCGACACGCCCACGGAAAGTCGGCCGTCGGTCTCGCCCTTGAACACGCCCCGAGAAGGCGGCACGTCGGTGTAGTCGCGGCCGACGGCTACGGCCAGGTGCCGTTCGCGCGCCAGGACGTTGTTGGTGGGATCGATGCCAACCCAGCCGAACGCCGGCACGTAGGCCTCCACCCAGGCATGGGTGGCGTCGGACGTCGATCGATCGTGGGTCTCCCGGTCGGTGAACAGGTAGCCGGATACATAACGCGCCGGCATGCCCCACCGGCGGCAAATGGCGATCATGATGTGCGTGAAGTCCTGGCATACGCCACGGCCCTCGAGGAGGGCGTGGTCGATGGGGCTGTCGGGCTCGGTGATACCGGC
>Ga0307478_10003640_pt1 | contig 11365 bp, 11 predicted proteins | sample atmos_gasesECM4C_2_FD_203713 | JGI IMG/M metagenome (GOLD analysis project Ga0307478, IMG submission 203713) | Hardwood forest soil microbial communities from Morgan-Monroe State Forest, Indiana, United States - atmos_gasesECM4C_05 | ecosystem: Environmental > Terrestrial > Soil > Temperate...
TGGCGGAACGGTTCTCGAGAAAATCCGTAATCATCGGGGGAGCGCTTGTCTGGAGCGGCGCAACGCTGTTGACGGCCTTCACGCATGATTTCACGGGACTGCTCATTCGGCATACGCTCGTGGGAATTGGCGAGGCAAGTTTTGTGATTCTGTCTCCAATATTCGTCGCCGACATGTTTCCCGAGAATCAGCGTGGGCGCGTCATGGGTGTTTTCTATCTCGCCATTCCCGTGGGAACCGCTTTGGGGTACGTCATCGGTGGAGTGATCGGACCGGTGTACGGATGGCGTACGCCTTTTTATGTGGGAGCCGCGCCGGGCGCGTTGCTGGCGTTGCTTCTCCTTTTCATTCCCGAGCCGCCTGTTGGCCAGTTCGATCATTTAGAAAAATCCCCGAATCGGGACACGTTAAGGGGGCTGGTACGGAATCCTGCATTTCTGACGGCTACTCTTGGCATGGCCATGCTGACGTTCGCCCTGGGCGGGCTGCAGGTGTGGATGCCGACCTTCCTGCATCGGGTACACGGTTACACACTAGGGCAGGCGAATGTCTTTTTTGGTCTGAGCATAGCGGTCAATGGTCTGGTGGCGTCCCTGGCTGGAGGCTGGCTCTCGGATGCCTTGCTCAGGAAAACTCGCTCAGCGCATTATTTGGTCTCAGCGGTAAGCCTTGCTATGGGGATTCCCGCGATGTGGATTGCGATTCATGCGGATGGAAACCGAATGCTGGTGGCGATCTTCGTGGCAGAGTTTTTGCTGTTCCTGAACACGGGACCCCTGAACGCTGCGATCATCAATTCAGTCGGGCCGCATATTCGCGCCGCTGCGCTCGCGGTTAACATTTTCATATTTCACCTTCTGGGCGATGTGCCTTCCGCCTCGTTGATAGGCTATGTATCGGATCGCTATTCGTTGCGGCTGGCTTTTGTAGCTCCTGTGGTCGCAACCGCGCTCTCCTCTGCCATACTGTTCTATGGAATGAGATTTGCGCCGCCCGTGCTCATCGACGGGGAGCCGATTCCAGCAGGGAAGACCTAGGCGGGAATGCATTACTTTCACTGGATTACAGGGACGATTCTGGCGCTGGCCTGGTTCTCTCGCATCGTCGAGGCTGCGATCGGCATGCCCAGCGTGGCCGACATCTCCACGGTCGAATGGGACCGCAATCCGGTCGCTGCTTCCGCAAATCTTGCCTCCAGCAATCCGCTGGTTTCGATTATCGTGCCGGCGCGGAATGAGGAACGGGACATCGAGCAATCGCTCACTCGCCTGCTCGAACTCGATTACGACAATTATGAAGTGATCGCGGTCAACGACCGCTCCACTGATCATACGGGCGAGATCATGGAAAGTGTCGCAAGCCGTCCCGCTGCTCGCGGGCGCTTGCGCGTTATTCATCATGGCGAACTTCCGGCCGGTTGGCTGGGAAAAACGCACGCCATGTGGACCGCAACGAATCAGGCGAAGGGCGAGTGGTTGTTGTTTACCGACGCTGATGTGCAATTCAAGCCGGACTCGGTGCGGCGCGCCGTGGCTTACGGTGAAGCTGAGAAAGCAGATCATGTGGTGGTGTTTCCACTGATGATTATGAAACGGCCGGGCGAGTTCATGATGATTGCCTTTTTTCAGACGATGTTCGTGTTCGGACATCGGCCGTGGAAGGTGGCTGATCCGAAGTCGAAAGATCACATGGGTGTGGGCGCGTTCAACATGATTCGGCGCAGTACTTATGAAGCCGTGGGAACCTACGAAGCGTTGCGCATGGAAGTGCTCGACGATATGAAGCTGGGCAAGGTGGTGAAGAATGCCGGCTTCGCGCAACGCAATGTTTTCGGCGAAGACTTGATTTCGATTCGCTGGGCGCGCGGCGCGCGCGGTGTGGTTGAGAATCTGACCAAAAACTTTTTCGCGGTGCTGTCTTTTCAGTGGTGGCGGACGCTGATCTCGGCGTTCGGATTGGCGTTCTTGAATTTGATGCCCTTTCTCGGAGTGTGGCTGGCGCATGGGTGGGAGCGGTTACCTTATGGCATCGCTCTGGGGTCGATGTTTCTGATTTATCTCGGCATGTCCTGGCGTTCGAAGGTTCCGGCATATTATTTCCTGCTACATCCCGTCAGCACGGCGCTGTTTGTATATACCTTGCTGCTCTCCATGTGCCATGCGCTGTGGAATGACGGGATCATCTGGCGAGGGACGAGGTATCCGCTCGAGGAGTTGAGGAAGGGAATGGTGTGAGGGGAACTTTCATAGGGTCACGAACTGCCAGGTGAAGTCGCGGAATTCTGCGAGTTTACGGAAGTCGTTTTGGTTGGCCGTGACGATGCGAATGCCCATTCGGGCGGCGCTCATTGCGATCAGCGCGTCGTTGGTGAGCCGGCCGCGTCCGATCTCCTCATAGTCATATTTGAGCGCCAGTCGCTGCAGTAATTTCCCCGTGTGGATCCAGTCGTCGAGGTCGGGCACCAAAATCTTGCGAGCCTGTCCAAAACTTTGTTCCAATTGCTCTACATAGTGGCGATCGCGCGCACCCGCTCCGGCGTAGAGTTCCTCCAGCACAACGGCACTCAGCCACAGGACGGCGCCGGCAGCGACGCGTTCCAGCCGTAGAACGGCATCTGTGCTCCGCAAAGCGGCGACATAAATTGACGAGTCGAGGAGAACGTGCTGCATCTATTCATCCAGCGCGCCATAGACATCTTTGATCTTGGCGCCGCTCCTGAGAAACGTGGCATTCGCCTCGTGAGCCAGACGATTGCTTTGCTCTTCGGCGATCGCCAGGTCCAGCGCCCGCTCGATGGTTTCCGTTTCTGTCTTCGCACGCAGGGCTTTTTGAGCGCGCTTGATCTTAATCGCGTCTAATTGGAAGTGTTTATGGGACCGAGTTGTTCGTGTGGCCATCGCGCGCGCTCACCTCTCTGTCTAAAACACAGTTTAGCACGCGATGAACATATTGCTTTGATTTATGTACATTGATGACGTGGAACCTCATTGCGGCGGATCCCCGCCAACGTCCGCTTCGTTGCCGTAGGTTGCCGTGGTGTTGGGAGCGCCTTTGGTTTTCGCCGGCTTTTTGGGGGGACGCATTCGGCCAGCGCTGTAGTGGCCCTGCTTCTCTACGTCGTAGTTCTTGGGCAAGGGCGGGATGAGGGTTGAGCCGCCGGTCAACTGGCTGACGCGGTTCAGGATGATCTCGGCGCGGCCGTCGTAGAGTTTGACCGGCCCGCGGATCTCGATGACTTTTCCTGCAAGGCGGCGGACGTCGCCTACATCCTTCAGGTCGTGAGGGAAGACTACGACCGTGAACGGGCAGGCCATTTGATCTTCGCAAAAATCAACGAAGTGTACGCCCCTGGCGCCGGCTTTGACGCGCAGGACTTTTCCGGTCACGCACTTGGTTTCTCCGACGTGCTGTTTAGCCTCGCGAATGGGGAGGCAGTCGGACGCGGAGCCCGCTGTCGATAGCAGGATCGCTGACAGTATGACGTAGAGGTACCTAGTACCTAGTACCCAGTACCCAGAAAGGGCGTTCTCGAGATTTGGAGAAAATAGCTTCTTCATCGGCCTTTGCTTTAGGGGTGAATGTTTATGGTTTGATAATTGTTTACCTTCTTCGAACTGGGTACCCCCCTTCCCCCTCAATCTTTAGAATCATCACGTTACGGAGTTTTTCCCCGTAAAATCCGCAGCGCAAAGGAGATAGAGGTCAAAATCTTGAGAATAAAGGCTTTAGAGACTGATTTTTAGCCCAGAGCGCCCTTTTCGTCTTTGCCCAATTTGCTGCCTCTGCTTGGGCAATTATCGGATGAGTTGTTGGGGCGGGGCAAGGTTAGAAGTCACAGGGATGGCCTGTGAATATTTCTCAGGGCTCCAGTATGACCCCTTTGATTGTGAGGCTCCTAGTAGCGCGAGATTCAGCGCAGATTGCTCAGCAGCACTACGTCGCCGGTAGTTTCGCCGCGCGCAAGCAGCAACTGCTTGCCATCAGCGGTCCAGTTGAAGTCGAAGATTCGACCGGAGTTGAATTTAGTTACTTCTCTTGGCAGTCCGCCGGCAAGGGGTTGTTCCCAGAGGTTGGTTGCCCCATCCTTATCGAGCGGATATTGTAAGCTTCGGCCACCGGGCGACCAACGCAGTCCATTGATCACGCCATTGATGTCGCTCGCCACGTCGAACTTCCTTACAAGTGGACCACCGGCAATCGGGACTACTCCAATCTTGATGACGGGTTCCGATGAGCCGCCGTCGTAGGGGAAAGCCAGAAGTTGCCCGTCCGGTGAGATCGCAACACGGCCGGGGATCTGTTTGCCCGGACTCTCGGCAATGTCGACGGCAGGGCCACCGTCGATCGCAACCCGTCTGATCTTCCAGCGTGGTTCCAAGACCTCCACGTAGTAAACGAATCTGCCGTCAGACGAACAAGCTGGGCCCCAAGTGGTGCCGTTGGCCAACCGCATGGCATTGGCTCCGTTCTCATCCATCCTCATCAGTTCGGAGGTCCCGCTTCGAAACGACTCAAGAACGATAAAGCGGCCGCAGCCGGTGAAATTCACGTCTTGCGCGTCGACAGCGACCGTGCGGTGGGTCCCGTCGGGGTTCATGATCCACAGCGCGCTGTCCGCGCGGTTAACCAGGGCAAGCTTCCCATCGAGGAAAAAAACATTCGTGATGCGTTGCTCCCCGGAGGTAACTTGCTGGCCTCTCAAAGCGTCGGGCGATGGACTCACCCAAAGGTTGGAAATGGTGGTCCACTGGACGCTCGATAGCATGGTTCCGTCGTGGGTCGTATCGATGCCGGGGTCGTAATCGGCAAGATCATTGGTAAGGCGCCGAGTTTCTCCCGCAGGATAGGACACCGTCCACAACTGGGTGCGTCCACTCGGACTGTTGATCGGGACAACCAGCATGTGCCCATTCGGCAACCACCGCGGTCTCCCAACCTCCCGACTACCCGAATAGAGTTCCCGCACTTTACCGTTGGCCGTCGAGATAACGTCGAGTACATTACCTGGTTTCTGGTGGAGCATCCACGCGGGAACTGCGATTGAACCTCCGTCCGGCGACCAGGCTGCGCCCGGCATCGAGTCTGGGGCAGCGCCTGGGAGGTTGACCAGGAGCCGGTCCCCGCTCCCGTCCACATTGGCAATGCGTACCTCCACGGAGCTCGGTCTCCCGCTTTCATACACGAATCGCCGCCCGTCGGGCGAGAAGCTGATGGCAGAGTCGATGTTGGAAATTACTTTCTGCTCCGGGCCGCCCAGGGTTGGAATCTCGTAGAGATCTCTGAAAAGCGTGTCCTTGGGCGTCGCGCGGAGAAAGTAGAGGTGATTTCCGTCTGGCGAAAACGTCAGGCCGGGAAACAGGAGCGGCTCGTGGACCAGCACCTGAGTTTCCCCGCGCGCTCCCACTTGACGCAGGCGGAGACTGGTGTCGTCGCCGTCTCTAAACAAATACGCCACGTAGCGCCCGTCTGGCGAAATGGTCACGGCTTCGGCCTTGCCGCTGTCGGTCAGCTTCGTGATTTGTAGGCTTTCAAGACTCGGTCTCCACCCGCGAGACCTCCAGTGCGCGCCGTAGCCGACGGCTCCGGCGGCGATCAGGATCGCTGTAAGAATGGCAGCCCAGCGATTCCATCTCGTTGTAGGTGTGTCAGCTGGAGGCTTTGCGGTAGTTATGCCAGCCACGGCTGATGCCAACGGAACTGCGTCTCCGCCATCCGACGGCCACTTGTAAACTCGGTTGGAAGAGCGGGAACGATTGGTAGTTTCTGACTTGCCGGAACCGCTGCAAGTGACGGAAGCGATGAAGCGGTAACCGCGCCTGCCCACAGTTTCTACAAAGCGGGGAGTCTCTGCCGAATCGTTGAGGGCCGCGCGCAGCCGATTGACCGCGGTGTTGAGCCCGCGATCGAAGTCCACGAAGGTGTCATCCGACCACAGTCCCTCGCGGAGTTGTTCCCGGGTCACTAACTCGCCGGGTCGAGCCAGGAGCATGGCCAGGACCTTTAACGGTTGCTCTTGAACCTTCAGCCTGATGCCGTCGTTGCGCAGTTCTCCCGTCCACAAATCGGCTTCAAACGCGTCGAACCGGAAAAAACGCTGCGAAGGCTGTGTCCACAGAGCCACGGAAACTCCCGGCGAACGAGGGCATCATTTTATCACCGTTCGCTGCAATCCTCGTCAGGGCAAGCCTGGTGGCGTTATGTTCCGCGAAGTCAGGAACTTAGCCCGTTATCCAGAATTTACTGTCGGATGATCCGCTGTCCATTGACCGGCTGAGGGGCCTTGCCTCAGTGTTGCCTCTGAAAGTTGCAACTGTTGCCTGCGCCTTAAAGCCTGGGGGAGGAAAAGCGGAAATGAAACTACGGGGAAAAGTGTGCCTTCTACTTTTGGGGTCATGTCTGCTAAGTGACTGCGGCGGAGGTTCAGGTTTCGGCGGTGGATCGCCGGCGGTTTCTTTCTCTACGAATAGCCTGATCTTCGGCGACGAGGTTGAGGGCACAGTCAGTGAACCCCTGCCCGTCACGCTTACCAATTCGGGCACGGCGGTGCTGGCGATTACAAGTATCGTGGCAAGCGTGAACTTCGCAGAGACCAATAACTGCGGACCAACCCTCGCTCCCGGTGCGAACTGCACTATCAACGTGACGCTTGCGCCATCCATTTCGGGCAGCCTGAACGGAACTCTCTCGGTGACCGACAACGCTGCCGCCGTGCCGCAGACGGTCTCTCTCAGCGGTACCGGTGTCGCCGAGGGGCACGGGGGCAGTTGTTCGGCGAAAGGACAGCAATGTCCCCCGCAATCCCCATGTTGCTCCGGCTTGGTATGTGTCGCCGCGTCAACTCGCGCTTTCTGCGAATGAGGAGCCAATGCACTTCGGATAGAAATTAGACAAGGGTAAGGAGAAGCAAAAATGAAATTATCGAAACCAGCGTGTATGGCTACCATTACATTCTTCGTAGTAGCGGCTTCACTTCCACTTACGGCACAAGGCCACAACCAGAAACACCATCACTACAAGCTCATCGACATGGGTACGCTTGGCGGGCCTCAGAGCTATCTGACTATCCCGGATAACTACGCCGCGGTGCTGAACGACCAAGGCACAGTCACGGGTTGGGCGGATACTTCGACAATAGATCCCTATCCGAACTTTTGTTTCAACGAGGACTGCTTCGTCTCGCATGCATTCCAGTCACGGACAGGCAATCTGACCGACTTGGGGGCTCTTCCAGACGGCGCGAGCAGCGCTTCTACCTGGATCAGTCCGAACGGATTGATAGCTGGAGTCTCGCAAAACGGGGAAATCGATCCGTTAGTCTCCGGCTTTCCGGAATTTCGTGCTGTGCTTTGGAAGCACGGTAACATCAGCGATCTCGGAACATTGCCCGCAGGCGGATACGAGAGCATCGCCAACGCAGTCAACAACAGCGGACTCGTGGTCGGAGTAGCCACGAACACGACTCCCGATGCCAATTCCATGTTTGGTCTCGGATATCAGACGCGTGCATTTCGATGGGACAATGAGACCGGCATGCAGGACTTAGGCACGTTGGGAACCGGCACCGACGCGGAAGCCCTTCTGGTAAACCAGCACGAACAAATAGTTGGGGTCTCCTACACCAACTCGGTTCCTAGTTCTTACTGCGCGCAGAGTTTTGATCTCTCGCTCACCACCGGCGCCTTCCTTTGGCAAAACGGCAGCATGAAAGATCTAGGCAACTTTGGCGGCACCTGCACGTTCCCAACCGATCTCAACGACCAAGGCCAGGTCGTCGGCATCTCTACCGTAAGCGGGGACCAGTTCCAGCATGCTTTTCTGTGGAATCACGGATCGCTGAACGACTTGCCCAACGCTATTGGGGGAAATAATGGAGCCGCAGTTGCACTCAACAATGCCGGGGATGTTGTCGGCTGGGCGTCTTTGCCAGGTGATCAGGACATCCAAGCTGCTCTGTGGAGGAACAACACCATGACCGACCTTGGGACGGTGGGCGGAGATCCATGCAGCGTAGGTTTTTCCATTAACGCGACAAAACAGGTGATCGGCGTTTCGGTGCCCGCCTGCGATTTCAGCCAGTCTCGCGCTTTTCTGTGGGAGGACGGCTCGATCGTCGATCTGAACACGCTGATTCCTCCTCATTCAAAACTGTATTTGACTAGCCCTGCGACGATCAACGATCAGGGCGAAATTGCCGGTGTCGGTTTGGATTCTAACAGGAAGGAGCATGCTTTCCTGCTGAGCCCCTGCGATAAGCATCATCCCGATGTAGACGGCTGTGACTACGCTCTGGTGGACGCAACTGCGGCCAGTTCACGTCCGAGTCCGATGGTCGGCGACGTATCCAGCCGCAGTTTGCCTCAATCACTCATGCGCCGGATGAAACGGTATCACCTTCCTGGCCGCGCATTCGGCCCGGGGAACTAGCTGGTCCGGGTGTCAGGAATCAGGCTGCGTAAATAGTCCCTGGGGTGCGCCGTCCCCGCCCTCAAGTTCTACTTGAAGCCTTTGACTGCGGCGGCTTCGTCGTCTTTCACATCGAAGACGGTGTACAGCTTGGTGATCTGGAGCAGGTCGTGCACCTTCTTGGTGAGATGGAGCAGTTTGAGTTCGCCACCCTGATTCTTGGTAGTGGTAAAGGCGCTGACCAGCTCGCCGATGCCGGAGCTGTCGATGTAGTTGACCTCGCCGAGGTTCAAGATCAGCTTCTTGTTACCTTTGGCGAGCAGGTCGCGAATGGTATCGCGCATCATGACGCTGCCTTCGCCGAGAGTGATGCGGCCGCTGCAGTCCACAATGGTGACTCCGTCGACCTGCCGAGTGTTAAGTTTCATGCTCACTGAGACCCCTCCTTGACGCCCGCGGATGGCCCGTGGACGTGTTTGATCAATTTGATTTCCGTGCCTGTCTGGGACGGGCGAATTTCCACCACGTCCATGAAGGACCGCATAAGAAAAATGCCGCGTCCTGAAGTTTTGAGCAGATTTTCCGGTGCCAGAGGATTCGGAATTCCGCTCAAGTCAATGCCTTTACCCTGATCGCGAATGGTGATGACCAGGTCCTGAGGAGTGCGCTCGAAGGCCAGAATCACCTTCTTGTCCGGGGCATAAGCGTTGCCGTGCAGAACGGCATTCACCGCGCCTTCGCGCACTGCCATGGAGATCTGCATCACCTCGTCTTCCCCAAATCCAAGCTCCGTAGCGATGCGGGTGGCTTTTTCTTCCGCATGGTCCACGGTTTCCAAGGTGGAGTCGAGCGTATAGGAGACTGTCTGCTCCATGGCCGGTGAATATGTGCTAAAAGCCGCTCCTGTCCTCTGGATTGCCCGTAGGCGCTCGCCGCAGCCCGTAATTATGGGACGTGTCAGTTTGCCTGTGGAAGCGGGGAGTTGTCAACGAGAGACAGATCCAAGATCATCGGGAACGCGCCGGGCGCCGCGACCGAACGCCGCTGGGCTACGGGTATAATGGCACGCCGGTGACCTCAGTGCTAGCTGCTGGAATCAAAGGTTGGCTGAAGCGAGTGATCTTGGTTGGGCTCGCGTGCGCGCTGGGTCTGGCGGGGTTGGCCTACGCTGTGGACTACGCCGTGTTCCGCTACCGGGTCGCTACGAATCGCCAGCCCTTCGGGCAAATCACGGTCATCAGTTACGATGCGGTGCCGCAGAAGAGCGGCAAGACCCAATTCATCTTTAATCCTCCCGAGGCGCAAACCTGCGTCAACTCGCTGTTTCCGCGCGAGGGATACGTGCCGTGCTGGTATTTGCAGCGGCATGCCGAACAACGCATCGACATGTAAACGATCGACATAGGAACGATCCTTACATCGCTGCCGCCGCATCAAATAAATAGCAGTAGAAGGGTCCTACTACCCGTGCCCTGGATATGCATGGGTGGGCAAAAAGGGTGGAGAAAAAGGACCAACAACGCGGAGGAAAGTCCATGAAAACATCTTATTGCTTACTCAGCGCCATCGTTGGATTTGCTGTGTGTTTGTGCGTCACCGGCAGCGTTTACGCGCAGAATGCCGGCACGCAGGCGGCGCCGGCACACGTGCTGCTGGTTACGGTTGAAGCTCGTCACGGCTCGGCTGTTCCTGAAATCGGCCCCAGAGATGTGATGGTTTACGAGGGGCATGATCGCGACCAGGTCGTGGATTTGGTTCCGGCGCAGGGAGAACACGCGGCGCTCGAACTGGTTATTTTGCTGGACGATGGCTCTAACGAGAGGCTTGGTTCACAACTAGATGATCTTCGGAAGTTCATCTCCGCCCAGCCAGCGTCCACCAAGATTGGCGTGGCCTACATGCAGAACGGCACGGCGAAGGTGGAGCAGAACCTGACCAGCGATCATGCTTTAGCTGCGAAAGCCCTGCGGCTTCCAATGGGAATTGGCGGCATTAATGCCAGCCCATATTTTTCTGTCAGCGACCTGGTCAAACGCTGGCCGGAAAGCACGGCCCGCCGGGAGGTGCTGATGGTATCGGACGGAATCGATCGCTATTACGGGAGCGGTGATTTGCAGGATCCTTACCTGGACGCGGCTATTGAGGATGCCACGCGAGCGGGCATTGTGGTCTACGCCATCTATAATCCTGGCGCGGGGCACTTCGGCCATAGCTACTGGCAAACCTATTGGGGACAGATTTATCTCTCGCGTCTGGCTGAGGAAACGGGTGGTGAGGGCTATTACATTGGCCTCACGGGCAACCCCGTGAGCTTTGACCCTTTCCTCGAAGATATGGGGCGCCATCTAGGCAATCAGTATTGGGTGACGTTCAATGCCAAGCCTCCGAAAAAGAATGGCTGGCAGAGAATTAAGGTTACGACGGAGGTATCCAATGCTGAACTGGTTGCGCCGTCCAGAGTGTGGGTTTCGGCTGCGACGCCCTAACCCGTCGCCGTCGGGAACCGGCTTGGTGGGCACTATGAGCGGGCACTGTAAAAATATGTGCCCGCTTTTTGGTGTCCGAATTCGTTACAATGGCGATCATTCAGGACTTCACTTAGAGCCCAGGGGAGGCCAATGTCTATCCGGCTCGTCTTTTCTGCTTTGCGGTATTTGGGAATTGCGCTCGTTGCCTGGGTTAGCTCAGTTGGTCAACCTGCTTTCGCGTCGTCCCTGAAGCCGGTCGCTGGCTCACCTTCTGATTCGCGGCTGGAAAAGGCTTACCGCTTCCAGCAGGGTGGATGGACTTACGTTCATCTGGAAGGCTCGCCTTCTGATATTGGATTTCAGCATGGGTACCTGCTGGCTCCGGAGATTGCGGACGCTTTGGAAGCGATCAAACTTTTCGATACGCATGAGACCCAGCGCGATTGGGAGTTCTTTCGAAAGACGGCGCGGGAGATGCTCTGGCCGCACATCGA
>Ga0307478_10003642_pt1 | contig 11359 bp, 7 predicted proteins | sample atmos_gasesECM4C_2_FD_203713 | JGI IMG/M metagenome (GOLD analysis project Ga0307478, IMG submission 203713) | Hardwood forest soil microbial communities from Morgan-Monroe State Forest, Indiana, United States - atmos_gasesECM4C_05 | ecosystem: Environmental > Terrestrial > Soil > Temperate...
CGGAACAGCATTCGAGCTGCTTGTGTCGGTTGTGTTTTCGACTTCATTCGAGGTCTCCGCAATCCCAGTCCACGGGGGCTCGTGGAAGTCATGAATTGTGCAGGTGGCGGTCCAAGCGACGGTTCCCACTAACCGGCACGGCCTGAATTGCTTAGCGCGACCATCGTGTTTTTGGATGAGGACAGATTGTCCGCTTCGCTCTCCGCCGTCGGAGGCCGCTTTCTGTGACAAACCTCGACATGACATCCACATGCGGCACGGACATCCGCGACGGGACATTTTGTCCGCGGCCAGACGGACTGCGCGCCGGTCATGCCGCCTCGGGGCGGTCCGCTTTCGCAGGTTACGAAAGTTTTCCAAAATCCCCGTAATTGATTGGATTTGCACAGGTTAGCTGTTATCACTCATACGAGGTTCTCGTGTCTTTGACTTCCCCCGAAGACAAAAACAAGGGAACTGGATGTGATCGAAGTATGGCGAGCAGAGCACAGTCATGGAGATCCATGACTCTTGGCGCGCGTCTGTATATCACTGTCGTCGTCGCCCTGGGGTCGTTCGTGCTGGCGGTTGGGGCCATGCATCCCACCAGCCACCAGCCGATCAAGTTCTTTTGCTATCTCCTGGTCGCGGTGGTTGCGTCGCGGCTGAAAGTCAATTTGCCCGGCATCACCGGAACGATGTCGGTCAATTTCCTTTTCATTCTGCTGGGCATTCTTGAACTGAGTTTTGCTGAGACACTCGCGCTCGGCTGCTTCGCCATCCTGACGCAGTGCTTCTACCGTGACCGCCCTCGCGCCGTGCAGGTCATCTTCAACACCTGCGCAACCTCGATCTCGATCGGGCTCGCGTACATCGTCTACCACGTCACGCTCTTTCATAGTCAGAACAACCCCGCCGTTCTGCTGGTGGCAACGGCGTCCACGTATTTCGCCGCCAATACGCTTCCGGTCGCGACGGTCATCTCGCTCACCGAGCACAAGTCGCTGCGGCGGATCTGGTCCGATTGTTATTTCTGGTCGTTTCCGTATTACCTGGTGGGAGCCGGCGTTGCCGGGTTAGTCAGCTGGCTGAACCGTGTGGTTGATTGGCAGACGTCGCTGCTGATTCTGCCCGCGGTCTACCTGATCTATCGCTCCTATCGTCTCTACCTCGCCAAGCTCGAAGACGAGAAGGGCCACGTCGAAGAGATGGCCAACCTCCACCTTCGCACCATCGAGGCGTTGGCGCTCGCGATCGAAGCCAAAGATCACACGACGCACGATCACCTGCAGCGCGTGCGCGTGTACGCCGTCGAAGTCGCGAAAGAATTGGGCGTCACGCACGAAGAAATGGAAGCCCTGCAAGCCGCTGCGCTCCTGCACGACATCGGCAAGCTCGCCGTCCCCGAACACATCATCTCGAAGCCCGGCAAACTCACGCCCGAAGAATTCGAGAAGATGAAGATCCACCCTGTCGTCGGTGCCGAGATTCTCGAGCGCGTCCGCTTCCCGTATCCCGTGGTCCCCATCGTTCGCGCGCACCACGAAAAATACGATGGCTCGGGCTACCCCTTCGGCTTGAAGGGCGACGAGATTCCCATCGGCGCTCGCATCCTGAGTGCCGTTGACTTCCTCGACGCTCTCGCCTCCGACCGTCAATACCGCCGCGCCATGCCGCTAAACGAAGTCATGAAGCGCCTGGAGAGCCAGGGCGGCAAGTCGTTCGATCCGGTCGTCGTGGATGTCCTGAAGCGCCGCTACCTGGAACTCGAGAAGCTGGTGGAGAAACGCTCGCAGGCAGTGCCGTGGTCGAAGCTTTCTACCGACGTGAAGGTCGAGCGCGGTGAAGCACCCGCGGCAGGATTCGTCGCTACCGGTTCCAAGCCGAACCAGGAGGCGACTTTCCTCGCTTCGATCGCCGCCGCTCGGCAGGAAGCACAGACGCTGTTTGAGTTGTCGCAGGACCTTGGCGCCTCGCTCAGCCTCGACGAAACGCTTTCGGTCTTCTCGGTGAAGCTCAAGCGCCTGGTTCCCTACGACTCGGTTGCAATCTACGTGCGCCGTGACAACATTCTCACCCCCGAGCACGTAAGCGGCGACAACTTCCGTCTGTTCGCGTCGTTGCGCATTCCGCTCGGCCAAGGACTCTCGGGATGGGTCGCGCAGAATCGCAAGCCGATCATCAATGGCAATCCGTCGGTGGAACCCGGATACCTGAACGATCCTACAAAATTCAGCACGCTTCGCTCTGCGCTCGCTCTTCCTCTTGAAGGCACCAGCGGCATCGTCGGCGTGCTCGCGCTCTATCAGGCCGAGGCAGACGCCTTTACCTCCGACCACCTGCGCATCCTGCAGGCCGTCACGTCGAAGATGGCGCTGGCCATCGAGAACGCTCTGAAGTATCAGCAGGCGGAGAGTTCGGCGACCACCGACTACCTTACCGACCTGCCCAACGCGCGCTCGCTTTTCCTGGCGCTCGACCGTGAACTGGCCCGCTGCAAGCGTGAGAACTCGTCGCTCACCGTCATGGTCTGCGACATGGATGGCTTCAAGCAGATCAATGACCGCTTCGGACACCTCGAAGGCAACCGCGTGCTGCGCCTCTTTGCCCACACGGTCAAAGAAACTTGCCGCGAATACGATCAGGTCGCGCGCATGGGCGGCGACGAATTCGTGGTCATCGCCTCCGGGCTCTCACCCGAAGCCGCCCGTAAGAAAGCGGACCAACTCAGAGACCTCGCCCGCCAAGTCGGCCAGGAGATCTGCCAGGAAGACATTCTCTCGCTCAGCGTTGGCCGCGCCGTTTATCCCGACGACGGTCTCGATGCCGAGGAACTCCTCGCCGAAGCCGACCGCCGCATGTACCTCGAGAAGCAGCAGCAGGTGAACCGCAAGAACCGGCGCCTGTACCCGCGTATCAAGGGGCGCATCACGGTTGAGTTCCGCGCCGAGGGCACGGACACGCCTGTGCTCGGCAACCTGACCAACATCAGTCTTGGTGGCTGCTACATCGAGAGCAGCGTCGTCCTCGCGGCCGATAGCCGGCTGAACATCAATTTCTCGATCGACGGCGAAGCCCTACCGGCCGAGGGCAGTATTGTTCGCTGCGATCCCGGCATGGGCCTCGCTATCAAGTTCAAGGAAGGCAATCGCGACGACCGTGCGTACCTCCAGAAAATCGTCGAGTTCGTCGACCGGTCGGCGAAAACCTACGACACCGAATACCTTACCAAGCTAGGCAGGAAATAGAACAACCCCGGAGACCACGCTTGATTGCAACCAGGCATCCATTGTTGTCGCGGTTGGTCAGGCACGCGGGCCGAATCGCGCTCACCGTGGTTCTCGGCGGACTGCTCGGCGCAACTCTGGTTCGCCTCGCGCCCGGCTTCGGCGTCGATGAGGCCGAACTCGACTCGCGCCTCTCCAGCCAAAGCATCGCCGCACTCCGTGCCTCGCAATCGGGCTCCGATAGCGTCGCATCGTTCTACTGGAACTACCTCTCGCGCCTCGCTCACGGCGATCTGGGAATTTCGCGCTCCCTGCAGCAACCCGTCGCCGAGCTTCTTCGCGAGCGTACGCCGGGAACCGCGAAGTCCGTTGCCTTGGGATTATTGCTCGGCTGGTTGCTGGGCTTATCGCTCGCCGTCGCCGTCGTGATGTCGCGCTCTTGGGGTGTGGATCTCCTCGCCAGCCTGCTCGGAGGCACGCTGCTCTGCCTCCCGGCGGCCGTGCTGGCTCTTCTCTTTCTGATCGCGCGCATGCCCGGACGGCTCGTGCTCGCGCTGATCGTCTTCCCGAACATCTTTCGTTACACGCGGAACCTTCTCGTGCGCAGCGCCGCGTCCCCGCACGTGCTGACTGCGCGTGCGAAGGGACTGGGCAACTTTACCGTCTTCTTCTGGCACATCTTGCGTCCAGCCGCTCCACAATTGCTTGCGCTGGCGGGAGTCTCCGTCTCGATCGCCTTCACCGCGTCGATCCCGGTGGAAGCGCTCTGCGATCTCCCCGGCCTCGGACAACTCGCGTGGAAGGCTGCTCTAAGCCGTGACCTCTACCTGCTCGTCACGCTCACCATGATCGTCGCTGTCGTCACGCTCGGCGCGAACTCGATCGCCGATCTTCTCGGCCATGCATTGAGCGACCACTCCTCCGAGGTGCCTGCATGAAGTGGGCGCGCCTCTTCGGAATCGGATTTTTGATTGTCGTCACGTTCGCTTGCGTTTTCGCGAATTTCGTCGCGCCTTCGTACGCTCATCAATTTCGCGACGAGCCTGACGCCGCTCCGTCGCGCCAGCATCTTCTCGGCACCGACGACCTCGGCCGCGATCGTTTCGCGCGCGTCCTTTACGGAACCCGCGTTTCCCTGCTCCTCGCTCCCGCTGCCGCCCTGGTGTCGAGCTTGCTCGCGGTTTTAATCGGCGGCACCGCCGGCTTTCTCGGCGGATGGGTCGAACGCTCGGTCATGGCTGCGACTGATCTTTTCCTTTCGCTGCCCTGGCTCTTCCTTCTGATTACAGTTCGCGCTCTTTTGCCGCTGAACGTTTCACCGATCACGTCCGTTGCCATCACCTTCGCGTTGCTTGGATGTCTGGGATGGGCCGCCGCAGCCCGCGTTATCTGCGCCGACGCCCGCTCGCTCGCTCACTCCGACTTCATTCTGCTGGCCCGGGCTTCAGGAAGCAGCGGCCTGCGCCTGCTTTGGCGACAGGTCGTGCCCAATCTACGGCCAATCGTCTTTGCACAATTCTGGATTTCGATCCCCGTCTTCATTCTCACCGAGGCCAACCTCGGCGTACTGGGCCTTGGCGTCGCCGAGCCGCTGCCGTCGTGGGGCAGCCTGTTGCGCGAACTGCAAAGCTACAGCGCCATCACCGGCCAGCCCTGGCAATTCGTTCCGTTGATTCTCTTCGTCGTTGTCGTCAGTTGCTTTCACCTTGTCTTGCTTGAACAGGAGTCACCCGCATGAGCCGCAATTCCGTTCTTCGAATTTTTGCCGTCTTCGCCCTTGGATGGGCGCTTGCTTCGGCATTCGCCGCCGCGCAGTCGAACCAGCAACTGCGCTTCTGCCTTCACTCGGACCCGAAGACCTTCAACCCGCTGCTCGCGGAGGAAGACTCCTCCGAAACCATCCGCTACCTGACTGGCGGAGTGCTCATGCGCCTGAACCGGCTCACGCAGGACCTCGAACCCGAGTTGGCCACCGCCTGGAGGGTCTCTGACGGCGGCAAGACGATCACCTTCAAATTGCGCAGCGGCCTCTCGTTCTCCGACGGCACACCGTTCACGGCTGACGACGTCGCCTATACCATCCAGCAGATGATGGACCCCAACCTGCACTCGCCTACCGGCGACGCCTTCCGCTCCGGCGACGGCAAGGTGCAGACCCGAGTCTTCGACGCGGAACGCCTCAGCGTAACCTTCCCCGCGCCGATCGCGGGCCTCGACAAGCTCTTCGATCAGGTCGCGATCATGTCGGCGAAATCACCCAAGAAAGAAATGGCCGTGCTCGGTCCATATGCCGTGGTCGATTACAAGGCCGGCAACTACGTCCTACTCGAGAAAAATCCCAACTACTGGCGCCACGACTCCACCGGCAAGCAACTTCCCTACATTCAGACGGTCCGCCTCGACATCCAATCGAATCGCGACAACGAGATGCTGAAACTCGTCCACGGCGAGATCGACTTCATCAACTCGCTCGACGCCGAGTACTTTGACAAGCTGAGCCAACAGAACCCGTCGCTCGTTCACGACTCGGGTGTCTCGCTCGACTCCGAGCAGCTGTGGTTCAACCAGGTGCCCACGTCGCCACTGCCCGATTACAAGAAGGCCTGGTTCCGCTCGACCGCTTTCCGCCGTGCGATCTCGGAAGCCATCAACCGCGAGGACCTCGCACGCGTCGCTTTCCGCGGCCATGCCAGGCCCGCGGTCGGCCCGCTGTCGCCCGCGAACAAGTTCTGGTTCAACACGAAACTCCAGCCGCATCTGTTCGATCAGAAATCGTCACTCTCACGCCTCACGCAAGACGGCTTCCACATGCAGGACGGCGTCCTGAAAGACCGCGACGGTCATGCCGTTGAGTTTTCGCTGATCACCAATGCAGGCAATAAATATCGCGAACGCATGGCCGCGATGATCCAGCAGGACCTCTCCGGCGTCGGCGTGAAGTTGAACGTGGTTACCCTCGATTTCCCGTCGCTGATCGAGCGCATTACGCGTAGCTTCGATTACGAAGCCTGCCTGCTCGGCCTCATCAACAACGATCTCGACCCGAATTCATCGCAGATGAACGTCTGGCTCAGTTCCGGCGAGAACCACCAGTGGAATCCCAGCCAGAAGACTCCCGCCACGCCCTGGGAAGCCGAGATCGACAAGCTGATGCACGAACAGGCCACCAGCCTCGATGCGAGAAAGCGCAAAGCCGCCTTCGACCGTGTGCAGGAAATTGCCTGGGAACAGGAACCGTTCATCTATCTCGTGAATCGCAACGCGCTCGCGGCAGTTTCACCCAACGCGCGCAACGTGCACCCGGTCGTGCTGCGGCCGCAGGTTTACTGGAACATCGACGAGATCTCCCTCGGCAACGAAGTCGCAAAGAACCGCTGATCACGCATGTTTTTGATGAAGTCCATTTTGGTGAAGTCCATTTTATGAATTGTCATCCTGAGGCGAAGCGAAGGAGTATAGCGAGCGAGCACAGTCGTAGGACCTGCTTTCCAAAATGAACGCGCCCTTGCTCAAACTCGAACTCTCGGTGGACTATCCCGGCAAGCCGGGAGTTCTTCGCGATCTTTCACTTGAAATACAGCACGGCGAGATTCTGGGACTGGTCGGCCAAAGCGGCTGCGGCAAGAGCACGCTGGCGCTCACGATCCTGCAACTGCTGTATCTGAAGCGAGGAACGGTCCGCGGCTCGGTTCACTTCAACGGGCGTAATCTCATCGAGACGAAAGAACGCGAGATGCGCGCTCTTCGCGGAAAGGACATTGGACTCGTCCTGCAGAGCCCGATGTCGTCGCTCAACCCAGCCCTACGGATCGGTAAGCAACTCGAAGAAGCCTGGCGCGTGCACCGGCGCGGAACCAAAGACGAATGCCGCTCCGCATTAATAGAAGCGCTCGAAAATGTCAGCCTTCCAGCGGATGAAGATTTCCTCCGACGCTATCCATCGCAACTTAGCGTCGGACAGGCGCAGCGCGTGCTGATCGCGATGGGCGCGATCCACAAGCCCCTGCTGCTGATCGCGGACGAACCCACCAGCGCGCTCGACATCATCACGCAATCGGAAATCCTCACGCTGTTTGCCAGCCTCAGCCGGAAATTCGGCATGAGCATCCTCTACATCTCGCACGACCTGCTCTCAGTCGCGACCATCAGCCAGCGAGTCGCCGTCATGGAAAAAGGACAGATCGTGGAATGCCGCCCAACGGCCAACCTCTTCCAGCGTCCCGAACACCCCTATACGCAGCAGTTGATTCGCGCCCTGCCGTCACCTCCGAGATTCGCCTCAGCCGCCGCCGGATCGTAGCTCCGGGCTTGTGCGAAGTGTAGCGCCGGCGTCTCCCCGTCAAAGCTGCCCCAGTCGACGTGGGGACAGGCGCCGGGGTCCCCAACACGCCTGCATTTCGCGTGGTGGGTGGGGACGCCCTCGCCCGTCCGGCGGAGCGAAGCTCCGCATGATTTGTAGCGCCGGCGTCCCGCCGGCTGTCGCGAGGGCGTCTCGCCCTCGCCGTGATGTATCCTCCAACTGCAATCTCCACGCTTGTCAAGCCCCCAAAATCGCACTTTTCTCCGCAACACGTTCAATCCGCGCCAAATATATTTCCCACGCAACTGTCCCAGATACCCTCCCCAAATTGCTATTCTAAAATTAGAGCCAGAGATGGAAACGATTCCGTGTGACCCGGGCTTAACCATGCGGACGCTTGCCGGACTCCGACCCGAGGGAGTCGTACCGGACATCTGAGCGGCCAGGCTCCTCCCCCTATCGAGGGGGCGTTAGCCGCAGTAGAAGTGATCACTTCGTGTCACTTACGAGTCTAATCATAAGGATGGACTCGTAAGTGACCAAACTATAAAGGTATGCGCCCAAGCCATAAGAAGAACTAAGGAGTAAGAAAAAAATCGGTCGATGCGACCGGGAAGCGAGCAACTAACGGACATCTGAGGAAGCTCTGAACAACGAACGTAGAAGTTCTTGCCAGGTTTTCTTTGCGTCTTTTGCGGGTACGTGCTTTTCTCGGCACTCGCAACTCGGGACTGTCTCTCTTGGCGTTTTGCGGTTCAGGCTTTTTCGTGGTCGAGAGCGTCCGTGACTGAGTCCGCAGCCCTGAGAACTAGCGCCGTCCCGGATGTGCTTCGCCGCGCTGCGAGAATAGCGAATACGGCCAGTTTTTTTTCTTGACCGGATCTTCTGCCGGCGCAGCAGGCTCTGCGACTGGAACTTCTGGGATCGTCCAATCCTCCGGAGGCTTCGTAATTCCCCAGACATTTCCGGGCGTATCCAGGGCCAGCCCCAGCAGATACCACTTTCCATCCGTTCCAAGCGGCAGGCAGTTCGCCACGCGCGCAGTAACCTGCGCGCCTCCCGGCAGCCCATCCAGCAGCACGCGCGTTCCCGGATCGACTGCTCGCGACAGCTTCACTCCGCATCCCTGCGGATTCACCACCAGGGTATGGCTTTCCTCCGCGAACAGTGGCGCTGGAGCCAGCGTCGCCAGGCGCAGCGGGACCTCGACGCGCACACGCGTCATGCGGCGCGGTGATTCGGATTGAACAGGAGCAGATCCCATGGCCGGAACGAGAGACACAGCTATGTCTCCAACTGGCAAGTTTGCCAAATTTGGGGACGGTTGCGCGCGGATATGCGGCCGAAGAAGGTAACGAAAGTAACCGCCCATGCCCACGATGGCATGTTCTCGTTCCAACGCGTGGGGACGGTGGCCGGCGCGCGGGCGGGGGGCCTATCCTCCCCCGATCATGCCCGGCCATCGTCCCCCCTAAAATTCCGTTCGGTGGGTTTTCCCCAGTACGGCTTTAAGGCTGGTTATCGAAAGGTGCCTGCCCAGCACGAGGCGCCCAATTGTCGCGCCCATCTGGTTGGCATCCCTCCTTCGTGCTCCCCGCTTTCAAACCTGTATATCCCCGCTCGGTGTCGGGGCAGTTTGTGCGCTTGAGCACCGCCATTTGAGCAGACCTGCTGCCCTACCCCAGGGGCCCTCGCTCCGGTCCGGGTTATGCTGTCCCGGTCCATCAACACTTAATCGGCCCCATCCGCCCACTCGTGAGCACATCCCGACTTCACCGACTGGCGGCTTATACGAGATGCCTTTGCTGTGCCTATTCGCATAGGCCTAGGCAACCCACGACTGGTTCTGAGCTTTCATCGATGCTCTTTCACAACATGTCGTCCTCTGAGACCACGGGGAACTCTTCGGCTGCCCTTACCCAGTACTTCACCGAAGACACTGGCCTTCATCGTGGGATAAAAGTTTCGGCATTCCCTTCGTACCTCACACTCCGATTCTTGTGAGGTGTGCGTTTTCGAGGCTTGACTACGGTTCGCTTTCGCTACGACCTGTTGTTTTGCTTGCCCTCCTGTCGGAGCTGACCGGACTTGCGTCCAGCCAACGAGGACGTTTACATCCGGGCTTTCGACGGTTTGGTCGCCCGCCCCGTCGCCGGATATCACTACAGTGCCAACTGGGTAATCTGCACTGGCAGGACTTTCACCTGCTAGACCATCGACTAGCTTCACTGCACTATCCCGGCGCACAAAAATCTCGATAGCACTCAGTGACCCCGGTTCCCGGCGAACGAACGGCGCGAGCGTCTGCTAACACCTCAATGCGACAGTTAACATCGGTGGTTGCTTTTCCAGTCTGCCTTTTTGTCTTTTGAGACGTCGCATGCGTCAACCCCGCTCGATCACCGCCTCCAGTTCCCTTATCCCTCTCCGAATCTCTTTCGCATCGATCGCCGCAAATCCCAAGTGCAATCCTTCCCGTGCGCGTCCCCGAAGCGCGTACCAGCCCACCGGCGTCACCTCTACGCTCCGGTCGGCGGCCGCGGCGGCCACCGATTCCGCTCTCACCTCGCGTGTAAACCATCCCGTCGTCTGCAAACCCGCTTCGACTCTCGACACCTCGAGCACCCCTGCCAGCCTGCTTTTCGCCTCATCCAGCAAAACCGAGAGCCGCTCCGCATACACCTCGCGCATCCGCCGCACATGGCGCGCAAAATGTCCCTCGCTCATGAATTCGCGCACTACCATCTGCTCCAGCACCGGCGCATGTCGCGTCGTCAGCGACTTGACCGCCTCCATCTTCTCCACCAGCCACAACGGAATCACCAGATATCCCAACCGCAGCGCCGGAAATAAAACCTTGCTGAAACTGCCCGCATACAAAACCACCCCGCTCTGATCCAGCCCCTGCAACGCGGGAAGCGGACGTCCCGTGTAGCGATACTCGCCGTCGTAGTCGTCTTCGAAAATCAGCGCGCCCGACTTGCGCGCCCACTCCAGCAACTGCAAGCGCCGCCCCAGGCTCATCGTTGTTCCGAGCGGAAACTGATGTCCCGGCGTGACGTAAATCAGCTTCGCCCCGCTCGCCGGAAGATCGTCGACCAGCAGCCCTTCTTCATCGCCTCCAACTCCCGACACCTTCGCCCCGTAGGCCTGAAAGACCCATGCCGCACCCGGATACCCCGGGTTCTCCGTGCACACCCGATCTCCCGGCTTCACGAACAATCGCGTCACAAGGTCGAGCGCCTCCTGCACACCGGAGACAACCACAACCTGTTCGCGTTCACACCGTACCGCTCGCGACGACCTGAGATATTGCGCGATCGCCTCGCGGAGGGGCATGTACCCCAGCGCGTCGCATCCCATCAGCAGGCTCATCGTCATCCGCCGCAGACATCGGTTCGCAATCTTCGTCCATAGCGTCATCGGGAACAGATCCAGCGCGGGAAGGTTGCATCGGAATGCGCGCGTTCGTCGTGTCCCGTATCCGGGGAACACGTTCGTCTGCCGGCCATACTGCGAAAACTTCGGTAGCCTTTGTGCTTTCGCTTTCGTGGCGCTACGACCCTCTGCCGCGACATGCAACAGGTCTTCCGGCAGCACCTGGCTCACGCGCGTTCCCGAGCCAATCGTCCCTTCCAGGTAGCCCTCGGATTTCAATTGCTCGAATGCGTTGACCACCGTGCCTCGCGCCAGCTCGTACTGCCTTGCCAGGTCGCGCGTCGCCGGTACGCGACTGCCCGGCCGCAGCCGTCCGTCCAGAATTTCCGCGCGCAGCGATGTGTAGAGCCACCGGTACGCAGGCGTGCCGCGCGCCCTCGCTGGCAGCGCGATCTCGAATGTGGTGCTTCGTTTC
>Ga0307478_10003643_pt1 | contig 11355 bp, 9 predicted proteins | sample atmos_gasesECM4C_2_FD_203713 | JGI IMG/M metagenome (GOLD analysis project Ga0307478, IMG submission 203713) | Hardwood forest soil microbial communities from Morgan-Monroe State Forest, Indiana, United States - atmos_gasesECM4C_05 | ecosystem: Environmental > Terrestrial > Soil > Temperate...
GGATTGTTATTCGACGAAACAGAAGTTGTTGTCGGAGAAGCGACAATGATGAGCGTGAAGTTGGCAGTAACGCTCTGCGGCGCCGTCATGGTGATGGTGGTGGATGCGCTGCTGGCATTTGCCACGTTGCCGGTCCAGTTGCTGAAGCTGTAACCGGCGTTGGCTGTGGCCGTGAGAGGTACGACCGTCCCCAAGTTGTAGTAGTTACCGGAAGTGGGCGAGACCGTTCCCCCGATGCTGGGATTCGCCGCGGTCGTCAACTGATATTGCGTGACGAAGCTGGCGGTGTAGGTCGTGGCAGTGGAAGGCACGGTGATGCTGTGCGAAATCGCTCCGCCGTCAGACCAACTGCTGAAGGCGTACTGCGCACCCGTGCCGCCGGATTGCGGAGAAGTGGTTGCGATGGTATGCGACGAGCCCTGGTTCCAGGTTTCAACCAGCGGGGCTGGCGTTGACGTGCCTCCATCCACCGAGACTAGGAGATTGGCCGGACTGGTCGTGATCGTGACTTGCACCGTGGCGGGAATAAAGTTCCCCGTCACCGTTGTCGCGGCCGCGGGCATGTGGAAGTTCGTGCTGGCGGCGGTGGTCGAGTCAAACGATCCGCCGGTCGAGGTCCAGTTGTTGAACTGGAAGCCGCTGTTGGCTGTTGCCGTTACGGGTATCGTTGCGCCCGAGGCAAAGTAGCCGCCTGAGGCCGGCGTGACCGAGCCATCCGCCGACGGCGAGGCCTGTGTGGTCAACTGATATTCCGTGTTGAAGTCGGCGGTGTAGGTCGTGTTCGGGCCCGGCGCGGTCACCAAATGCGAAATCGCGCCGTTATCCGACCAACTGCTCCAGACTTGTTCCGTTCCGCCAGAGATGTTCTGGGGCGAAGTCGTCGCGATGGTATGCGAGGATCCCACCACCCAGTTGAAAGTTTGCGGGGCGGTGGAAGTGATGCCGTCCACGGTGATGGAAAGCCCGGCTGGGATGGTGGTGACGACCACGGTATCCAGAATGTTGATGGTGGTGCTGACCGTCTGGTTGTCCACGATGGCGGTGATGCTGAAGTCGTTACCAGCACTGCCCTTCGCGGCGTAGGTGGAAGTCGCCGTTCCTCCGTTGAGCGTAGTCAAGGTCGGGCTTACGTTGCCCAGCGTTCCGCTCGAGGAGAATTCCACCGACGTCCCATTGGGAGCGCTGAATCCGCTGCCGCCGTTCGAATTGTGCGTGAGGTCGGCGGTGAGCGTCGAGGTGCCGTTGGGCAGAATTTGTGTCGGGTTGGCGCTGACGCTCAACACCAGCCAGGGATTGAAGCTGTCGGTTCCACCTCCTCCTGCTTGAACGGTGTCGCAGCCGCTGGCGCCGGGGCCGCCGTTGCAACCCCACCAGTTGTTGGTTAGAGTGCCGGCCGTGCTGGCGTCTATGGCAGCACCTGTTCCGCCGCCGGGGGCGCTGTTGCCCACGAAGCGCGAGTTGGAAGCTGTGACCGTGCCGGACGTCTCGGCATAAATTCCACCGCCGAGCCCGGCGCCCTCCGTGACCCTGTTTCCGGTGAAGCTCGATCCGCTGATGGTAAAGGTGGCGCCCGTTTCCAGCGTGGCAGAAATACCGCCGCCGGAAATCACCGTTGTGTTATTGGTGAAAGTCGAAGTTGTGACCGATAGATTGCCGGAGCCGGTTGGTCCCTCGACGAACTCAATCGCGCCGCCTGCCCCGGTTGCGGAATTGCTCAAGAAGGTCGAGCCGGTGATCGTAAGACTGCCCGGGGTCTCGAAGCCGATTGCACCACCGTTATCGCTGTTGGTTGGCTCGGAATTTGAGTTCAGCACCACGTTGGTTAGAGTGAGATTGTCGCCCAGGTCTGGGCCGCCAGCGAGAATTGCTCCGCCGCCAAACTGGCAGTCGGTACCGGTGCTGCAATTGCCTAGTTGTAGGGTTACGTTCTCGATCGTCAGAGGGTTGCTGCCCGCGAAAGTGAAATCCTCTTCGAAGATTCGGTCGCGGCCATCGGTCTGCTGAATGATCGTGGTGGAGACTGTTCCTGTGCCGTTGATAGTAAGGCTATAGCCGGATGCCCCGCCTACTTGGAGTTCGCCAGTTTCCAGGCTAGTGAGGCTATACGTGCCTGCGGGAAGGTTGATGGTGGTGGTGTCGGGAGCCAGGTTATTGGCCAGGCAAACCGCTTCGCGCAGACTGAGGATGGATGGGATTGTCGTGGTGCTGGTGGTGCAGGCGTTGATGCTGTCGATGTCCGCGGTCGTGTTCACGTTCAACGTAAGGGTAGCGTTGGACTGGATAACCATGGGAGCGGCTTGGCCAGCGGCCAAAACGACAATGCTGCGCCCCGTGTCTATGGTTTGCGGCAACGCTAGAGCCGCGACCGGCGTGCCTGTGAACGAAACTCCCGCACTAGGACTGGCCGCAGTGCCGGACGTGTCGAGAATATGAAGTTGGCTGGCAGCAGCATCGAGCACCATCAAGTCGTGCGTGGAGGAACTGGCCAGGCGCGGCGAATTAAAGGCCGAGTGCGAAACCGGTCCCGCAGGCGCCGATCCAGTGTAAGGAATTTGTTTTGCGATGGTCCACGCGCCCAGGGCAGTTGGATTCGGCCGCGTCGCTGACTTCGTGTGATGTCCCCGGATCGCAGCGCGGCGGGCGGGAAGCTCGGCAGCCGTCAGCGGTGTTGTATTCAGCGTTCCATGTTGCAGAATGTGGATGCTGCCATCGTCGGCAAGAACGGAGATCTCGGTGCGGCCATCGCGGTCCCAAATAAAATCGCCGAGGGCCAGACCCTTTACCTGGAAGGGAACAGTGACCGTCTCGGATTGCGCATTAGTAGCCAGCGCGTCATAGAACATCACGACGTTCGCGCCTGCGCCTACGGCCAAGTCGGCTCCGCCGCCGAGGCTTCCCCATTCCACAGCATCGCCGCGAGCCGGCAAGGGATAAATTGCTCCGGCAGTCAGACCCTCCGCCCCGGGGGCGAGCATGGCCAACTGCGGGCCGTTCGGACCGTCCGTGCTTACCGCGACATGCGCGTCGGCGCTGACGGCCAATGCCGTCACCTGGCCGGGCAGCGGCACGGCTTGAGGAGCGAGAAGATTCCCGTGTCCATCGCCGGCAAGTAAATAAAGAGCGCCGCCGCGTGCGGCGACTAATACATCTTTATAACCATCGCGATTGAAATCGCCGGTCGCAATCAGGTCTGGAGATTCGGGAACGGTAAAGACTGTCGCCTTCGACAAGAAGGTAGGTGGAACGTTGCCCTTCGCCGCCTTGCCATAAAGGGTAAGGTCGGTCGGTGCAAAAGCGTCAGGGTTGCCGTGCATAAGGACGAGCACGCCACCACTTTTGGTGGAATAGCCGGCCACTACATCCATGGCGCCGTCTGCGTCAAAATCCGCCGCGGCTAATGCGGTTGGATTCGCCGTGCCTGCCTGCAGCGCCGCCACGGCGTCCGCCGATCCGGCATAGGTCAGCTTAAGATTCTGCGGAGTCTTCAAATTGACTAGAGGGTTGCCCGAGCTGGGGAGAATCGTCGCGCCTGCATTCGCCGCTCGAATTCTGCTTAGCGGGAAATAGGAAAAAACAAGAAGGCCAGCAAGGGCGAGCATGCTGACGCAAAAAGAACGACTCAAACGAGGGCGCACGGTCATGACAGTCTCCGCGCCGGCCTTTTTTATGTCTGCGCAGAAGATCGCGACAGGCAACAGCCAGATGGCCGGCGTCTAGTTGATTAATGTTTTTCCTGGGCTCGACTAATGAACGGTGTTAGCGCGCAAGCATTTGGTTTTACAGCACGCCGTGGCATGGTCTATCGTATTGCGGGATAAGTCAAGATGAAATATCTTGCAACCCACGATTTTCCCGTCAGATGGGACTAATTCGATAATTTACAAGTTTGTCCTTGACAAAGCGTTATGGGTTGATAAGATTTGCCACTCCCGTATCTTTGAGTTCGTGGGCCCCTATTCCATTTATTCCAGGCGGTATTGTTGGTTATGTTTGCGGAAAAGGCCCTCGCGCTCAAACTTAGTTCGGCTCCCACAACGGAAGCTAGAAACCAGCCTATCCCTTATATAGGTGTCCCAGCAATCACGCTTGATCCCGTTCTTACTTCTGACGAGCCATTTCTATATCGGACCTTTGCCAGCACGCGCGCTGAGGAAATGGCACTTACAGGATGGAATGCCGAGCAGCAGGAAACCTTTCTGCGCATGCAATACGACGCGCAGCGCCGGTCCTATCTGATGCAACTGCCCGAGGCGAAGTATTGGGTGATCCGTTGCGATGGAGCGGCGGTGGGAAGATTAATTGTTGAACGGACGGCTGAGGAGATTCACGTGGTGGATATAGCTCTGCTTCCGGAGTTTCGTAAGCGGGGGATCGGCTCCACTTTGATGGAGTCGATCATCAAGGAAGCATCGCAGGCGGCGAAGGCCGTGCGCCTGCACGTGGAGCGCTTCAATCCGGCATTGTGTTGGTATGAGCGGCTGGGGTTCAGTGTGGTCGACACCGGACCGATTTATCTCGAGATGGTTTGGCGGGCGCGTCAGGTAGATGTTCAAGAGCCAAGTTCCGGAGTGGCTTATGCCGGTTCATCTGACTAAGAGCATGTTAGAACAGAAGCTTAATACGAAGTTCTGGCTCCTCGATGAGAACGCGGAATCGCATCCCATGGATTTGATCGAAATCAGCGATGGGCATTCCACGCCGCGGCAGGAACAGTTTTCTTTGCGCTTCCGCGGCGATCGTAATAAGGTGTTTCCGCAACGCATCTATCCCGTGAAGCACGATTCCATCGGTGACTTCGAATTGTTTCTAGTTCCCATTGGCCGGGATGACACCGGGACTTTCTACGAAGCGGTATTCAATCGCATGGTCCAAGTTCAGGATCAGGTACAGGATCAGGTTCACAGTCAGGCTAAGTAGCTGGAGGAGAAAGATGGCGCAACCGTATGTTGGCGAAATCAGAATGTTCGGCGGCAACTTCGCAATTAATGGATGGGCTTTCTGCAACGGGGCATTGATCAGCATCTCGCAAAACCCGACCCTGTATCAAGTGATAGGCACAACTTACGGTGGAGACGGGGTAAACACTTTCGCCTTGCCTGACCTGCAGGGCCGCATCCCTGTCCACCAGGGACAAGGAGCGGGACTCCAGAACTACGTCCTCGGCCAAAAGGGCGGAGTAGAGACGGTCAGTCTGACCGCGGCGCAAATTCCGGCACACTCGCACACGGCGATGGGCAGCGCCACGGGTGGAGCTGCGTCCAATCCCTCGAATGCTACTTGGGGAAACAGCGCGATTGCGAATAAGTCGTTTGGACCCGGTACCTCGGCAAACGCTTCGATGAACGCGGGATCCTTGGGAATGACCGGCAACAACCAACCGCACGACAACCTGCTGCCCTTTCTGGTGCTCAATTTCATCATTGCACTTTATGGTGTTTATCCGTCGCCGTAAGAACTTGGAGCGCTGAATCACACTAGCGCTAGATCACATTGGAGAGAAGATTATGGGTACACCGTATCTTGGCGAGATTCGCATGGTAGCATTCGGGTTCGCACCCAAGGGCTGGGCAGCGTGCAATGGACAATCAATGCCCATCAACCAGAACCAGGCGCTTTTTTCGCTTCTGGGAACGACGTTTGGTGGCGATGGGAGAACTACGTTTCTCCTCCCCGATTTCCGCGGGCGCGCGCCCATCGAGGCGGGCTCGCAACCCGGCACCCCCACATACAACTACGGGCAACCTGGCGGAGAGGAACTGCACACCCTAACGTCTCAAGAAATGGCCTCGCATACTCACATGGCTATAGCCAGCAACGCTTCTAACACTGTCGGCAGCCCGTCCGGCAATTTCTGGGCAACGGGACCGGCACAGTACGCCACTTCTCCGATCAATACTCCGCTGGCGGCCAATGCAATTGGCAATAACGTCGGAGGCCAGGGCCACGAGAACCGCTCGCCTTACCTGGTAGTCAATTTCATCATCTCGTTAACGGGAATATTTCCCACGCGAAACTAAGCCGAGAATAAGAGGAGGGGTTTGCTATGTCCGATCAATATCTTGGAGAAATCCGGATAGTAGGTTTCAACTTCCCGCCGGCAGGCTGGGCGCTGTGCACTGGACAACTCCTGAGTATCTCCCAGAACACTGCCCTCTTTTCGCTCCTCGGCACAACCTACGGCGGCGACGGCAAGAGTACGTTTGCGCTGCCTAATCTGCAGGCGTCGGCACCCATGGGGTATGGGAACGGCAGCGGGTTAAGCCCGCGCACTTTCGGCGAGACCGGCGGGGAATTTGCCGTGACTTTGCTGCTGAGCCAAATGCCTTCGCATAGCCACCCAGTGAACTGCATCAGTGGCGCGGGGACGTTAGACTCTCCAAATGTGCCCGCCAACACAGTATGGGCGAGCGACGGAACCCAGAGAGTTCCACCTGCCCTTTACGCCAACGCTAAGCCCAACGGCGTAAACATGAATGCCGCGGCCGTGCAGCTATCGGGAGGCAATATAGGGCATAACAACATGCCTCCGTATCTGACGGTTTACTTCGTCATCGCGTTGCAGGGAATCTTTCCGTCACGGAGCTAGTGCCGCTGGGAATCGGCTAGTCCTAGCTGTGCTACAAAGGGTTGAGGAGTGTCCTCATGCATTGAGATAACTCCTCGACCCTTTGTAGATTCCAACTTTTATCAGCCTCTGAACTCAAGGTTGATGAAAGAAGCGTTCCAACGCGCAGAACTCTCTATGCGATTTTTCGAGGTGACAGGTAATATCGGCCCGCGAGGTATCTTAGCCCCCAGTGGTTTCATGGGCAAAATTCCCGGATATCATCGAAGACCAATGAATATCGGAATAAACTCGATGTTCGTTCGATTCGTCTGCGCTTTTGAGGACAGCCCAGTAACGGTAGGCAAGGCGAGCGCCGACGACGCGGAAACGCGGCGAATCGGAAACAGCCTCGGAAGTTCATTGAGACCGTTCTCTTTGCTTACGTCGTTTTCATCTGATGTCCGCGCCGATACAACACGGCAGGATTAGGCAGACTGGCGAGTGGACGACGACGATGCTGTGACTTCGGCAGGCAGGGTTAACTGAAAGGTTGCGCCGCGTCCGTCATTGCCGGTGGCCCACAAGCGGCCACCGTGTGATTCGACAATGGAACGGCTGATTGCCAACCCCATGCCGGATCCCTCGGGTTTTGTCGTGAAGAAGGCATTGAAAATCTGGTTTATATTTTCAGCGGGCAAACCCACACCAGTATCGCTGACGGAGATCAGCAGTGATCCCTGATGCCCTAGCTCCGTTTTGATTTTAAGTTCACCTCCAGTATCCTTCATGGCCTCGATAGCGTTGAGCATTAGGTTCATGAAGACCTGCTGCAGCTGCACACGGTCTGCCGTGGTCTTTGGAAGATCGGCAGCAAGATCGGTGCGGATCGAGACTGCATACTGATTGGCCTCGGCGCGGAGCAGTTCGTCCATTTCGCGGATGATTTCGTTTACCGCGACCAGTTCCCGTTGCGGAGGCGACTTTTTATACAGCGACCGCAAGCGGTCAATGATCTCGGTCGCCCGAGTCCCATCATTCACGATTCTGCTTGTTGCTTCGAGCGCTTCATCCACATCGGGCTGGTCGTGCTTAAGCCATCGGATGCAGGTCTTCGCGTTTGTCATAGCCGCTGCGATCGGCTGTTTCAGTTCGTGGGATACAGAGGCAGCCAGCTCTCCCAATATGCTGACCCGGTTCACGTGTGCGAGGTCAGCCCGTAGTCGCTCGCGTTCTTCTTCAGCGCGCTTGCGATCCTCGATATCGGTTGAAACGCCGTACCACCGGAGGATTTTTCCGTGTTCATCGCGTAGCGGAACGGCACGAGACAGGAACCATCGGTATTCACCGTCCGCTGCCCGCCGATAGCGCACCTCATTTTCGAAAGGCTCACCGCTCGCCAGAGACGCGCACCATTTTTCCCAGTGTCGTTTTAGGTCTTTGGGGTGAACGGCGTCCTGCCAACCCGAGCCGACCGTCGTCTCCTGGGAGAGACCCGTATATTCCTGCCAGCGGCGATTCCCGAATTCATTCGACCCATCCGTCCTCGCGATCCACACCATCGTCGGCATCGCTTCGATGACGTCCCGAAGCTCTTGTTCACTCTGCCGGAGGTCCTCATAGAGCTTCTGAAGCTGCTGGGCGGCATAGTCGAAGGTGTTCCCCAAGACAGCTAGCTCATTACTACCGCGTAAATGGAGCTGGTGCTGAAAGTCGCCGCGGGCCAGGTCCCGTGCGCACGCAGTGAGTTCGGAAAGCGGCCCCGTGATGATCCAAGTGACGTACCAGCCAAGTGCCGCGGCCGCGAGCAGTGTAAGCAAAGCGGCAATCGGAACGATTATGAAAAAGCGTTGGCGCGCCTTCTGGGCATCTTGGAGGGCTCTTGTTCGCTGCCGCTGTGCTTCTTCGTCGACTCTCTCCACCAGGGATGAACTGAACTCGATCAGGGCTGGGATCTCGATTGCCGCCCGGAGTTGAACGGCGTTCCATTCCCCCGCGGTCGCCAGCCGGACCGCTGTGTCGAGTTGCGAGAGCAGTGTCACTCGCAGGCTTTCAAGTGTTTCGGATATGGGCGCGTTTTGCTCGATGTCGGGGGTGGCCCTGAGCATCTGCTCGGCATGATCGACGTGCTCCAGAAATGAGCGTCGGATCGCGGCCGCTTCGCTGAAAAATCGGCGAGGGTCCCGACTGCTGGCCAATGCAGCCATCCTATTCTGGAAGCTGTAGACGTCGAGGTGAACGCGGACAACGGCGTCAGATACCTGATCCGTCTTACGTACACGCTGCGCGGGAGCGTCTATTTGCCAGTATTGCCATACAGCCACTGCATCCGCCGCGATAATAAAAAAAACGATCAATATGAAGCACGCGATCAGATGGAAGCGAATGCTCAGGTCGGTTCGGCGAAGACCTCGAATCCTGCCGCGCGTTGCTTGGACCACCTTGATCGCACTCGCTTCCATGTTGGCGTTCTCGAGCGGCGATGAGCCGTGACCTCTACCTTTGCGGAGCCGTTTTATCGAATTCCGCATTCGCGCGAACAGCGGGTGTTTCCAGCATTTGCTGTAATTCGACTTGCAACTCGTCCGCCGCTTGTTGCGCAGATTTTTTTCGGGTGAGAACGGCGTGTACCGCTTCCCAGTAAGCGCGCGACACGTCTGGATACATCTTTCCAGCCGCTGTGGACGGCCGCAGCACCACGCCCTTACGAAATACTTCTAGAACACGCGGAAACTGCGGATTCGCCGGTAAAACCTCCGGGTCGCTATAGAGCTGAGATATGCTCGGCGCATCAGTCGTATTCTTGCATCTTGTGACCTGCTCCTCGCGGCCGGACAGATAGCGAACCAACATTGCCGCCTCACGTGGATGAAGCGAGTATCGCGAAACCCCGAAACCAGATCCTCCTAAAGTTGCGGCCGTCCTGGCCCCGCCCGGAAGGGGAGCTATGTCAAACCGGTCTCTTATTAAACAGCTTGGGCCGCGATCGGCGATATACTCACTTGCCCAGCTGCGCAGGAACGCCGCTTTTCCCGCTTGCCACATGTTACCCGCATCCCATTCTTTAAACACGACAACTCCTGGGGGTGAAATGGAGCCCACCCAACGCGCCGCTCTCTCCCAAGCACGAATGCTGCGGGGGTTGTTTACCGTGACCTTGCCGGTCTCGTCGAGTATTGTCCCGCCGCCCTCCGAGACCTGCCATTCCAGCGCGTTGCAGGTCAGCGCCTCGGAAGGTGCTCCTTCCCAAACGAAACCCCAAAAATCTTTGTTCCCGCTCGCGCGCTCACCCGACTGAATCCGCCTCGCCATGACTTCGAGCTCCTCCCATGTCTTCGGCGGTGCTCGATACCCGTATTTTCGCAGCAGGTCCACGCGGTAGAACAACATTCCTTCGTTCAAGTTAGCCGGCAGAGCTACGAGCCGGCCGTTCACCGTGTTGTTCGCAATGAGCTCAGGAAAGTGCGCCTGGATTTCTTGTTCCGGAATATACGCCCTAAGGTCGAGAAGGTTATCGGCGAGAATCCCAGGCCAGATCACATCGATGCCGTAGACATCTGGTACTTTTGCTCCGTCCTCCAGAAGTTTGCGATAGATTGCCAGTTGCTCCGTTGTTGTCTCGGGCCCAGGAAGGAACTCCACCCGAATTCCAGTCTCCCGTGTGAACTGGGCTAGTTCTCCGTTTAGGCGAAGCTGATAGTCCCTGCTCGACCATGCCTGATCAATGAGAGCAAGCGTTTTCACAGGTGCAGGCGAGCTAGCCTGGTGGCAGGCTTGCATTACAAAGAAGACGAGGACACAAACCCCTCCGTGTGCAAAGCGACGAGCATCTGCCCGCCACGAGCCGGAGACTCGATTTTCGCGTGTTCTGCATGGGTACGCCATCTGCCACCCGTCTTGGCGAACAACTCGAATTAAGATGATAGCCCACACCGTTTAGATAGGAAAACACGCGCCAGTTTGGATGCATAAGAGGGAGTAAGCAATCCGATTAAGACCTTCACTACACAATAGCCGAGAGCTTACCACCAGCCGCCTCTTATCGCGTGAAGCCTCTTAGCTGGGAAGGAAGGAGTTTCGATGATTACGTCGAAGCTCACATTCCCGAAACTGGATGCGGAAATAGCTCTGGAAGCGGATGAGTACGCTTGCTTTCGAAGCGTTGGCTCGACCGCTCGACCTCGCAGTCCATCAGGACGCCTCAACGCCGCCCCAAACAAAACCGGCCACCAGCCTTGACTGGTGGCCTGAAATGTACTTACAACAGGTTCTAGAAGGTCAGGTGCAGACCAAACTCAAGCACCCGTGGCGAACCCAGCCCGAAGACGCCGGTTCCATTCCCGACACGGAAGGATTGAGCGCTCTGGGATCCAGCGGCAATACTGTTGAGCGAACCACTACCTTGGGTAAGCCAGGCGGTCATCATGCCAGGAGGCTGGTTAAAGTTGGAGAAGTTGGCAATGTTAAAGAATCCAACGCTTGGTTCAATGACAAACCGTTCGCCGAAGTGGTGAACCCAGCTAGCCTTAAAATCCAGCGCTCTGACCCATGGGAAAACCAACTGATTTGCCGGGGCCTGCGTCACTATCGGAGCCACGGCGCCAATTTGTTGCAATTGCGCAACGGTAAACAAGCCAGCGGTGACCAACTTTTGGCCAGCCGGGGTTGGCTCGTTCCCGTAGATCGCGTTGTAGCCGTTGATTGCGTTGTTCAGTCCAGTCACTCCAAACTGGCGCATAAACGAGCCGTTGCTGGTGCCGGGCATGGGTTGGTCAAAAATCCCACTCCCGGTGAAGTCGGTCTGGTAGATT
>Ga0307478_10003644_pt1 | contig 11354 bp, 7 predicted proteins | sample atmos_gasesECM4C_2_FD_203713 | JGI IMG/M metagenome (GOLD analysis project Ga0307478, IMG submission 203713) | Hardwood forest soil microbial communities from Morgan-Monroe State Forest, Indiana, United States - atmos_gasesECM4C_05 | ecosystem: Environmental > Terrestrial > Soil > Temperate...
TGACACCACATACCAAAACGTGTTGCTGATGCGCTGTGGCCGGACTAGCGAGATCACGTCGGCGGCATCGGGTGCTTCGGCGAGAATCGCTTTCCATCCCGCGAAGGCAGGCCGCGCGCCCGGAGCGCCCGCACCGCTGGCTGCGCTTTGCAGCACGGCATCGACCAGGTCGCGCACTGTATAAATTTCAGCGAGTTGCGACTCCGGCACGTTCCCGCCAAGTTGTTCTTCTATCCGGCTCAACAACTCGACCCGCTGCATGGAGTCGAGGCCAAGGTCGAGCTCTAGGCTGTGAGTGGGCCGCAAGGCCGGCAGCGGCGTGCGGGCTGACTCGCGCACAACAGTCAGCGCTTTCTGCACATTCGGTTGATCAAGCCATGCGTGCTCGTCAGTGGTCAACGGCTGATCGGCCGGCAAATCAGAATTGTCATCTGCGCGCCGAGCTTGATTCGTTTTTACCCGTTTCTCCACTTCAAAGCGTTTAATCTTGCGCGTCGTGGTGCGCGGCAAGTCTTCCTGCCAAATCTCATAACTGCCGATGCGCTTGGTCGACGCGATCTGCTGCGAGAGGCTCTCGATGTCGAAGCGGATGACTTCTTTTGCATTCACAATTTTCTTCTGCCGTAGCAAATCGAAGTTAGGGACAATCACGGCGTGCAAGCGGTCGCCACTTTCGCCTGGCTTGCCTTCCACTCCCATCACGGCCAATTCTTTGATATGCGGCGATTTCAGGTAGTGCGCCTCCACTTCCTCGGGATAAATATTCTTCCCGTTGCTGAGCACGATCACTTCTTTCTTGCGTCCAGTAAGGAACAAATTATTATCCGCGTCGAAAAAACCCAGGTCGCCGGTGTAGAACCACCCATCGCGCAGCACGGCTGCGGTTGCGTCCGGACGATTCCAGTAGCCCTTCATCACGGGTGCGCCGCGCAGCGCTATTTCCCCGCTGGCCGGCCCGCCATCTTCCTGCTCGTCATCGCTTTGGATTTGCGAATCGACAATTTTGGCTGCAACGCCTTTCATTGCTTTTCCCACCGAGCCGATCACATTGTCGCCGGGAGAAGTTGCAAATACCGCAGCTGTGGTTTCCGTGAGTCCGTAGGCCTGTAATACGTCGATGCCGAGTTCGTAAAAGTCCTTGGCAATGGAGGGATCGAAGCGCGATCCTCCGGTCACGAGATAGCGCATCTTGCTTCCCATGGTCTCGTGGATTTTGCCGAACAAAAGCCGACTGGCGTTGAATCCCACTCTTCGCAAAATCCGATTCAGGTTCATAAGCCAGCGCAACAGTTTTTTCGCGATGGGTCCGCGTTTCGCGACTTCCTGAAAAATCCGCTCATGAATCAGGTAAAAGAACTGCGGCACGACCGCGAATGCCGTGATTTCACGCTGCTGCAGCGCTCGCAGCAATTCCGAGGTGTTCAGGGTTTCGAGGTAGACGACGCGCGCACCCTTCACCAGGGGAATCATCAAGTTCGCCATTTGCGCCAGCACGTGGAACATGGGGAGAACGCCGAGAAGCGCGTCGCCCGGCCCGATGTCGACCCAGTTGAATACCGCCTCGACCTCGCCCAGCAGGTTGGCGTGGGTCAGCATCACGCCCTTGGGATCGGCAGTCGTTCCCGAAGTGTAGAGAAGGGCAGCGATTTCATCGGGCCCGGCATCGATGGGCCGAAATTTCCCACCGCCGGCTGCAAAAATCGAAGCTAAGTTTTCACGCCACTGCTCTGGTATGGACACGCTAGCCGCACGCTCCGGGTCCATCAGCACGAGGCCGACATCGAGGCCAGAAACTGCCTCGTGTGCCCCTTGCGCGTGATTCGCATCGACAAATAAAGCCGAGCTGCCGCTGTCTTTCAGCAACTTGTTCAGTTGGTCGGAGTGCAGAGCGGTGTCGAGCGGAACAACCGTACATCCTCCTGCAATGATCCCGAGATACACCGCGACCCATCGCGGATGGTTGTCTGCGATAAGGGCCAGCCGGGATCCACGATCGAATCCATTTTCCGCGACCCAGCGTGCGACGGGCTCCGCCATACCGCGAAGCTCAGCATAAGTGCAACTCTCGATTCGATCCTGGCGCTGTAATTCGAGCGCCACGTTACTGGGCCAGCGCTCCGCGCATTCGACAAAACGGTCATAGAAGGTAGGCATCGTTCGTGGGGAATATACACGAAAAGGCATTGGCACCGCTGAGCTTACAATCAACCGGTAACACGGACAGAAGGCACGCTAAGTCCCGGTAAAGTGCCGGAACTTGCAACTTGGGAGCATTCCACGGCCCCTTGTTCTGCATCGAATATGCTAGGCTTAAAGAGGTAAAAGCATTCGCCCTCCGAAGGATTTCACGGTTTGATTAACGCACTGATAGGCAAGGTTTTTGGAACTAAAAACGAACGGGTTATCAAGAGCTTGATGCCCAAGGTCGAGGCGACCAACGCCCTCGAACCGCAGATGCGGAAGCTCACGGATGAAGAGTTGCGTGCCAAAACAGACGAGTTCCGGCAACGCATCCAGGAGCGACTGAGTCGAGTCAATAGCACAGCGCTGCCCGAGCCAGACACCGAAGCTGTAGACGCGACGGACCGCACCAAGCAACTCGAGAAAGAGCAATACGACGCTCTGCAGGAAGTTCTGGACGAAATCCTGGTGGAGGCCTTCGCCGTAGTGCGTGAGGCCGGACGCCGTGTGCTCAACATGCGCCACTTCGATGTGCAGTTGATCGGCGGAATGGTGCAGCACAAGGGAATGATTTCGGAAATGAAGACCGGCGAAGGCAAAACGCTAGTCGCCACACTTCCGGTCTATCTCAATGCCCTCAGCGGACGCGGCGTGCACGTGGTTACGGTCAACGACTATCTGGCCAAGCGCGATTCCGAGTGGATGGGCAAGCTCTATCGCTTCCTCGGCCTTACCGTGGGCGTAATCGTTCACGACCTCGATGACGAGCAACGCCGCGCTGCCTACGCCGCCGACGTAACGTACGGAACCAACAACGAATTCGGCTTCGATTACCTGCGCGACAACATGAAGTTCGATCTGAAAGATTGCGTGCAGCGCGGGCACAATTTCGCGATCGTCGATGAAGTCGATTCCATTCTGATCGACGAAGCCCGCACCCCGCTGATTATTTCCGGAGCCAGCGAAGAATCGACCGACAAGTATTACAAGGTAAATCGCATCATCCCCAAGCTCGAAAAAGGAGAAGAGCTCGACGTCGCTCCCGGCGAACCGGCGCAGCTTACCGGTGATTTCGTAGTCGATGAGAAGCACCGCAACATCACTGTGACCGATGAGGGTTGGACGAAGGTTGAGGGATTGCTCGGCATCGGCAACATCGCTGACCCGGAAAACTGGCCTCTTAAGCATCACGTCGAGACAGCGGTCAAAGCGCACGCGCTCTATCGGCGCGACGTAGAGTACGTGGTGAAAGAGGGAGAAGTCATTATCGTTGATGAATTCACCGGACGCATGATGCCGGGACGGCGCTGGTCTGACGGCTTGCACCAGGCGATCGAAGCCAAAGAAGGGGTGAAGATCGAGCGCGAGAATCAAACGCTTGCGACGATTACCTTCCAGAATTATTTCCGCATGTTCAAGAAGCTCTCGGGGATGACCGGCACTGCCGAGACCGAGGCTGCCGAGTTTGACAAGATCTACAAGTTGGAAGTTGTGGTGATTCCGACCAACAAGCAGATGCTCAGGTTGGAACATCCCGACGTAATCTACCGGACGGAAAAAGAAAAATACTTTGCCGTTGCCGACGAGATTCAAACGCTTCACGAAAAAGGCCAGCCGGTGCTGGTGGGTACCACATCGATTGAAAAATCCGAGCGCCTCTCCGAGTTGCTGAAGAAGAAAGGATTGAAGCAGCACGTCGTACTGAACGCCAAGTTCCACGAACGAGAGGCCGAATTTGTAGCCCAGGCGGGGCGCAAAGGCATGGTCACCATCGCCACGAATATGGCCGGCCGCGGCACCGATATTCTGCTCGGCGGCAATCCTGAATTCATGGCCAAGCAGGAGTTGGTAAAGAAGGGCATCGCGCAGCAATTACGAGTGGCCCAGGGTAAGATCGAAGGTCCGCAGGAAGATGGAATCACTTCCATTTTTTATTACAACGGCAATGAATATACGGTGCCGACCGATAAGTGGGCCGAGGTTTTCAGCCGCTACAAAGAACAGACCGACAAAGAGCACGACGAAGTGACCGCCGTAGGCGGATTGCATATCCTGGGCACGGAACGGCACGAGTCGCGCCGCATCGACAATCAGCTTCGCGGACGCGCCGGCCGCCAGGGCGATCCCGGTTCCTCGCGCTTCTACCTCGCGCTTGAGGACGACCTCATGCGCATCTTTGCCAAGGAGTGGGTTTCGAAACTCCTCGAACGCTTGGGCATGGAAGAAGGCGTTCCGATCGAGGGCAAGATGATGAGCCGCCGCATTGAGGCGTCTCAGAAGGCCGTGGAAGGTCAGCATTTCGAATCGCGTAAACATCTGCTTGAGTACGACGATGTGATGAACAAGCAGCGCGAGGCCGTGTACGGCCTGCGTCGGCGCTTGCTCGAGGGCATGGATCAGAAAGAACTGATTCTGGAAGAGTATGTCTCAGGAATTCTCGGCGACCTGATGGACGAGTATTGCCCGCCGAAAGGTCACGCCGCCGATTGGAACCTGAGAGGCCTGAAAGATGCTGTATTCACTCGCTTTGGTGTGGATTTCATCGCCGAGGGTGTGAAGGCGGAAGATTTGAACCGGCAGGAACTCGGGGATGCAATTTTTGAAAAGCTGAAAGAGCGTTACGACGCGAAAGAGAAATTGATCGGCCCCGAGGCCATGCGACATCACGAGCGCATGATCATGCTCAGCGTGCTCGATTCGCAATGGAAAGATCACCTCCTAAGCATGGACCATCTGAAGGAGGGCATCGGGCTGCGCGGCTACGGCCAGCACGATCCGCTGGTCGAGTATAAGAAAGAATCGTTTGAGATGTTTGAGGCCATGCTGCAACGGTTCCAGGAAGACACGGCGCGCTATCTCTACCTGATGCAAATTCTTGATCGTCCGCCGGATGCGGGCGCAGGCGGCCAGCAGGCGGGCCGACCCGAAGGCCAAGGCCCAGATCCTGCAGTTCCTGCACAGCAAAGCGGTGGTGGCAACGGGCATCATCCGCCGCGACTGGTAGCCACTTCCGCCGACGACCTGGAAGAAGCCTTCATGCGCCGCAAGCGGCGTGAGCTCGAACAGGCTCGTATGGCGGGAGCTGGCGACGTGCAACCAGTGCAACAAGTCGTCCGCGCCCAGGAAAAAGTTGGCCGCAACGATCCTTGCCCCTGCGGATCCGGTAAGAAATTCAAGAAGTGCCACGGGACGGGCTGAGCCGCACAGAATTATGCGAACGGCGATCCGTCTGACGTCGAACGACCTCGCGCAGAGGGACCTTCATTCACGAACCCCGCCTCGAGGTCTCCGGGCCGGCCCGACGGCGCGAAATGTCATCTCCTCTGCGGTGCTCGCGTTTTCGTTTTTCCACTCTAGAAACAATCCCGCATAGTTCTTGGTGATGTAGTCGGCAGGAGTCACTCCCAGCGTTTTCGCGGTAGCATCAATCCATCGCGGCGAGCCTTCGATCTCGCAGAAATTCCCGACCGGCGTTTCATCCACGACAACCTGGCCTTTGCCATCCGTCCACTCAGCGCGAAACTTTTCATAGCGGAATGACGGCGTATACCCCAAAGCGCGTAAGATCAGATCCATTTTCTTGCCGTCGCCGAGCGAGGTCTCCAACTCTTCGCGGCTACTATGGCGCCCAGCCTTCTTTCCTGCCTTATGCGTCAGCATCCACTTTGAGCCATATTTTCGGATTCGTAACAATGCTTTCTTCTTCCGCAGCAATTCACCCGGCAGGTCGTAAAGCGTGTTCATCTCGTGGGTACGCCGAGTGACAATGCGAAATCCTGCTGCACGCAGTTTGCCCGCGAGTGAGCGAACATTTTCGATGCGAAATTTGATCTCGATTTCCCGGTTGGAGCTCATTCCGGAAAGTATAGAAGGCTTGATGCTCTTCCGCGTTGAAAGAATCGCTAGCGTGGGTAACCGCGGCTCGTTTACTGAGTTCTTTTGCTGATACCTCGCCGTTCAGGAACGGGAAAAATCATAAACCTTCTTATTTGCTGGCAGTGGTCGCGAATTGCTTTCTTTAGGTGTCCGAGGATGGAGTTCAACTCCGCCATGTCATGTGTCGCCAGCGCCTTAGCGACAAGCTGCATAATTCTATCTTCCGAGCGGCGCTCCATGCGTGGAGTTTCTCAGAAATCATCAGAAGCGTTCGATACCCTACATTCCGTATTGCGCATGCAAGAAATACCGTAGTTAAGCCCGTCCCTGGGTTCGGCAAACTGGTGGGCCTAATTAAACGTTGGCAGCTTCACCAAGTCGTTCTCGGGGACCGATTCGACTGGCTCCCCGGCTTTGCGCCAGGCGGTTAATCCTCCAACTATGACAAACGTGTTAAATCCTTTTTCCCGCAGCAGATGCGCCACACGGGCGCTGGTCGCTTCGCGCGCTCAAGTACAGTAAAGATAGATGTCCTTGTCCTTGGGAAGGTGCTTGATTTCCTCCTCCAGGTTGTTAGGTTCGATGCGGATCGAATTCTTAATCCTCGACGTTCCCGAATCGTAGTAACCATGGCTGCGGACATCCACAATCAGCACGTGGCCGGCATCCTCCGAGCCGAGCCGGCGCGCGAGTTCCTCAACTTGCACGCGCGGCACGACACGGTAAACCTTGTTTTTTCGGTATTGCACTACGCGGTAAATCGTATACACAACCAGCGCGGCGATAACCACACCTTCCATTGCCAGCCCAGCTGTGTGAAAACCACGTAAGATGGCAGCCAAAAAATCGCGCGAAAGGTAGCCCACAAACAAATAACTCAGGGCATAAAACGAGGCACCGGCAAAGTCCAGATATAGGAACTGCAAGAAGCGCATCTTCATGCTGCCGGCAAGCGGCGCCGCCATTGTGTTGACACCGGGGATAAACTTGGCGATCACCAGAGTGATTTTGCCGCGCTTGTAGAACGACTCGGCCGACCGCAAAATACAGGTTTCCGGGTTGATCGATACGCGGCACAGGAACCCCAGCAGTAACCAACCCATGTACCGCCCCAGCCAGAACTGCACGGTATCGCCCAGCAGCAAGCCCGCCACAGCGGCAACCAAAACGTACGGACCCCACAACGTGTGCGATGCCACGGCAGCACCGGCCGCAACCAGCGCAAGCGCTGCGGGGAAGGGAAGACCAATCGCCTCCGCCAGGAGCAGGACGAAGGTCAGAGCATAGCCGTGGCGCGCCATTAACGAGATCAAATTCATTGACAGTGTTGGATAGAAAGAATCAGGAAAGGGTTCAGTATAAACAAAGCCGGCCAGGTTCCGAAGAATCCGGCCGGCAAAGAGTAGCTGAGCCATCATCTCGGGCTCGGCTGGTTACGCTTAGTCTCGAACTAGTGACTCATCGAGCCGCCCATCGAGTTGTCGCCACCCTTGAGCATCTTCACGCTCATAATGTGGATGCTCATCTTGTCGGCGTAAACGTGAGCACTGAGCTGCACGTGATGTCCTTCATGCCCTTTCAGTTCTTCAGGGTTCATCACATCCCAGCTTTTTCCGTCTTTGTCGTTGACGAACGTGTACTTGTCACCGTCGGCCTTAACGGTGCCTTTCAGCGTCATTAACGGCGCCTTAGCCCCGGAATCGGCCTGGGTTTGCGACATGTTGTTGTCTTGCTGAGCGAAAGCTGTCAGGCTCAGCGTGAAGGTCAGAGCCAACAGACAAATCATTAGCTTCTTCATCGAATGTCTCCTTAAGGTTTTGGCAGTCCGGCCAGAATTCTGCCGATATCTTTCATACGTACTAGGGACCCAAACGGATTGGTGCGCAGGTGATTTATACCTCTATCTTTGAGGTTCGAACGGTCGAAGAGGTTGCCGCAGATCACTCGGACATCACCTTAGCTATCTGACTTCGAAGCGGTCGCTGAAGTTACAAGCCAGCAATATTTTATTTTTCTCTGGCTACCACAAACTCCGGTGCCCAAAGCAATGCGCGCTTGATTTCCGAATCGGGGAAGGTGCAGAGGGCCTTGGCCGCAGACTCCGCGTAACCTGCGGCACGATCGCTGGCCGCCTCCAGAGATCCATAGCGTTGCAGGATTTCCATAATGTGACCATGCGTCACGCCGTTGAAAGCCCGGTCGCGCAGAACACTCTCGATCTTCGCTCGTTCCTCATTCGTGCAACGGTCCAGTGCATGGATCACCGCCATTGTGACCTTGCCTTCTCGCAGATCGCTCGCCACCGGCTTGCCGAGCACATCCTCGGAGGCCGTCAGATCGAGCACGTCATCAACGATCTGAAAAGCCATTCCCAAGTCGTGGCCATATTTTCCCAGAGCTTCTTCTTGCGTCGCCGTTGCCCCGCCCAGAATTGCGCCCAGCCGCATGCAAACTGAAAATAGGCAGGCCGTCTTGCGGTAGATCAGATCGAAGTGCTCGTCGAGCGTGATCAGCTTTCCGAGCTTTTCCATCTGCAGCAATTCGCCCTCGACCATTTGCTGCGTTAGTTCAATCAGAGCGTCGAGAATGCGGAAATTGCGCTCCTGCACGGCAACTTTGAACGCTTGCATGTAGAGCCAGTCGCCTGCGAGCACGCACTTCGAATTTCCCCACTGCGTGTTTGCGGCAGGGCGGCCCCGGCGCGTTGTGGCCTCGTCAATGATGTCATCATGCACCAGCGTCGCGGTATGAATGATTTCCACCACCGCCCCCAGCTTTACGGCTCCCCGCCCTTTGTAGTCGAACAGTCGCGAAGAGAGAAAAAGCAACGCGGGACGAATCCGCTTGCCACCCCCGGCTCGCAGATACTCTCCAATTTCAGTGATTGCCTGTACACCGGAGACAGTATCCCGCCCAAACTCGCCCTCCAAAGCTGCAAGGTCCTCATGCAGCAGGTCAAATATTTCCTTCCCGTTAATGGTGGGCGTTGCGCTCAACGGAACTGGGACCTCAATTCGTCCGGTAATTCGTAAACTGCAAATCGATACCAAAATCGTGTTGCCGCAGCATGGCGATTACTTCCTGAAGCGTGTCGCGATCTTTGCTGCTGATCCGCACCAGGTCTCCCTGGATCGAAGCCTGCGCCTTCTTCTTGGAATCCTTCACGAGTTTTACAATTTCTCGTGCCTTTTCGATAGCGATGCCTTGTTGCATCGTGACTTTCCGTTTAGCGGTTCCGCCTGCGGCGGGCTCGACTGCGCCATAGGTCAAACCCTTCAGCGAAACGCCGCGCTTCACCAGCTTCTGCTGCAGAATATCGTTGACCGCCTTGAGTTTGTATTCGTCCGCCGAGTGCAGCACGATCGCATCTTTTTCCAATTCAATATTCGACTTTGAATCCTTCAGGTCGAAACGCGTGTGGATCTCCTTCAGCGCCTGCTGAATGGCATTCGACACTTCCTGTAAATCGATTTTGCTTACGATGTCGAAGGTGTTATCGGGCATCGGATTTCATTTTTTTCTGAAACGATGGAATCTTAACTTTTGAGGGTACCAGAAGAATCGCTTTGGGAGGAGGGTTAACCTGCAGAAACTTTGCTTTCAACGGTTTCAGTAATTTTGAAAAAATTGTAGAAATTACGGGTCGTCTGTTCGCCGACTTCCTCCATCGTCATGCCGCGCAGTTCGCCCAGTTTTCGCGCCGTTTCCTTCACGAACGCCGGTTCGTTGCGCTTCCCTCGATGCGGTACCGGAGCCAGAAATGGCGAGTCGGTTTCGATCAGCATGCGTTCGAGCGGAACCTCCAGCGCCGCGTCGCGGATCTGCTGAGCTTTGGGAAAAGTTACGTTGCCCGCGAACGAAATCATGAACCCCATGTCGAGCGCGCCCTTGGCCTGCTGCCAGGTCCCGGTAAAACAGTGCAAAATGCCGCCTAGTCCCTTTGCCGCCCACTGGTCTCGGATGAGTCCGAGGCAGTCGTTCCAGGCGTTGTCGCTGCCTTCCGAAGGACGGCAGTGAATCACAATGGGAAGCTTCGCCGCAGTTGCCAACTCCATCTGTCGCGCGAAGACTTCTTTTTGCACGTCACGCGGAGAATGATCGTAATAATAATCCAAGCCAATCTCCCCCCACGCGATCACGCTGGGGTGGCGCGCCAGCCGCTCCATATTCTGGTAGGCAGCTTCGTCTGCAAGGCGAGCCTCATGCGGATGTATTCCCAAGGTCGCTCGGATGAAATCGTATTTCTCCGCCAATCGAATTCCGCAATCCACATGCTCGGGTCCGTCGCCGTTGCCGATGGCGACCATGGTTCGCACCCCGGCCTCCCGTGCACGAGCAATTACCTGCTCTCGATCGGAATCGAACTGCTTGCCCTCGAGATGTGCGTGCGAATCAATGAACATCGTCGTTGGTCGTTAGTCGTTTCGCCCAACCGGCTACTTCAACCTCGCCCCCACCGGCACATCCTCCAAAAAGCTTGCCAACACAGGCTGGCCGCCATCAAGCGACGCTGCGACAATCATTCCATTCGACTCCATGCCGCGCAACTTTCGTGGAGCCAGGTTGGCGACGATGACTACTTTTCGACCGATCAGTGTCTCCGGCGCATACGCCTCCGCAATCCCAGCCAGCACCTGGCGCACCTCGGTTCCAATATCAATCTCCAACCGCAACAGCTTGTCCGCCTTAGGCACTCTTTCGGCGACTTTAACCAGCCCCACCCGAAGCTCGATCTTCGCGAAGTCATCGATCGAAATCTTTTCGATCGTCATCTTTTCGGTCGTCGCCGGAGTTGGCATTGCTGCCGCCGGCGCAGGTTGCGGCGCGGTGGGTTCTAACACTGCCGCGGTTGTGGCAGCCGGACTTTCCGTCGACGGTTTGCTCCTGTGGTCCTCTTCCATCTTTTGCATCCTTTCAATCGCGCTTTTGTCGGCTCGCGGGAAAACCGGATGTATTTCGCCCAGCTTCGTGCCCAAGGGCAATTGTCCCCATGCGAGTTGGTCCAGGGCCAGCTTCTTGATATCGCCCAAGCCTATCTGCGACCAGATTTTTGCCGTGGCCTGAGGTATGACCGGGTAGGCCAGCGCCGTCGCGATCCGCAGTGCCTCGGCGGAGGTATAGAGCACGGTGGCCAAGCGCGCCCGGCTGTCCTCATCCTGTTTTTCCCCGAGCGCCCAAGGCTCGTTCTCGACGATGTATTTATCCACAGTCGCGACCAGGGCCCACGCGCATTCGAGTGCGCGTGAAAATTGAAATTGATCGAACAGCACTCCGAATTCTTTGATAGTCTTACGCGC
>Ga0307478_10003646_pt1 | contig 11350 bp, 9 predicted proteins | sample atmos_gasesECM4C_2_FD_203713 | JGI IMG/M metagenome (GOLD analysis project Ga0307478, IMG submission 203713) | Hardwood forest soil microbial communities from Morgan-Monroe State Forest, Indiana, United States - atmos_gasesECM4C_05 | ecosystem: Environmental > Terrestrial > Soil > Temperate...
ACGCGGAACCAGAAAACGTCGGCACCGTTTTTCGCGTCGATATCGACCGTCGTCTGATCGAAGACCGCGGGATTAATCTGCGAGGCCACAAAACGCTGCCAGATCAGTTTGTAGACCTTGAACTCATCTTCTTTTAGGTATTGCTTGATCTGGTCAGGATGACGCACGACCGAGGTCGGACGAATCGCCTCGTGCGCGCCTTGCGCGTCCTTCTTCTCTTTATATGTATTCGGTGATTCGGGCAGATACGTCGGACCGTATTCCGTGCCGACATACTCCCGTACTTCGGTGATCGCTTCCGGCGCCACCCGGACCGAATCGGTACGCATGTAGGTGATGAGGCCGACCGATCCCTCTTCACCAAGTTCCACGCCTTCATAGAGGCGCTGCGCGATCATCATGGTACGCTTCACGCTGAAACGCAGCTTGCGCGAGGAGTCTTGCTGCAGCTTGCTGGTGGTGAAAGGAGGAGCGGCATTGCGGCGGCGCTCTTTCTTGTCGACGCTGCGGACGATCCAGTCGGCTTTTTCGAGTGCCGTGCGGATCTTCTCGGCTTCTTCGCCGTTGGGGATTTCGATCTTCTCTTCGCCCTTGCCGAGAAAACGTGCGTCGAATGCCGGGGGCTTGCTGGCGGCGAGGTGCGCATCGATCGTCCAGTATTCCTTTTTCTCAAACGCCTTGATCTCGCGTTCACGCTCGACGATCAGGCGCAATGCGACGGTCTGAACGCGTCCGGCGGAAAGGCCACGGCGAACTTTATCCCATAGAAGAGGTGAAACCTGATATCCCACTAACCGGTCAAGGACGCGGCGGGCTTGTTGCGCGTCGACCAGGTTCTGGTCAATAGCGCGAGGCTGCTCGAAGGCGGCTTGTACGGCACGCTTGGTAATTTCGTTGAAGGTTACGCGCTGGATTCGCGGCGGAGGCGCAGGCTCGCCTTTTTTCAGTTTGGGAGCTTTCTTGCGCTTGGCTCCATTCTCGTCGAGCTCGTCGGCGAGGTGAGCGGCGATGGCTTCACCTTCGCGGTCCGGGTCAGGAGCGAGATAGATGGAGTCCGCCGAGGCCGCCAGCTTTTTCAGCTTGGCGACGACCTTCTCTTTACCGGGAATGACGACGTAGTCGGTCTCAAACCCGTTGGTGATATCGACCCCAAGAGTGCTCTTAGGCAGGTCTTTCACGTGGCCGAGCGAAGCCTCGACCGTGAAGCCCTTCCCCAGATACTTCTGGATGGTCTTCGCCTTTCCCGGCGATTCGACAATGACTAAACCTTTTGACAATGGTTCCTCAATTCGCACGTATTGATTTTGAAGCTAGCACGAATGGCAAGCTGGCAACAAGTTACGGGGAGAAAAGCTTCCAGCTAGGAGCTACGAGCTGCGAGTCTCCGCCGATGCACTTTTGGCTGATCGGATACTCCTCGTGAGTCCGGTCAACATACGTTGCAGTTCGTCCGCTAGCCCTGACAGTTTCTGAAAATCCTGCTCCTCGAGGAATCGAAGGTCTCGTGCTAACAAGAAGTGATATTCCGCCTCACTAGCAGAACCGCGAGCGATCTGCAGAAAACGACACATCTCGCCGTCTGAACGACGCCCACAGCCTTCCGCAATATTTGCTCCAATGGAAGCGGTAGCCCGACGAAGCTGGCTTGTCAGCCCATACATTTCTTGCTTCGGAAAACCGGCCGTCACTCGATATGTGTGCAGAGTCATTTCGTGTGCCTTTTGCCAGACTTTTAATGCCTTGAAATCTACCATCGGACCTCCCCGGTCCCTTCCGTGGCTTAAAACTCGCAGCTCGTAGCTCGAGGCTGAGAGCTCAAAAGCTCTTCACAAAATTCTTCCCCGGCATTTGCCGAACTTTTCCGGCTAGCTCCAGTTCGAACAATGCGGCGAAGATTTCGGAGGACGACATCTTGGCTTCCAGGCGCTCGACGATTTCGTCGATGTGCGTGGACTCGTCGGCTTTCAGCAGGCTCAGGATTCGCTTTTCGTGAGGAGGGAGCCCTTCGTCCGGAAATAGAGATGCCGACGAGGAGCTGGAGGATTCAGGCGAGGAGGCGGGAGTCAGCGCAAGTCGTACTTCTGTCGGGAGATCTTCCCAGACGTCTTCCCAGGTGGCAACCAGCTTGGCGCCCTGCTTGATGAGCGTGTTCGGTCCCCAAGAATTCTTGTTCGTCACGTTGCCGGGAACGGCGAAAACATCGCGATTTTGCTCGAGGGCGCAGCGCGCGGTGATGCGTGTGCCGGAATACTCGGCAGCCTCGACCACGAGCACGCCCAGCGACATCCCGCTGATAATGCGGTTGCGAATGGGGAAGTTCTGCGGTGCGGCGAAGGTTCCCACGGGAAATTCGGAGATCAGCGCGCCACCCAGGGCGAGGATCTGTTCGGACAGCCGCGAATTTTCTTTGGGGTAGATGACGTCGACGCCAGTGCCAAAGACGGCCACGGTCTTGCCTTTGGCAGAGATCGCTCCACGGTGGCTGGCGGTATCGACACCGCGCGCCATGCCGCTGAGGATGACTAGCCCTTGCGCCGCGAGGTCGCAGGCCAGACGTTCCGCCATTCCGGAACCGTAAGGCGTGGGGTGGCGAGTGCCAACCATGGCGATGCCGGGTTTGACGAGTGCCTCTACATTTCCGCGCACATAAAGGATGAGGGGCGGGTCGTAGATTTCTTTCAGGCGCGGCGGATAACAGGGATCGTCAAGGGAGATCACGGTTGCGCCCTCAGCAGAGGCGCGGGCCATCTCTTCTCGGGCGAGTTCCGCCGATTTCCCGGTAGCCAGCGACTGCGCCGAAACTGCTTGAATTCCGGTCGCCTCGAGCTCAGTGAGCGAGGCACGAAAGACGGCTTCCGGACCTCCAAAATGCTCGACCAGTTTGCGGGATTTTGTCGGGCCCAGGCCCGGAGTCAGAGAAATCGCCAGCCAGTCTAGAACATGGCCGGCGGTTGGGGATGGTGCGATACTCGACATCATTGCTCCTATCCGGACCGCGACTGGAAAGGCCAGTTCCGGTGGATTTAGCCCTTGGTCTTATTTCAGGGCAGGCCACGGCAAGGGGCCAATTAAACACCGAGTGGGCCCAAACTGGCGAACGTATCGAGTTGCGAAAGGGCGTGTCAAGGTCACATGTCACAATCACTTTGTTAATATTGTGGAAAGAATGAGACGTTTGCGCATTTCCGCCATTTCTTACCTGAATACGGCGCCTTTGATGTGGGATTTCGAGCGGGCCGAGGCCGGCCGTCAGTTTGAGATTTCTTATACGTTGCCGTCGAGTTGCGCCCGGGCTTTGGCTGAGGGAACGGCCGATATCGGGATTATTCCGGCCGCGGCATATTCGCAAATTCCGGGACTGGTTGTCTTACCTGATGTCGCGATCGCCTCGCGCCGGGCCGTGCGGTCGATTCTATTAGTCAGTAAAGTGCCGATCGACAAAGTGCGGAGCGTGGCGCTCGATACGTCTTCGATGACCTCGGTGGCGCTGACCAAGATCATCTTCGAGAAATGGCTGGGCGGAGGAAGAGTCTTTGCCGCGATGGAACCCGACATCGACAAGATGCTGGCCGAACATGACGCGGGTTTGTTGATTGGGGATCCGGCGCTGAAGATTGATCGCTCGCAGTATCAGACGCTCGACCTGGCCGAGGAGTGGATCCGCTGGACGGGCAAGCCGTTCGTGTTTGCTTTCTGGGCAGTGCGGAAAGCGGCGCTGGCCGAGGCCGATCCAGCGCTGGATTTGGCTGAAGTGTTTCGCGAATCGCGCGATCACGGGCTCGAACCCGCAAGCCTTGGCGCTATTGCCAGCGAGTGGGCGCCGCGTCTAATGCTTAGCCGCGACGCAATTCGAAGCTACCTGACAGACAATATTCACTACCAGCTTGATGCCGGCTGCATGGAGGGCCTAAAGCTGTTTTATCGCTATGCCGCAGAGATTGGTGTTTTACCGTCCGCGCCGGAACTTCATTTTGTGGAACGCGCGAAGGCCCTGGCCACCTGAGACCTGAATCCGCCTCGGCTCCGGTGGTTCCCGCTTACTGATGAGCCTCTTTCAACCCATACCGAACCCAGGCAACGCCGCGGATCCGACACGGCCTTTGGCTGATCGCATGCGCCCGCGCACGCTCGAGGAGTTTGTTGGACAAGAGCATCTGATCGGCCCGGGTAAACCGCTGCGCACGCAGATCGAGCGCGATGATACCGGATCGCTGATCTTCTGGGGACCTCCGGGCACGGGAAAAACGACGCTGGCCAAGATCATCGCGAACATGACGAAGGCGGATTTCATTGAATTCTCCGCGGTGCTGGCGGGGATCAAAGAGATCAAGCAAGTGATGGCCGATGCGGAACGTGCCCGGCAGTACGGCACGCGCACGATCGTATTCATCGACGAAATCCATCGTTTCAACAAAGCCCAGCAGGATGCCTTTCTACCGCACGTCGAGAAGGGCAATATCCGTCTGATCGGCGCGACCACGGAGAATCCTTCGTTCGAAATCAATTCCGCTCTGCTATCGCGCTGCCGCGTGTACGTACTGCAACCGCTGACGGAAGAACAGATCGTGCAATTGTTGCGGCGGGCGCTCCACGATCGCGAGCGCGGGTTGGGGGAAATGAATCTAACCGCTTCCGACGATGGGCTGCGGAAAATTGCCAGCTACACGAGCGGCGACGCCCGCAGCGCCTACAACGTGCTGGAAGTCGCGGCGGGTTTGGCAAAATCCCCACTTCTGGCAACATCGGCCATAAGCGGGGCACCCGCCGAAGGAGATCCCCTGGAGATCACCGATGAGATCATCCACGACGCGCTGCAGAAACGAATCCTGCTCTATGACAAGACTGGCGAAGAACACTACAACCTGATTTCGGCGCTGCACAAATCGGTGCGCAACAGCGATCCCGATGCCGCCCTGTATTGGCTGGGGCGAATGTTGGAAGCGGGAGAAGATCCGCTTTACGTCGCGCGACGGGTGGTGCGCATGGCGGTGGAAGACATTGGCCTGGCCGATCCAAACGCGCTCAGTCTGTGCATGGCCGCTCGCGACGCGGTGGATTTCATTGGTATGCCGGAAGGAAATCTGGCGCTGGCGCAGGCGGTCGTTTATCTCTCGGTCGCTCCGAAGTCGAACGCGTTATACACGGCTTACAGCAACGTGCAACAGGACGTCGAACAAACGTCTGCCGATCCGGTTCCGCTGCACTTGCGTAATGCTCCCACGGCCCTGATGAAAGGATTGGGTTACGGCCGCGGCTATCAATACGCTCACGACCTGGAGAGCAAGGTGGCTGACATGGAATGCCTGCCTGACAATTTGCGTGACCGCGTGTATTACCAGCCGACCAATGAAGGCATCGAAAAGCGCATCCGCGAGCGGTTGGAAGAAATCAAAGGGCAGCGCGCCAAAGGCGAAATTCGCCCACGAAAGAAAGAATCGTAAACGCCTGCCCGGACATCTTTCTTAGGGAAGGCTGCTTCCTCTTCGGCCCAAATCTAGCTAAGGATCCGCTCTTATGGCTGCGATTACGAGTATCAGCGGCAGCGAATTTCCTGTGCGGCCGGTCCCTGCCGAGCTGATTGAAGACTTACAGCGCGTACAAAAGGCTGCGCAGCAGATCACCTCGATTCTTGATCTCGACGAACTCATTGACAGCGTTGTAAATGATATCGCGCAGTCATTTGGATGCCTGGAAGCGAGCGTCTATCTTCATGACGAAGAGCGCGGTGAGATGGTGATGGCCGGGGTGCGTGGGTGCACGGTGCATGGCAAAGGATACCGGCTGAAGGTCGGCCAGGAAGGTATCGTCGGGCACGTGGGCGCCACAGGCCGGATGCACTACGCTCCCGACGTTCGCGTCGATCGTTATTACATTGGTTGCGGAAATCCGACGCTCTCTGAAGTGGCTATTCCGCTGCGAGTGGGCGAAAAGTTGGTAGGAGTCTTTACGGCGTCGCATCCGGAACTCGACGCATTTCCCCGCGCGCAACTGAGATTGTTGCAGGCGTTATGCGATCATGTCGCCGTCGCGGTGGCGAACGCGCAATGCTTTCAGAACGAGCGGGCCGCCCGGGCCATGCTTGATCGCGATGCACAGGAGGCGCGTGTCATCCAGCAGGCGTTGCTGCCGAAGAGTTCTCCCTACATTCCGGGATTCGTAATCTCCGGCCGCAGCGAACCGGCGCGCGCCGTTGGCGGCGACTGGTACGACTTCATTGCGTTTCCCGACGGACGTTGGGGAATCGTGCTGGCCGACGTTTCAGGCAAAGGTACCGCGGCCGCCTTGCTAATGTCGGCGACGCGAGGTATGTTCCGCTCGCTGGCCGAGGCGTGCTGCACTCCCGGCGAAGTGCTGACGCGATTGAATCAGTTGCTGGTAAATGATTTCCCAGCCGGAAAATTCGTCACGATGGTGTACGGAGTGCTTGACCCTGCGACTCGCACGGTGACCTTCGCCAATGCCGGGCACCTGCAGCCGCTGTTTATCGACGACCACGGGAATCATTTTCTGGAGACCGAGCGCGGGCTGCCACTTGGCCTGGGTTGCGGAGACTATTCCGAGACTGAAGTCACTCTTTCTGCCGGATCGAAATTGCTGTTCTACAGCGACGGCATCACCGAAGCAGTGAATCCAGGTGAGGAAGAGTATGGTTTGTCCCGCCTGGCGGACCATGCTGCGACACCGGGAGCCTCGGCGGTGACGATTGTGGATGACGTGCGTGTGTTCGCGAATGGATCAGGCGTGCGCGACGATGCCAGTGTAGTGTTTGTTGGAGTAGCACGGTAACTAACGCATTCGGGCGCGGTGTTCCTTCAGGATGCAGTGATCCATCACCACAAAGATCCCGGCTTTGCGAGCTTTCTCCGCGGCTTTTTCGTGAACAACGTCTTCTTGCATCCAGACTGCGGGAACCTTGAGTTGGATCGCCTGATCCACAACCTCTTCTACAAACTCCGGGCGACGGAAAACATCGACGATGTCGATCTTCTCCGGCACGTCGAGCAGTGATGCGTACGCCTTCTCGCCCAGACACTCTTCAATGTGAGGATTCACCGGGATGATGTGGTATCCGTGGCTCTGCATGTAGGCCGAGACGCCATGACTGGGACGCATGGGATTGCGCGATAGCCCGACCACCGCGATGGTTTTCGCGCGTCTCAGCAGGTCGGCAATGGGATCGGACTGCGGTACGGTAGCCAAGGTCCCTTCCATCATTTCTTGTTTGCTGCATCCAGTTTTTGCTTGTACATTTTCAACGCCAGCTTGCGAATGGTTTCCGAGATTTCCTTGTTCGCCGAAAGATTCTTCAAGTCCTGCATCAGCAGATTCTTCATCAGGCCCAAGCCAAGATCGAGCGGCGTACGTGGGTTCGCCACCAGATTGCGCACGACGATGTAGTTCTTCATGAACCGGCGCTTCAACGGAATCTGTCGCAGCACGGCCTCGAGAACATTTTTCTGGCTGGCGAATTTTTCTACTTCGCCATCGGACAGCTTGGGCGCCTCGAGAACGGCGAGCGCAACAACTTTGGTCCCGTCGCGAATCAGGATGGATCGCTCTTCCTTGTTGCCTTTCAACGCGAGCTGGATGCGGCCTTTCACATCGAGATGGTTGATTTTCTGCAGCGTGTTCTCGCGTTTTCCTTCTGGGATCGTAGATTTCTTTTGCGCGGACGCGGCCGGCTTCGCTTTAGCCGGGCTCGCGCCTGCGGCCGTAGATGTCGGGGGTGAAGTAACGGCCGTCGCTTGGGTGGGTTGAGTTACGGGAAAATAATCGGATCCCAACAAGTCCACCACGCCGCCAATCGCCTGAAACGGCTTGTCGCCTGCCTGTTGAATTTCGGCGGCATTATCTTTCAAATACACAACCACAGCCTCATCGTGCTCCGCACTGCCTTCGAGAATCTCTTCTGCTTCCAGTTCTGAATGTGAGCTTTCTGGCGAGGCCGCCTGCACGGTCGACTCTGACGACGCCGCATCCGCCGTCGGCAAGTCCTCTTCGGCGGTACCGCCCCTTCTCAGCCTGTCGATTTCAGCGGCCTCTTCCCGCTTCAAATACGGATTCGCGCGTAGCGCTTCAAGGACGCCCGACATCGACCGCACTCGTTCGGTCTTGAGCATCGCCTCGATGGTTTCGCGGAGGGCTGAGATGGCGAGCTTGACGATCTGACTTTCGGGCACCGAAGGGTTTCCCAGCAAGCCGGGAAGCAGAGCCGGTCGCAAGTTGTCTGGCGCGATGAAATAATCGAGGACTTCGCGCGAGGTTTGCGGGTCCGCGGCTGCGGCCTGGGAAGCCTTTTCGTCCCAGCCAGCCAGAGTCATGCGCGCCAGTTCGCCGAAAACCTTGTTGTGCAACGCAAGGTAAACCAAAATTTCAATATTTTCGGCCGCGGGCACCTGCAGAGCTCCGCGCGCCGCGAACGCCATCATGCCGGAGGGCAGCTTTGAAGCGCGGATTTGATCGATCATGCGCTGCATTGACTCATGCCTCTTGAGCGCGGCTGCGGGATTGGCCGGTCAGCAACTCCAGTTCGTCCACAGCCAGTTGCAAGTCGCGCGTGATGCGATTGGGCGCGTGTCGGAGAAATTCATCCCGCAAACTCCGATAGTACCAAAGAGTGCCTTCGCGCCCGCCCTTGAAGCGCTCCCAGACAAACTCGCCGACCTGACGATAATCGCTGAGAACTGAGCGTACGTTGTTCAGCTTGTCGGCCGCGGAAACCAGCCGCGTATCAGCGTCTGCCTCGGCAAGATGGCGAAGGTAGATTTCCTTACGCTCGCGCCACGGCGGTTTGGGATAGGTGTCGGCGTCGGTGCATCCGTCAACGACTTTCGCCACCCGAGCGCCAAAACGCCGGCGAACTTCCCTCAGCATGGGTGCGCCACCGCAGTCTTCGACAACATCGTGCAACAGCGCGGCGATAGCCAGATCTTCGTCGCCTCCGGCCTCGAGCACGAGCGACGCGACCCCCATCAGATGCGCAATGTAGGGGATTGTCGAAGCTTTGCGAACCTGTCCCGCATGCTTCTTCGCGGCAAATTCAAACGCTCTCAGGAAACGGGGTCCAAGCCGGATTGCCCTCGGTGTTCTCTGGTGTTTCTTTGTTCTTGTCGACTTCTTCACTGCTTCTCTCCGCGCCGCGCCAGCAGATACGCGCGAATAAAAGGCTGCAGATCCCCGTCGAGCACGCGATCGACGTCGCCGACCTCGGTCTTCGTGCGGTGATCCTTGATCATCCGGTAGGGCTGCAGAACGTACGAGCGAATCTGCGAACCGAAATCAATATCAAGTTTCGAATCTTCGATTTTCTTCGTGGCCTCGCGCTTCTTTTCCATTTCATACTCGTAGAGCTTCGACCGCAGCATGCTCATCGCGCGTTCACGATTCTTATGCTGCGAACGCTCGTTCTGGCAACTAGCCACGAGGCCGGTGGAAATGTGTGTGATGCGCACGGCGGAATCAGTCGTATTCACGTGCTGTCCGCCCTTCCCACTGGAACGGTAAGTGTCGACGCGAATATCCTCGGGCTTGATGACGACTTCGATGCTGTCGTCAATCTCCGGTGAGACAAAGACGCTGGCGAATGAAGTGTGGCGCCGTTTGGCCTGATCGAATGGCGAGATGCGCACCAGCCGGTGTACGCCGATTTCACTCTGCAGAAGTCCGAAGGCGTATTCGCCGTTCACTGCAAACGTGGCCGACTTCAGTCCTGCTTCCTCGCCGGGCTGATAGTCATACAGCACGGTTTCGAAGCCTTGACGCTCCGCCCATCGCAAATACATGCGCAGCAGCATGTCGGCCCAGTCCTGCGATTCGGTGCCGCCGGCGCCGGGATGAATGGTCACGATCGCGTTGCGCGCGTCGTTCTCACCGGAAAGCAGGGTTTCGGTCTCAAGCTTATCGATCAAGTCGCGGAGGGTCTCGATTTCGCGCTGCAGGTCGGCGTCTACGTTCTCCCCTTCGCGGGCCAGGTCGAAGTAAGCGGAAATGTCACCGGAGCGGCGTGCCAGGTCGGCGTCGGTCGAGAGCGCGTGCTCCAGACGCTTTTTCTCGCGCATGACCTGCTGCGATTTCTGAGGATTCGACCAGAGATTCGGGTCTGCGGCCTGCTTATCCACTTCCGCTAGCTGTGGACGGAGTTTCTCCGCGTCAAAGATACTCCCGGAGTTCGTGCACCTTCTTGCTTAACCTCTCGTACGATTGTTCCAGTTCCTGATTCATGAAGACGCGTCAGCCTTTTTGTGAGTTTTTGCGGATGCGAAGCGCGCGACCAGCGCTCCCAGGGAAATTATCGCACAGGCGTAGGCGAACCAGTCTCCGTGGCGAGTGTAGAAAGTAGTGACGGAAGTACGTGTATAGGGCGCGACCAGGGCGCCGCGTTCCTTGCGTGGAAGGTGAGCCATAATTCTTCCCGACGGGTCGATCGAGGCCGTGACGCCGGTATCGGTTGCGCTTAGCAACCAGCGGTTGTTTTCGATCGCCCGCATGCGGGTCTGATTCAAATGCTGCGCATAAGCGCCGCTGTCGCCATACCAGCCGTCGTTCGAAATGTTGATAAGGACTTCAGCTCCCTGATTGGCGAATTCGCGGACCTCGTCGGGGAATATGGACTCGTAACAGATGAACACGCCGATCTTCGTGCTGCCCGCGTCCATCGGCTCTCGCGAAGTACCGCGCTCGAACTCGCCAACTTCTTTCGTCAGTCCTCCGGCAAACGAAAACAATCTGGGGAAAGGAAGATATTCTCCGAAGGGCACGAGGTGGACTTTGTCGTAGCGCGCCGTCCAGTCGCCAGTTGGGCTAATCAATACCGCTGAATTGAACACTTGCGATGTGGTCTCGCCGGGACGCGGCTTGGCCGTTCCAATCGATCCGGCTAAAGTCCAGGCCTTAGTCGCTCGTGCCACGTTGCTAATCGCTTCTCGGAATCGCGCGTCATTTGTGAAAAATGGCGCCGGAGATTCTGGCCATACGATCAGCTCTACTTTTCCGGCAGGTCCCCCGGCGGACTTCACGCTCAACTGCATCAGATCCGAGAGAGTCTGCTGAAAATATTCCGGCGTCCAGTTGGCAACGACCGGGATGTTCTGCTGCACCAGCAGAGCAACACGATCGGCAGGAGCCGGTGGAGCTTCGATCAGCCTTCCCGCCTGCAGGACGGCGGCTGCCGCCAACGCGGCCACCAGCATTGCACTCCGTTTCTCGCGCGGCACGAGAAACGAGGCCGCGAAAGCCACATTTACCAACACGATTTCAAAGGAAATTCCGTAGACGCCGGTCCACGCCGCGATGCGGCCGAGCGCGACGTTGTCGACCTGCGCGATGCCCAGCAGGTTCCAGGGAAACCCGG
>Ga0307478_10003647_pt1 | contig 11347 bp, 11 predicted proteins | sample atmos_gasesECM4C_2_FD_203713 | JGI IMG/M metagenome (GOLD analysis project Ga0307478, IMG submission 203713) | Hardwood forest soil microbial communities from Morgan-Monroe State Forest, Indiana, United States - atmos_gasesECM4C_05 | ecosystem: Environmental > Terrestrial > Soil > Temperate...
CTTCCCGCCGTAGGGCACCACGCGCTCCTTGCGGCCCTTCCCAAGCACGCGGAGCATCTGCCCGCGGCGGTCCACGCTGCCCAGATCGAGGCCCACAAGCTCGCTCACGCGTACGCCGGAGGCGTAGAGCAATTCGATAATGGCGCGATCGCGCTTCAGGATCAGCTTTTCATCCTCCAGGGATTGCGCCGTCCGTGGGCGCCGGCGCGCGGACTGTCTCGCGGCAGGGTCCGCCGCCAGATTGTCGAGAAAGGCGTTCAGCTCGTCCGCCGTCTGCACGCGCGGCACTCGCTTGGGCAGCTTCGGAGTGGACACCAGGCGTGCGGGGTTCTGTTTCGCATATTTCTCACGCACGCAGAATTTGAAAAAAGTCCGCAAAGCCGCGAGCTTCCGCGCCACGGACGTCTTTTCTAGCCGCCGGTCCCACAGCCAGCTGACGAATTCGCGGATCACGCGGTGGTCCACCTGATCGATTGGGAGGGTTGGTTGGCCGGGCGGCGTCACGAATGCGCGGAACTGCTCGATGTCGAAGGTATAGTCGCGGATGGTGTTCGGTGAGGCGTTGCGCTCGTAGCGCAGGTAGCAGATGAATTTTTCGATGGCTTCCTTCATCGCGTCCCCACTCCCGGGCATTATAAGCCCTGCGGGCAAACGATAGGATTCTCTTATCCGCCTTGTTGTAAACTGGCGCCGCAATGTACCTGCGAAAGCTGCGTGCGGAAATCGTGGTCGGCGGCGAGCGGCGGCCTGCCCCTCTCGAATGGCTCGATAGCTTCTGCATGCGCAATTTCACGGGTTCGGCCGAATTCGACGACACGCTTCCGGCGGGCGAGGGGCTGCTCGAAATCGGTTCGCGCGTGGATCCCGTGCGTCTGGCCGCCGCGATGAGCGAATGGTTCACCAAGCGCGGCAAAGGGAACGGCCGGCCGGTGCGAGTCGAGATTCTCGAATGCCCCGCTGAGAAGACGTAGAAGAAAGAGGCCGCCCCGATGCACTCCATTGGGGCGGCCTCTCGATGCGGCAACTGCAAAACCGCGGTTCCTCTTTCGAGGAACCGGAAGGCGTTTTAGTGGGCGTTCGCGCTGCTGAACGAGTAGATGAGACCGAGCTCAACCTCGGGCTGCGTCATTACAAACCGCGTGCCCTTCGCAAATATGTTGCGGTTTGAAACGTCATCGCGGAACTCGAACCGGGTCTGTAAGTCACGTGTGAAGTTGTATGCAAACGTCCCCGTGCCTTCGTACACATGACCGTTTAGGTTTCCGACACCGAACAGCGCAAAGCCGTTTGGATCGGCGAAATACTCACCGCGCGCGGCCAGATACGCTTTGCTGCTGAGCGTGTACTTCACATATCCCGCCGCACCCCACCAGCTAACCGGCGGTGAATTGACGCCCGGCGAAATTCCGAATTTGTCCCCATAGGCGTAATCACCGTTGACCATGAACGCCCACTTGGCATTGGGCGTGTAGCTGATCACCGTATCCGAAAGCTGTCGCCAATTGTCGTTGGGGCCTCTTGAACCACCCGTGGTGCCGTTGAAGAACGCATTGTCTTGCGGTCCCGCCAGATAGTTCTCGATGAAGGACCACTTCGCATTCGGCGTGTACGCTAGGCTCGCGCCGTACGTCTTTCCCGTGTTCACCTCCTGCGAGTTGTTCCAGCCGTTCACCAGGTAACCCGTCACGGCCCACTTGGAGTTGAAAGCGTATTTCGCGCTGGCGCCGAAGTGGAAAAACGGGATCGCGTAGTAGAAAAGAACGCTGCGCGAGTAGTTCCAGTTTCCATTGCTCTCGATGACTTCCGCGCCCGCCGGAGTGACGAATTTGCCGAACGTCAGCGTCAGGCCTTTGCCGACCGGAGCGATGTAGTCAACATACGCCTCCTTCAGCGCGACGTTGTTGGCATCCGTCGCGTTGCCCACGAAGTTGTCACCATTATTCTCGGATGTGCCATTGATCACCTCGGCGGCCTGGCCGTAGATCACGCCGACGTGGAACCCACCTCGGCCTGTTCCGCCAACCGTCGCATCGGGCGCTCTGTCAACGACCAGTTCGACAGCGTTCAAGCTGAACTGGTTCGCGTTGTTGTCGAAAAATTGTAGAGCGTTTCCGGTGGTTCCACTGGGTGGTGCAGCCTGGTTTCCCAGGGGATTCGGCTGGTTGAAGTTGAAGGAATAGTAGCCGTCCACCTCGCCGCTGATGGTCATGGGACCGAGAAGGCTGCTCAGCGACACAGGAGCTGGCGCATCACCCCTGGATTTGCCGGAGGCGCTCGAAGTGTTGAGTGCCGCCGTCTTCACCGTGGCAGCCGTACTATCATCCTCCTGCTTCAGCGAAGCGATTTCACTCTGCAGAAGGTCCACCTCTTTTTGCAGGTTCTCCAGGCGTTGCTGCGTATCCGGCGCAGTCTGCGTGCCCGGATTCGCCTCGGTTTGGCTCTGCGTCGTCGACGTCGCCGCCGGAGCCTGTGCCCACGATGCCGGCGCCAGTACGAATCCCGCACACAGCGCCAACAACGCGATGCCCGTTCTACCATTGCACTTCCTGTTTCGTTTCATATGGTTAACCTCTCCCTCCCTGCCGCGCTCACTTTCCATCGTGAGTTCGCAGCCTTTGAAACAAGAGAATTTCGATGTCCAGAGAAAATAAGGGAATCGTGAGGATTGGTCCAACTCAATAAATCTATGGATTCGATTTATATGTGTTTCTATCGTCTTTATGCCGTCTTTATGTCCAAAATGGACGTAGACCGCCGGGGGGGAGCATTCGGGGGTGGCAGCCTCGGCGGCGATTTCACCGCCCGGGGACGCCTTGCCCCGGCTCATTGTTGTCTAGTCTGTGGGGGGAATTGCCGTCAGCGCTTCACGAAATAGAGCAGCAGGCCGAAGATCACCACGGGAATGAGCGCCAGCATAATATAGAAGAGAACTCTCCTCAGCCACGGTGTCCGCCGCTGCTTCCAATTCCGCAGCTCAGGGCGATCCGCCGCCCCCACCTGATCCAGATGCTCCAAATCCCATGCAAATTCCTTGGCCGTGGCGTAGCGGTTCTTGGGATCGCGTTCCAGCGCCCGATAGATCACCTCCTGCAACTGCGGCGAAATGGAGGGCTCAATCTCGCGTGGAGGAACGGGATTGTTCAAAAGCCGGTCGTTCATGATGGCGAAGGGATTCGGCCCTTGAAAAGGGGGTTTCCCGGTCAGCATCTCGTACAGCATCACACCCAGAGCATATATGTCGCTGCGGCCGTCTCCGCGCTTTCCCTTCACCTGTTCGGGAGAGATGTATTCGGGCGTTCCCATAATCTGCGAAAGCTTGGCAAAGGTCAGCCGGCGTGCTCCGGCCTTCGCCGCGATCCCGAAGTCAATCAGCTTGATGCCGTCCTCCGCATTCACCATGATGTTTTCAGGCTTCAGGTCGCGGTGTACGATTCCGTGGCTGTGGATGTATTCGAGGGCGCTCAAGAGGCCAAGCGTGATCTTCACGGCTCGCTCGGGAGGGAGTTTCTTCTGCTGATCTAGAATCTGCCTCAGCAGCCGGCCTTCCACCCACTCCATCACCATATAGATCTTGCTGCGGTCGTTGCCGCCAAACACCTTCATGACGGCGGGGTGGTCGAGCGCTTCGCCGATCTCCTGCTCGCGATGGAAGCGGTCGAAGAAAACCGGGTCGCTTTCAATCTCCGGATGGGGGACCTTGATAGCCACGTGCTGTCCGGTCCGCAGATCGGTGCCCCGGAAAATGGAGGCCATGCCGCTCCGCGCAGCCACGGAATCAATCCGGTAGTGGTCGAGTTGGTCGCCGGGATGGACTGGAAGATCCTCGCGGGTGAGCCTGGGGAAAGTATCCGCCGGCGCTTCCGGTTCTACGGAAGCCTATAAGGCCGCCCGCGGTACATCCCCACGCGCTCCACGCTTCGCACGCGGATGAGTTGCAGGCTGATATTATCACTGCCGTCCCGCTGATTGGCAATATCCACGAGTCTCTGTGCCGCCGCCGCCAAATCCCCCCCGTGGCTCGTGAGCGCGGCCATCTCTGTACCGCTCACTGACCCATGGAGGCCATCCGAACATAGCACCAGCACATCCCCGGCGAACACCTGGTGCTCGTTGATCTCCGCCTTTACGGAGAGCTCGCTGCCCAATGACCGGCTTAGCAGATGCCGATTGTCCGACTCGGCCGCCTCGTCCGCGGAAAGCAGTCCCAGGCGGACGTGTTCGCTAGCCACGGTATGATCGCGCGTCAGCAGGTTCGACTCTCCCCGACGGATCAGATAGCAGCGCGAATCGCCCACGTGCGCGACCGTCACACGGTCGTATCGCAGCGCGCAGGCCACCAGCGTCGTGGCCATCGCCGTCCCGCCTGCGCCGGACGCGTGGCCGGCATGCACCACGCGCGCGTTGGCATCTCGCACCAGCCGCCCTAGCAGCGAGCCGTGCGATTCTCCCGCCGGGGCTTCCCGAAATCCAGCCAGCATACTTTCCACCGCCGCATGCGAGGCGACCTCTCCCAGGTCATGCCCTCCCACGCCATCGGCCAGCGCGAAGAGCCAGCCGTGCGTGCGCGCCCGCTCCGGTGTCCCGGGCTCGACGTATCCTAGATAGTCTTCGTTGCCCTCGCGCACTTGCCCGCGATCAGAAAGCTGCGTGAACTCAACGTCCATGAAAGGATTTTGCGCCGTTTGGACCGCTGCTGCAACACTCCCGCTTGTCGCACCAACTGCCGCCTGAAGGCCTCTGAACATGGGACCTCATATCCCCTCGAAAAAAAACAGGGCGGACTTGCGCCCGCCCTGTGTCCATCCACTTCTCGTGTTAGGCCCGGGTCGGGACCAGCGTTGTTCGTCCCTTTTTCTTGCTGTTCATCACGAAATAGATGCCTCCGTAGATGGCCCAGACGCCTGCAATGCCTAAGGCTATGAACGGTTCCATCTTCGTGCCGTATCCCATGAACGGCAGGACCAGGTAAGCGCCCATGCAGATCAGGTTCGCAGCTACTCCAAACAAGGGGATGAGCAGGTGCCGGACGACTTTGAAGTTCGGATGCCCGTGGTAGCAAAAGATGCAGGTTACGCAGCTTAGCCCGTAGAGCAGGAACGTTCCGAAGTTCGAAGCCAGAGTGATTGTGAGCAAGCTGTTGGGCATCTTCGCCATGGTGTCGTGCGACACATACCCGAAGCTGGACCAGAACCCATGCGGCAAGGCCTGTATGGTGGCATCCGGCAGAGCGGCAGCATCGCCGAATAGCATCAGCAGTGCCAGAACTCCGAAGACCGCCGAAATCACCGCCAGCGTCCAGATGGCTTTGTGAGGGCTCAGGTTCTTTTCGTGTAATAGGCCGAAGTGTTCCGGCACTTCCTCGTCCTTGCCCATGGCGTAGGTCACGCGCGCTCCCGTGTTGATGCATGAGAGTGTCGTCCCGATCAGCGCCAGGAAGACCGTGACGGCTTCAATCAGCATGAACGTCCGGCCATGGCCCGCGCCAAACACCGCATCGCCGACCATCACCATCAAGTCGCCGATCGGCGCCGCTGAGCCGGTCGCATTTTGCATCGAGTATCCGTTACTTAAAACATAGAGTGTGGCGAAATACTCGAAGAGGTAGCAGAAACACCCTTGGATGAGCAGCGATGTGATAACGGCAATCGGCACGTCCCGCTTGGCGTTTTTGGCCTCGCCGCCCAACGAAGTAACCGATTCGAATCCCACGAGGATCAGGATGGCCACCGTGGCTTGGACGAACATCCACTGAAATTTATGGACGCCGACCACCGAGGCTGCATTCGGATGGGCCAGGAAGTTCCCGTTCGAATCATACGCCGTGTAATCCGCGTGAAACGGCACCGGCGCCCCCGCCGCGTCCTTCATGCAGACTGGGACCTGGGTGGCATCGCGGACGATGTTGTTCTGTGCGTCCATTTGGAACTGGCAGTTGTAGGCATCGCTTGTTGTCGCATCCCACTGCCACGCAACGCTTCCCGGGGGATGGCCCACGCGGTAATGGATGGCCATGATGGAGAAGACAAGCAGAGCGGTTATCTGGATGATGTTGATGGCCAAGCTGACTGCCGTGGACCCTGTAACACCCCGGTGGGCGATATAGGACACGCCAAACGAGAACACAATGGCCACAGCCATCATGAACATCGGGCCGGGATTCGTCGCACTCATGAAGTTCGGGTACAGAGTGCCTACGATGTAGCCGCAAAAAACTCCAGTGACGGCCACCATCACTCCGGGATAGATCCAGTAATAAAGATGCGAGCCCCAGCCGACGATGAATTTCATCAGGCGCGCATACTTCCAGGCCTTGTCATGGTTCAGAAACGATTGCTCGGCAAAGTAATACGAACTGCCGGTGCCTGGATACAGCTTCGCCATTTCCGCGTATGAAACCGCAGTCGCCAGACACAGCAGAACCGCAAAGATAATGCCAATCCACATCGAAGGTGATGTGGCGCCCTCCGTTGCTTGCGGTGCAAAAGTGAGCCAAAGGAAAGCTCCGGGTGCGATCAGCGCCATCGCGTTTACCGTCAGCCCGGTCAATCCTAAGGTGGGTTTCATCTCACCCGTGGGTTTGTCGGCCATATGTTTTTTCTCCTCGTAGAGTTTCTCGTCGTAGAGAACCGTACAGATACCCGGCACATTAGGGAAAAATAAGGATGGAGTACAATGCAACCTTTTGATAGCAGGAATAGACGTTTCAAATGGCCCATCCTCCGCCCCCAAAATCCCTATTGGAACTGTTCCGTCGCGAATGTTACGCTTCCGGCGCGCCACGCCAGGGGGGTCTCAAGTCATGAAGTTTCTCGGGTTTATGCTTCTGCTCGCTGGATGGGCCATAGTTGTCTGTGCCATGGCTCTGCTTCAGGCTGTGCCGCGCGTGGCGTTTGCCTATGCCGGCATGGGCGTTGAGGTGCTGGGCTTGGTGCTTGTAATTCGCTCTCACCCGCTTCTGCGAGGCGAGGAATAGTGGCTCCCATATCTCCCGTCTCACTGGCTGCCCTCTCGGAAACTATCTCCGTACTTTGCGTAATTCTGATTCTCCTCGTCCCCTTTGCCGGCGTCGGCCTGTCATTAATTAGTACGGGCCTGGGCCGTTCGCGCAGCGCAGCCCACTCGATGCTGGCCTCCCTGTGCGCCTTCTCGGTTGCGGCCGTTGTCTATTTTGCCTGGGGTTTCGCATGGCAAGGTTTTCCGAGCGGCCCGGCGCACGTTCTCACCGTGGCCGGCAATCAGTGGAGCTGGGCGGGCGCCAGCCCGCTTTTTTTACGTGGCTTCGAATTTGATGGCTCTATGGCATCCCTCGCGGCGCTCTTCGGCATGTTCGCCGTGGGGCTGGCCGCCCTCATCCCCCTGGGTGCTGGAGCGGACCGCTGGCGCCTCGGCGCCATCTGCGCTTCCACAGCGTTGCTGGCGGGGGTGACGTTTCCGCTTTTCGCTCATTGGGCCTGGGGCGGGGGATGGCTCACGCAGCTCGGCGTGAATTGCGGCCTCGGCCCGGGTTTTCTCGATGCGGGCGGCTCGGGCGCGGTTCAAGCCGTGGGCGGACTCACCGCTCTCTCCATCGCCTGGATTCTCGGGCCGCGCCGCGGGAAGTATCTGCCCGACGGCCTGCCTGTCGCCATCCCCGGCCACAATGCCGTCCTCGTAATGCTTGGCTGTGCCCTGTCCTTAGTGGGATGGCTGGGCTTGAATTCCGCGGGAGCCATGCTCTTCGCCGGCGCCCTGCCGGCGCGCGTAGTTCTGGTCGCCGTCAATACCACTCTCTCGGCGGCCTCCGCCGCTCTGGCCGCCGCGGCTATCACCCACACCCGTTTCAATAAACCGGACGCCTCGCTCACCGCCAACGGCTGGATCGGCGGCCTCGCCGCCAGCAGCGCAGCATGCGCTTTCGTCAGCCCTTTTTCGGCCGTCGTGATCGGCATCCTTTCGGGGGGGGTGGTGACATTTGCGGTGGAATGGTTTGAAGTGCACCTTGCTGTGGACGATCCAGGTGGCTCGATATCGGCGCACGCCATGGGCGGGCTGTGGGGACTTCTGGCGCTCGGCATCTTCGGCAGAGCTTCTGTCCCGCCAGCCGTCGGCGGTGCGCTGGGCGGTGGCGCTTCCCCAAATTGGCTGGCGCAGCTTGTGGGCGTCGCGACGTTGATCGGTTTCGTCTTTCCGCTCACCTACGGCTTGAACTGGCTGCTCAATCGGTTCTATCCCCAGCGCGTGGGCGCCGAAGGCGAACGCCAGGGCATGGACCTGTATGAATTGGGCGCCGGCGCGTATCCCGAATTTATCGTCCACTCCGACGAATTCACACAGCGCAAGATTTAGAACGCCCGTCTTGCGTTTTCAACTGAATCTCCGAGTTTCGTTTTATCTTCGATAGTGGAGGCATACTGCACCATTGTGGTGCCACGCTCATGAATCGAGCGTAGGGCCCCTGAAAACCAGGCGCCAGAGCCTGGGCCACCCGCCAATTCGAGCGAAAAATTCGCTCGATATCAACAGAGGTCATGCCCATGACATTCGACTTAATATTCGAGTAATTTAAGGCCTTAAAATGCCCTTAAAGTGCGCGAAAAGACGCGAATTGAGGGCTAAAAGGGCCTTATTTGCGCGCGCGCCTTGTGGGAGCGCGGCGGCGCGATTTTTGCGGGGGTTTCGGCGACGGACAAGACCCTGGCCGGTGGAGAGCAGTCTTGAGTATGACTGCATCGGATTAACCGGATCATTTTTGTTCGAGTACTCTTTTGATCATCGCTTGGACGGACGGGTCGGACTCACGCGGCAAGTCATCGCGAAGCACAGCTTTTGCTTTTGGCGTGTCAATTGTGCACAGGGATCGCACAGCCAGGGCATGCTCATCTGAGCTGCCATGGTCGAGGACGTGCTGAAGCGCAGAAATAGCCGGGTCTCCAATCTGGGACAGCGCGATAGCCGCCGGGTTCATCTCAAGCTTATTTCCGTACGGATGGATGCCCGGATGGGGGTTAATATCTTTGACGGTGATCCATCGGGCTATGGCGGGAGCGGCCTCGCCGATCTGCAAACCAGCAGCTACCTCGACTGCGTTTTTCCACACTCGGCAGGGATACTCCGGACAATTCGCCATGGTGGGGCCGATTTCGATCAGTGTCGGTAGCGAAACAGTTAGGGATTTCCGCACTGCGGGGTCGGATTTTCCAAGTTGCAGCAGTTCTTCTCTAGCCGCATCGGTGGTTCTCTCCGACCGGAGCTGCTGAATGAGCTTGGACGGGCTCGGATGATTTTGTGCCATGGTACCGTGAAAACCGGGGGCGCACAAATATCCAATTGTGGCCATGCTCGCGATCAATTTAGGCAAAATGCGCATGTTTTCTCCTTACGCTCAAAACGAGGCGAACATTTAAGGACCGACCCCAGCCAGCCCAGCGGCAGAAAGGCCATAATCCAAGGCCGAGCCCGGATCCACAACGATATTCACGAACCAAGGGACTTTCGTACAAACATTGAACCGGTTGCAAACTCTCGACGTGAAATGCCCATTCAAGTTAAGTGAGTCGTTCACGTCTTTGGCCATGTCGTATAGGTAAAGGGATCCTGGGTCATCGAGCCAAAAGATAGTCTTTTGCCCGGGTGTTTGTTGGAGGCTGATTACTCCCTGACAGTCGGGTCTTTTGTCATTAGGCGCACAGGGATCGTCATCGCCGGGAAGACTCCCACTGTTCCAGGAGTTTTGAAAGGGGTGCAACGTACCCTGAGAATCCTTCCAATTCCCACTTGTCGTCTCCACGGCGTGTTGTTTGGCTTTCCATTTTGAGGCATCGTCGCTAACCGTGGCAGTAATCTCCGCGTACCAGAACCAGCTAAGATTGGGGCAATAAGCAAGTCCTAGATCTTGTGTGCACGTAGAGTATCCAGGGGCGGGTGGCGCACCCTCTGGTATTGCGTAGTTTCCGCATCTTGACCCACAGGCGCAGGCGGATAATATCACACCCGATTTTGGCCAGGCCTCGCATGATAACTGAGGGGTGCCGCCCTCTTCGCCGGTCCTGCGAAGGGTACGAGTTTCCAAGTAAAGAATCACTTTGAACCATACTCAATCCAGGATGGAGGGTTGGGATTGCTGAGGGTAGTGCGAGGATGAAAAACACGCACCCTTCAACACCAAAGGGTGCGGCACCCGCGAAATTTTATCCGAGCCGTAATCGCGATTCGGTGTGACGCGGTCCGCCTGCGCCATTATCGGGAATAAGAAAGAATCGCCAAAGGGTGTGCCACCCGCCAGGGCGTCTTGGACCAGTTGGCAGCAATTCGACGGATCCTCTCCGTGCGGACTTGGTCTCGCCTCTGACAAAGCGACAGCACCTAAGGCTGCGACAAGTAAGAAAGCTATGGTTTTCATTGTTTCTGCCTCCTGAACTCTGCCGGTTGTATTGTGTGGATTGTCCTCATTTGTTTGAGCGGAGGAGTTAACAAGGAGCACCTTTGTGGCACGTTCTCCAACAGCCTAGGGAAGCTTTTTGCAGCGGGGATCGTTTATTTCGTCGGAGGGGAGGGACAATCCCCGTTCACGAGCTATTCGCTGATCGTCGAGCCAGACAGAGGGCATCAGTTCGCAGGGTTGCCGACACTCTCCGAAACGAGTGATACAAGAGAGATCGAGATCGAAGGCGTGCTCGCGCTGCTCGGCAGTGGCGTCCGGTGTGACAGTCGTCCTGAAACTGCGATCGTGTCGGAAAGTGCCGGCAAGGATTTCATATGCTTCTGGTGCATCTGGGTATTTCGGGAAGCTTTGTCGAGAGTATACGTCGGCAGAAACGCTCCAGTCGCCGTCCCCCAAGAACCCTTCGTAGTCGTACGAAGCAAAACACAGGAGCCCATTCTGTATTACAAATGTCGCGTTCACCCTCCAGAATGGATTGCCGAACGGCCGAAGCAGCGGCATCTTCACACCCAATCTGTTAAGAAAATTGTTTGAAACTCCAACTGAATGCGTCTCTCCGCCGATTGCGGAACAGTAACCACTGGCTGTACTCCCGTTTTCGCCACCGTAGCGCCGGACAATGCTCAGGACATCTTCCTCGGAAGACTCCCCAACACTCAATCCCCGGACCTCTCGCAGGAGCGCTTCAGCCTTTCTCTGGCTACGGAGGGTCAAAATAAACACCAAAGACTCGACCGCAACCAACAGCAGGACCAAAGCGCCCAGTGTCCAGAGAGCTGATTTTGCAATTCGCTTCATGAACCACCTCGATGCTACGTCTGGCGGGTGGCGCACCCTTTGGTATTGCGTAGTTTCCGCATCTTGACCCACAGGCGCAGGCGGATAATATCACACCCGATTTTGGCCAGGCCTCGCATGATAACTGAG
>Ga0307478_10003648_pt1 | contig 11346 bp, 10 predicted proteins | sample atmos_gasesECM4C_2_FD_203713 | JGI IMG/M metagenome (GOLD analysis project Ga0307478, IMG submission 203713) | Hardwood forest soil microbial communities from Morgan-Monroe State Forest, Indiana, United States - atmos_gasesECM4C_05 | ecosystem: Environmental > Terrestrial > Soil > Temperate...
GCGTGCCGCGGGCGACAGGTCGAAGCTGGTTGCCGTGCAGGCGAACCTCGACGATCTTTCTAGCCCGTTAAAGAGGTCCGGTTTAGAGCGTCCGCGGTTCGATCTGATTTTCTGTGCTTACGGTCTTTACTACAGCAGCGATGCCCGGAAGACTCTCGAGGAAGCGTTCTCGTGGTTGAAAAAAGACGGACGCATTGTCGTGGTTGGGCCCTTCGGTCCGAATAATTGGCAACTCTTCGATCTGGTACGGGCCAGCGGAGTTACGATTCCCGATCCAGTCGTTTCATCGAGCGAAAGGTTTATGGCTGAAGTCGTCGTCCCCTGGGCGGCGGTGAAGTTTCAGTCCACCCGAATCAGCACCATGGTGAATCCGGTGCGCTGGTCGACGCCGGAGCGCGTACTGAACTACTGGCAAAATACAACTTTCTACAGTCCCGATCACCGGCGCGAGTTCGAGGGGCGGTTGGCGCAACACTTTGCGCAACAAGGCGAGTTCGTGAACGAGAAGTGGGTGATGATGGTGGAGATGGCCGATGCCCGCTCCTAGCTCTATCCTGGTCGTCGCTGCGCACCCAGACGACGAGATTCTCGGCTGTGGTGGCACGATGACGCGCCTTGCCCGCGAAGGCCACGAAGTGCGCATCGGCATCCTCGCCGAAGGCATGTCGTCGCGTTACGCGCACCGCGAAGACGCCGACCAGCACAAGCTGCAGCATTTGCACGCCCGGGCTCAGCAGGCCGCCGACAAGGTGGGAGCCAAAGAAGTGGTGCTCTGCAAGTTGCCTGACAACCGCATGGACACAGTGCCATTGCTCGAGGTGGTGAAACTTGTGGAGGGGTTGGTAACACGGTTTAGGCCAGAGGCCATTTATACGCATCATCCGGGGGATCTGAATGTGGATCATGGAGTGGTGCATCGAGCGGTGCTGACCGCGACTCGGCCGGTGGCGGGGGAATGCGTTCGCGAGATTTATGCTTTCGAAGTTCCTTCGTCCACCGAATGGGCATTCCAGCGGCTCGAGCCGTTGTTCCGTCCGAGCGTGTTCGTGGACATTACCGAGACGCTGGAGACAAAGATAGAGGCGCTCGCTTGCTACGACACGGAGACGCGGAAATTCCCTCACCCGCGTTCAGCGGAAGCGCTGCGCGCGATTGCCACACGCTGGGGAAGCGTGGCGGGTCTGCCAGCGGCGGAGGCCTTTGAACTCATCCGGTCGGTGCGGCCAGCGGGGAACCATCGATGACCGACTGTATCGAGATCGGGAAACGGCGCATCGGGCCTGGGAATCCTGTCTATTGCATCGCCGAGGTTTCGGCCAACCACAATCAGGATTTCGCGCAGGCCGCCCGAATCATCGAAGCTGCCAAAAACGCAGGCGCCGACGCCGTCAAACTGCAGACCTATACGGCGGATACCATTACCATCGCCAGTGATCGAAAAGAATTCCGCATCGGCGGTGGCACGCTCTGGGATGGACGCAATCTGCACGATCTTTACGGCGAGGCCTACACGCCTTGGCAATGGCAGCCTCGACTCAAGAAGGTGGCAGAGGATCTCGGGATGGATTTGTTTTCCAGCGCCTTTGATGATACGGCCGTGGACTTTCTCGAGAAGATGGGCGTGCCAGCTCACAAAGTGGCTTCGTTCGAGTTGGTGGATATTCCTCTCATCCAGAAAATGGCGCGCACCGGCAAGCCCCTGATCATCTCCACGGGCATGGCGTCGGCGGAGGAGATTCAGGAGGCTTTGCAGACTGCTCGCCAGGCCGGGGCTACGCAGATTGCGTTGCTGAAGTGCACCAGCGCTTATCCGGCGCCTGCCGAGGAGATGAATTTGCGCACGATTCCAGAAATGGCGCGGCGGTTCGGAGTGCCGGTGGGATTATCGGATCACACGATGGGAGTCGCGGCGGCGGTTGCCGCAGTTACGCTGGGCGCCTGCATCATCGAAAAGCATTTGACCTTGTCGCGCGCAACTCCGGGACCGGATAGCGGGTTCTCTCTGGAGCCGCACGAATTTAAAACCATGGTGGAAGCGGTGCGGACGGCAGAGAGGGCTTTGGGGGAAGTGCATTTCGGCGTGAGCGAGAATGAAGAAGCGAGCCGTGCCTTTCGCCGTTCGCTCTTCGTGGTCGAGGACGTGAAGCGCGGCGAGACGTTTACAGAGGGGAATGTTCGCTCGATTCGCCCCGGTTATGGCTTGCACACCCGCCACCTGGGCGAGGTTCTGGGCAAGCGGGCGGTCCGCGATATCGAACGGGGAACGCCCTTGAGCTGGGATTTGGTCCTCAACGCATGAGATTCGGCACTCCTCTTTCGGCATGACTCTACCCACCCACGTTGATGGAGAACGGCCGCCCGGTCGTCCCGGAAGACAGGAGGACCCCAATCTCCACGTCTATGACACGTCCGAGGTGGCGGCGCATTACGCAGCGCTCGACTACATCAGTCCATGCGAGAAATTGCTCTTCGATGAATTTCTGAAAGAAGGGGATGCGATTCTGGATCTGGGCGTCGGTGGCGGGCGCACGACTCCGCATCTCTCCCGCCTGGCGTCGCGTTATCTGGGAGTGGACTATGCGCCAAAGATGGTCGCCGCGTGTCAACAGAAGTTTCCGCGATTCGAGTTCCTGGTGGCGGATGCCGCGAATCTCGAACCGCTCGCCGAGGAGAGCTTCGATTCGGTGGTGATGGCCTTTAACGGCCTGGATTATCTAGTCCCGAACGAATCGAGGCAGCGCTGCCTGGCGGAAATCCATCGCGTGTTGAAGAGGGATGGAGTATTCATTTTTTCTTCACACAATCCGCGCGCTATTTTCTTTCAGCCTGCCTGGAGCCGGGAAAAAATCGAAGAGGTCGCCCAGCGCGTCGCGGGACCCATGAAGTGGTTACTTGAACCTACAAGATTTCTTCTTTTGTGGTTGAGGGTTGCGGCGGCGCTGGTTCGTTCCGGTCTGGAATCCGTTCTCCGCTTTTTTCGCAGAGTACGGCGTCGAGCCTTTTGGATCGGGGAGGGATATATGGTCGACCCAGCTCACGGTGGGTTGTTGACCCACTATGCCGTCCCCGCGCGGGTGATCGCGGAATTGGAGCGGCATGGCTTTCGATTTCTGCAAGTCGCCGGGGACGACTTTCCTCGACCCAGCCGAGCCTATGTCACGGATTGGTACTACTATGTCTTCCGGAAAGTCGAAACATCGGCGAGTGCGCCATGCGCATAGCCCTGCTGAGGAGAATTCCGGACGAGATCTACAAAGAGCTTTTGACAGCGCTAGCCAAAGTTGGCTCGCACTGGGCGCAGCGCACCAAACGCCTGCTTTTTTACTTAGGAGCAGGCGGTCACCTGCAGCATTCGTGTAACACCTGGCGGAGCTGATTGCAGCGATCAGCTTTCTCGATGAACGGTGCTGATCCGGCGCTGTGGCAGCTCTGAATCACGGCTAAGACTTTTTCAATCTATGCGGCTGGCTCGTGTGATCAATAATTCGGCGGCCCTGCTGGTGCTCGATATCCTGAGCAAGGCGGTGCCACTGGTTGTGTTTCCGGCAGTGGTGCGCGCGCTAGGTCCGACGACTTACGGCAAGGTAGGGTTCGCCACCGCCGTGGCGGGATTCTTCGGATTGCTGGCATCTCCAGGCTTTACTACATACGCCGCGCGGGAAGCGGCGAAGGATGAGGGCCGTGTTAGTTTCCTCGCCCAGCACGTGCTCGGGGCAAGAATCGCATTCGGTGTGCTCTCCTACGCCCTGCTCATTGCATTCGCACTGACCTTTGCACCTCACGACTTCACGACTCGCGTGCTGATCGTCCTCTCCGGTCTGGTATTCCTTGTGAGCAGCGTGGACGTGCAGTGGGTATTCACAGCGCGTTCCCGGATGTGGATGGTCGCCTTGCGCGGCGCCGTCGGCCAGTTGATTTATGGCGCGCTCATCCTCGCATTCGTCCGGCGTCCTTCCGACGCGTGGATCGTGCCGGTCGCAGGTGTTCTCTCGTTAGTCGCAGGAATGTTACTCATCTGGCTGCCCGCCCGCCGCGAATATCGAATTCCGTGGCCTGTCATTTCTCCCGGTGTTTGGCGGAGTTTTCTGCCCGTGTGCCTGATCATGGGCTTCGCCAGCATGATGTCGATGATCTACGACCAGATCGATACGGTGATGCTGCGGTATATGCGCAGCGAGAGGGAACTGGGCCTCTACGTCGCCAGTTACAGCATGATGACGGTCTCGATGTCATTCGCATTGATTCTTGGACAGGTATTTTTTCCGTTGCTCTCGCAGACGACCGGTCAGGACCGCGAGAACGAGCAACGCTACCTGGGTTGGCTTTGGCAGGCCAGCATCGGTCTCGCGCTACCCATCGCAACCGGAGGCTTCATCCTGGCGGAGCCCCTCACTCGCCTCGTTCTGGGCTCGCAGTACACTGGGGCAGCAGCGCTTTTTCGCTGGCTTACGTTGACTATCGTGGCCGGTTCGCTGGCCAGCTATTTCGGAGCTCGACTGATCCCGATTCGACGGGAAAAAAAATATCTGACTGCCGTGCTCGCAGGGGCCGTTGCGAACGTAGTCTTGAATCTGTTTTTAATTCCACGCTACGGCGCGATTGCTGCCGCTTTCACTACCGCGATCAGCCAGTCAGTGGTCGCCTTCATGAACTACTATTTTGTCCGGGATCTGCCTCGGCCCAGTTTGCTGGGAGCGCTGGGACTCTCCGCGACGGCATCTGCCGCGATGGCTGCGGGGCTGCTGTTCGCCCGCTCGGTCTATACCCTGCACGTGGCGGTTCTCGTGGTATTTGGTGCCTTGGTCTACGGCGCCGTTTACTGGTCTGGCCGAATGCTGTGGAATCGCCCGCAGACTGAGAAGTTGTGATTGGTTTCTGGCACGAGATCTGTGACGGCATTCCTCTCATGGATGCGTTAGAATCTCAGTCTTCACCATGGAGGATCAGGATGAAGACCCCGCTCACGGGGAACGTCGCGAGTCGCCCTCCGGAGTCGAACCAGGAGTGGCAGGCTTGGGGCGAGAAAGACCCGCTTTTCGGTGTAATTCCGCAGCCTGGGAGAGAACGGGACGGGACAACTCCGTGGACGGATGCCGATTTTTACCAGACCGGACGCAGCGACTGGGAAGAGCTCATGCGGCGCTGGCAACGCTACGGCGTCGCGCGCGAGAGCTGCGTTGAAATCGGATGCGGGGCTGGACGGTTAACCCGCCACATTGCGGAAGACTTCACCGAGGTGCACGCCCTGGACGTTGCCGAGGGCATGATCAACTATGCCCGGCAGCGTGTGCGCTCGAATGTGCAGCTGTATGTGACCGACGGCATCTCTCTTCCCGTTCCGGACGCCAGCGTGACGGCGGTATTTTCGGCAATCGTCTTCCTGCACTTTGACCGGATCGGGCACGCGTCCGCCTACTTCCGGGAGATGGCACGCGCATTGAAGCCCGGCGGCACGATCATGATCCAAATGCCTTTGCACCAGTGGCCCGGGAATCTGAAGCCGCTCGTACGCAACTGGTTCGCCGGGGCGCACAACGCCTACATGGCGCTTCGCCGAGCCAAGGGCCGGTATCACCGGTTCCGGTTGTCGCGTCACCAGTGGAGCCCCTTCATGCAGAGCATCACGTACGATGACGCTTGGGTGCGCGACACTTTGAGTTCCCTCGGCTTCCGGCATATCGAAACTTGCTCCTTCCAGCTTAGCCGAGGGGGTGCCCACTATTCCTGGGTCTTTGCGCGAAAGGCTTCGCAGGTGTGAGACCAGCTTCCATCGGTTCCCGAGAAGAGTCTTCTATGTGCCTCAGAACAGCCTGACACGAATCGACTCATGGACAAAGTCCGCATCCTTTTCATGCCGCCGATCGACGTCGGGAATACGAATGCGCAGAGTCTCAATGCTCGTGAGATTGTTCTGAGATTCGATCCAGATCAACTGGAGAGCACATTCTGGTACGAAACTGAGCCCGACCCTCGACTGCGGAACCGCCCAGGTGTCTATCTGCGGCAGTTGCCTGCTGCTCGAAGGACCGTGCGAATTCTGCGAGAGCATTTGGCCGGCTACGACCTGATTGCTTATATGGACTGTAGTCCGGCCAGTTACATATTTCTCCACCTTCCGCGCCGGCTGCGGAGACGAACCACCACTGTATTTCACGCCGAAGCGCCCTCCGCGCAACTTGACGGCAGTTCACGAATGGCGCGCTGGCTGTATCAAACCGGGGCGATGCCGAAGTGCGACGTCCATACCGCGATCACAGACTTCATTGCCCGCGACCTGGAACAGATGCACGTCCGAACCCGGTACATTCTGCCGGTCGGAGTGGATCTTCGTCTGTTCTCTCCGCGTCCTGCACGCACGAACAAGATCCCTACCGTACTCTTCGTCGGTACCTTGATCGAGCGAAAAGGCCCGCAACATATTTTGCGGGCAGCCACACTTTTCCCTGAAGTACGCTTCCGGCTCGTGGGAGCCGGACGAGATGTCTACGAGTCCGTTCTTCGGCGCTCCATTGACGAACTCGGCCTGCGAAATGTGAGTTTGGAGGGCTCTAAAACCCAGCTTGAGATTGTTGAGATTATGCGCGAGAGTGACATTTTGCTGGTCCCGTCCCGGCTGGAGGGCATCCCAAAGGTTACGCTGGAGGCCGCTGCGACCGGGCTGCCGTGTATTGTTTTTAAAGATTACCAAACTCCTTCGGTGCTACATGGCGTCACCGGTTTCCAGGTCGATTCGTTCGACGAGATGGTCAAATCCCTCGGGCAACTGATTGCGGATGCCTCACTGCGGCAGCGTATGGGGTTGGAGGCCCGCAAGCACGCTCAGAAATTTGACTGGGACATAGTGGCGAAGACCTGGGCGGATGCGTACCTTGAGATTGCCGCGGGCCGACGAAGACCGAAAGACGCCTAGAGGGTTACGATGTAAGATCTCTCCTCACGGAATATCTGTTGAGGCCGGGACAAGGCGATGCGATAACACGCACGCTTCGAAAATATACCTACTCTACGACCTGAGGTTCTGCGGAATTCTTGACGATCGCCTCATCGATGCACCTACTCACGCTTACACCCTTTTACCCGACGGCCGCTGACGATGCATCCGGTTGTTTCATCGCCGAGTCTGTGGCCGAGCTGCAGCGGCAGGGAATTGAGTCGTCGGTGATCGCGGTTCATCCGGTACACCGCTTGCATCCTGGCCCCGACCCGAAGGCGCCACCTGCGACGTGGAAGAGGTACTTCTGCGTTCCCGGAAATCCAGGACTCTCCACCGCAGGGCGGTTCTTGTATGCTGCTCTGAAATTCCACGTGCAACAGCTCCATACCGTACATCCAATCAGCCTGATCCACGCCCATGCCGCCCTGCCCTGTGGGCAAGCGGCGATGCTGCTGGCAAGAGATCTGGGCATTCCTTTTGTCGTAACCGTGCACGGGCTGGATGCCTTTTCCACGCAGCAAGTGCAAGGCTGGTTTGGACGCCGATGTTCTGAGGCCTCCGCGGACGTCTTCCACGCTGCCGCCCAGGTGATCTGCATCAGCGAGCAGGTTGCCCGCCGTGTCCGCGAAGGGTGTGCCGAACTTGCCAACGTCAGCGTCGTATGCAACGGTGTGGATTCATCGCTGTTCAGTCCGAGTTTCGGACCAACGTTCGCCCCAGCAGGCGACCCTGCGTCGAACTCCGTGATTCTCAGTGTCGGCAACTTGATCCCGATCAAGGGACATGACTTGTTGCTGAGATCAATAGCGTTAATCGCGCCCACCCATCCTCAGGTGCAATGTAGGATTATCGGCGATGGTCCAGAGCGCGGTCGACTGCAGGAACTCGCGAGAGAGTCGCGTATTGAAGACCGGATCCACTTCCTGGGTCGCAGGAGTCGCGCGGAAGTGGCCGCGGCGATGACAGAGTGCGCGCTGTTTGCCTTGCCCAGCTGGTACGAAGGGCTGGGCGGCGTATATCTGGAAGCCATGTCAGCGGAACGGCCTGCGATCGCATGTCACGGCCAGGGAATCGAGGGGATCATCCGCCACGGAGAGAATGGTTGGTTGATTGAGCCGAAAAATCTCGGTGACCTGACGGCTGCTCTGCAAGCATTGCTTTCCGACCTGCTTCTGCGGGAGAAGCTTGGCCGCAACGGCCGACAAACTATCCTGCAAGGCTACACTCTCGAACACCAGGCAAGGCAACTGTTGTCCATCTATCGGGAGTGCCTGGTATGAAGCGGCGCCTTGTGATCACCACGGAGATAATTTCTCCATATCGCATCCCGGTATTTAACGCCCTGGCGGAGCATCCGGATGTGGATCTGCACGTGATCTTCCTGGCTGAGACCGATCCCAGCATGCGGCGATGGAAGGTCTACAAGGAGGAAATCCGCTTCTCCTACGAGGTTCTGCCGCATTGGCGCCGACGGATAGCCGGGTACAACCTTCTGCTGAACCGGGGCGTGGTGTCGGCGCTCGAGCGGGCGCGCCCTGATGTCATCGTTTGCGGCGGGTATGGATACTTGGCGAGTTGGCACGTACTCGCTTGGGCCCGGCGGCGCCAGCGACCCTTGTTCTTGTGGTCAGAAAGTAATCAACAGGACCAGCGGCGAGGAATGCCACACATCGAGATGCTGAAGCGTCACTTCATCGGCGCGTGCAGCGGGTTTCTGGTCCCCGGCACTTCTGCCGCTGCTTACGTGGCGACGTTCGGCGTGCCGCAAGAAAAAATCTTTGTTGCGCCCAATGCAGTCGACAACGCATTTTTCTTGCGGGAAGCGTCGGTGGCGCGAAGTAATGCGGCCGAAATGAGGCGGCAGTTCGGTTTGCCGCAGCGCTACTTTCTTTACGTGGGCCGCCTGGTTGTATCCAAAGGAGTATTTGACCTCCTCGATGCCTACTCCCGGCTGGCGCCTGAGTTGCGTGCCAGTTCTCATCTGCTCTTCGTGGGAGATGGGGTTGAGCAATCTGAACTTGAAGCTCGAGCAGCCGCGATTCATCCGGGAGCCGTTCGGTTTGCCGGATTTGCCCACCGCGAGCAACTCGCCGTTTATTACGCTCTCGCCGACGCACTGGTGTTCCCCACTCACAGCGACCCATGGGGGCTGGTAGTCAACGAGGCCATGGCGTGCGGGGTTCCGATCGTGGCCAGCAATGCCGGAGGGTGCGTTGCCGATCTTGTGCAGGACGGGTGGAACGGCTACGTTGTTCCCAAAGGTGCTCTCGACAAGCTTGCGGAGGCGCTGAACAGAATTGCCTGTTCCCCCGATCTAAGTGCGACGATGGGCGCGCGGAGCGCACAGCGCATCGAGCAGAATTCACCCCTGGCCTGCGCTGCCGGATTCGCGGCGGCGATGGAGGGGGCCGCGGCTCATTCCAGAAGTTAAGTCCACACGAGATTCACTTTCGCACGGAGTCGACATACAGGCTGTCTGCAACTAACTTCAGAGCGGGAAACGCAGCTCCCACGCGGCGCAGCAGCTCCGAAGCATAGACAATTGCCTTGTACGACGCCGGAAAGAATCGCACGTCGCTGATTTGTGGATCGAGGGAAAAAAAACCGTCGATCGAAAGCTCAGTGGGTCCAATGAGCCCCGCGAAGGTCTGCTCCAGTTCCCTCGGGGACCAGTAGCGTACCTCGAATCCGTGGGTCGCGCGAAATCCGCGGCGGGCCTGATGGTAAAGGCACCGTACGCCGAACCTGTTTGCCATCTGAATCAGCGATCGGCCCCCCGGACGCAGCACCCGGTTGATATCCGCGAGGATCACGCAAACGTCCAGTTTGCTCAAGTGCTGCAGCACACTGTAGGAGAAAACTTGATCGAACGTCCCGGAACGAAATGGAAGATAGCGGCCGTCTGCCACGGCGAAACATGCGTCGATGCCCAGTTGCTGGGTGACCCGGCGAGCCGCCAGCACGCCATTTAATGAAGGATCGATTCCTACCGAGTGATAACCGGCCTGCGCGGCAGCGATGCTCCATCGTCCCCAACTGCACCCTATCTCCAACAGGAGTTGACCCTGTCCGGGAGGAAGCCGGATGGCAGGGATGGGGTATTCCGTCAACTTTCCCAGCACGGGTAGGTAGAGCATGCCGTTCGTGGCGCCAATCGCCTGATTCACCCAGGGGTCGACCCTCAACCCGGTCGGAGTGGCGCCGTAGGCCGGCAGTTCGCGTAAACGGCCGGCTTCGATGGAGAGTGTCGCCTCCATGTGGGTGGGCGCAGCATCGCTTACCAGAAGGATGGGAACACCACCCAGAATCGGATACTCGTGCCCGTTTGAGCAAAACAGGGTGTCTCCCCGCTGCTCCAACTTCAGCTGGTCGCGCGGACACACCACCAAATCGAGGATGCGGGGGTCAACGTCGGGCGAGGGTTCCGTCCTGTGCCCTGCGAGCATTGTGGCTGATTATACTGGACAGTTTGCCACTCGAGCGTCGCAGTCCAGCCATGCTAGAGCAATGCTGCCAGCACGTTGCGGATGCCGATGGCAGAACAAGCAGCCAAAACTGAAGACACCATTCCAAGCCCGTAGAGGACGTATCGCGATCTGGGCAGCCACCGGTCAAAAGCGAGGAGCAGAAACGGCAGGACAGGAATGACAAGCCGGGGAAAATCAGCGCGTGCCCACGCGACCGAGTTATAGGTGAAGATGAAAACCAAATAGAAGAACGCGAAAATATACTCGGCGGGGTGTTCCTGGATGTGATGGCGGAAACTTTTTCGGCCCATGGCGCAGAAGCCCACGAATGCGAAGATGATCCAGCCCAGGGTCAGCGCTACATTCGTCCAAGGCCCCCGATCATGCAGGAAACTTAAAGCTATGGCGCGGAAGGGTAAACCGATAGCTGATCCAGACTGCCAGTCATTCCGCTTATATTGATGGAACTGATACAGAGGATCATGAACGTAGATCCAGAATGGTAACAGGTAGAGGGCTCCGATGAGGGTCGCAAGCGCGGTGCACACGACCGTTTTCTTATAGTCGCGACGGGAAAGCAGGACAAGCCCTATCCCCAGGAGCGCAAAGATGGCGAGGGGACGCACGAGGGTGGCGCAGGCTGCAAGCGCCGAAGCCTCGACCCAGCGCTCTTTGCGAATAGCCCAGAATGACAAGAAAAGAAGCGCTACGAATAGCGGGTCGGATCCTCCCAATAACGAGCGTTGAAACCAGTCCAAGTTCAATACCGTGAAAAAACCGGCGATCCAGGGGCCCCAGAGATGCCAGGCCAGTAGGACGCTTACCAGAGACGAAACGATGCAAATCGAGAGAAGACAGGTTCGAGCAGAGATGGGAAGCCAGGAAAGACAGGCGATGAGGTAAGGCAGTCCCCAGAATTGTTTGACCGCAACGCCGCGAAAGTCC
>Ga0307478_10003649_pt1 | contig 11345 bp, 10 predicted proteins | sample atmos_gasesECM4C_2_FD_203713 | JGI IMG/M metagenome (GOLD analysis project Ga0307478, IMG submission 203713) | Hardwood forest soil microbial communities from Morgan-Monroe State Forest, Indiana, United States - atmos_gasesECM4C_05 | ecosystem: Environmental > Terrestrial > Soil > Temperate...
AATGCTGTGAAAAGGTTCGCTTAATGCCGAACGAGCAAGAAAACGTGGCGTTGCCGGTGGAGCTGGATGGCGGCGAGTTCCTCGAAAGCGAAATATTTTCCGAGGAACGCCTGCCGGAGCGCCAGTACTGCGTGTTTCGCGCCGGGCGCGAACGATTTTGCTTTTCGGTGCTGGAGGTTGAGGAAGTGGTGGATTGGCCGATCGTGACGCGCATCCCGTTAACCCCGGCTTTTTTGATGGGTGTTTTCAACTTGCGCGGAACAATTGTCCCGCTCGTGGATATTGCGTTCACCGAAGGCAGGCGACCGGGACTATTGCCGAAGCACGTGGTGGTTGCGGTACTGAAGGGCGACGCGCAACGCGAGGATTTGAGACTGGGGATCGCCGCGGATGAAGTGATCGGCACGTTCTCGGCTACCGAAGAAGCATTGCTCGATCAAGCGCCCACCGACGTACCGCATTGCCGCGGAATGCTACGGCACGAAGATCGTTTGGCGCTGGTGGTTGATTTGCGCCGACTGATTGATGTTTTTCCGGTTCCGGTGATCTAGAGCGGAGTTTCTTTCGGGGTTCGAATTAGACGACGGGTTCTGCGATCTTGGGAACTGCCGGTCGTGCGAGTAGCGATAAGCGTTGTGGGCCGCTCGAGGTGCTGAGCGCACAAGTTCTTGGGAGGAAGTCATGAAAGCTCGTTTGAGTTCCACGGTATGGCTGCTGGTGTTTTGGGTGACACTGGCGCTCTTCGGAGTCCTGGGTCTCTCCTATTACGCCGGAGCACATTCAGTCGGCCAAGGCGCGTCCGATGTGTCGGCCGTACCGGGTGGTGCGAATGGAGCGCTCTTTGGCGCAGCTCTCCTGGCTTTGATTGCCGCGATCTCGGTGGTTTACGTGCTGAGCAAGCGCGTGCTGACGCCGGTGGAAGAGCTGGCGAAATTCTCGGAGCGCGTAGTCTCTGGCGACGTACGCGCGCGCGTCGAGATCGAATCCAACGACGAGTTCGGTTTCATCGCGGAGAATTTCAATCGCAGCGCGGCGAAGGTGGCGCACGCCGTCACTAACCAGCAGGCGCAGGACTCGCTGCAGCGCAGCATCACGGATCTCCTCAACACCATCAACCAGGTAGCGCGCGGCGACTTGACGATTCGCGGCAAGGTAACCAACGACGCGCTCGGCAACGTGGTGGATTCCGTCAACTTCATGCTCGACAATTTCACCAAAGTTCTGGAACGCGTGCGCAAGGCGGCCGTGGACGTGAGCGGTAGCGCGAATCAGATTTTAGACGCAGCCGATGATATGACTGCCGGAGCCACGCAACAGGACCAGGAAATCACGAATACTTCATCGGCCGTGGAAGAGCTTACGGTTTCGATGAAGCAGGTATCGAACAACGCGGAAGCCAGCGCCGAAGCCGCACGGCGGGCGCTGGACGCCGCGGAACAAGGCAACCGCGCCGTCCGCGATACGCTGGAAGGCATGCAGCGCATTCGCGCTTCGGTACAAGCGACCGCCAAGAAGATCAAATCGCTGGGCGATCGTTCCCTGGAAATTTCGGAAATCATCAACGTGATTAACGACATCACCGAGCAGACCAACTTGCTGGCGCTGAACGCCGCAATTGAAGCAGCGCGCGCCGGAGATGCCGGCCGTGGATTCGCCGTCGTCGCCGACGAGGTACGCAAGCTCGCCGAACACTCCCGCAGCGCGACGAAAGACATCGCCGCGCTGATCAAAGCTATTCAGGCGGAAACGAACGAAGCGGTGGTCGTGATGGAAGACGGCACACGCGAAGTGGAAGTGGGAGCCGGATTGGCTGACCAGGCCGGTAAAGCGCTCGAAGCGATTTCGAGCGTGGTGCGGCAGTCGGCTGAACTAGTGCAGGAGATCTCGCTGGCTTCGAAGCAGCAAGTGCGTGGCACGGAAGGTGTGGCCAACGCAATGCAGATCATTTCGGGCATCACGCGGCAGACCACCCAGGGCGCGCGGCAGACCGCTTCGACCGTCGGCAACATGGTGAAGCTCTCGGAACAATTAAACGAGGCGCTGGCGCAATTCCGTTCAGGCCGTTCGACAGAAGTCGCGGAAGAAGCACGTCCCGCCGCGCCGGTGGGTGCGAATCGTTAAGGCGAAGTGAATCTTGGCGCCGGCGACGCAAGCCGGCCCGTGACTTGCGCCGAACATGAAACCACATTCAGCAACGACGGTCACGCTCACCGAGTCTGAACTCGATGAAATCCGCACGCTAATCGAGCAGCGCTCGGCGATTCTGTTTGATGCATCGCGCGAGCGTTTTTTTTCGACGCGCATACGGGAGTACCTCGAGGAAAAAGAAATCGCGGGAGGGAAGGGACTCCTACAGCTGGTAAAGGGTTCCAGCACGGAGTACGAAGCTCTGTTGGAACGCTTGCTGACGCAGGAGACCTCCTTCTTTCGCTATCCGGCGGTTTACGAAGCCCTGGAAAAGCGGATATTGCCGGAGGTGCAGGAGCGGAAATTCTGGCAGAGCCCGCGCACGCTGCGCATTTGGAGCGCGGGATGTTCCACGGGCGAAGAAGCTTATTCGATCGCGGTGACGTTGTGCGACGCGCTGAAATTCGCCGAAGCGTGGGAAATCGAGATTCTGGCGACGGACATCAGCCGGCGCGCGTTGCGTCATGCCGAGCGCGGAGCGTATGCGAAGCGCAGTTTGCAGGATTTGTCGCTACGGCAGGTGGAGACGTATTTCACCGCGACGAAGCATGGATATCAGGTGCGGCCGCGCATTCGCAAAATGATTTCGTTCGCGCAAATGAACCTGATTGAGCCAGTGTACGTGGGCAAACTGGACTGCATCTTCTGCATGAACGTACTGATGTATTTCTCGGAAGAGCGGCGTCTCGGGATTCTGCGACGGTTTTACGATGCGCTCGAACCGGGTGGATATTTTCTATTGGGCCACTCGGAGACGCTTTCGCGAGTGCCGATGAAATTCGAGCCTCTGGTAATTGGCGATTGCCGGATTTATCGCAAGCCTGTCAGCGGCGCGGAAACGCGAATCCCAGCTGTACTCGTGGAGGAGAGTCTGTGAACGGGCCGAACCAGGAATCGGTCGAACTGTTCCTCCAGGAGGCTTCTGACAACCTCCAATATCTACGGGAGTACTCCGGGATGTTGCAGGAGCCGCAGACTAGGCCCGAAGACCTGGAAAAACTCTACATTGCCGCGCACACGTTGGCCGGCACATCCGCAAGTTACAGCTTCCCGCAATTTTCCGAAGTGGCTGCGAAGATGGCGCACATCTTTCATTACGCCATGAACGCGACTCTTACGCCGGACATGCATGGCCCCTTGACGGAATTCATCTCCGACGCGATTTCCGTGCTGGAATTTGATCTTTTGCAGATCAGTTCGAGTGGCACCGAAACGGACGGAGACATCGCGGCATTCAAGCAACGCTATTCGTTCGCGTTTCCCGCGCCACCTTCCGCGCGAACCGCAAGCGGACGCGCCGAGGAACCCGCGCACGCCGAGGAGCCCGCCGTCGAAGCGATTCCCGCATATTCGTACGTGGATCAATTGCCGCAGGACGGCGAAATTCCCGCGGAGGTACTGGAATTCTTCGTTCCCGAAGCCGAAGAGCACTTGCAGGCCGTGACGGAATGCCTCTTGTCGCTCGAAGCAAATCCAAATGCCGACGACATCAATCGCTTGTTTCGGTCGATGCACACAGTGAAAGGCTCCGCCGCGCAGGTGGGATTGCATCGCCTCTCAGCGGTGGCGCATCGCGTGGAAGATTTAATCGGGCAGTTGCGCGACGGCGTTCTGAAACCGAGCGCGCACATTGTTGATATCTGTCTTGAGTCCGTGGACATCCTGAAGAAATTCCTCCACAAACAGTGGTCGAGCGACGATGAAATCCGCGCGGCGGTGGACCCGCTGCTCGCGCAAATTGCGGAACTGGCTCCAGAAGAAACCACGGAAGAAGTGGCGGAAGAACCCGTCACGCGCGAAGTCGGCGGAGAAACAGCGGGCGGCGAATTGGCAGCGCCAGCGAGCGCGAGACGGCGCCCGGCGCCCGAAGTGTTGCCCCAGGCGAAATCAGTGCGCATTTCCCTCGAGCGTCTGGATCGCATGATGAACGCCGTCGGCGAACTGGTCATCAACCGAACCCGGATGGTGGGCCGGCTCTCAGAACTCTCCAAGCTCGTCGACGTACTGAATTTTTCGAAGAGCCGCCTGTCCGGGAAGATTTCTGAATTTCAGGAGAAGCACGAATTCAGCCGGATCAGTCCGTCGCTCGTTCAGGGAAGTCACGCGCCACAGATGGACACTTTCCGTCCGAATTTTTCGGCGATGCCGGCAATCATGTCGAACGACTTGCTGGAATTCAGCGATCTGGAAATGGATCGCTACGACGATTTCAATATTCTTTCGCGTTCGCTCACAGAGATCTCCGCCGACGTCAACGTAGTACTGGCGCAACTGGAAGGATTCATGGGCCGCGTGGATTCGGACATTGACGAATTCACGAAGCTCGCTCACCACTTGCAGGACGAAATCACTGCAGCGCGCATGGTGCCGATCGGAAATCTCTACACGCGGCTATCGCGCACGGTGCGGGACGCAGCCAACGCCACCGGCAAGCTGGTCGAACTGTCGCTCGAAGGCGCCGATACGGAACTCGACAACAACATCATTCAGCATGTTTCCGATCCGCTGATTCACCTGGTACGCAATGCAGTGGCTCACGGTGTGGAGGACCGCTACGCGCGCCAGCGAGCCGGCAAGGCTGAAAAGGGCCGCATCAGCGTTCGAGCTTATCACCGCGGGAATCATATTTTCATCGAAGTGGAAGACGACGGGCGCGGAATTGATTATGAAAGCGCACGACGGCGAGTCGTTGAAATGGGCGCGATGTCTTCGGTTGCCGCCGACGAGCTAACCGAACGCGAGCTGCGCGAATTTCTCTTCCGTCCTGGATTCACCACGGTTTCTTCGATGACGGAGTTGGCGGGCCGAGGCGTTGGCTTGGATGTCGTGCGCGCCAACGTTCACGCCCTGAATGGAGAAATCGAAGTTCGCTCCGAGCCTGGCAAAGGCGCGTGTTTCACGGTGAAAGTCCCTCTGACCCTGATCATCTCGCAGGCGCTTTTCGTGCGCTGCGGCACTTCGGTGTTCGCGTTACCGCTGGCGGTGGTGGAGGAAATTCGCCGACTGAAGCCCGCCGAAATCGAAGATGTGGGCGGGAAGCTGCTGACGAAGGTGCGCGACGTAGTGACGGAAGTTGTGCGGCTCGATCTGCAACTCGCGCTGCCGCCGTTGGAGCCTCTGAACGGGTACTTCCACATGGTGATTGTGAAAGTTGCGGGCAAGCAAGTCGGCGTAGTCGTGGAAGAGGTTCTCGGCAAAGACGAAATCGTCATCAAGAACCTCGGTGATTACCTACGGGGGGTGAAGCTTTTCCCCGGCACGACGATAGCGCCGGATGGCAGCTTGATTCTGCTGATTGACTTGAACCGACTCGCGTCCGCGGACACGGCCGAACGAAATGCATTGCCGGCATCCTCGCCGGCGGCGCGCGTATTCGCGCCGGGCGCGGAAGCCGTCGCGGCGGGCAGTATTCCGTCCGAGGCTGTGGATTCGATAGAGAACGATCGTGTGGTGGTCGTGGCTGACGATTCGATCAGCGTCCGCAAATTCGTGGGAAGAATGCTGGAGAAAGCAGGCTATCGCGTGAAACTGGCGTCGGATGGCCTGGAAGCGTCGGAGATCATCGCTCAGTTTGGCTGCCACCTCGTGATCACCGACCTCGAAATGCCGCGCATGAACGGATACGAATTGATGGCGCACTTGCGCCAAGGTCCGGTTACGAAGAGGATTCCGGTGTTGGTGGTGACATCGCGCGCCGGCGCAAAGCACCGCGATCGCGCCATGAAAGAAGGCGCCTCAGGATTTTTGACTAAGCCAGTGCAGGAAGATCAGCTCGTCGCGACGGTGGACGAACTGATCGGTGCGGAAAAGCCGCAAGGACGTCCGGCGGCGAATGTGCCGGCGCGGCAGGATTGAGATGATGAAACCGCCCGAAAAGAAAATTCGAGTGCTGGTGGCCGATGATTCCGCGTTCATGTGCAAGGTTCTGAAGGAAATCATCAGCGCGGATCCACAACTCGAGGTCGCCGGGACGGCGCGTGATGGCCGAGAAGCGGTGGCGCTGGCGGAATCGCTCCGCCCAGACGTCATCACCATGGACATCAATATGCCGCACCTGGACGGCCTGCAGGCAACGGAACTGATCATGTCGCAGCATCCGCGGCCAATCGTGATTGTTAGCTCGGAATCGCGCGAAGGCGCGTCTGGGACATTGCGCGCGCTGGAACTCGGCGCGATTGATTTCGTGCCCAAACCATCTAGTGGAATTGATTTGGATATGCGCAGTGTGCGCGAAGAGTTGACACGCAAGCTGAAAATGGCGGCAAAAGTTCGCGTAGTGCGCACCGCCACGCTTTCCAGGCTTCCGGCAGCACACGCGCCCATTTCGTTGCCGGCGAATTCTGTGAGGGCCGCAGCCTTGAACGGTACCGGTGGCAAAGTGCCTGTCGTCGTGATTGCCGCATCTACTGGCGGGCCCGCAGCGGTAATGCGCGTGGTGGCTGGCCTGCCGAAAGACTTGGCGGCGGCAGTACTGCTGGTGCTACACATGCCTGCGGCATTTACGAAACAATTTACCATTCAACTCGCGGAAATCGCTCAGCTGCCAGTGAAAGAAGCGGAATCGAACGAGCCGCTGCAAGCGGGGATGATCTACCTTTGCCCAGGGGCAAATCACTTGCGCCTTTCTTCGATCGGGAAAATTGCGTTGGACGGAGGGCCGAGAATCGAAGGCTATCGTCCGTGTGCGGATGTCGCGCTGGAGACGGTCGCCGCCTATGCGCGGCCGCTTACGGTGGCCGTAGTGTTGACGGGCATGGGAAATGATGCCGCGAAGGGAGTCCTGGCCGTGAAGGCCGCAGGCGGCTACGTAGTCGCGCAGGACGAAGCAACGTCAGTAATTTTCGGCATGCCGGCGGAAGCGATCAAGACCGGCGTGGTAGACGAAGTTCTGGGCCTCGACGACATCAGCGGCGCGATCGAAAAAAGGATCGCGAAAATCTGCAGGTTGTCGCCCGTGGGTGTGCGATGAAGATCGCGAGCCAGGACGGAGGAAAGACGCGGCGTTCGCGCGCGACAGAAGCCGTGATTCTTTTCTGCATCGCAAATCAGACATTCGCAATTGCGGCGGACGCCGTGCAAGAAATTCGCAGCACGGACAGTTTGGCGGCAGCTGCAGTGGAAATCGAGCAAGCTGAAGTTCCCAAGGTCCGTCATCTAGTGGAGCGCGGGCACCGGACTTATTACGTCGTAAGCGGCTGCGCGCATTTCGGGTTGCGAGTCACGCGGCCCACGCTGGTGCTGATCTTGCGTCAAATCCGAGCCGCGGTGCTCGTGGATTCCATCGAACGGATGGCTGAAACTCCCAGGGTCTACGCGCTCCCGGAAGGGTTTCACGGAGAAGAGCGGCAGTGGTATCGCGGCCTGGTGTATTTGGAAGATCGCGTGATTCCGGTGATTAATCCCGCGGGATTTCTGACTCCGCAAGAATTCGGCAGACTGGATATCGCCTCGAAAGCGGCCCTCGCGCGTGTCGAGATGGAAGGCGCGGTGGATCAAGCATGAGCGGCGTGGAAAATCGCGGACGGGAATCCTGGGTGTTGCTGCAGGTTGGCAATAGCCGGTTCGCTCTGCCTGCAAATTCCGTGATGGAACTGGCGCCGCCCGTGCGCTTGCATCATTTTCCTCATGCTTCACCGCCGATTGTCGGCGTGATTGTCAGGCGCGGCCGGATCGTTCCGGTGTATGACGTCGCTCCGGTCTTATGCGGGAGAGAATCATCGGTACATCGATTCTATTTGATAGCCCAGCGGACGTTTGGAAAGCACCAGGAAGCCAGCGCGATTCCAGTGAATGGAGAATGCGAGCTCGCGACCGCCGAGATGTTTGCTCCCGCCGCCGAAGTCCCGAACTATTTCGCGGGGAACCTCGAAATTCGGGATGAAAACATCGCAGTGCTGGATCTGGAGAAGCTCGTGACCGCTTCGCAAAATCCCGCCCGCGGATCCCGCCACCCAGAGGTCCCGCGATGAACGCGCTCGCGAATCTTCCGCGCATTCTGCTGGTGGATAGCAACGTCTACTTTGCGAAGCGAGTCGGAGAAGCGTTGCAACAGCTCGGTTTTGAGGTTGTGCCGTGCACCCAGGCTGCTTACGCGTTGACGATGCTCGAATGGAACGCTCCGTCGGCGATTTTGTGCGCGACAAATTTGCGCGAAATGGGAGCGTTGGAGATGGCTCCGATTCTGCGTGCCGATCCGAAGACCGCGCACATTCCGCTGATTGCAGTTGGTGGCGGAGGCAGCGACCAAGCGTTGCTGGAGGCGTACCGGGCGGGCTGCGACGATTTCGTGGATCGCCGCCGCACTCCCACAGACATCGCTGCGCACGTGCGCAGCTTTCTGGTGAGTCGCCAGGACGGTTTTCAGCCGACCCAAATGCTGACGAGCGCGGACACGGATTTGACCGGCAATCTCGAGCATCTCGACCTTCCGGGCGTCATTCAGATGCTGGGGCAGGCGCGGCAGACCGGCGCGTTGCACATCAACGCCAGCGACCTTGACGGGATCATCTTCTTCGAGGGCGGTCAGATTACTCACGCGGAGTGCAACCTTCTTTTCGGTGACGAGGCCGTGACGCGAATTGTTGCCGCATGCCAGAACGCGGAAAAGGGCGTGTACAAGTTCGTCTACGGCGCGACGGCTGCGCAGCGGACGGTGCTGCGTTCCGCTACCGATCTTCTGTTGGACGCGATGCGTGAATTCGATGAATCCGAACGCGACAAAGTGGAGAACGAATTGTCATGAGCGAAACGCAAACACTCACGGCTGCCCGCACTCCGACGGTATATTTCATTGACGACAGCGCGACGATGCGTGAAGTCATCAAGATCGCATTCCGCAGGGAGAACATTCACGTCATCACCTGCGCGGATGCCGCATCAGCGCTCGCGCAATTCGGCGAAGCAGCGCCGGATGCCGTGATTACCGATGTGATCATGCCGGATAAAGACGGCTACGAAGTGTGCCAATTCATCAAGGACCACGAGCAATTCGGAAAAACTCCCGTAATCTTGATGTCGGGCGTGGTGAACCGCACGGTCGCAGAGAAAGCGATGTTGGTGAAAGCCGATGAACTCGTACGCAAACCCTTCCAGCCGCAGGATCTGATCGCCCGCGTGAAGAGCCTGTTGAATCCGGGCGGAGTCAAGGCCGGCAGTTCTTTGCGCGACGAAGATGCGAACGCAACGCACGCTGCTTCGCGCGTTCTCGGAAACCTGTTCTCGGCGAATTCGGCCAATGCCAACCCGTCGGAAGCGTCCGTTCTGCGCAATGAAGCGCCGACCGTATTCGCGCCACCACGCGCGATCACCCCGGGGCCAAGGTCACATCCCGCGTCAACGCCGACCGTGCCTCAACGCCTTCCTGCTGCGCCGGCCGCGGACGTACAGAAGCTGCGCAATGAGGTTCTCCGGCTTGAATTGCTGGTAAAGAAATTGCAAGCAGAGCTTGAGGCGCAGAAGCAATACTGCAGCGCGCTCGAAGCCCATTTCAAGGCGATGCAAGATTCGAACAGCTAGCGCTCTTCCCACCCCGCGACGACAAGTTTCTTACTCTAACTGACCGCGTTGCGTGCTCCGCCTTTCATAGCCAATATATCGTGGCTCAATCGAGCCCCTTGGCGTGCAGGAACTCCCGCGCGACTTCGGCGATATCGCGATGCTCGCCGTCTACTTCGTAATTCATTCTGCGCATTTCCACGTCGTCAATTTTTCCGCTCAGTTCCAAAAATGCCGCGCGTGCTTCGGGGTAACGCGCAAAGGTGTCAGTACGGACGATCGGTACGGCTTCATACGGCGGGAAATAATGCTTGTTGTCTTCGAGCATTACCAGATCCCGCGCCGACAGCAGGCCATCCGTGGAATTACCGGCGACCAAGTCCACTTGTTTTTCGAGCAACGCGCGATAGAGAAGGCCAAGATCCATGATGCGTGGCGGTTCAGTGAACGAGAGGCCATAGGTACGAGCAAGACCGTTGTAGCCGTCCGGGCGCTCCATGAACTCGTAACCGAATCCAGCGCGCCAGTGCAAAGCGTACGGTGCGGCATCCGAAACCGTTTCCAAATGAAAACGGCGAGCGTCTTCACCACGGACGACGATTGCGAAAGTATTGTTGAATCCGAGCGACGGGAGCACGTCCAATCCGAAGCGCTTCTTGTACTCGCTTTCCACTCGGTTGAAGACGGCAGCAGGATCCGATTCAAGTGGATCGTGCAGGATCGCGGTGAGCGCTGTCCCGGTGTATTCAACGTAGGTGTCGATACGCCCCGCGAGCAGCGCCTGCTGGCAGATGTAAGAGCCGGCGAGATAAAACCTGCGCGTTACGGGCTTGTGCAAGCGCGCCTCCAGATGCTGGGCCACGATTTCTCCTAACAGCGATTGTTCCGAGAAGTTCTTCGAGCCCACGACAATCCCCGAATGACGGCCGGGGTTGCACGACAACAGCATGCCTAGGGCGCAAACAGCAAAAACGGCGAGAAGCTGGCGGCATCGGTTCATGCGCGCACGGGCCGCAGCCGGCGCTCCAGTATTCCGAGAAGAAAATCGGCGGCCAGCGCGAGAAGCGCTGCGGGAATCGCGCCGGCCAGAATCAACTGGTTATTGACCATCGCCAACCCACGGAAAATGAATTCGCCGAGCCCTCCGGCGCCCACGGCCGCAGCGATCGTGGCAATGCCGATGGTCAAGACAGCTGCCACGCGCACCCCAGCGAGGATGGTGGAGAATGCCAGCGGAATTTCAACTTTCATGAGGATTTGAGTTTCGGTCATGCCCATTCCGCGGGCAGCTTCGCGCACCGGTGTGTCCACGCCGGAAATTCCCGCCACGGTGTTGCGAATAATCGGGAGCAACGCATAGAGAGCGAGCGCGGTGATGGCCAGCCGGTCGGCGCGTCCGCCCAACCAAGGAATCGGCAGCAGAAAACCGAAGAGCGCCAGACTCGGAATTGTTTCAGCGATGTTGGCGCTGCCCAGAATCGGATTGGAAAGCCAAGGGCGGCGCACCGCCAGGACTCCCAGCGGAATTCCCACGAGAACCGCAATGAGCATGGCGATTCCCACGAGCCACACGTGTTCCATTGTGCTTTGCAGAATTTCGCTGTGGTGGCGCAAGAAAAACTCCAGTAGGCTCATCGTTTCCCCTCCGCGCCCTCATACATTCG
>Ga0307478_10003652_pt1 | contig 11342 bp, 8 predicted proteins | sample atmos_gasesECM4C_2_FD_203713 | JGI IMG/M metagenome (GOLD analysis project Ga0307478, IMG submission 203713) | Hardwood forest soil microbial communities from Morgan-Monroe State Forest, Indiana, United States - atmos_gasesECM4C_05 | ecosystem: Environmental > Terrestrial > Soil > Temperate...
AAGTTCGCCGGAGAATTCAGTGGGGGCTCTCTTCTCCAGGGTGATTTCACCTCACAGCTCCAGGCGACTGGAGTCAACGCAACCGCCTACGTCGCGACACTTCCCACCGGTCATCTGGCTGTCATCATCCTGAACAAAGACGCGGAGCAGAATGTAGAAGTAAGTCTCGACTTTGGAACCAGGAAAACAGCGGCGGTGGAGACCAAGACGCTGCACGCACCGGCGCTGGACAGCCGGGAAGCCTACATCACGCAGTCTACGGAGCTTGGCCGAATTCAAGGCGGCAAGTACACCGTCACGGCTCCCCACGCCACGGGAGTTTGCCTCACCGTCAGGTGATGCGGTTCGTTCTTGTCGTCGCTCTGACAGCAACTCCTAGCTGCGAACTTGTCCGGGAGAGTTGATCGCGCTCATGGCTTCCCTGAAGTCACGACGGACCTGTTCTTCCCGTTTCAAAACTTTGTTGAGTTCCTGAACGATTTGCAGTAACTCATCGGGATCTTTGGCGTCCAATGCGGCGCTGCATAATTCTCTCCAGTTCTTCCGCTGCAATTCAGCCATAGCATATTTCCTCATACCTACGAAACCGTCTTCCCTGGGTGGTCGGGCAGCCGAGTAGGAAGGAAGACGGACGATTACTCGGCTACCCAGATGTGCCCTTCAGAAGCGAAAAACAACTCCAGCGGATGGTTGCGCCGTGTGGGTCCAGCTATCGGTGTTGAGGGCTCGAATGCCGAAATCCGCGTCCTTGTAAACGTAGCCTCTGTACTCGGCCCGCAGGGAAAGATGTCTGGTTAACGTGTAATTGACACCTCCGCCATACAGAAAAGTACCTTTCGCCTGGGTATCGGCGCCGGGCAAAAAGCCTCCCGCGTTGCCGGTTGGATGAAATATCAAACTGCCACCTCCGCCAAGAACATAGGGATTGAACCTGCTAATAGTGAAGGGAAGGTTAACAACCACATCGGCAGTGGCTGTGTGCACGTCGGATTGAACTCTCGAAAAACCGCCTATTGAAAAATATTTCTGCGTATCGCGGTCGTAGCCGTAGTTCGCTTCACCGGAAAGCCAGCGATTGAAGTGATAACGGTATCCAAGCAGAAACCCGCCTGTATCCGTTGTTGTCCGCGAGACGCCTTGACCGTTAGTGTCCTGCGTGAAAAAGCCGGTTCCTTGAACGCTGATCTCGGAGCGGTTCTCCTGAGCAGTGGCTCCCAGAGCTAATAACATGACATAACCTGCAAAGATAATTGCAGTTCGCTGCATACTGTGACTCCTCCATATCCGAACTGTACTCACGATTCCTGCCACCGCCATGTCGCGGTGTGTGAATCGCGCCTGACACTGGATACGGGCATGTGAAGTACCAAAGGAGTCTCTGCATTGGCTCTGTCCGAAATGCTTGAGCCCACAGAAGTTGAGTTATTGCGGGTACGGATTGAGCACGGGTCCTGTCAATCGCGTCGACGCTCAGTTTGACAAGTGACGAAGGCCACGACATTTGTAGAAGCTTTCTGCCGCTTCCCTACATCTGATCAAACATATCGTGAACCGCGCACTCATCTTCCGTTGAGGAGGGGTTGAGCGTCGCCCTGTAATCAATCTTTCACCGAGCGGGAAGAGTCTATGAGCACTTTATCCGCAACCATCTCAGAGGAATACACGCAACGCTACGAAGCCCTGCTGCGGGCCACCAACGCTATTGGCACGTGCAGCGATTGTGACGCTGCCGCCGACGTGCTCGTTCAATCGCTGCGGGAAGTTGTACCTTTCGACTACCTGCAGCTGATCGCGTTTGAGAATGGCAGCAAGACTGTCGAATGGCATCTGCTCAATTTGAATGGAACAAGGCAGGATCTCTCTGCGGCCGACGTTGCCGTGGAGGATACGCCAATCGAGTGGGTACACGAATCTCAGCAAGCTCTTGTCGTCGCGGACTGGAACGATGACACGCGCTTCGCAAAACATCGTGAATTTCTCAATGCGGCAGGCATCGCATCTTCCTGTGACCTTCCACTCGCCAGAGGCGACCGCCGGCTCGGCGTGTTGAGCATAGGAAGTTCCCGATCGCACGCCTATCCCGAGGACGAGGTCCGCTTCCTCTCTCTGGTCGCCAACCAGATTGCATTAGCGATTGATGCCGCCGTGAACTTCTACTTGTCACGGCAGGCGCAGGATCGGTTGAAGCTGATCCTTGACCTTACGAATCAGGTGGTCTCCAACCTGAATTTCCAGGAGTTGCTCCGAACCATCTCTTCAAGTGTTCGCCGGGTCATGCACTGTGATGCCGCTGCCATCATGCTGCCCGAGCCAGACGGCGTGCACCTGCGAGTGCACGCTCTGGACTTTCCGGATAGCAGGGGAATTTTCACAAAGCACGTATTGGTTCCGATCGCGGATTCGATTCCGGGTGAAACTTACAAAAGCGGCAAGCCCTGGGTCTTGAACCGACTTGATCCTGCCGACGTTCCTCCTGAGATGTACGCCAAGGCCGCAGGCGAGGGTATAAATTCGTTCTGCGACATGCCTCTCCTTAGCAGGGATCGCTCGCTGGGTGTACTCGCCCTGGCGAGCCGGGAAGAGAATGCCTTTGATCGCGAGGCGACCGCCTTTCTGTCCCAAGTTGCACAGCAAGTCGCGATCGGCGTGGAGAACGCGCTGGCGTATGGTGAAATTGCCGACCTCAAGGACAAACTGGCGCAGGAAAAACTGTATCTAGAAGATGAAATCCGTGGCGAGATGGACTTCGAGGGAATCGTGGGACAGAGTTCGGCTCTTCGCCATGTTTTGAACCTGGTGGAAACTGTGGCTCCCAGCGACTCCACAGTGTTGCTTCTCGGCGAAACCGGCACGGGGAAAGAATTGATTGCGCGCGCGATCCATGAACGCAGCCGGCGTAAGGAGCGAACTTTTGTAAAACTTAACTGCGCCGCAATTCCTACGGGACTACTCGAGAGCGAGCTTTTTGGACATGAACGAGGAGCCTTCACCGGCGCGATCGCTCAAAAGATTGGCCGTCTCGAATTGGCAGACCAGGGCTCACTGTTTCTGGATGAGGTTGGGGACATCCCCGTCGAGATCCAGCCCAAATTGCTGCGTGCTTTGCAGGAACGCGAGTTTGAAAGGTTGGGCAGCAACCGAACCAAGAAAGTCGATGTGCGACTGGTAGCGGCCACGAATCGCGATCTCGAAAAAATGATGGAGAATCGAGAGTTCCGCAGCGACTTGTACTATCGTCTAAACGTGTTTCCGATCCGCATCCCTCCTTTGCGCGAACGTCCGGAGGATATTCCGCTGCTGGTCCGTTACTTCACGCAAAAGTACGGCCGCCTAATGGATAAGCAGATCGAATCCATTCCCGCCGCAGCCATGAAGAAGCTGTCAACTTGGCATTGGCCGGGAAACATTCGCGAATTGGAAAACTTCATCGAGCGTTCGGTGATCCTTACCCACGGCGTGGCGCTACAGGCTCCGATTGGTGAGCTGAGCAACAATGGCAAGACCACTCCCGTGGCCGGGACGCGCGAAGCGAATGAACGCGATGAGATGATCCGCATTTTGAAAACCACCAATGGGCGAGTGTCAGGACCCGCCGGCGCTGCGGCCCGAATGGGCCTCAAACGCACAACCCTGATTGCGCGCATGAAAAAGCTAGGCGTTGATCCGCGACGAGCGTTATGAAGTTCGACATTTGTCGAAAGCCCGGCACAATACTCTAAGCTCCGCAATAGTGAGGCGCTAAGACACCTCAGGTTTTCTTCAATTTATGTGAGTAGCTCTGCGACCGATTTTGGCCCTTGCGTTGCTCCTATTTTCGTCATGGTCGTGTCTCTCACATTAGCGAGCGTTTGCGGCGGTGCAGTTTTCTTCATGCTGGCATTTCTTCGCGCTCTTCTGCGAGAGACAACCCGGCCTCGTATTCGATTGGCTGAAAGTCGAACCACCGTACAGCGCGAGAGAATCAGCGCCATTCGCGTCTCGAAGAAACGCAATTCGGGGCAGTTGAAGTCGGCAGCATAGTTTCGCATCCCGAAATGGCCAGTCGTCGCCCTCGGCGGCGCATCTCGAATCCCCAACCTTATTTCGCTATGTCGTTGGCGTTGTTGAGCCAGTCTTGGACAAATGTCAATTATGGCTTTGACATTCGTTGACATAATGCTCCGCCGACTTTGCTCCCACCAATGCTTTCAGCACTTTGCGGGCCTGCGGCTTTGGTAAGCACCTTGCGCTTACTGGAACCGTACCGAGATTCAACATGTTCAAGATTTCCATTGTCGACACTCCATCTCGACGCAAGTTGGTGGTGGAAGGAAGGCTAAGCCCACCATGGATCGATGAGCTTCGCACCTCCTGGAGGAATGCAAGCCGCGACTTGGACGGACGCACATTATTAATCGACTTGAGCAGCGTGACAGTCATGAGCCGCGAGGGAGAAGATGCGGTTTTCGATCTGATGAAGCAGGGCGCAAAGTTCTCCTGCGCCGGCATCCTTACTCGACATGTGCTCAAGGGACTTGCCCGAAGATGTCGATGCAAACCGTAACGATATTCGAGAGTTTCTGCGCCTTATTTTTCGGAAAATAAGTTTTGGTTGTCGATTTCCACTGACCTCAAACGACTGATAGATGAAAGACGGAGGAAACATGTCAGAGGCAAAGCACATCACGAAACCCACGCCGTACGCCAGTCGCGACGACTTCCGCCGAATTTTTGACGAAGACATGAACGGCCTGTACCTGCTCTCGTTCTTGCTAACCGCTGATCGGGAGACAGCTGAGCGGTGTTTTGTCTCCGGCCTGGAAGACGCGGTAGAAGGCAATCCGGTTTTTAAGGAATGGGCGCGCTCCTGGGCCCGGCGGGCGATCATCCGAAATGCAGTGAGGGCAATCAATCCACGGGCGCCCGAAGCAGGTGGCCGTGGAAACTCATCCTCGGTAGACGGCACTGACAAGACTCTGCCGGAAGAGCAGCACGTAGAGATTGCTGCAGTTCTTGCACTCGAGCCGTTTGAGCGCTTTGTCTACGTGATGACAGTTCTGGAACGCTATTCCGATCATGACTGTTCCCTGCTACTGGGCTGCGCACGGCGCGACGTGCTCGCCGCGCGTGCTCGCGCATTGCGGCAAATTGGAAGCGCGAGCGAATCGCACTATCAGCAATGGCCGAACGCCGGCGTAGAAAAGACGGCATCACAGGAGCCCAGCAGTTCTGGACTTCATTTGTTAGTCGGTCCACTGTTGGCGACTTCGGCGTAAATCAAAAAGTTCTTAGATAAAGTTCTTAGATTTTAGATAAGGATGGCCATGAACATGAGCGTAAGGACTACTTTAAATCTTCGATACGGACGGCTTGGACTTGCCGCGGTGCTGCTATTAGCGACAGCGGGTTGCAGCCGAAGCAATGTTCAGGCAGCAGCCCCTGCCATGCCCGCGCCGCTGGTCACGGTGGTCAAGGCCGCTGCGCAGGACGTCCCCAAATATCTTGATGAAATCGGAAGGAATGCGGCCTTTGAATCGGTTACGGTCACGCCGCAAGTCGGCGGACGCATCGTTGAACGGCATTTTCAAGACGGCGAGAACTTGAAGAAAGGGCAATTGCTATTTGTCATCGACCCACGTCCCTACAAGGCACAGCTCGACGCAGCTCAAGCGAGCCTTGCCCAGGCGAAAGCGGCGCTTGATCTGGCTAAGATTCAGTTCGCCCGCGATGAGGAAGTCATTGGAGAACGGGCGATTTCAAAGCAAGACTATGACACGAAGAAGAACGCTGTTGATGTTGACCAGGCGCTCGTGGAAGCCGCGACAGCAGCTCTCGAAACTGCAAGGCTCAACTTCGAGTACTGCTATATCCATTCTCCGATCGATGGAAGGGCCGGCGCGCGTTTGGTAGATGTGGGCAACGTGGTGCAAGCCAATGCCACTTCTCTCCTCTCCATACAGCGCCTCGACCCGATCTATGCGAATTTCACGGTCACCGAGAGCGATCTTCCGGAAGTGCAGCGTCAGATGTCCCAGGGCACGCTCCGAGCGGCAGTGCGGCTTCCCTCGGATCTCGAGGGCGCGGCCAAATCTGGCCGTGTTGAGTTCCTCGATAACTCAGTGCAGAACGGCAGCGGCACAGTGAATTTGCGCGCCACCATCAATAACTCCGACCGTCACTTTTGGCCCGGCCAATTCGTCGACGTGAAACTGGTTCTCATAACGGAGAAGGCAGCAGTGCTGATTCCGAATCAAGCCGCACAGATCAGTCAACAGGGGCCGTTCGTGTACGTATTGAAATCTGACGACACGGCTGAACTTCGACCGGTGAAGCTGGGGCAGCGCCAGGGCGAGGATGTAGTTGTCACGGACGGCGTCGCCCCGAATGAACGAGTCGTGCTCGCCGGCCAAATGTTGGTTCGCCCAGGAGGCAAAGTGCGTGTCGATTCCACGACCGGCGCGGCTACACCGACTGGCAGTGCAAACGGAGGTCAGTGATGAATCTCTCAGAACTCTTTATTCGCCGTCCGGTAATGACGATCGCGCTGACCGTCTCCGTAATTTTGTTTGGAGTGCTGGCTTATTTTCGTTTGCCGGTAAGTGATCTCCCCGCCGTTGATTATCCGGTGATCCAGGTGCAGGTGAACTACCCCGGCGCCACTCCGGAGACGATGGCGAACAATGTGGCCACGCCGCTGGAACGCCAGTTTATGCAGATTCCCGGCCTGGAACTCGTGACCTCTAATAATGGCCAGGGTAACTCGAGCTTCGTTCTGCAGTTTGATCTCTCAAAGAGTCTCGATGGCGCGGCCACCGATGTGCAAGCGGCCATCACCCGGGCTCAGGCACAGCTTCCGGTCGATCTGCCCAGTCCTCCCACATTCACCAAGACAAATCCCAACGACCAGCCAATTGAATACATCTCCCTGGTCAGCAACACAGTCACGGAAGGCCAGCTCTACGACTATGCCAACACACAAGTAGGCGAACGTCTCAGCATACTGCCCGGCGTGAGCCAGGTCGCGATCTACGGCACGCAATCGGCGGTGCGGATCAAGGCCGATCCATCGGCGATGGCGATTCGCAATATCACGCTGGAAGATCTGACCGGTGCGATCAAGAACGGAACCGCATACACCGGTGCAGGCCAGTTTGACGGGCCGCATCGCAGCTTCCTGCTCCAGCCGCAAGGACAACTAGCCACCGCTGAGGAATACAACAACCTCATCGTCGGACAAAGCGGCGGCTCACCTGTGTACCTGAAAGATGTTGCAAGCGCCCGGCAAAGCGTTCAGGACGAGCGCATCGATATGCGTTTCTGGGTGCGTGGATATCCCCAGCCCGGTGCGACCGTGGTGGTAGCGGTATTTCGCCGCGCGGGTGCGAATGCAGTTGCCGTGGCCAAGTCCGTGAACGATTTGCTTCCCACAATTCAAACTCAACTCCCGACTTCCGTTTTGCTGGTCCCGGCTTATGACCGCTCGCTCACTATCGTAGGCGGCATTAAAGATGTCCAGACGACGCTCTATGTGGCCTTCTTCCTGGTCGTCATGGTTATTTTTGTCTTCCTTGGCCGTGCCACGGACACTCTGATTCCGGCTGTGGCGCTGCCTCTGTCTTTGCTGCTGACTTTCATCGCCATGGATGTTCTCGGCTACAGCCTCGACAACCTCTCGCTCATGGCTCTAACCCTGGCCATCGGATTCCTGGTGGACGACGCCATCGTATTTCTGGAAAACACCGTCCGTCTGATGGAGGAAGGACAAGACGCATTTGAAGCGTCGCTGAACTCGGCCAAAGAAATCAGCTTCACAATTCTTGCCATGACACTTTCGCTGGCCGCGGTTTTCATCCCTCTGGTGTTCATGAGCGGTCTCATGGGCCGCATCTTCCGCGAGTTCTCGCTCACCATTGTCATCTCGATTCTGGCCAGCGGAATCGTATCGCTCACTCTCACTCCCTTGATGACCTCCCGGCTGCTCAGCGGTCGCGGCGCAGGCGCAAAAAAGACCTGGATGGAACGTGTCTTCGGCGCCATCGAGCATAGAGTGCTGGATGTCTATGGACGTTCGCTTTGGTTTTTTCTGCGCAATCGCTGGATCTCAGCTGTGACCTGGGTCGTCTGCCTCGCTGGTACCGCGTATCTCTTTTATGTTGTCCCGAAAGCCTTCTTGCCTGTGGGCGATAGCTCGTTTATTCGCGGAATATTAGTGGCGCAGGAGGGATCGTCACCCGATCAAATGCACGCCTATCAAACGCAAGCGGAAAAAATTATGAAGGCGAATCCCGCGGTGCGCAGCACCTTCACCATGAGCGGGAATGCACAGTTCATGGGATCGAATCAGGCATTCCTGATTGCGTTCCTGAAGAGCCCGTCGGAACGCCCGCCGATTGCGCAAGTTGCGGGACAGTTAATGGGTGCGATCGCTAATTCGGTTCCTGGCACGGTGGCATTCTTGCAGCCCAATCCTGCGCTAGAAATCAGCACGGGCGCCACCGCCAATACGCAGGGACAATTCGCCTACGCGATGTCTGGAATCGACCCCAATGAGGTATACGGCACCGCCGCCAAGATGATGGCGAAGATGCATGAATATCCCGGATTCTTGTTTGTCAATTCCGATCTCTACAATCACACGCCTAACTTGCGGGTCGACATTCTGCGTGAGCAAGCGAAGCTCTACGGCGTATCGGAGGCCAGAATCCTCACGCTTCTCCACGACGCCTACTCGCAGAATTACAGCTATCTGATCAAGAAGCCAACCGATCAGTATCAGGTGATCCTCGAAGTCAAAGATGACAAGCGTTCCGCACCTGAGGATCTGGGTAAGCTCTACATCAAGAGTGATGACGGGCAGCGCATGGTTCCTCTCAACGCGGTCACGAGCTGGCATCCGGTCATCGGACCGCAAGCAGTTAACCACATCAATCAATTCACTAGCGTAACCATGTTCTTCAACCTGAAGCCCGGTTATGCCATTGGACCAGCAACTCAGTTTGTGGAGAACAGCGCGAAACAGATTCTTCCGCCGGGCATCGTCGGGGCGCTCCAAGGCGAGGCACTCACTTTCCGCAATACAGTTTCGGACCTGGCTGTGCTGATGCTCGTAGCGGTGTTCGTCATGTACGTGATCCTGGCGATTCTCTACGAGAGTTATCTTCACCCAATCACCGTCCTCTCGTCTTTGCCCGTGGCGTTGCTTGGCGGACTTCTCACGCTGTGGCTGTTCGGGGAGGAAGCCTCGCTGTACGCCTACATCGGCATGTTCATGCTGATGGGCATCGTGAAGAAGAATGGAATCATGATCGTCGATTTTGCGGAGCAGCGGGTTCATCAAGGAATCGCAGACGATCAGGCGATTCATGATGCCAGCATGGAGCGCTTCCGCCCCATCATGATGACAACGATGGCGGCCTTGCTGGGCGCACTTCCGATTGCACTGGGATACGGCGCCGACGGATCATCGCGCCGGCCGCTGGGTTTGGTGGTTGTCGGCGGGCTCATCGTCTCTCAGTTCATCACGCTATTCGTTACCCCGGCTATTTATCTTTATCTCGAAGAATTCCAGGAGAAAGTGCTGGATCGTTTTTCCTTTTTCCGCTCGACGCGTAAAACTGCGCCGGAGACGATTCCAGCCTATGCGCTGCAAGAAGGAAGTGGGGATTAATCTTATGCCTAAGACTCTGAGGCACTCCTATTTATCGATTCTCGTACTCGTCCTCGGCATGGCCGGATTGGCCGCCTGCGCCGTTGGCCCGAATTACAAACGCTCCGCTGTGGATGTTCCTGGTACGTATCGAGGATCGACGGCTGACGAAACAGCCAACGCGCCGGCAAATGCAGACGCGAAGCCGCAACCAAGCAGCCAGTCCGAGCATGGAAAGCCCGAACGCGCTATGGAGTCCCTGGGCGACGCGAAATGGTGGGAGGTCCTCCAGGACCCTCAACTGCAGAGCCTGATTCGTACTGCGCTCAAGAATAACTATGACGTTCGCGTCGCGGCGACTCGGGTGCTCGAAGCCCAGGCGCAACTCGGAATCACTCGGGCCGATCAGCTTCCATCCCTGAGCGCTGGCGGAAACGTCGCCAGTCAGCAGAGCCCGCAAATCGGTCCGATCCCGGCGTACGAGGTTACCCAGGGACAACTGACTGCGTCCGCCGCCTATAACTTCGATTTCTGGGGAAAATATCGCCGAGCTACCGAGGCTGCCAGAGCAAATCTTCTCGCCAATGAGTGGGCTCAAAAAGAAGTGATGGCCACTCTTGTAGCGAACCTGGCGACCGCTTATTTTCAGCTCCGTGAGCTGGATCTTGAATTGGAAATCTCGAAGCGGACATTCGATTCGCGCAGTCAATCCCTCCACCTGACGCAAACCCTCGAGCAACATGGAATCAACTCTTTGTTGGACGTACGCCAGTCAGAGCAATTGGTGTACACGGCTGCCACAGAGATTCCGGATTTTGAAAGGCAGATCGCACAACAGGAAAATGCCATCAGCATACTTCTGGGAAACAATCCCGGAGATGTCCCGCGTGGCCTCAAACTGACTGAGCAACCGCACGCCCCCGAAGTTCCAGCCGGACTGCCGTCATCTCTGCTGGAACGGCGGCCCGACGTTCGGCAAGCCGAAGAGACGCTGATCGCCGCCAACGCGCAGATCGGTGTGGCCCGGGCAGCTTACTTTCCTCAAATCTCGCTCACCGGAAGTGCCGGTTATGAAAGTCCAGCGCTTACGAATCTCTTTACCGGCCCGGCTGGGATATGGAACTTAGCCGCGTCGGTAACACAGCCCATCTTTCAGGGAGGACGCCTCAAGTCTAATGTTCGCCTGACCGAGGCACAACGCGAGCAGATGCGTTTGACTTACGAACAAACGATTCAAGGTGCATTCCGAGATGTTTCAAACGGGTTGATTGCGTATCGCAAGGATCAAGAGTTTAGAATTCAGCAGCAACACCTGCTCGAGTCAGCCCAGGATGCAGCACGGCTCTCGGAGGTGCGTTTCAAAGCGGGGACAACCGACTACCTGGAAGTTCTAACTAATGAGACGAATTCCTTCACCGCTGAGTTAGGGCTGGCGCAGGCGCAGGCGAATGAACTCATTGCTCTGGTACAGCTCTATCAAGCTCTGGGCGGCGGTTGGCAACAATGAGCAGCGGGTTGCATCCAATAGACGGAGGCTTCTTCGAACCGATGACGAGCACAGTAGATGGCGCTGGACCGTTCGTGACCCCAGCGCCGGTAGAGCCGGTCCAGTCGCGCACCACACTCAATTTAGGAAGAATCGTCCGGTTTGTCGCCACTATTCAGTCCATACTATTTCTCGCACACTGGTTCGTGTATCAGACGTGGACGTTTTTTC
>Ga0307478_10003655_pt1 | contig 11338 bp, 16 predicted proteins | sample atmos_gasesECM4C_2_FD_203713 | JGI IMG/M metagenome (GOLD analysis project Ga0307478, IMG submission 203713) | Hardwood forest soil microbial communities from Morgan-Monroe State Forest, Indiana, United States - atmos_gasesECM4C_05 | ecosystem: Environmental > Terrestrial > Soil > Temperate...
AAAGTCATTCTGCAGAAGTTCCTTCTCGGCGGTGATCCAGTCTTCCCTGTCAGATCCATGCGCGTACCCACGCTCTTCGAAAAGCTGGTAGGCACGTTTGGCGATTGTTTGCAGGATGATCTCCTGGTGTTGTTCGTTTCTGCTTTCGACCGTGATCACCCACCGTTTGTTAGCCGTTCCAGCCTGCTTCTCCATTCTGTTAGCTCCTTTCCTCTCCATTTGTGACACCCTCCCCGGACGTTCGCTTTCACATTTCTGGGATCATGAACGTCCTGGTATCGACAAATTAAAGGACGAAACCTTAGCGTTGTGTCGTCTGGGTTTGTTGGTGCTTCAAGATCACCGGTTCATCACTCCGTAGGAGCGAAATGGTTCTTTCGGAGCATTTTGACAAGCGATTCGCCAGCCTGCATTTTTCAGCGATGCGAGTCACGAACGCCACTACATTTAGAGCCAGTACGAGAAGCACAAGCCATACGACAATTGCAGGTCTCAACATTTCTTGGTCCTTCCGCGCTTCAATTGCCCTTCCTCTGTGAATACCTGTGTCGGCAACGTTCTATTCCTCGCTGCGACGAGTGCCGCCGCTTAAAGAGAAAGGACATCGACTGCAGGACTGGCGGATCTCGCACCTGCAGTCCGCACAATCTTGCTGCTCTGAAACGGAGGACACAATTACTCAGGAAATTGCCTACGTGGAAGAATCGATTAGCTTGTGGAGCCGCTCGAGATCGGCAACTTTTGTGTCAGAGACGACGCAGAATTCCATTTTGCCCTTTCGCCAATCGACCCACTGAAAGCCTTGCCGTGATCCTGAGCGCGCGGCTGTCTCCGCTTCTCGAGTGCGCCACATGAACACATTTATGGGATGACCGTCACGTTCGTAGGCAAGAACCGCGACCGAACGGCCTTCAATAACGTCCAGGCGGCCGCCCTTCAGGGCGAAACCCTCGCTCGCGAAATCGCGAACAGGGACAGCAAACTTAAGCTTGGCCTCGAACCACGACGTGACCATCCGCTCATCGTTGGAGGCGACCCCGATTGTGGAACCAGGCTGTAAGGAGTGCAGATGCGAGTCCACGATTTCTCCGGCTAGCTCGGCTTGGTAGTCGTCAACCTCGAGCCGCGAACCCAGCTTCCCAAGCACGATGGCAATGAAAAGCAGGGCGGCCGCGGCTGCCATCCAGTGCCACAGCAACGGCTTGGACGCAGGAGTCTTTGGCGCAATTGGATGGAAACGCGCGTTAATCCTCCAACGCAGCGATGCCGTGGCGGGCTCATAGAGCTGAGCCAGGTGCAATCTGTCACGCAACAGATCCAGGTCCACAAGCTCCGTGGCACAGCGGGCGCAAGACCGGAGGTGACGCTCGAATTCTTCAGCTGTGTTAGCAGACAGCTCATCGTCGAAATACTCTTGAAGCAGAGAATCGGAAAAGTCACACCTCACGGACAGGCTCCTTGCGAAGAATTTGTCAGCGCGGAATACAATTGGCGGCGCGCACGGGAAAGCGAAGACATGACCGTGCCAATGGGGATCGACGTGATCGTGGCGATCTCCTTGTAGGAACAGCCTTCGAGCTCTCGAAGTACAAGGACTTCGCGGAATCGTGGCGGCAATGTCTCAAGGGCCAGCGTGAGGCGCTTGTGATCGTCCGCGATAATAGCGAGGGTCTCGGGTGTAGCGCTCGTCTGCTGGTGCAACTCTTCGTCGAATTCTGTGCTTAATTCCATTGGGCGATTCTTCTCCAACCAGGTGTAGCACGTATTGCGCACGATTTGGAGCAGCCATGCCCGGGCATCGCCACCGTTAAACCCGCCAAAGAAGCGGCAGGCCCGGAGCAGAGCTTCTTGAGCGACGTCCTCGGCATCAAAACGCCCGCGCAACAGCCACCGCGCGAGATTGAAAGCGGCATCGACATGGGGCAGCACCAGGTTCTCAAAGCGCTCCCGGTCTTCGACGCTTAGTTCACTCACAATTCACTCCGAACGTCAGACCTCGTAAAGTAGGAACCGATTTATGCCTGATTTTATTCTCTCTGGACGCCCGTAAATTGAGTTGCATGCGGAGCACACGGCAAGGGCAAGCTTGGAATAAACGGGTGGGCACGTCGGTCCTGATAAGCGAGGACGTTGAATGGCGAACGCAGGCGTCTCAAACGCGAACTACGAGCAAGGGCAGTACACCCTGGCCATGGTGGATTCTTCGCTGGCGTGAACGTAACGTAGCGAAACTCAAATCAATTCGAGCTTAAAAAGGAGACAAATTATGAGGAGAAGTGTGTTCATTGCAGGTTTAGCAGCGGCACTGGTGCTGGGAATGGGAGTTTTCGGCTCAGGCTCAAAGAGATTCCAGGCCAGCGCGCAACAAAACCCGTCGAGTGTGGAAATAAAGATCGACAACTTCAGTTTTGGACCGATGGAGCTGACCGTCCCTGTCGGGACGACGGTGACGTGGATCAATCGTGACGACATTCCCCACACGGTGGTTAGCACAGATGACTCGAAGACGTTCAAGTCCAAGGTCCTGGACACGGACGAAAAGTTCTCTTTCACCTTCAGCAAGCCGGGAACTTATCCGTACTTCTGTTCGGTTCATCCGAAAATGACCGCCAAAGTCATCGTGCAGTGAGTGAGGAGCGGCCTTGCATCCTTTTGACTTAAAGACGGTACTTTTCGCGAAGCATGCGCAGCACGTGGTGCTGATTCATTTCCCGATCGCGCTATTCATAATCGGCGTGTTGTTTGATTTTCTCGCGCAATGGAAGAAGCAGCACGTACTAGCGGCGGTCGCCTACTACAACTTGCTGGTGGCTGCGATCGCAACCATACCCGTGGTCATCACCGGAATTGTCGCATGGCAATGGGAGCTTGAGGGACAGAAGCTGAAAGGCGTTCTGTTGATGCATCTGGTGATGGGATGCGCATCGACACTTCTGATTTGGGCGGTGTGGTTCATCCATCGGCGAACGCGACCGAACCAGGAGGAGATTCTACCCGGATATCGATTGCCAATCGAGGCTGTGGCCGTATTCATCGTCGCACTAACTGGACACCTTGGCGGCTTTCTCAGCGGAGTGAATGCGCCGGGATAAACCTACTTGGAAACCCAAAATTAGTTCACTAACTCCCAAAGATCAAGAACCATTAGAGAGATGAATAGCGAAAAGGAGCATGCAAATGAAAACTAAGACTCTGTTGGCGGTAGCAGCGCTAGCATACGCACCTCTGGGACTGGCGAGCAATAAGGCCGCGTATCCCAAAGAAAAAGTAGCGGCCTTTGTAGCCGAGAAATTGGACTTGACATCGCTACCGTCTACGTTTCGGCCCAAGAAAGAAAAAGGGAAAAAGACGATTGCGGACTACGGATTCAGCCCGCAGATGGTGAGTGAAAACGAAGCGGTGATCAAAGCGGCTAGTGGAGATAAGAAGTTTGCGATCACAATTCTCGATCAGACATCGTCAGGGATCTACGCATGCGTTGCCGAGCCAGGAGAAACCGGCGTCGCGCCAAAAGCGCAAAGCGTGATTTTTCTGAAGAGGAAGGACGCGAGCGCGTTGTTAAGGGCTCGCGAATCCTGGCGCGAATTTGCCGCATGCCCAGTAATTGGCGGAAGTGACTCCACAACGAGTGCGTACGGAGATTGAGGAGTCACGTCGCGGCGCGTTTGCGATAACGTTTGTGGCTTTGGGCGCGGGTCGCGCCGACCGCCCTGTGAAATGTTTACAGTGTGACGCACGATTTGCGACCTGCGCCTCCCCCATCCCCAGGATGAATTCCGCCACTCCGCGAAACGAGACTCTCGTCTGAATGTGAACAAAACGCTGGCGGCACTCTGCGTGGAGACAATCGATTGATGAAGGCATTTCTTGAAACGGCCGCCCCACTTGGCGCCAATGTGGTTCTTGTCCTCGAAATTGCTATGGGGATAGGTCTTTTGCTCGGCGCGCGACTTGCCCGCAAGGGGCGCTTTCGGCAACACGCCTGGTGCCAATCCAGCATCGTGCTTCTGAACCTCGCCGTGGTTGTGGTCATGATGATTCCTTCGTTCCGCGTCCATGTGCTGCCCAGGGTACCGGCCAAGCTGGGCAAGGCTTACTACGCATTGGCAACGACACACGGTGCGTTCGGAACCGTAACGGAACTCGCGGGACTGTTCATCGTGCTGTCCGCGGGCACAAACGTCTTGCCAGAAAGGTTGCGCATCACCAAATACAAGGGATGGATGCGAAGCGTCCTCTTGCTCTGGTGGGTAGTGCTGTTACTGGGAATGGCAACCTACACGCGCTGGTACGTACCGCACTCATTTAGCAAATAGATTTTCGTAGCGTGTTTTATAGGAGCGACGTTGAAGATCGGCCTGATTTGCTCGCTTTTACTCTTCAGTCTTTCTGCGCAAATCGGCCGAGCACAATCGGGAACGCCGTCCGTTCCAGAGGCTAATCCAGGCCGGCCCACGGTATCGACGCCGGCGACACTTACGCCGGTCGGATACCTACAATTTGAGAATGGCGTGCTCTTCGCAGAAAACTCGACCGAGTTTTCGAAGCGCCTCGGGATCGGCCAGGTCACAAAACTGTCGGTGCTTCCAAGGTTGGAGCTGTTTTTACAAAGTGAGCCGCTCGCAATCAGTCAGTCAGAAAACCAGGTGGCCGTGCATGAAGGAGAGGTCTTCGCGGGTGTGCAGGGCGTGGTCTTCGCCGGTACGGAGTCATGGCCAACGGTTTCCATCAGCTATCTCCGTCGGATTCACACCAGTGTCGCCCCGGAACTCGACGTTGGCACTTTTCGACAGTCCACATCGATTCTCCTGAGCGAAGATCTGCGTGGATTTCACTTCGATACGAACGGGATAGTTGCGGAGCAGGTGCAAGGGGAAGTACGCCGAGCCCAATTCGGAGAAACACTATCTATCTCCCATTCCATAGGGAAGTTCACAATCTCCGGCGAAATATGGCATTTTTCACAGCCATTCGAGAAGGGCAACACGGTTGGCAATCTCTGGGCGGTCTCCCGTGCCCTACGGAAGAATTTGGTGGCCGACGCAGGATTTAACCGCGGACTAACCAAAACGTCTACGCGCTGGGAAGTGTTCGCGGGATTCACATACCTGCTGCCGCACCGTCTTTGGATGGCTCGTCGAAGACTGCAACCGTGATTTCGCCTCAGGTCTCCTTCGTTTTTCTTTACATTGCTTCGGTGTTCGCTCCCCTGTTTGCAAACTTGCCGCATATTGAGTCAGGACAACGGCGGAATAAAACACGGTCAATTCGGTCTATGTAATTGAACGACGGCAAACGCAGAGCGAGGACCGCCCATGGCTGAATATCAAATGACACTAGTAGATCGCCAAAGAATTGCCCGGGACACGATGGCTTTCTGGTTTGACACAAATGGTGCCAGCTACGAATTCCGAGCTGGACAGCATGCCGACTTTGTCTTCGGAAGCGAAAGCGACAATTCCCGGACCTTTTCGATCGCCAGCTCTCCTCTTGACAAAGAGCCGATCATGATCGCGATGCGCATGCGCAAGACAGTCTTCAAGAGCGCGTTGAAGGCCGCCCCTCTTGGCACCAAGTTCATTGTGAGCCGCCCCCGAGGATCTTTCACATTACATAGAGATATCACCCGGCCTGCCGTGTTTGTGGCAGGCGGCATCGGGATCTCCCCGATTCGCAGTATCCTCCAGGCTGCCACCCAGGAACGTCTGTCACACAAACTGTACTTATTCTATTCCAACCGGGAAGCCGACGATGCTGCATTCATCGAAGAACTTCAAGGCCTGGTTGCGCAGAATTCCAATTTCACGTTTGTGCCAACGGTCACTGGCCATAAAACTCTCGCTTGGCCTTACGAAAAAGGTCACATCAATCGCGAGATGCTGACGCGTCATCTATTCCTGCTCAATGGACCTATCTACTACATCGCAGGACCGTCGGGAATGGTCACGGCGATGACCGACGTGCTGAACTCCTCAGGTGTCAGCCCGGACGATATGCGCACGGAGGAATTCGGAGATTACAAGCTCTACCAAGATTCAACGCCAGCCGATCAGACGATTGACAACAATCGCTCAAATTCAGCGCCATGACCGCGGCTGCGACGGAGACCCTGTGAAACGTAGTCTGGTTGCGGCTCGTGTTTTTCTTCTACCGATCATTCCTCTTCTGTTCGTTGGCGTCGCCCTCCGGCAATGGCCGGCGCTCGCAGTCGCGCAATCGGACGTTTCAGACGACGTGAAGCATGACACACTGGGCCAGCTAATTAAGCGAGGCCAGTCCGTCCATGTCGATGTGGACCTTGCGCTGGTCAACGTTACCGTCACCGACCCGCAGGACCGCTTTGTTACAGGTCTCGAGTCCGATAACTTCCGTATCTTCGAAAACAGCGTCGAGCAGGAGATCCAATATTTCTCCTCCGAAGACGTCCCCATCTCCATCGGCGTCATCTTCGATCTCAGCGGCAGCATGGCCAACAAAGTTGGTAAGGCCAGGGAAGCCGCCTTGCAGTTTTTCAAGACTGCCAATCCTCAAGACGAGTTCTTTCTCATCAGTTTCAACGACCGCGCAGAGCTCATGAGCACCTTCACCAACAGTGTTGAAGATCTGCAGAGCCGCATACTCTCGGCGCCTGCGAAAGGCCGCACTGCGCTCCTCGATGGGATTTATCTGGGTCTCAGCCAGATGAGGACGGCTCGAAACGGCAAACGGGCATTGCTGATCATGTCCGACGGCGGAGATAACAATAGCCGCTACACCGAGAAGGATATCAAGCGCATGGTTCGAGAGGCGGGTACACAGCTGTACTCGGTCGGCATATTTGACCCATTTGAGTATCGCAGCCGAACGCCAGAGGAACTCAGCGGCCCTTCGCTGCTGTCGGAAGTGACGGAGCTGACCGGTGGGCGCGCATTCTCCGTCGGAAATATCAACGAGCTGCCGGACATCGCCGCAAAGATAGGCGCCGAGCTCCGCAACCAATACATTCTGGGATACCGCCCGAGTAATAAATCGCACGACGCGCGATGGCGCAAAATAAAAGTCAAGCTGCGCGCCCCGAAAGGACTTCCGCCTCTCAGCGTCTACGCAAAGACAGGCTACTACGCCCCTAGCCTCTAGCCACTCTCTCAGCCTTTACATCTACGTTGCGAAGTATTGAACGTGCTAAAATGAGCGCGACAGATGCTGGCCGAGGTTCTGATTCGGCTCTCGGCAGTTTGCTGTTGCAAACTGCCGATAAAACGCCGGTTCCTACCTATCTAACACTCGGCCCTCGAAAGGTGTCCAGACCAGTCAGGCTGACAAGCGTCATCACACGCGCGCCGCAAAACTGCTTTCACAATCGGCGAATTAACTAACCCGATAGTCATCCCGCAGCACATTCATCTCCTTGATTTATAACTCTTCCTCAATTACAACGGTCGGCTCTCACTGCTTTGGACAAATTGGGGACAGAATCGTGATTCTCTCTGCGCTCTCAGGTTAATCGCTTCAAGGAACCGTAACTATTTTCGCGCTGGCGAGCGTTGGTCGCGGTCAGGAATGAGACACCGACCGCCCCGCGCATCCAAATCGTTTGGGATGCCATTCTTCAGTTCCTCTTGATGATAAATACCGTCTTGTCGTCAATACGGTCCTGTTCGCCAATCTGGCGCAGACGATCGTCATTTTTCACGGCGCACTCCAGCAATGCATTGCAGATTTCCTTTGCTGGTTGGCGATAATGCTCACGCATCACTCCTTCGAGTTGCTGGCGTACTTCTTTGTCGCTGCCGTCGTAGACTCCGTCTGTATAAAGCACAAAAATGTCTCCCGGACTCAGCAGTGTGAGCTCAGCGACATCGGAGGACTTCACCCTTCTCTCGCGGGATTCCAGTGACAAATACTTGTCACGATCAGGATGATCTTCGGGGATCTGCAAGCCGAGAGGCAGAAATTGCACCATTCGGCTTTTGTCAATCTCCATGAACTTGCGATATTCCGCAGAGAAGACTAACGGCGGTACGTGGCCGAAGTTCACGAATCGGAAATGGCCATAAGGGTGCACTTCGCCATAAAGCATGGTCGCGATTTCCTGGGCGTTCTCCTTCTCGGTTCTACCGAGGGCATTGCGAGCAGTGACCGATTGAGCCAACCTCAGATTGATCCTCTCGAACAAATCCGGAGTTGTTTTCCCGCGATGATCGAGTTCGGAAAGCATGAGGGCATGAAACGTGTCGTGGACCGTTGACGCGATTTTCGCTGCAATGATTCCGTGGCCTTCGGCGTCCACCAACAGAACACCCGCAATGCTATACAACTCGCGCAGATCTTCCGCGACACGCACCTGTTCTGAGCTTCGCGCCTCTCTGTATGTTGATTCCATTTCGAGTTTGCAGCCCGGCCTTGATTTCAGCCATTTCACATGGTCGTCCACCGAATTGTGCGGCGCCGCGTTTGGCGGGAGCGGCTGGAGATACTCTTTCGATCGCTTCAAGGCTCGCTGAATACGGGCTTCGATGTCGTAGCGCTGCTGAAAGTTTATGTACTCAAACAGGTCGCCGCCGACCTTTCCAGCAGGAATGGAGTTGCCGTACATCTCAATTCCTTGCAAATGCGGAATCGCTCCTTCCACCGGCATCAGGCGCTTCCGTAGGTATTCATCAATCGTTGGAGGGGTATACGTTGTTGCCATAAACAAATCCAGGAGAGTGGCGCTTAGCGCTGCGAAATGCGTATAGCTCCGTCGGCATGATTATGTGGGGCATCAGCGATCGAGGTCAATCTTGTTCAGGGTCGGATGGGGGCCTGATGCCGAGTCGTTTCATCTTGTAAAACAAAGTAGTGCGCTTCAATCCGAGCCGGGCGGCCGCGCCACGCGGACCGCCGATCACCCAGTTGGCGCGCTGGCAAGCGGCGCGAATTTCCTCACGAATTTTGTCTTCCAGCGTCGGGTTCGAACTCTTGAGTGCCCGTGCCCGGAGTTCCAGGGGAGGATTCGGCCGAAAGACACCGCCCTTCGAAAGGATGACGCCCCGCTCAACATAGTTTTGCAGCTCCCGCACATTGCCAGGCCAAGAATGGAAAACTATCGCTCGCATGGTTTCCTCGGGAATGGTGTCAATGACTTTGCCCATAGAAGACGCGAAGTGCTCGACAAAATACCTAACAAATTCGGGGATGTCTTCTTTCCTGTCGCGGAGGGGAGGTAAAACCAAAGGAAAGGTGTTCAGCCGATAGTATAAATCTTCTCGAAATTCGCCATCCTGAACCATTTGCCACAAATCTCCATTCGTTGCGGCTATGACTCGAACATCCACTCTGGTGGTGTGCGTGCTACCTACCGCTTCGAATTCGCGTTCCTGGAGAATGCGGAGGAGTTTGGGTTGAAGTTCGAGGGGAAAGTCTCCGATTTCATCCAGGAATAACGTGCCCCGATCCGCCAATGTGAACCAACCGGTGTGAGATGCGATGGCGCCCGTGAATGCTCCTCGCACATGACCAAACAGTTCGCTCTCGAGTAGGCCCGCGGGCATCGCTGCACAGTTGAGCTTGACTAGATTTCTCGTTCGACGTGAGCTAATTTCGTGAACCGCTCGCGCGATGACTTCTTTGCCGGTGCCGGTCTCGCCGGTGATCAAGACGGTGGCGTTGGTGGGTGCGACATCTTTCACTTGGGAGAGGATTGAGCGGAGACCGCCCCGACAGCCCACGATTGTCTCCACGAACGAAGCTTTCGCTCGTTCCGGCTTCCGCGGGTTTTGGTTATCAGCACGATAAAGAGTCGTATTTATTGGCGTACTTTGTGGATATCGAATAACCTGCGTGACCGAATTTAATGCTGTGCTCATGCTCTGCTCCTGTCTCTAGAACGTTACGACCCGGGCATTCCCGGCACGAGCGCGAGAAGGCCGGCGATGTTCTCGCCCAGCGTCTCTACGGCCCGCCCTTGCGCGTACACACCTCTCGGAGCTTGGGACTATTTATCTCTCCGAGAGATGATCGTCTTTGCTAAACGGACTTCATTTGTTGCTCGTTATCGCGAATTCTGGCGGCAGACAGTCGAGCGTTGCGTTACGGACTGCGTTTTGGAAGAGGAGCTTGTGGCAAGCGAGGTCAAAAATTTGGCGACAACTTTTGTAACACGGCGGTTCCCGCCGGAGAATAGCTCGGAGACACGCAGGGCGCGGCCCCCTTGCGCATGGAAGCTCATCGTGAGGTTTGACTATTGCTGTCTGACACAGACCGTTTGTTGGTTCTAGAGATCCAGGAAGCCGCGCTTCATCGCAATCGTGACCGCATGGGTGCGATCGTTCGCATCAAGCTTGGAAAGGATGCTCTTGAGGTGGTTTTTGACAGTGTGCTCCGAAATGTTGAGATTCGATGCAATGATCTTGTTCGAGCTGCCGTTTGCGACTCCGCGAAGCACTTCGAGCTCTCGCGCAGTAATCAAGTCGTCAGCAGCGTGCTCGGCGATCACGTCGGCAATTTCGCGGGGAATCCTTTTACGGCCGCTGTGAACCAGTCGAATCGTTTCCACGAGTTCGGTCCGAAGCAAATTCTTGAGGAGGTAACCGACGGCTCCGGCCTTGAATGCTCGAACGGCCTGCACATCGCCTGCGGCCGTCGTGAGGACAATGATTCGCGCTTGAGAGAATTCCCCTCGAATTGCCGAGATCGCTGCGATGCCGTTCACCTTAGGCATCCGTATATCCATCAACGTAATGTCAGGCCGGTGCTTGCGAAAGAGTATTAGGGCTTCATCGCCGTCGCTGGCTTCCGCAACGACACGCATATCCGGCTGGGCATTAATCTCGCCGGAAATCCCCGCCATCATCAACGGGTGATCGTCCACCGCCATAACGCGAATGACGGGTGCATCCGCCATAAAGAGCGGCCCCCAGACGCTGAAGAAATACACCTGGATACTACTCCTGTGCTCCGGGAATACCACCTCGAAAGGGCTATTTCGCCCTGCTACTTTTGAGATTGTCCGGCGCTGGATGAGCAGCTAACGTTCATGCTTTGCAGAGACTGTTCTCCATGTTTCCCGCCGGTGCGGCGGGATTTGGCCTTCTGATCCTGCGCCTATGCGCTGCGGCAATGCTCGTTCGCAACGCGCTGCAGATTGCGACGCCGGCGCTTCCCTGGTGGGGAACTGTCGCCTTGCTCGTTCTTGTGGTTGCGCTCTGCATTGGCCTGTTTACGCCGGCCGCCTGCATTGTTTCCGGCCTTGCGCAAATCGTATTACTGATCTGGGCGGGTCATGGCGATCCCGTTGCAGTGGTGTTCTCGGTTGGTGTCACGTGGGCTCTTCTTCTTTTAGGTCCTGGCGCATTCTCGGTGGATGGCCGAATGTACG
>Ga0307478_10003656_pt1 | contig 11332 bp, 3 predicted proteins | sample atmos_gasesECM4C_2_FD_203713 | JGI IMG/M metagenome (GOLD analysis project Ga0307478, IMG submission 203713) | Hardwood forest soil microbial communities from Morgan-Monroe State Forest, Indiana, United States - atmos_gasesECM4C_05 | ecosystem: Environmental > Terrestrial > Soil > Temperate...
AGTACGCTTCACCCGGCTTTAAGACAATCGGACCGGGAATGGAAATCGCCGCCGTGACCCGCTGCTCGGGATCTACTTTGACGGGAATGGAGAGCGTCAGCGGCAGCGTTTCAACGTGCCCGACCGCCTCGCCCACGCTGCCCGTCCAGAACGCAACCACGGGAATGCCGCCTCCGTAGCCGCCTTTGACGGCTTCTCCCATCGCGTTGGGCTGAGATGTGGTACGCGTCAGTTTGAAGACGTCATCCTTGCCCCAGTCATAACTTGCGCCCTGGTAGGTCCACATTTCCCACGGCTCGGCCTTGGAATCGGCCAGTCGTGCGTTGAACCGATGTTGCTGTTCGACGACGCGGTCGATCGCGAAGTCGCTGGAGCCCGTATTCTTGTACTCCACCGTCGAAAGCAACAGGTTCGGAAAGTCGTCGTACGCCTCTACCGTGAGCGTGCGCTGAATCTCCGTGCCTGGGGGTCCAAGGGTGTGCGCGGGGATCTCGATATGCTTGCCGCGGCCAAGCTTGCCGATGGACTCGAGCACCTGCGCTCGATCGAAATCGAGCACGAAGTGGACGTCTTTCCCGCCCTGCATCAGGTATTCGCTCTCGTTCGGCTGACCGAGCTTTGGATCGTCCAGCGTCAAGCGCCTGCCGTCGCGCAAGAGAAAGGCCTGGATATAGCCGGCGGGGGCAACTTGAAATTCAGCCGTGCTGGTGGTGAGAACCAGCGGACCTCCGGCATTGACCTCCACCTTGATGGCTGAAGGCTGGGACGGCGGCGCTTTTGGCTTCGGCTTGAGCTCACTGCGATTGCAGCCCGAGAACGTAAGACAAATTAACGTGATTACACCGACACGAAAGCGGAGAAACGGGAATTTCACTGAGCCCCCTTGGCTTGACCCGCAGCCGAACTCGAACGGAATTGCGCAAAGATCCGTTCGGCGTTTTTATGATAAATCTTCTCCAGAACCTCGTCAGGAAGCGCAAGCCCGCTGATTTCGAAACGCCCCTGCCCGGGCGCTCCCCAGTAGTCGAAATATTCGTCGGCGGTTTCCAGCCAGCGGAAGTTGTTGCGGTACATGGCCTCGGTCACTTCATTGTCGGTCCCAAACATCACGCGATCCTGATACTTGAGGAAAAGTTCTCGCGTGCGCCGAGGCTGGCGGCCAAGCTCGGCCTCGCGCGCCCCGAACTCCACCATGACGTTGGGATACTTGTCGAGCATGGATTGTACCCAGTCGAGATTCTCCGGCCATCCCATATGCAGCGAAACAAAAGTGGTGTGTGGATGCTTCGCGAATACCCGGTTGCGCGCTTCGAGCAGGGATTGCAGGCTGGGATAGTCACGTCCGTAGAAACTCCAGTCCGGATGCTCGATCAGTTCCTCATAGCGCTCATTGGTCGCGTCGATCGGGCGGAAAAATGCTTCCGGGTCGCCCGAATGAATGAAAACCGGAATACCCAGCCGGCCGCACTCTTCCCACACCGGATCCAGGCGCGGGTCGTCGATGGCAAGCAATTTTCCAGATTTGTCGCGCACCCCAAGACCAAGATCCTTCAGGAATTTCAGCCCGCGCGCGCCACGCGCAACCGAATCGCGGATCTGCGCCACCATCTCGTCGCCGAAGTTGGGATCGTTGACTTTGCTCCAGTCGAGCTGGGTGAACACCATGAAGCGGCCCGGATACGGTTTGACCATTTCATCGATCACGGCTTGCAGCTTCTCTCCCCACATGCCGGTCAGGATCACGATCGTCTTGACGTTGGCCTTGTTCATGACCTCGACCACGCGCCCCGGTGGCATGCGCTCGTCGATTCTTGCGGCATCATTGACGTGGTTGTGAACGTCGATCACGTAGAACTTCGCCTTGTCCACCTGGTGCTCAGGCACGTGGAGCATCGACACCGGCTTGAAATCGCGCAGCAGCAGCGTCTTCTTCTGCTCGGCGTCAGCGGCCGACTTGTAACCGATCTGCGGAGGCGAGGCGGGATCTTGAGCCAGAGCCACCAAGCCCATCAGCACGGATGCGAGGATCAGGCTCACAAACTGATCAGATCTCACGGGCCACTCCAATCAGTATTCTTGACTTTCGATTTGTTTCCATTTTCCAACCAGACCCGAGTGGTAGGACTTGGCGGAGCACGGAACACAGACCTTCCGCGAAACCGACGAAGGTCGCCATAAACCCCGTTATTGGCCGCCACGGGCAGCCGCAGCTACGCCGATTTGCCGGCCTCCTGGACACCAAAAATCAATCTTGACATCGCTCCAGATCGAAAGTAAAAGTAAGCGTTCGTAATATACACCGAAATCTTAGGAATTTGTTCTCTCTTTCGGAAAAGTAAGCGGAGTGCCTGTGACGAGCCAATTGCCGGCGCAGGCGGTCCGCGTGTTTAAGGAGCCACTCATGCCCACCTCCCGCCTCTTCCTTCGCGCTGCTTCCTCGTTCTTGCTGCTGGCCGCCACCCTGTGCCTTGCGCAGAAGGACACTGGCAGCATCGTGGGTACCGTCAAGGACCAAACCGGCGCCGTGCTGGCCAATGCGACCGTCGCAGTGACAGATGTCGAGCGTGGACAGACCTTCCGCACGACGACCAGCGAATTGGGCGAGTTCGTGGCGAGCCCGTTGCGTGTCGGCCGGTACACGGTCACAGTTGAGAAAAGTGGATTCAAGAAGGCCGTCTCGGAAGGGATCGAGTTGAACGTACAAGGCCGCGTCGCGGTCAACATCACTATGCAGATCGGCCAGCTCACCGAGGAAGTAGTCGTGACTGGGGCCGCGCCCTTGCTCGAGACCGAGACTTCCGAACTGGGCCAGGTGGTCGACCGCAAGCGCGTGAGCAATCTGCCGCTCAACGGACGAAATTTTGCTCAGCTGGCACTGCTCAGCACGGGCACCGCTCCCAGTGAGCCTGGCGCCCGCGACGAAGGCGGTTACGGCTTCAGCGCCAACGGCGCCCGTTCGCTGCAAAACAATTTCTTGCTCGACGGTGTCGACAACAACTCCAACTTGCCCGATCTGCTGAACGAGACCAACTTCGTCATCCAGCCTCCGGTGGAAGCCCTGCAGGAGTTCAAAGTCCAGACCAACGCGTACAGCGCGGAGTTCGGCCGGGGCAACGGCGCTATCGTGAATGCGGTCATCAAGTCGGGGACGAACCAGATCCATGGCTCGGCGTGGGAGTTCTTGCGCAACAACAAACTCGACGGCAGAAACTACTTCGATCCGCTGGGCCCGGTTCCGCAGTATCAACAGAATCAGTTCGGAGCTACGTTCGGCGGCCCCATCGTGATTCCCGGCGTCTACAACGGCCGCAACCGCAGTTTCTTTTTCGCCGACTACGAGGGATTTCGCGTGCGGCAAGCGCAAACGCAAACTGGATTTGTGCCTCCGGCCGCATGGCGTAAGGGAGATTTTTCGAGTTTGATTGATTACACCACCGTAACCGGAACAGACTGCAACGGAGTGAACACATACGCTGGTGAGATTTTCGACGCAAAGCTCGCACAGGTTTTCAGGGATCCCAACGACCCTAGCTTCCACCCCCCCTGCGGAGTTCCTTTTCAGTATGACAACACCGGACAGCCGCTTAACATCATCCCTACAACTCCAGTCGCGCCCGGTGGAGGAAGCCTTGACCCGCTCGCCTTGCGGCTTGCAGCCCTGTACCCCACGGCTGGTCCGATCGACCCCAACACTGGCAACAACTTCGTCGCCAATCCTGTTCGCAAAGAGACGCGTAACAACTTCGATGTTCGGATCGACCAAAAGTTTTCTGACAAGGACAGTACGTTCTTCCGCTTCAGCTATGAAGATCAACCCAGCTTTATTCCGGGAACCTTCGGTGGTCTGGCTGATGGCGGCGGCTTTTTCAGCGGCGACGAAGAGTTCTCGTACCGCAGCTTCGCAACCAGCTGGACCCATATCTTTAAGCCAGAATTAATCAATGAATTCCGCCTCGGGTATAACCGCGTCAACGCCCAGCGTCTGCAATTAAACGCCAATACCAATGTCTCGGCCGATCCGAGCATCAACTTCCCCGGGGTACCGTTTGCGCCAGGAATCGGCGGCCTTCCCCAACTAACTTTCTCTGACGTCGCTACGCTTGGCAGTCCGACGTTCTTGCCCTCAAAGGAACTGCAGAACTCCTATACGTTGTCGGAGAATCTGACCTGGGTGCGTGGCCGCAACACGTGGAAATTTGGAACCGAAATTCGCCGCGAAGAATTCACCATCTTTCAACCGGCCGCTGCGCGCGGGACGCTCGCGTTCAGCAACACATTCACTGATAATCCAGCGGACATCGGAACTGGAGGAGAAGGGTTTGCCTCCTTTATGGCAGGCATGACTGACGGCGGCAGCATTAACAACCTGCATAATGTCGACTACTTCCGCAACACCTATGCCTTCTACGCACAGGACGACTGGAAGATCACGCCAACGATTGTCCTGAACCTCGGGCTGCGGTACGAATTGTTCGGCACAGTGTCTGACCGCTTGAATGACATGGGGAACTTTGACCTCAGCAATCCTTCCAACCCGACGATTTTCGTTCCGAAGGGTCAGACTGCACAGCTCACTCCGTCCATCGCCCAGTACGTGAAGATCAGCCCCACGGGGACTCGCGGCCTTATCAATTCAGACCTCAACAATTTCGCGCCACGCATCGGCATGGCCTGGCAGTTCACATCCAAGGATGTTTTGCGCGCCGGCTACGGAGTTTTTTATGGCGGACAGGAAAACGGGCCCTACTCGAATCCAAGTCCCGGCTTCAATCCTCCATTTTTTACGAACGAGTCGTTTGTGGCTCCCTGTAGTTCCCCAGCCGCAAGCTCGAAACTGAAACTACAGGACTGCAGAGTATCCACCCTGCAGACGCTGGCGGGCGGATTCCCTTCCAACGCGCTCGTGGATCCCAATACCCCCATCTTCTTCTCCGTCGACAAGAACCTGCGAACCCCCTACATGCAGCAATGGCACTTGGGAATTGAACATGAACTCCCCGGCAATAGCGTGTTCGCACTCACCTACGCTGGCTCCAAAGGGACGAAACTCTATACCTTCTTCAACGGCAACCAGGCGGAGCCAAGCGCAGACCCGAATGCAGCAACGGCACCCCGCCGTCCTGTGTTCGCGAACCTGATCAATCCCGCTGATGGCAATTCGTGCTCGCTCGCGAATCCCCAGGACTGCTCGCCGGTCTTCGATACCGGCATCGACTCGTTCCGCTCCACCGGATCCTCGAACTATCACTCCTTGCAGGCGCGATTCGAAAAACGCTTCTCGAAAGGGCTGCAGTTTGAGGCGGCTTACACCTACGCGCATTCTCTCGATATTGCCTCGAATGCAAACCTCGGGCCCACGCAGAACAACAGCGACTTCCGTGACTTCCGCATTCCCCAGCAGGAATACGGGAATTCGGACTTTGACGTCCGGAATCGGCTGGTTATCAACTCGATCTACGAACTGCCTTTCGGTCACGGCAAACACTTCCTCGGGAATGCCGGCGGAGTTGCCGAGCAGATTGTCAGCGGCTGGCAAATCGCAAACATCATCTCGATCTCGAGCGGGAACTGGTACACGGTGCTCGACAGCAATGGTAACTTCGCCAATGCCGATGGCGGCGCGGGCGGGGTATCGCAACGACCCGACACGGTTGGAAATCCCAATCGAGCCGGAACTGTTCCCGCGAATCCGGGTTGTGCCGCGCCCGCCAAGATTCACACCCCGGCGGCATGGTTCAATACTTGCGCCTTCGTCGATCCCGCGCTCGGTTCCTTCGGCAACACCGGTCGCAACACCGTCGAGTCTCCCGGGTATCGCACCTGGGACTTCTCGCTGTTCAAGTTCTTTAAGACGTCGGAACGGACCGAGCTCGAGTTCCGCGCCGAGTTTTTCAATCTTCTGAATCATACGAACTTCCTGTTCGCGAACAGTGGCCCGCAGAACGGCAATAACGCGACGATTCTGGGCACTTCGCAGTTCGGCAGCCTGACCGCAGCGCGGCCCCCGCGACAGATTCAGTTTGCCCTGAAACTAAGCTTCTAGAGCCAGGCGACAGCGTTATAAAAGGCGAGCCGTAGATCCATAGCTGGACTGCATACGAGTCGCCGGTACGCGTTCCAGAGAAACTTGGAGGTCGCATGCCACGTGTTCTGAGGAATTCTCTCCTTAGCGTTGCGGTGTTGCTTCTGGTTTCGTCAGCATTCGGCCAGGCCAGCTATACGGCGCAAGTGCGCGGCATCGTAAGCGACCAGACAGGCGCCGTCGTCCAGAATGCCTCCATCACGATCACCAACGACGGCACCGGCATCGCGACGACTACCCGCACCGACGAACGTGGCCTCTACACCTTCACGGGCTTGCGGCCGGCGGTCTACACCATGAAGGCCGAGGCCAAAGGCTTTCAGACGGCGGAACGCAAGCAACTGGTGCTCCAGGTCGATCAGCAGACCTCCGTCGATTTCTCGTTGAAACCGCCGGGCGTGTTAGCCACCGTCGACGTCACTACCGCAGCGCCACCGCTCGACACCGAAAGCGCCGCGCTTGGAACCGACATCACCAACGAATACGTACGCGATATCCCGCTCTACAACCGGAGCTTCTTCGGCCTGGCATTCCTGGCGGGCGGAGTGACCGAGACAACCGGTTCGGGGATTAACGACAACTATCCCTCGGGAACGAACTTCGTCTCGAACGGCCAGCGGAATGCGACCGCGCAGATCACTCTCGACGGCAGCCCATTGAGCGCGCCGGAGCAAGGCGAAGGCGGCAATTCCAACGTCTACTACGAGCCTTCGGTCGAGATCGTGCAGGAATTTAAGGTTCAGAACAACAGCTTCTCGGCGGAGTTCGGCAATAACGGCGGCACAGTCGTAAACATCGTGCTGAAGCAGGGCACCAACCAGTTTCACGGCAGCGGCTGGTGGTACGGGCAGCGATCCGCGTTTGATTCCCGCGACTACTTCAACACAGGAGAGAAGCTCGATCACCTGCGCGATCAGTACGGCTTTGCGGTCGGCGGGCCGATCAGAAGAAACAAGACATTCTTCTTCTTCGACATCGAGAAGGTTCGGCAACAGGACCCGGTAAATATTGAGGGAGTTGTACCCACCGACCTGGAGCGCAACGGTGACTTTTCGCAGAGTCCGGCGAATCTTCCTGATCCCACACGGCCCGAAACCTCCACTGCCGGCATTTACGATCCCTGTGCGGGGAACACGGATCCGAATTTCGTCTGCCCGCGGAATCAATTTTCCGACAGCGGCATCCTGAACAAGATTCCCGCGAACAAGATCAATCAAATCGGCCAGAACCTGATCAACCTATATCCGCACGCCAATGTACCCGGCGCCGCATTCCCGGATCCCAATTTCCGCAAGGTGACGCTGCAAAGCGATCCGGGCTGGCAGTTTGACATCAAGCTCGATCACCAGATTTCTGACAAGCACAAGATAGGCGGCCGTTACAGCCGCCACCATGACTTGCTGAGCGTGCCGACCATTGTGGGGAGTTCGAACTTCGGCCCTTCCGGCGACGGGGTTCTTTACACCACCGACGCGCAGAACGGCAGTCTCGAGTACAACTGGGCGATCAAGCCCACTCTATTGTGGACGAACCGCTTCAGTGTGGATCGCGTGCGCGCTCCTGGACAAAGCAATCACTACCCCACACTGGAGTCTGTCGGCCTTCCTGCAATTCTGGACCAGAACAACCTGGATCGCGTGCCCTACCTCAATGTCGGCGATGGCTTCCTTTCCATTTACAGCCAGTGCTGCGTGGACACGGCCTTCGCGCACACTCTGGTGAGTTACTCTTCCGGTTTGCAATGGGTGAGAGGCTCTCATTCCATCAAATTCGGAGGAGAGCAGCGGGTCTTCTACAACAACTTCCGTCAGCCGGACTGGCCCACCGGCATTTTGAATTTCAACCGCGAGATCACCACGCAGGATCCCAACGGCAGTCTTGGTTCCATCAACCAGGGGAATCCGTTTGCCACCATGCTGGTCGGCTTCCCGGCGAATGCCGACGATTCTGGGCTATCGGCTGTGGTGCACATCGTGCCCGAAGTCGGCGACAAGTCGAAAGAGACCGCTTTCTACGTGCAGGATGATTGGAAGGTCACCCCGAGACTCACGCTCAATCTCGGACTGCGCTATGAGTGGAGCACTCCTTATTCCGAACGCAACAACCAGATCCAGTTCAGCGATTTCACGGGAAGCACAGGATTCAACATTCCAGTCGATCGCAGCGCCGATTTCCCTGAATTCGGACAGATTGGCAATGTCATCGGCACGACGATCTTTGCGACGTCGGGACATCGGAATGCAAGCGTCGATCGCAACAACTTCGCTCCCCGTGTCGGCTTCGCCTACCAACTGGCGTCGAACACCGTGCTGCGCGGCGGCGCCGGAGTGTTTTATGGCATGAATGTCGCCACCAACTTTCAATACGCCGGCCCGGCATTCTCGAAGTTTGCACCCTTGTATTTCACGAAAGACAACTTCGTGACCCAGTACGCAACGCTGAGCAATCCTTTCCCCGCCGGACTGGCGCCGCCCCAAGGCCGGACCTACGGGAAACTGGCCAACTGGGGATACAGCAACGGCAGCGACCTCGATACCGGCGTCGCGCGCAGCGCCGAGATCTATCAATGGAATCTGGGCGTGCAGCACATGTTGCCCGGACAGATCGTGATTGGGGTGGACTATTCGGCGAACCGCAGCACTCATCTGCCCTGGGCCGGTGCTTCGCTGAGTACACGCGAGCGGAATTTCTTGTCTTCGAAGGTCCGCAATGCTTTGGTCAACGCTCTGAATCCGACCCATGACCCCAGTCCCGACAACACCGTGGTGAGCGACTATCTCGCCAACCTGGTCGACAATCCCTTCCAATGCTTTTTCACGACCGTGGCTTCTCCGGCCTCGTATTGTCCAGCGGCGCCGATCTTCAACCCGGCGGACGTGGCTGACTCTATTTACGTCGACGACCAGATTCCGCAGGGAAATCTGTTGCGCCCGTACCCTCAATTCGACGGAAGTTTTGCCGGACTCCCCCTGCTCATCGCGACGTCGTGGTACAACTCGCTGCAGATACGCTTTCAGAAGCGCGCCAGCCACTACATCAGCTTCGAGGGAAACTACACCTTATCCAAGGCCACCGACGATTCCGCGGCGGGACGCAACGCGTGGATCGGCAACCTGCAGTACGATAATCCGCAACTGCTCGACGATTTGAAAGCGGAACACGGCATCAGCGCCAACGACGCCACCCATCGGTTGACGGCCGCAATCATCCTCGACATTCCGGTTGGCCGTGGACGATTTGTTGGGCGCGGGATGAACAAGATTGCCGATGCCATTGTTGGAGGATGGTCACTCGACAGCGTTATCACGTTGCAGTCGGGGCAGCCGATCGCCGTCTTCAACGCCGCCTCGCGACTCACCGACGGCAACCAGCGGCCCAACGTAGTCTGCTCGCAACTGAGGACGGGGCTGAGTTGGAGCGAGGCAGCGCAAACCGGACTTCCCTACCTGAATCAGGATTGCTTCGCGGATCCCGGCGACAACATTCCCGGCGACGCTCCGCGCCATTTCTCCAACTTGCGCGGCGAGGGGATTCGCAATCTCGACCTGTCGTTCACCAAGGAATTCCAAATTCGCGAGCGATCGCAGCTGCAGATTCGAGCTGAGATGTTCAACGTGGCGAACCATCAGCGTTTTGCTTTCCCTGACGTAGGCTCGGGCGACGGCAGCTTCGGAACAGTGACTTCGACAACCAACAACTACCGGAGAATGCAGTTTGGGGCGCGGTTCCAGTTCTAAACGGCACCCGTGTCCGGAAGAACTCATTCGCGGATCCGTCCAGGCCCCGCTCTGACAGCGGGCGGCCTCTTCTTGTTTTTGGCGGCGCTGGCGTTGTCCCAGACATTCCCCGCCGATCAGAACTGGACGAACTACGTTCGCATCGGCGCCTACGGACTCCAGAAAAACACGGCGCAAGACATCGTCGCCAATGCCACGGCAAGCCAGGTCTTCGGCATCGAGGTCGACAACGATATTCCGGGCCGGTACGAGAGCTTCCTCGATCCAACCGAAAAACTGAAAGCCATCCGCGCGGTTGCCGAGCAAGCACATCGCGCCGGCAATCACGCGTTCGTCTACATTGCGGGCACCGAATGCATCACCGCCAACGCCGACCAGACGCCGCACACACTGGCGAAAGAGCATCCTGACTGGCTTGAGCGGAAGATCACTGGCGAGCCCGCAATTTTCGGCGGCGGAACCGCGTTCTGGATCCAGAAAGGTGATGAAGACGTCTGGATCAGCCCCTACGCGCCCGAGTGGCGGAAAATCTATATGGAGCGTGTCCGGCAAATTGCTGCCACCGGCATCGATGGAATCTACATCGACATTCCTTACTGGATGACCCACTTCGACGGCTGGGAAGACACCTGGGCCAGTTTCGACGATTACACCGTCGCCGCGTTCCGCAAGCAGACCGGGCTCGATGCCCGCCACGATCTGAAGCTTGGTGACTTTGGCGACGCAAAATTTCGCAAGTGGGTGGATTTCCGCATCAATACGATCACGGATTTTCTGCGCGAAATCGACCAGACTGCCAAGTCGGTGAATCCCGAGATCAAGACCATTCCTGAAATCTACCCCGGCATCGAGGAAGAGTCCGTCCGGGTTGGCGCCGATGTCTACAGCATCTATCCCGTCGTCGATGCCATCGCGCACGAGTACGAATTCGGCGGCGGCGATCACATGGCTTCTTCGCGCACCCCGCTCGACTGGTTCCGCTATCAGGTCGGCATGCACACGTTTCGAGCTTTCGCCCAGGGCAGGGCCACGTGGATTCTGAACTACTCCTGGGACGGCGATAAGAAAATCGATCCTCGTGATGCGATGCGAAACCTGGCGATGTCGCAGGCCATGGCGGGCGCGAACTTCTGGGACGCGCCCGGTCACTCCATGGCCGGGTCCAACGACCTGGCGACGCGTAAAGAAATCTTCGCATGGATTGCGGCGCATCAGGACACCTTCTATCGGCCACGGCGCCCGATTCAGCCGGTGGGCGTTTATTTCTCCCCCAAGACGCGCGATTACTTCGCGAAGGATTTCATCTCGTCGTACCGCGGGTGTCTGATCCTGTTGATGCAAACCCACCGCGAGTTTCAGGTGGTGACGCCGCGCACGCTCGCCGAATTTCGCGGCGAAGTGCTGGTGCTGCCGGATGTTCGGGAACTGAGCGAAGCAGAACGCACGACGCTGGCTAAGCTGGCCGCGGCAGGAACCAAGCTCATCGTGACCGGTCAGAATGCGACCGGGCTGG
>Ga0307478_10003657_pt1 | contig 11328 bp, 9 predicted proteins | sample atmos_gasesECM4C_2_FD_203713 | JGI IMG/M metagenome (GOLD analysis project Ga0307478, IMG submission 203713) | Hardwood forest soil microbial communities from Morgan-Monroe State Forest, Indiana, United States - atmos_gasesECM4C_05 | ecosystem: Environmental > Terrestrial > Soil > Temperate...
TGGCAGCAAGCAATTTGCGGATCGGCTTAGGTTTCTTCATCTCAGGGGCGATGAAAGCACGCTGCGAAATTCTACATTGTTTCACGGAGCTGGCGCGAGACAGGAACAGATTTTTTGATAAACCAAATCTATTTTAGTGCTATTGAGGAAGGGTCCGCGCATTCGTGCCTTGAGCGGGGTCTATCGGACTAACGGCGGTTGGAATGCGGCCAGGCGTGGGGGGCAGCTGCATTCCGCACTGGTGCAACCGCTTTCAATTCCGGCAACTAGAGCAAGTGCAAATGCAAAAAATGATTGGGGGCGAGAAACTACGGGGCCATGGTCAGGCGTCCATGATTTCACGGAGAAGGCCGCTGGCGACGTCGTAGACGAAGCCGCGGACGGCGACAATCTTGGGAATCCACGGATGGGTGCGGAGCTTCTGCAATTGGTGGCGCACATTTTCTTCGATGTTTTGGAAGGCGTAGAAATAGGCGGGAGCAACAGCGGCGGTTCCGGTGCGATTCTGGATTCGGGTGCGCAAATCCTGTTCGCTCGTGCTCATCAATCCGCAATCGGTGTGATTGATGACCATGAATTCTTCGGTACCCAGCAGATAGTGTGATACCAGCAGGGAGCGCAGGGTGTCGTCCGTAACGATGCCGCCGGCATTGCGGATGATGTGCGCGTCTCCCGTTTTCAGGCCCAGGGTGCGAATCGAAAGCCGGGTATCCATACACGTCAGCACCGCGAGCTTGCGCTCGGGACGCGGGGTCAGTTTGCGCAATTCATGCGTGCGCGAGTAAATTTCGTTTGCAGCGAGGACCTCGTCGATGACGCTCATGGCCGGCACAGTTTAACCTAGCCTCATTCTAATCGCACGATGAAGACAGACAATTGGCACAGGTCGGCTTACCGGATATCTCTCCGAGATAACAATGCTGGCTCTGTCAAACTCTTTTTGAGCACACCTCTCTTTTTCTCTTTTCACTTAAAGGAGTCGTCAAAGCCGTCGTGGCTTCTGCGCGAGACGTGAGGGGCGAGCCGCTTTTCGTGCGGGACTGGGATGACGAGTTCATTGATGTTCCAGGTAGACGAACAGAAGCAGCCGACCGTTGATCGGGGCGAAATGACAGCGATTCTGCATGAAGCTAAAGAGCCGTACCGCATGTTGTATGCGTTACTCGCGGGCTGCGGGCCGGGAAGCACTCGGCCTCGACATTCGTTCCATCTATGAAGACTTCCGCACATTGGAGATTGTGCAGAAAGCCAAGCGCGGAAAGCTTCAGGACCAAATGAAAACGAAGAACGCGGATTCCAGGCACGGGCGGCTGGAGGATCTGTCCGAGCCCCTGGCCGCGATGTTGCGTGAGTTCGTGGGCGGCCGAACGAGTGGTCTGGTTTTCTGTAAACCGGACGGCAGCCAACTGGTGCAGCGGGATATTTTGAAACATAGCCTGCACCACATCCTGAAAAAACTGGGGCTCGAACAGGGTGGGTTCAACATTCTCCGGCGCTTAACGGAAGTGCCAGCACATCCATTTCCTGGTGCAGGCAGAGGGTCACAAGCCCCTGGTGACGCAGATGTATTTTGCATCAGACCCCATTTTCAAAGGCGATCCGGGAAAGAATATGAATGACGATTGTCCCTCCATCGAGCTGGTTCGACCAATTCTGCTGAGCGATCAGGCGACCACCATGGGGGCAAGCGCGGCGTTTGAGCTGGTGATGGAGCCGCTATGAGGATTGTTTTTTTCTCCGCACCGCTTCTTGTGCCGCTAGTCTTTGCGAATACCCTCCCCGCGCAGACGGTCAAGCCGATGACAAAGTTGGACACCACAGGCGAAGTGTATTTCGCAGCCATAGCCATCTGCAACGGTGGAGAGAACGTCGCAGGTGTGGACCGAGAGAAAGGCATTCATCTCTGGAATCTGGCAACCGGCCAGCAGAAATTGTTCAAAGCGGACCTGGATACTCAGATCGATCCCGGTGCGCTCGCCTGCGACCAGAAGACGATCGCCGTCGGTTCGATTCACGGAGCGGTCGCTTTACTCGATTTTGAGGGGAAGATGCGAAAGCGCGCCGAGCTAAAAGAAGAGATCATCGGCATGGCGCTTTCCCCAGACGGACGCAAGCTTATTGTCAGCACCGCAAATTCGCCGGTGCAACTCTGGGACGTCGCCAGCGGCTCGCGTGAATGGAGCGGATCGACGACCTTCGGTAACACCAATGGCGCGCGGATCAGCCCTGACGGCAAGTCCGTTTTTGCCACCGACGGAGATACCTACGTGCGCGCTTATAACGCAACGGATGGGAAGCTGGTTTACGCGGCAGACGGGGACTTGCTCGAGCCTTTCGATGTAAGCGTTTCGGCGGATGGAAGAACGCTCGCTGTGGCTGGTGCGGAGGGAAGAGTCGAACTGCGCGAGAGCGCCAGCGGGAAGATCCTGAAGAAGTCCAGCAGCTGCGGCAATCCGATTTTTCTGGTCACGATGTCCCCAACAGCGCCCACGGTTTTGGCGCTGATTCTGGATGAGATGACGCTGCATCCCGCCGGCATAGGCTACTGGAATACAAACACCACGGAACTGAAGCAGTTGGCGATCGATCCAAAGACGGTGATCGGCATGGGCAGCGATGCAAAGGGATTGCTGTTAGTGCGGCAGGAATCGCCAGCGAAATTGAGCGTTGAACGCGTGGAATAGCATCCGATACGAACCGACGCACTACCATAGATCAGACACAGACAGGGCATACAACTTCGCGGGAGTTGGCTCCAAAAGGCTCCAATTGGAATGGGGCGGCGGTGCTACGCTGTTTCCTTTGTTGGACTTGGAAAGTAGGGATGCAATTTCGATCCCCGCCGCCCCCACCGGATTCACTTCTGGGCCTGTAGCTTTAACGGCTTGTTGATTCGGCGCTACTTAGGTCCAAAATCAGGCGATCCGAAACGCCCTTTCTTGTACTCAATCTGTACTCATTCAGAGTGGATTTCGACATATAATCCGTTGATGACGAAATGAAAGGTCGCGGTTTCGATCCCCACCGCCCCTACCAAATTCCACAGTGTATTTATGCCATGATGGGCCGTAGGAAATCCTCGCGTGTCAGAGGGGTGACCTTTGTTACGGCTTGGCGGCGCTCGGCGAAACGCGAGAGTTTTTTTCTGGTCAGGCCGGGTAGGAGTGAAAGCCGCCACGTCAGGGATGCAACGGACGCTCTCACGGCCGAGATCGAGAAGGCATGGAAGCTATGAGTCATCCGAGAGATTGGAAGCCGGTACATTTCGCGAACGTATGAAGAAGACCACGGCAGGGCCAACGACATAGGCTGGTTATCGATATCGACGATGACGACATTTAGCAAGAAGCGGAAGGAATAGGTGCTGGCAAGGAGATCCGAAACGTGCAGCCACTTCCCGGTGCGGATATGAGCTGAATGTCCCCACCGTGAACTCGGACAGCCCACTGAGCGATCGCGAGCCCCAGACCAGTTCCATCTGCCTGGCGCGACCGGGAATTGTCGACCCGATAGAAGCGATTGAAGATTTTGCCCGCATGTTCAGGTGCTATCCCAGGACCACTATCTACGACTTCCAGGCGAATGATTCCTGCCTGTTCGCCGTAGACTCGAACATGAATCGTCCCGCCGACAGGTGAATATTTCACGGCATTATCGATAATGTTTATAAGGGCCTGCGTGAGAAACACGCGATCGCCTTTCACACTCACACGCTCATTGCCGTCAATAGTTATGTTCTGCCCCTTCTCCTCGACGAGGACTTCGAAGAACCTCAACCGATCTATGCAAAGAATCCGGACGATTCGTGGAATCGCATCTTCTATTGTTTGTTTTCCCGTCGAGCGTCGTTATAGTGCGCCGTCCTTTACGAATGGAGCTTTTATGCGTGTTCCTTGACAACACTTCTCGCGTCCTTGTCCTCGCGCAACCCGGCAAACTTCGAATGCCGCAGCCGATCGATTTACGCTTCATACTGCACCTCTTCAAGGCATCGGCAGCCAAGCCGGAGACCATAACAAGTAGACTCGACACGTCGCGATTTCGACGAACCGGTCAGCGAGACGCGAGTTGGATCGCTGCGTTTAACACCGCGTCCCGGCCGCTCGCGACGTCTTCCTTCGTTCGGGACACTTCAACATCCGGCAAAACGCCAACTCCAACGAATTCGGTGCCGTCGGGAAAGCGGTCCCACTTAGTACAGATGCGGACATCAGCTCCGTAAATCGAAAAAAATAGTGGCTGGCCTGAAGATCCGCAGGTGGCTTCACCTACGAGGGTAGCGCGCTTCTGAACCTTGAGCGGAATCAGAAAGTCCTCGGCAGCACTGCAAGTCCTCGCGCTAATAAGCACGTACACCGGCCTGGAGTAACGCGAGCCGTCAGCCAACTTGATCACGTCCGGGGCGCCTTCATACCACGGCTGCGGCTGTTTCCACGCCCGAAACGTCGGGTTATACAGACGAGTCCGCCAGGCTTCTCCCTGCCCTGGTTCATTCAGAAAATGACCCAAGATGCGATATCCGATGGAGCTGGTACCGCCGCCATTTTCGCGGAGGTCCAGAATCCAGGCTCGAGATTGCATTCCCTTTTCCAGCTGTGATTCAAAATCGTCGGCGATTTTCTCGTTGCCGAAATCGTTCAATGCCATATAGCTGATATGACCCGGCAACTCCTTATATTCGAATTGTGGCCGGCTCTCGGTGGGCAGCGCTGCGCGATTCTTCGAAGCGTCGCGAGTCAGGACGAGTTCCGTAATCTTGCCGTGAAGGTCCAACCACTTGGTGTGCAATGAACTGCCAGGTTGCCCTTTCAGAAGCATGCGCATTTCGCGAAGCGCCCGATCTTGCGCAGTGCTGGATGCAATGTAAGGGTCCAGGTCACGTGTAATGACGGTCTGTACGGGTGTGTGATCGATTTCAAGCAACTCCATGCCTGGCTTCACGGGGCTCAGTGCAGGAAGATTGCCTACTGCTACTGCGACGGGCTTGCCTTGAATGGGCTCCAGTCTGATGAGCGGCTCATCCTCAGGGTCAACCGCTGTCGGATAAACGTTGGTGTGACCATCTCTTAGCAGCGCGACGACTTCTTCGAGGATACGGCCATATTCGACGTCGTTCTTGGCCGCAGCAATTCGGGGCATAAAACGTTCAAGCACGCCATCCCAGTCCAATTGCGGCCGTTTCTCCAGATATACAAAACTATATTTCACTTCGGCCCAAAGCCGCGAAAACCCCTCCATCCTCAGTAAACGTGCTGCCTCAGGTTTCACCGAAATCTTTGGCTCAAAGGTGACGAATGCCGGGTCGAGGACCTGCCGAGCAATCGCCAACAGCAAACGCTGAAGGCGTGAGATAGCACTGTCCAGATTTTGTAAATCAGCCTGTATAACGGTTCCAGTCGCACAGACCGCCATGTTCAACTTGATCCCCACATTTAGCAGTTGTCCGGAGTGACCGAGCAGGGCAGCCCCTAGAGCGTCTTTGTCGGCGTCGCAAAGATTTGTGAATAGCAGCAGCTGATTTTCCCAATGATAGCCTGAATGAGTTTGACCAGCAGAGCCAAGCAACTCGGTCGCGGCATCACGCAACGGGAAATCCAACAGATCTACCCAAACGGTGTGATCTGCGCTCTCCCAGTGAGACCAGCGGTTGTAGCCCGAGGCTGGTCGCTCAACGGATGCAATCAGAATCACGTTGCCATGGGGAACGTTGTTTAGCTCTGCGAGGGAGACCTGCACGTTGTCCTGCCACGGATACATGACGAACGCCGAAACCGTTTCATTCGGCTCACCCATAAGCCGCCGAAATTGCGCCTCATAGGGGAATGTTTGGGCGTGGGCAGTATGAGCCATGCTCAAGACGAAAATCATCAGCGCCGACTTCATCCAAGCGGACATTCGTCTTCTCCTTCAAGTCGTGACACGGTCCTTCTGGTGCGCGGGCAGACTCAGATTATAGCCGCTCCTGTCAATGGAAAACGGGGGTTCCGGATCTCTGAACGCGCCAGCCTCCAACGACATATCGTTTCTGATTACTCCAGATGGTCAAATGGTCGTCGCCTAACATTTGTTCGCCGGAGGACATTGAACTACAAATGCTCTCGATTGGAATCGATTCGATTCGCGGCTGCGAGGTCCCGTTCTTCGGCGAACGAAGCAAACTTTTGTCGCGATAGTAGCTGGGAACAACGTGTTCCGGGGGATTGTAGGTTAGATCGACGGGCGAACAGCGAGTTCCCGAAACACTTCTGCCATTTTTGCTGAGTGGATTTGGCCCAGGATCATCAAAGAGAAATTGGTTTCGATCGTTAACGGCATGTGCACGGATTCGACTCTTTCGCCGCCAATCCGAAATTGTTTTTGTTGAAACGCCGCACCTCCTTGCAACCTCAAGCATGGTAAGCATCCCTCGTTCACGAAGCCGATCGAAACGACTCTTGAGTCGGTAGGCTGCTCGAATGTATCCGACGGCTGTCGATGTCAACGACAAGCCGTCGCCCGTCTTGAAGCCGTTCGTTGAGAATTCGAGCCACGTCTGCATAGTTGTGATCGTCCAAGTCGGGTTCGAGATGCCTGCTTTTGTTTCTTCACATGCTCCAAAATCTCGGTCGAATCGGAAGTTGAAGTTGCAGCCTAAGTAGTGTTAAATAATGGAGTTGCGAAAGATGCGCCTGTAGCTCAGTTGGATAGAGCGTCTGGCTACGAACCAGATCGTCAAAAAATGACTCGGTGAGCCGCCAGAAAGTTCCGTGGTAATATTTCAATCATTGCGCCCGTAGCTCAGTTGGATAGAGCGCTTGGCTACGAACCAAGAGGTCGGGAGTTCGAGTCCCCCCGGGCGCACCATTTTCCCTCAGATTGGTTTGATCTTGTTCTTCTCGGCTGCGTCGATGAGTTCCTGGAGTCTGTGGTTCGCGAAAATTACATCGCGGGCGAGGAGCCGAAGAATCAGCAACATCCAGCTCGACGTTCACACGCAAGTACTTATGAAGACAAGGCATGTAACATTGTTACAAGGGCTTTGGCGAACGTTTGAGGGACCAGACGGAATTGTCGGTAGGCACAGTCATAAAAAGTGACCCGAACTCCTAGTTTTCGAGCACCTTCCTCATTCCACTCTCTCAGAAGGAATCCAACGACAGCAGGCATAGCCGTCGTTTCCGCCACGGTATAATTAACCGGTACATTTTATTACTTGATAAGAAACAGTTGCGGTCCAGAAACAGGGTTCGGGGAGATTAGAGTGAGAGTCACTCCCCGGCGCAACATTTCCTCCAATGGGACTTCTAGCCCGGAGTAACTTCTGATTAGCCCTGTCATTCGGACAAAATCACCAGGAACTCACACAAGTACTTGACGTCCATGCGAAGTACGTCTAAACGAAGGTTTGGCGCTTACCTGCCGCTGGGATCATTCGTACCGAAGGGCGACCATGGGATCGACGCGCATCGCGCGGTGCGCGGGAATGTAGCAGGCGAGGAGAGCGACAGCGACAAGCACAATCGCGACGGCTGCAAATGTGAGTGGGTCGCTAGCGCTAATGCCGTAGAGCAAGCTGGACATCAAGCGCGTTAAACCAAACGCCGCAAGCAGACCAATGGCGACACCCACGAGCGCCAGACGTGCTCCCTGAACCAGAATGAGCTGCATAACGTCGCGCCGCTGCGCCCCAAGCGCCATACGAATACCGATTTCGTGCGTCTGTTGCGCGACGCCGTAGGCCAGCACGCCGTAAATTCCGATTGTGGCAAGAAAGAGCGCGAGAAAAGCGAAGAGTCCCAGCACGAAAGTGTTGAATTTCGGCGCGGCGATAGAGGAAGCCATTCCCTGCTCCATCGTGCGTATCTTTGCGACGGCCAGTTGCGGATCGAGAGAGTGAATCTGCGCAACGACGGCGGAGGTCAACGAGCCGGGGTCAGTTGAGGTGCGCAGGGCAAGATTTAACGGGATGATGAGGTTACCGTACTCGATGTAGTCGTCCGGCAATTGAAGATACGGAAGATAGAAGTGCGGGCCAGGCTTGGAACCCAGCGGACCGTCGTTCACGTCGCCCACAATGCCAACGATAGTTCGCATCATATTGGGGAAGGGGTGTCCGAGGCGTTTGCCCAGAGCGTTCTCGCCAGGCCACAATAACTTCGCCGTTTCCTCGTTGATGACGGCGACGGGCTGCGAACCGATGCGATCTTCCGGCGTGAAAAAACGGCCCTTGATGAGCGGAATGCCCATGGTCGAAAAATAATCTCCAAGAGCCCAGGTGACGGTCATGATAGGCGCGCTGTCGGGACGCCCTTCGACCTGAAGGACTTCGTTGTCGGCACTATCGAGAGGTAGATCGTTGGAAGCTGCAACAGATTTCACTCCCGGAAGACTCGCTATGCGTTCAATAGCTTGTTCATAAAACTGGCGGACTTCCGGAGCTTTTGTATAGGCGTCGAAGGGCAGGGCAACGCTCATCGTCAACACATGATCGGGGCGGAAGCCGGGATTGGTTTCAAGAAGCTTCGAAAAACTGCGGATCAAGAGGCCCGCTCCGATCAGCAAAATCATGGCAAGAGCGAATTCTGCAGCGACGAAAATGCCTTGCAGGCGATGACGCGCCCGACTGGGAGTTCCACTGCGGCCGCTCTCCTGCAGCGAGCCCTGCAGGTGAACGGATGAGACTTGGAACGCAGGAGCAATACCGAACACCACAGCGGTCAGGCAGGACACTGTAGCGACGAATGCGAGCACCCAGCCGCCAAGCGAGGCGGAGTGAGGAAGGGCGAGGCTCGAAGGAACAAGAGAAAGCAGGCCGCTTGTGCCCCAGAACGCGATCAAGATTCCAAGCGCACCCCCCGCGAGTGCGAGAACGAAGCTTTCGGTGAGCATCTGGCGAATGAGGACCATGCGGGAAGCGCCGAGGGCGGTACGAATGGCAATTTCCTTGGAGCGTGATGCGGCGCGTGAAAGAAGAAGCGTGGCGACATTGGCGCAGGCGATCAACAAGACGAGACCGACCGCGGCCATCAGAACGAGCAGGAGGGCTTCGACTGGGCCAGCGACTGCTTGGTGTAAAGGAGCTAATCCAATCGCGGGGGTTGCGCCGTTGAAGATTTTTACCATTGCGGGGGGATACACTCGCTTGATCTCTGCTGTCACGAGGGCAGCGTCGGCCTGCGCCTGGTTGAACGTGACCCCGGGCTTCAACCGCGCGAGCACGCCGTCATTGTACCCGTCACCCCAGCCTTGCAGTTCGACAGGGGTGAAGGCCCTAGGAACCCAAAGTTCAGCGGGTTCGTTATTGTGTTTGGGACCCGGCAGCGGGAATTGAAAATTCTTCGGCATGACGCCGATGACGGTGTAGGGAATGCGGTCCAGGTCTATGATTTGGCCAACGATGTTCGCGCGACCAGCGTAGCGATGCTGCCAAAGACCGTAGCTCAGGACAGCAACACGCGTACCTGGTTTGTCCTCTTGCTCAGTGTACGTGCGGCCGAGGAGCGGTTGGACCCCGAGCATTGGAAAAATCGAAGCAGAGACGCTCGCAGCAGTGACGCGTTCGGGCTCGCCGCTACCAGAGAAGTCAAAATCCTTGTTCTGGAAAGCTCCGAGCGAGGTGAAAGACCTCTGCGTCCGTTCAATTACCGCGATGTCGGGCGGCGAAGCAGGGACTTCCGGGTATCCCAATGATTTAAGGCTTTCATTCAACATGACGAGTGTCGAGGGGTCTTTAAATGGCAAGGGACGAAGAAGGACGGCGTCGACGATTGTGAAGATCGCGGTGTTGGCACCGATGCCGAGGGCGAGAGTCAGCACGGCCACGGCCGTGAAGCCGGGGGATTTGCGCATCATGCGGAAGGCATAGTGAACGTCTTGAAGAATGCCAGCGAACAAATTGCTGCCGCCCTTTCCCAACGCTACGGGCTCGCGATACAAATCACTCTCGATTGATCGGAGGCTGCGCGCGAGCAGGTCTTCGCCCTTCAGTTCGTCGATGGCGGTGCGGAAAGCTGCGTCTTCGGACTGGCCAGTCACGAGGAGTTCGTGGTAGCGATCCTCAAGGTGCTGCGCGATCTCTTCGGCAATTTCCCCTTCGCGCGCCGGGGAGAGTTTCAGCGGAGCCAGGCGGCGGAGAATTTCCGGATTCCATTCAGGCATTTTCTGCCTCGGTAATGCGATTAATCCCGACTACAAATTCGTGCCAGCCGCGAAGGTGCGAAGCGAGGACCCTGCGGCCCTGGTGCGTCAGACGATAGTAGCGGCGGCGGCGCTGTCCGCTTTTTTCGACCCAGCGTCCACACAGCCAGCCGCGGCGTTCAAGACGGTAGAGCATTGGGTAGAGCGAGGCCACGTGGAAACGTACCGCGCCCCCGGAGCGTTGCTCGATGAGTTTGCTGATTTCGTAGCCGTGGCGCGGGCGGGCTTCTACGAGCGAAAGAATGAGAAGTTCGGCGCTGCCTCTTTTCCATTCCGTTTGTAAGGATGTGCTCTCCATATATGGCGTCGCAACATATTGAACGACGGCACGGACTCGGAGTCAAGCGAATGTTTCGCAATCATCGGCTATTGTGGATCCCGCAAATCCCATCCGCGACGAATGCCATTGAAATCAGCGACATGCGGAAGGGAACTGGAGCCTGGGTTAAGAAGGCGACCGGGAAGTAACAATGTGACATTTGATGGGAAACCGCTGGATGGAGTTGTCAGTATGCACAATCGTCGCATGGGTTGGCAACGGACAGCTTGTGCGCGATTCCACGAACATTGCCGAAGGACCCGAACGTGCTTGGTTTGGACTCGGTGGACGAGAGGCGCAGTATCCAGGTTTGCATATGACAGACACGCTGAGAAAAATGACTGAACAAATAGTCGCGAATTTCCGCGCTACGCCGCTGCGTCCATGTGAGGTTCAGTTCACATCTGTCCCACTCGGTGGCCACAACGAACAGTCGTGGTCAAAGCGTTTCCCTGACGCGATTCTTTTTCTTTTTGGTCATGCCCTATCAACCTCGGCCCCTCAAGGACAATTCTAACGCAACTAGCCGCCACTGAGGCTCGGAGCCTGGTAGACGCGGAAATCGGAAAAGTAGAATCGTCGAAAAAGCACATGTCCGGTTTCGACTAATCAGGGAGGTTCAACGGACAAGTCGGGCCACACTCGCTTTGAGGCGGTCCCAATCCACACTCCACTGATGCGGCAGATTTGCAGGCGGATCGCGGTTTGTCGTAGTATCTGGCACGGTTATACGACGCGCCAAGCGGAATGGTTTGTTCGACCATCTGGCTATGCTGGTCCAACCTCTGCCACCTGCCCCGGTTGAATAGAGAGAAGAGCTTCAGCGCACGCTG
>Ga0307478_10003658_pt1 | contig 11328 bp, 8 predicted proteins | sample atmos_gasesECM4C_2_FD_203713 | JGI IMG/M metagenome (GOLD analysis project Ga0307478, IMG submission 203713) | Hardwood forest soil microbial communities from Morgan-Monroe State Forest, Indiana, United States - atmos_gasesECM4C_05 | ecosystem: Environmental > Terrestrial > Soil > Temperate...
GAAATGATTCAGAAATGCGAGCTGATCGCTCGGAAGCGGATCATGAAAGATCGCCTTATCGTAGAGCGGCGCCGGCGCTGGCGATTCCTGTGCCGCAGTGCTTCTTGGAAGGGCCGACGAAGCCATCAAACACAGTGCTGCAAGTGTCAGAGTTGAACTCTTGAGTAGGGAATTCTTGAATCTGGGACTCTGTAATCTGGGAGAAGAAGCGGCATCGGTCGCCATATGGGAACCTCGACGCTGGGCAGCGTTAACTCGAAAATTGTACCGCTCTCAGGCGATATTGCAAGCCAAAATTACTTCGCGCGGGGCCGGGGTGCTCATTTCGAAGGCGGGACACCGCCTTCGGTTCATCGCGATTTCACCTCAAATGCGACCGCCACATCGTCGCCGTAGATCGCCCGCCAGCCGGCGGTCTCCCCAAGCATGTTAGCCAGGGCAGAATCCTTGGGAACCACCACACACTGAGCCTGGTGCTGCTGAAGAAAATCTTCCCAACCTGGCTCTACATGCACCATCTTCAAGTAAGACTTTAAGTATTCCTCTCCATAGAAATCGTGCCGGTCATCCACCACCATTCGCACTCGCGGATAAAGCCGGTAAATCAAATACCCGCCCCAGTAATCGGGGCCAGCGAGCGGCCCCGGCACCTCCTGCGTCTCGAGATAATTCACCGCCGCCACCGGGAAACGCTTCCTGTCAAAGCGCGCGTCCATCACCTGCCTTCCACCCAACCAGCCGCCATGTGCCGCGATCCCGCAGGTGACAACGATCATCGCGACGGGCCAAAGATGCCCCCGCAAACCAAACTCGATCGCCCGCATTCGTTCGAGGAACCGCATGGGCGCGACCCCTCGCGACGTGGACCGTTGATCCGCAAATCTCTCTATCGCTTCCGACAGCCACGGACCAATCACCAGAATCAACAACAGCGATGACACAGGAATGTTCCGCGAAGCATACAACCCCGAATACACCGCGAACAGCACCACCAGCGCCTGACTCAAGCGGCCCTGCCCTGCGCCTCGCCTTTTCACCGCCAACCCCACCAGCGTCAGCAGCAACAATGCCGCGAAGCACTTCTGCGCCACGTAATGAAAATTCGGAGATTGAAACTCGTCAATGTGATCCATCAGAAAACGGTTCGTAAGATAGCGGTAGATATGAACCTGCAACCCAACGCCGTAAGGATTCGCCAAGGTCGCCAGCCCGCTCAGGATGCCGGTCAGCGTCAGAGCCCGAACGAGCCGACCGGCGCGAATCTTCCGCAACGCGTCCTCGAACCGGTCTTCCTTCAGCCTGAACCACTGCCAGGCCGCACTGCACCAGTAAATCCCGAGCAGCACAAAGCCCACTAGAAATCCTCCATGCAGGTTCACCCAAACCAGCATCAGCGGCGGCAGCAGCCACAGCATCCAACCGCGCCGCGGATTCGCCTCAGAAGTCGCGAACGACTCGAAACCGGAAGCGCAACAACTTTTCTCCGACGACTCCAGAATCCAGAACCACGCCACCGTGAATAACCAGCTCACCACGTGCGGCCGCGCCAGAAAATGAATCATTGACGCCGACGCCGCCAGCAGAACCATGATTATTGCAACCAATAAATCCGTGCCCCGCCGCAGCATCAGCCCGAAGGTCCACGCAAACACCATCGCAATCACTGCGGCCGTAAACACCACCACCCCGTTCAGTCCCGCCGCACTCTCCAGCCAGCCCACGATCACGTCGTACAGCCACTCCCAGGCAAACCAGGGCTGACCGGGCGTCGCTGACGAAACGGACGAAAACGGATCGACGCGCGGAATCGCATGCGTCGCGAGAATTATCTGCCCCGTGCGAATGTGCCAACCGATTCCAGCGTCGCCCAGCAACCGCACCGATAACGCAGTGAACACCAGCACGCCCGCGAGCGCCACGAAGATCAAATCACTCACCGACGGAACGACCCATCGCGCCCACGCCGGACCCAAGTCCGCAGCCGAATTCCTGGAGCCGATTGCCATCGCGCTGAATCTTATAGAGTAGGACCTCGATCGGCAAGAACACGATCGCCAGCAACACGATCGCCAGAAAGAGGATCAGCAAGAGAATGGACGGCAAGACTCCACACCGCGTGGTAATCGTAGGCGCCGGCTTCGGAGGCATGAACGCCGCCCAGTCGCTGGCCAGCGCACCGGTGAGGATCACCGTCATCGACCGCAAGAATTATCACACCTTCCAGCCGCTGCTCTATCAGGTAGCGACCGCTGGTCTCTCCCCCGGCGAAATCGCTGCCCCCATCCGCTCCATTCTCAGCCGCGACAAAAACGTCGAAGTGCTCATGGCCGAGGTGAGAGGCTTCGACCTCGAACGCCGCGTGGTACAGACTGCAGTCCAAAATGATGCGCACGATGATTTGAAAAACGAAGCACAGGAAATTCCTTACGATTCCCTCATCGTCGCCGCCGGCGCCAGCCACGCCTACTTCGGACACGACGAATGGGAAGCTCTCGCGCCCGGACTAAAGACCATCGAAGACGCGCTCGAAATCCGCCGCCGCGTTCTGCTCGCCTTCGAACTAGCGGAACGCCGCGCCTCAGCGGGTGAAGGCAATGAGCCGTTAAACTTCGTGGTCGTCGGAGCCGGCCCCACTGGGGTCGAACTCGCCGGAACCCTAGCCGAAATCTGCCGCCACGCTCTCGCCCACGATTTCCGCGCCATCGATCCGCGACGCGCCCGCATTCATCTCATCGAAGGCGGCCCGCACGTTCTCCCCGCCTATCCCGAAGATCTTTCGCGCAGCGCTCTCCAGCAACTGCAACGCCTCGGTGTCGAGGTCCTAACTTCGACCATGGTGACGAAGATCGAGCCCGGCGTAATTTACATGGGCGAAGCGATGGGCCAAACCAAGATGAATGCAGCCGTCATTCTCTGGGCAGCAGGCGTAGCCGCATCCCCGCTCGGCAAAAAGCTAGGCGTCCCCATCGATCGCGCCGGACGCGTGCTCGTCAATCCCGATCTCAGCCTTCCCGACCATCCCGAAGTCTTCGTCATCGGAGACTTAGCCGCCCTGAAAGACGCCTCGGGCAAGCTGCTGCCAGGCGTAGCGCCGGTAGCAATCCAGGAAGGCCGCTATGTAGCGAAGCTAATTCGTAGAGAACAAGAGGCGGGTGCCCCGTCCTCGTCGCGCTCTTTGCGACAGGGCGGGGGTTCTGAATTCGTTAGGCCCCCATTCCACTACCACGACAAAGGCAGCCTGGCCACCATCGGTCGCTCCGCCGCGATCGCCGAGTTCGGCAGGATTCACATCTCCGGTTTCATAGCGTGGCTGGCCTGGCTCTTCGTCCACATTCTTTTCCTGATTGGCTTCCAGAACCGCGTGCTGGTCTTTATTCAGTGGGCGTGGTCGTACTTCACCTACGAGCGCGGCGCCCGCCTCATCACCGGCAGCACCAGTCTTCCCGGCTGGAGCGCCACGCCCTCCGCGGTTCCCCGCACCGGCGAGCCCGAAGAAATCTCCGCCGCCAGTCACAAATAAGAGTAAGAATACTCATGTAGGAATCGTCGACCAGTGAAAAGGATTTCAATCTCGCGGATTCTCCTCGGCCTCGTGGCAACTCTAGTTCTCTCTTCCGTCTCCTCCGCCGAAGTTCTCAAGATCGTCGTCAACGACACGATTCAGCCCATCACCGAGGAATACATCTCCCGCGCCATCGACGAAGCTCAGCGCCGCAACGATCAAGCCGTGTTAATCGAGATCACCACCCCCGGAGGCCTAGTCGAATCTACTCGCCACATCATCGAGAAGATCACGAATTCGCAGGTCCCGGTCATCCTCTACGTAGCGCCCACCGGCAGTCGCGCCGGCTCGGCTGGAATCTTCATCCTCGAAGCCGCTGACATCGCGGCCATGGCGCCCGGAACCAACGCTGGAGCGGCGCACCCCGTCCTGCTCTTCGGTCCAACCCAGGTCAAGCCCGACGACGAGATGAAGCGCAAAATTGAGAATGACACCGCCGCTCTCATGCGCTCGGTCGCCTCCCGGCGCGGCCGCAACGTCGAGGTCGCTGAAAGTGCAGTGCTCGAGTCCAAATCCTTCACCGAGCAGGAAGCCCTTTCGCAGCGCCTGATCGACTACGTGGCCTCAAGCGAAGACGATCTCTTCCGCCAGATCGACAGCAAGAGCTTCAAGCGTTTCAACGGCCAGGAAGTCACCCTCAAACTGTCCGGCCAGCCCATCGCGCCTTTCGGCATGACGCTCAAGGAACAGATCCTCGATTATTTGATGGACCCGAACATCGCCTTCATCCTGCTCGCCATCGGCGCCCTCGCGCTCTACGCAGAGTTCAATCATCCTGGCGCGGTGGTTCCCGGAACGGTGGGCGTCGTCTTCATCCTGATCGCGGCCTTCGCCCTCAACTTGCTGCCCACGCGCTTTGCCGCGCTGGCCTTGATTCTCGCCGCCTTCGCGCTTTTCGCCGCCGAAGCCAAATTCGCCAGCCACGGCGTGCTCACCGTAGGCGGCATCACACTCCTCACTCTAGGAGGCCTGCTACTCGTCGATTCGCCCATCCCCGAAATGCGTGTCCACCTGCTCACTGCACTGGCGGTCAGCATCCCCCTCGGATTGATCACCGCGTTCCTGATGAGCATCGCCCTCAAAGCGCGCCGCAACAAGATGGTCTCCGGCGCTCAAGGAATTATCGGTGAAACAGGAATCGCGCAAACCGCACTCTCTCCCCGCGGCAAGATCTTCGTCCACGGCGAACTCTGGGACGCCGTCTCCCCCGTCGACGTGCTCGCCGGCCAGAGCGTGGTGGTACGCCGCGTCGACGGACTCCTGCTTCAGGTCGAGTCTCTAGCCGTAACACAATCAGCGGCTGCACCGGCCATCACCAGCTAGACCGCCGCGCACCAGCGCAAGCAACCACCCGCATCCGAATTCCACGCTCGTTCCTTCTCCCTGCGTTACAATCCGCGATAGGATCGTTGTTCGCTTCAGGGTGGAGATACAAATGGAAATCTTTGGCATCGGAATTGGATTCGTCACTATTATCATCATTCTCTTTGCTCTTTATGCTCTAAGCTCAATCAAGATTCTCGCCGAGTATGAACGAGGCGTAATCTTTCGTCTCGGCCGCCTGTTGACTACCGCCAAGGGTCCCGGTATCGCGCTCGTGTTCGCTCCGATCGACCGCATGGTGCGGGTCTCGCTGCGCCAGGAAGCCCTCGAAGTCCCCCCACAAGACATCATTACCCGCGACAACGTTACGCTCAAAGTAAATGCCGTCATCTTCCTGCGCGTGATCGACCCCAACCGGGCCGTGAATGAAGTTTCGAACTACGTCTACCAGACTTCGCAATTCGCCCAGACCACGCTGCGCTCCGTTCTCGGCGAGCAGGAACTCGACGAGCTTCTGGCTCACCGCGAAAAAATCAACCTGCGTCTGCAAAGCATTCTCGACCAGCACACTTCCCCCTGGGGCGTGAAAGTAACCAACGTCGAGGTGAAGCAGGTCGACATGCCGGAATCCATGCTGCGCGCCATGGCCAAGCAGGCCGAAGCCGAACGCGAAAAGCGTTCCAAGATCATTCACGCGGAAGGCGAGTTCTCAGCCGCGCAGCGCCTGGTGGACGCCGCCCATCTGCTGGCCACCGAACCGGTCAGCGTGCAACTCCGCTACCTGCAGACTCTGACGGAAATCGGCGTCGAGAAAAATACCACGGTGATCTTCCCCGTCCCCGTCGATTTTTTCTCGGGCCTGCAGAAGTTGCTGGCAAAGGGCGACGACAAAGCGGCGTGAAGTGTAGCGTTTGTGATTAAGGCCTTTGGGTGGCGCAGCGCTTCAGCGCTGCGATAAGGGCTGTGCTGTAAGCGGGGCTTTAGCCCCCGAGGTAATACTTGCGATGGATCCCGAACAAGACACTGAAATCACATTAGGCACCGCAAAGCTGCTAGGCCTTTTCTTCGGCATGGTAATCATCTGCGCGGTCTTCTTCGCGCTCGGCTACACGCTCGGCCGCAGGTCCGACGCCGGCATCAACGCCCTCGGTGCCGCCCCCCTGCAAACCTCATCCAACGGCCCCAAGCCAGCCGGTTCGGCAACTCCCCAACCCGGTCCGCAGATGACCTTTTATAAAGCGGTCCAGCAAAAAGACGCCAACCCTCAACTGACCCCACCCTCCTCTGACCCGAATTCCAGCAATCCCACGGCCGCCGGTCAACCTGCGTCTTCCCCCACTGCGTCTTCCCCGGGAACACAAACTCAGCCTTCGCAAACCGGCAACCCGCCCGATCCCATGGCCGTGATCCCGGCCGTCGATTACTTCGTGCAGGTGGCCGCAGTCAGCAAGCAGGAAGACGCCGAATCTCTGGTCGATGCTCTCAAGAAAAAACAATACCCCGCTTTCGTCGCCGCCAATTCCACCACTGACAAGCTGTTTCGCGTCCAGGTTGGCCCCTTCACTGACATCAAAGACGCCGAAGCCATGCGCACCCGCCTCGTCAACGATGGATACAACCCCATCGTGAAAAAGTAAAAGTAAAAGTAAAAGTAAAGACCAGAAGGAAATAATAAATATAACTAAAGACCGAAGCGCTCCTATGAAGCCAGACCCCCTGCTGAACCGTCGTGTCATCTTCAAGCTCCACGGCATGGACCCGCTCGACTCCACCATTCTCAAGCAGGACGCCACCGGCTACTGGATTCGCGGCGGCACTCTCGCCCCTCATCTCGACCAAGCCAATTGTTCCCAGGACAACGACGTCCGTTTCCTCGAATTCACCCGCATCGAATGGCTGCGAGCCACCCGCCAGCGTGCCTGATTGTAACGTTGCATATTGACAACCGTCGATTTAACAGCTATTCCTAGTCGACATGAGCACCTCGCCTACGTCTCTCGACCACACGCTCCATGCCATTGCCGATCCCACGCGCCGCCGCATCCTCGCAGCCCTAAAACAACACGGCCCGGCAAGCGCACCAGCAATAAGCAAGCACGCTGGCCTCTGCGCCGGCGACATCGAAGAACGCGTGCACCTTTCCCAGCCCACCGTCTCGCATCACATGGCCATCCTCACCAAGTCCGGCCTGGTCGACGCCGTAAAAAAGGGCCAATGGCGCTGGTACCACCGCAACGAAAAAGCTCTTCGCCGACTAGTGAAGAGCCTGCGCACCCAACTGTGATGGAATGCTCAGCCACCGAACTTGGCTAGGGAGCGACGGAGATTCGTATCTGGGTATGCCTTCGCAGCTCACGGAAGAACTCACAAATGCATGTAATACCGTGGAAGAGCGGCGCTTCAACTCCGCGTAAAGCGTCCAAAATCAGGATGGGCTTCAGCCCCGGTGGTCGCATTTTGCGTCCTCAACGAGTTTTCCCCGCTGACACCTAACTGGGCTTTGTGGGATGCAACGGCGTGAAGAATTTCGGAGATTCCAGATAATGCCTAGCTAGCGCCAGCCGACGACGCCTTAGCCTTCTGCAGCAGCCGTCTCGCCTGCGTAATCAGCTCCGCCACTTCGAAAGGTTTCACCAGGTAGGGTACGTTGTGTTCCTGCAGAAAAGCCCGCTCATCGCCCTGTTCCACGCCATTGGAGAAGGTAAAGAGCACATGCTTCTCCATGTCGGCGCAGTTCTGCTTCAGCCAGAGGTAGGCATCTTTCGCATTCCAGTCCGAAGGCATTTTGCCGCTCATGATCACGGCATCGAACGGCTCAGAGAGCAATCGCGTCTTCACCTCGTCGCTCCTGCTCGCCGTCACTACGTTGGCTCCGGCGCCGGCCAGCACGTCGCGCTCGAACTCCAGCACAGCCTCTTCTTCTTCCACCAGCAGCACCCGGCCCTGAATCGCTCCGTCGCGCTTCGGAGGAGCAACCGCCACCACTTCCACCACGGCGTCAGCCGGCGCCGCCATCGGCAGCCGCACTTCAATCACCGCTCCGCCCTCGGCCGCATTGTGTGCCGTGATGTCACCACCGTGCTCCTTCACAATCCCGTAGCAGATGCTCAAACCTAGGCCCGTTCCCTTCCCCACACTTTTCGTGGTGTAGAACGGATCAAAAATTCTCTTGGGATCCTTGATCCCCGGCCCATCATCGGTAAACTGCGCGCACACGTCGCCCTTCTCGCAGTAAACCCGGATCTTCAGTTTCCCCGCGCGCCCAGTCTCCAGCACCGCATCCACCGCATTGTTGATGATATTCAGGAATACCTGCTCGATCTGGTGCGGATCGGCCACCACCAGCGCCGGATCCGCCCCCAGATCCTTTTGCACGTCGATGTTGTTAACCTTGAGGTCGTAGTCGCGCAGCGTCAGAGTTTCTTCCAACACCCTCCGCACGTCCACTTCCGACCGCTCCGGCTTCCTCTGCCGCGCAAACGAAAGCAAGTTCTGCACCACCCGGTGCGTGCGCTGTGCTTGCTTGAACATCTTGCCCACGTAGTCTTGCGCGCGCTCGTTTAGTCCTTCGCTCTCCAGCAACTGCGCATAACCCAGAATCGCGGTCAGCGGATTATTCAGCTCATGAGCCACGCCCGCGATCAACTGCCCCACCGCCGACATTTTTTCGCTCTGCAGAAGTTGTTCTTGAGTGCGCCGCAGATCTTCGTAAGCCTTGCAGGTTTCTTCGTACAGCCGGACTTTCTCAATCGTAGTGGCCAGCTGCCGGCTGATCGCCACCATCAGGTTCTCTTCCCCGCTGGAATACTGGTACTCCGCATGGCTGCGCAGTCCCATCATCCCGATCGGACTATCCTTGCCCCAGAACAGCACCCAGATCCACGCCCCGTCGCTGTCCGATCGGATGAACTCCGCCACCGTTCCCGTGAGATGCGGCAAATATTCCGCCGTAATCACTTCAGCGCGCGACCGCATCACCAGATCCCCAAAACCTTCGCCGAAGCTGACCTCCGCCGGCCGCGACTTATCCCGGCTGCTTGGACCCCACGCCGCCCGCCGACGATAAGTCGGCGCATCCGAATCCGAAAGGTAGACTGCCCCGCTCTCCGCCCCGAACAACGAAACCACCTGCCGCAGCGTCAGATTCAGAATTTCATCCAGATCGAAGGACTGCGTCGCCACCACCGCCATCGCGTTCAGCGCATTCAGTTCGCGATTGCGCCGCCGCATCTCGTCTTCAGCCCGCCGCTTCTCGGTCACGTCCAGCACAAATCCCTGATACCGCTCCACCTTGCCCGCCGCGTCCCGCGTCGCAAAACTGCTCTCGGCCGCCAGCAGCAGCGTTCCATTCTTGCGCCGCATCGTCACTTCAAAGTTGCGCACGTAATTCTGCAGATCGATGTCCCGGTGGAACGCGTCCCGCTGGCCCGCATCCACACGAATATCCTCATCCAGGTTCAGCGGCAACACTTCTTCCCGCTTTTCATACCCCAGCATCCGGACAAACGCATCGTTGCAGTCGAGCAATCGCCCGGCAGGAGTGGCCACATACACGCCTTCCTGCACCTGCTCGAACAGCAGCCGGTATTTCTCTTCCGCCGACCTCCGCTCCGTGATGTCGCGCACGATGTGGATGGTCCCCTTCTGCTTGCTCCCCTGCTCCGCATAAGAAGAACTGGAGACCATCGAGAATCCGCCGAAACACGGATCAGCTCCCTCACTGATTTCCTCATCCCCGCGCGCACAATAAGGACATCCCGTCCATTCTCCCAGCCCGTGCGGCAATACCGCCTCGCAAGTGCTGCCGATCACATCCGCAGACGACAGCTGTATCTGCTCCAGCAGAATCTGATTAGCTTTGATGATCCTGAATTCCGCGTCATGCGCCAGGATGATGTCATGCACCGAGTCAAACGTATTCCGCCACTGCCGCTGCGAACGCAGCGCCTGCTCCAGCAGCCGGAAATTCTCGATCGCAATCCCCAACTGCCGTCCGCAAGTCTCCAGAAACTCCAGTTCCTCGGGTGTCAGTTTCCTCGTCCGGGCGCTGCCCAGCATCACCAACCCGATCGACGATTTCTTCCCCAGCACCGGCACCATCACCACCTGCTTCAGCTTTTCCTGCTTCAGCAATCCCGAATCTTCCGAACCAGCTTCATCCGCTGCTGCGGTTACCGGCCTGCCCCGCTCCAGCATCTGCGACACATCGTCCGTCAACTGCGCAAAGCCCGCTTCCCGCAAGAAATCAGTCGAAACCCCCACTGCGTGCGTCGCCACCAGATGTCCGCCCTCGATCAAACGGAACCACGCTGCCTTGCTCTTGGTCAGCCGCTGCAATTCTCCCAGCGAGTCTTCCATCATGCCGCCCTGCTGTTGCGCCAGCACAATGCTCTCGGTCAAAGCCCGCAGCACTTTCAGCCGCCGGTCCCGCGCCCGCGCTTCTCCAAACACAATCAGCAGCATGCTCAGTCCGAGCAACACTTCTGACCCCACCACAATTCCGCTCGGAATCTGGTCCGTAAAAGGCGGCCAACCCAGATGCTGCACCAGCAGGCAAATCGCCAGCAGCCATGCCCCCAGCTCCCAACGCCCTTTGCGGGCACGCAATAAGGCAATTGCCGCCGTCACCAGGATGATTTGGTAGGAAACTTCCAGGGCAACGCGCAAGGGCAGCGAATCCGGCCACAACACCACCCGCGCCACCGCAAAGCTAGCCACGCTTGCCGTGATCACAACCAACGGTACCAGCAGATCTCGTCCTCGGATGTAAACCAGGATCGCGCCGGCAAACAGTCCCATCGCAACCACGAACGCCGCTTGCTCAACCGCCGGAACATATTGCTCCGGGATCCGCATCGCGGCCCCGTGCATGCCCGCTAGCCGTGAACTTGCCAGCAGCGCCCAGCCCGCCGTCCAGATCAGAAGATAGCGCTGCCGCAGCGCGCACAGCACCACCACCGACGCCGCCAGCATCAGCAGCAGCGCCCACTCCCCGGCCTTCAGCCCGGCCAGCGCCGGCTGTGCGGTCGTGTTCCAGATTGACCAGAGGGAAACGTTCATCTTATTTCAGCTACCAGGCGCACACTCCAGACGTAACAGTGCCCTGCTTTTGAATATCATGCTCGGCCCCTTTATCCATGCGTTTTCCGGACCTGTATGTTACTTTCGGCACCTAGCGGCAGGGCTTGAATTGCCGAGAGTATACTGACAGGGCACCATGGCTGACCGCATTCTCGTAGTTGACGACGAAGAGGCAATCCGCGAGATTGTCTGCGCCATCCTCGCTGCCGCCGGCTATCACTGGAAGCAGGCCAGTTCCGGCATGGAAGCCCTCGCCCTGCTCAATTCTGGCGAGGAATTCGAGCTCATGCTTTCCGACCTGATGATGGCCGACCTCGACGGCATCGGTCTGCTCGAACGCACCAAAGAAAAGTTCCCCGACA
>Ga0307478_10003659_pt1 | contig 11326 bp, 13 predicted proteins | sample atmos_gasesECM4C_2_FD_203713 | JGI IMG/M metagenome (GOLD analysis project Ga0307478, IMG submission 203713) | Hardwood forest soil microbial communities from Morgan-Monroe State Forest, Indiana, United States - atmos_gasesECM4C_05 | ecosystem: Environmental > Terrestrial > Soil > Temperate...
CTCGAGGATGAACCGGCGCACCGTCGCGAGGAGAATGACGTTTGTGAAAACCACCATGAACGACAAGCCGGCGACGCCGGTGAACTCAGCGATCTGAATCATCACCAGTTGAGCGTGGAGTGCTGAGCCGAGCGAATTCCAACTCCAGCCGGAAAATACGATTCCGCGAAACATTTCCAGCGCGACCCATCCGGCCGCGAGAAGAAATGCGAGCCGCAGATTATTTATCGAGCTCAACCAGGGCGACCGGCGCGCCGCCGAATCAAGCGGAGTCTCCGACTCGCGTGGCGCGATCTCAGCAATGACGCCATGTTCCGCTGCATATTTTTCGTTGAGCCGGCGCGAGACCGCGTCCAACCCTTCGAGCGGTTTCTCGCGGACCCGGCGGAGGCCGGGCCGCAGCAAACCGCAGAACCAACTCCAGGCGGCGAAGTAGAGCCCCATGTATACACCGACCAAAAACCAGCCTGGGACCGTCACCGTCTGCAGCCACGAAAATACGATCCAGAAAAATACAAGGCCGGCGACATAGCCTAGCACGAGGTCCCGCCGCCACCGCCGTTTCGATTCTCCGCCGGAAAACCAGACGGCCGCCAGCAGCGGAATCAGCGCGACCCAGCAAAGCCAGTCGTAATTAAACGGCGCGAAACATCCGGCGCAGAGAACGCCGGTCGCGATGGCCGCCAGCCAGGGCCAAAGCCGCAGCACTTTCGAGGAGCGCGCCACTCAGTCTCAGCGGCGTCGCAACCGCCCGGCGCGTTCGCGTTCGCGCTTCCGGCTCGGGTTCACCGCATCCTGCAAATCCTTCGAGTAGGCGGGATTCACTCGAAAAAAAGCCGTCGCGACCTCCTCCATCCGCCGAACGTTGACCTTATTCGAGACGACGTATCCCTGGTCGATGAGTCCGCAGAGCGTATCGAGAAACTCGCCCGTTTCCATTTCCTCAATCCGATCGAGCAACAGCTTGCCGAAGAGCGGCGACCCGGAGAGGCCGATCTTTTTCAGGAGCGAGATTTCACCGCCATCGAGTTTGATTTCACGGCCCATGGGAAAAACTTTCCTTTGCTTCGGCGGAATGTCGAGGTTTTATCCGCGAGCGCGCCTGCCGGCATCGTCGCGCAGCCATCGCCAAAGCTCCTCGAGACGTGCGCCGACTTTCTTTTTGATCGCAGCCAGTTCCGCGGAAGTGAATTTCGATTGCTCGGGACGCTGTTGCGCAAACAGGTAATACTTGATCTTCGGCTCTGTCCCCGAAGCGCGCACCGCGACCCGCGTCCGGTCTTCCAGCTCGAAGATCAGCATCTTTTCCTTCGGGATTTCGTCGCCTTCGACATCGCGGAAAGTTTCCGTCTCAAAGTTCTTTACGTGCGCGACCGGGGTGCCGAGCATCTCGGCCGGCGGATGGGCAACGTACGACGCGAGCAGCCGCCCGATCGTCTCCGCGCCTTCCGCGCCTTCGAAAGTGAGCGAGCCGGCATATTCCTCGAAGTAACCGAACTCGGAAAAAATCTCGTCGAGCAGCGCGGTGACAGTGACCCCGGCCGATTTCGCGGAGGCCGCGACTTCGCAAAACATGATCGCCGCCCCGTTTCCGTCCTTGTCCCGCACGAAATCGCCGCCGCTGTATCCGTAACTCTCCTCACCGCCGAAGACGTAGAACGATGAATGCCCCAGGCGAAGGCGGCGCGTTTCTTCTTCACTTAAAACCGCATAATTTTTTCGGAGCGCTTCGGGAATAGCGCGTTCGTACTTCGCGAGCTTCGCACCGATGTATTTGAAACCGGTCAGGGTCTCGACACAACGCAGACCGTATTTCTGTGCGATCGCTTTCTGGAGGTCTGTCGTCACGAAGGTCTTGATGATCACCCCGTGCGACGCGTTCTCCGCATTCAGAACTCCTTGATCGAACAGCGTCTTAATCCGGTAATAAGCGATGAGCGAGCCGATCTGGTTCCCGGTCAGGAGTTTCATTTCGCCCGCGTCGGACCGCACCGCGACGCCAACGCGGTCGCAATCGGGATCGGTCGCGACCACGAGATCCGCGCCGTTGTTCTGCGCGAGCTCTATGCCGAGCTGGAGAGCGGCCGCGTTCTCGGGATTCGGCGAGGCCACGGTCGGGAAATTTCCGTCGAACCGATCCTGTTCTTCGACTACGGAAAAATTGAACCCCAGCCGCTCGAGCATCGGTTTGATAATGACGCCACCCGTCCCGTGCAACGGAGTGAAAACGATCCGGAAATCTTTGGCGTCGCGGACGAGTTCCTTGTCCAGGATCAGGGTGTCGAGCCGTTCCATGTAAGCCTTGTCGACTTTCTCCCCGAGCGTTTGGATCACTCCTTGATCCCTCCGCGGCCACGCCTGATAGCTTTCGCCCGCGATCGCATTCACCTTCGCGATGATCGCGCTGGCGTGCGGTTCGATGACCTGCGCGCCATCGTCGAAGTAGGCCTTGAATCCATTGTCATGCGGCGGGTTGTGGCTCGCGGTGATGACAATGCCAGCGCTCGCTCCAAGGTATCGAACCGCAAACGATAATTCCGGTGTCGATCTCGGCCCGTCGAACACGGCCGCGTCGCAACCATTCTCGGCAGCCGTCTTCGCAACCAGCTCCGCAAATTGTTTCGAGTAATGCCGCGTGTCGCAGGCGATCACGAGCTTTGGTTTCCCCGCGATCTTTTGCCGCGCCCGCCATTCCTGCAGATACGCCACGAGCCCTTGGGTGGCGCGACTGACGTTGTAGAAATTCATCGCGTTCGTCCCAACGCAGGGAAACTCCGGCGGCTGATCATCTCGCGCGCTACCACGCTCCGCCTTGGTCACGACCTTACCGATCGTGCGGCCGCGCAAACCGCCGGTTCCGAAAGCCAGCGTCCGAAAAAACCGGTCGTTTAATTCAGCCCACTCGTCCCCGTTCGCCAGTTCTGAAACGACCTCGGCATAAAGCGGCGATTGCGAGCCGCGAATTAGCGCGAGAATATTTTCAACGGTCGAATCTCTGAGCTGTCCGATCTTCCGCGCCGTTTCCAAAACGGATTCCAGATCAACGTCTGCGCTCACCTCGCGAACTTGGCGATGCCATCAGTCATTGCAACCCACGCGAAGAAAAACGATTGCCGGGCACGCGGTTCAAAGGCTTAGTGATCGTCTCATCGGCGAATGAATATTCACGAGTACCAAGCCAAGGAGCTGCTCCAGAAATTCGGGGTCGCCACGCCGCCCGGGAAAGCAGCGGGAAGCCCCGCCGAAGCGGAACGCGCAGCGAAAGAGTTGGGCGGCGGCGAACTGGTGGTGAAAGCCCAGATCCATGCCGGCGGGCGAGGGAAGGGAACTTTCACGAACGGCTTTAAGGGTGGCGTGCATCTGTGCAAGTCGCCTGACGAGGCGCGCGACCTCGCGGCGAAGATGCTCGGACAAACTCTCGTCACCCATCAGACCGGTCCGAGCGGCAAGGTCGTTAACACCGTGCTGGTCGCGAAATCGGTCAACATCGCGCGCGAAATTTATTTCGCGATCCTGCTCGACCGCGCCACCGCCGCGCCGCTGATTGTCGCGAGCACCGAAGGCGGAGTGGAGATTGAAACGGTCGCCGCCACAACACCCGAGAAGATCATTCGCGAATCGATTAATCCGCTGGCCGGTCTCCAGCCTTTCCAGGCGCGCAAGCTGGCGAAGCAGCTCGGCTTCGAGTCGTCGCAGATCAAAGCGGCTGCGCAGTTGTTCGACGGTTTGTATCGCACCTTCATCGGACTCGACTGCTCGATGGTGGAAGTGAATCCGCTCGTCGTGACCGACAAGGGTGAGGTGCTCGCGCTCGACGCGAAGTTCAACTTTGACGACAACGCCCTTTACCGGCACCCGGAGGTCGCGGCCCTGCGCGACGTCAGCGAAGAAGATCCGCGCGAGGTGGAAGCTTCGAAGCACGACCTCAACTACATCGGGCTCGACGGCAACATCGCGTGCCTGGTGAACGGCGCCGGCCTCGCCATGGCGACGATGGACATCATCAAGTTCTACGGCGGCAGCCCGGCCAACTTCCTCGATGTTGGCGGCAGCGCGACCGAAGAGCAGGTCACGGAAGCGTTCAAGATTCTCGTCGGCGACAAGCGCGTGCAGGCGATCCTCGTGAATATTTTCGGCGGGATCGCGAAATGCGACGTGATCGCGCAGGGCATCATCGCCGCGGCCAGAGCCGTGGGGCTGCGGGTTCCACTCGTCGTCCGCCTCGAAGGAACGAACGTCGAAAAAGGTAAACAACTGCTGAAAGAAAGCGGACTCACTTTGATTACTGCCGACGATCTGGCCGATGCGGCGGAGAAAGCAGTCGCCGCCGCGACGGCAAATACCAAATCCCAAAACCCAAATCCCAAGTAATATTCAAAGCCAAACTTTCAATACAGCTATGAGCGATTCCCCCAAACCGCGCGATCTTGAACAAAGGACGTTTCTCTTTGCGCAGTCGGTTCGAGCGTTCGTGAAGCGATTGCCGCGCACTCTCGGCAACATCGAGGATGTTCGCCAGCTGGTTCGCGCGTCCGGTTCGGTCGCTGCGAATTGGATCGAGGCAAACGAGGCGCTGAGCAAGAAAGACTTTCTTCTCCGCGGAAAAATCTGCCGCAAAGAAGCAAAAGAAAGCCGCCTGTTCTTGCGGTTGATCGAAATTAACGAAGCGACGAGTCGTGGACGCGACGAGCTTGCTCGTGAGGCACGGGAATTAACTTTGATCTTTTCGGCGATCATCTCGAAGAACGATCGGCCATGAGCAGACGCCGCCAGCCTTTTAAAATTGGAATTTGTTTGGGATTTGGCAATTGGGATTTGGGATTTTGCGAACTATGAAAGCCACCAACATCGCCTTTACGGGCATTCCGGTTACCGACATAAAACGAGCTCGCGCTTTTTACGAGGGAGCGCTCGGGCTGAAACCTTCAGCCGGTTTTAGCGAGGGAGTGTGGATTGAATATGAAATTGGCGACGCCACGCTCGCGATCGGGAGCGTCGGCGATCAATGGAAGCCTTCGCCTGATGGGACGAGTGTCGCGATTGAGGTGGACGATTTCGAAGGCGCGATCAAGGACCTGAAAGCGGCAGGCGCAAAGTTCGATACGGAGAATGTTGAGAGTCCTGTCTGTCGCATGGCCGTGGTGCAGGACCCCGACGGCAACAAAATCATCATCCACAAATTGAAATAATCATGATCAAGGAAGTCGCCTTTATTGCCATTGCCGTGACCGACAAAGAGCGGGCGCGCAAATTCTACCAGGAGACGCTGGGATTGAAGCCGACGATGTCCGTTTACGATGGCATGTGGGTCGAATATGAGATCGGCGGCACGACCATCGGCGTTGGGTGTCATCCGGATTGGAAACCCTCGCGCGAGGGAACGTCGGTCGCGTTCGAAGTGGACGACATCGATGCGACCATCGCGAAACTGAAAAGCGAAGGCGTCGAGTTTGAGCGAGAAAAATTTGAGTCGCCGGTGTGTTTTATGGCTGTGATTCACGACCCGGATGGGAACCGGCTCCTGGTGCACAAACGGAAACCGAAATAGCGCATGGCCGTTCTCGTCGACAAGAATACTCGCCTGGTCGTGCAGGGAATTACCGGCAGCGCCGGCGGTTTCCACGCGCGGCAATGCATGGAGTACGGCACGAACGTCGTCGCGGGCGTCACGCCGGGAAAAGGCGGCCAGATGTTCGATGGCAAGGTGCCGGTGTTCGACACGGTCTGGGAGGCGCGCCAGGAAACCGGCTGCAATGCTTCCGTGATTTTCGTCCCGGCAGCCGGTGCGTCGGATGGAATTCTGGAAGCGGTCGACGCAGGTGTGGAACTGGTGATCTGCATCACGGAAGGAATTCCGGTGATGGACATGATGCGCGTGAAGGCGCAGATGGCCGGAAAGAAAAGCCGGCTCATTGGTCCGAACTGCCCCGGCATCATCACGCCGGGCGCCTGCAAGATCGGCATCATGCCCGGCTACATTCACAAGGCAGGGAAGGTGGGCGTGATCTCGCGGTCGGGAACGTTGACTTACGAAGCGGTGTGGCAATTGACTTCGCGCGGTTACGGCCAATCTACCTGCATCGGGATCGGCGGCGATCCGATCAACGGCATGTCGCATCTCGACGCCGTGAAACTTTTCAATGACGATCCCGACACCGACTCGATGGTTTTGATCGGCGAGATCGGCGGCTCGGCGGAAGAAGAAGCGGCCGAGTGGATCAAGGCGAATTGCAAGAAACCTGTGGCCGCGTTCATCGCGGGCGCAACGGCCCCGCCCGGTCGGAGGATGGGTCACGCCGGTGCGATCGTGTCCGGCGGAAAAGGAACGGCGGCGGGAAAAATCGAAGCGCTCAAGACCGCCGGGATTGCGGTGGCCGAAACTCCTGCGGCGATGGCGGACACGCTAATTTCGCGTATGGAAGGGAAGGCATGACATTTTCACCTGGACTCGAAGGCGTTGTCGCGAACAGGACCCGCTTGAGCGATGTGCTCGGCGACAAAGGTCAGCTCATTTATTGCGGCTACGACATCAACGAGCTGGTCGGCAAGGTGACCTACAAGGAAGTCATCTATCTCCTCTGGCACCGGAAGCTGCCGAATCGAAAGGAGCTGGAGACATTTCTGCGCGAGCTTCGCAGCCAGCGTGAGTTGCCGGGCCCCGTCGTCGATTTTCTCAAGTCCGCGCCGCACGATGCCGGTCCGATGGATGTGATGCGGACCGCGATCTCGATGCTCGGCCTTTACGATCCGGACAACGGAAAAGAAGAGACGCCGGAGATCAATCGCCGGCGGGCCACTTCGATCACGGCGAAGATCGGCGTGATCGCGGCTTATTTTCATCGGGCGCGGAACGGCAAATCGCTCCCGCCGGTGCGCGATGATCTGACCGAAGCCGAACATTTTCTCTACCTGATGTGCGGGGAGCCGCAGTCGAAAGAAGCGAGCGATACACTCGACGTCGCGTTCATCCTTCACGCGGACCACGGCATGAACGCCTCCACGTTCAGCGCTCGCGTCACGATTTCGACGCTCTCAGATTTTTATTCGGCCATCACGGCTGCCATCGGGACGCTGAAAGGCCCGCTCCACGGCGGGGCGAACGAGGGCGTGATCCACATGCTGGAGGAGATCGGCAGCGAAGACAAAGTCGACGCCTACATTGAAAAACAGCTCGCGGAGAAAAAGAAGATCATGGGCATTGGGCATCGCGTTTACAAAACGCTCGATCCGCGGGCGCCCCATCTCCGCACCATGGCGGTGAAGCTGAGCGAGAAACTCGGCGAACCGAAGTGGATCAAAATGTCGGAGCGGATCGCGCAGTTGATGAAGGAGAAAAAGAACCTGAACGCGAACGTCGACTTTTATTCCGCCACGGTTTACTACTCGTTAGGCATTCCGACCGATTTGTTCACGCCGATCTTCGCCATCGCCCGTTGCTCCGGCTGGTGCGCGCAGGTCCTCGAGCAGCTGGAAGACAACCGTCTCTATCGCCCGCTGAGCGAATACGTGGGCGAACCGGTCGGCAAAAAAGTCGTTCCGATAGACGAGCGCCCATAGCTCAAAAGGGTCAGTAACGACGCGCTAGACATTTAAGGCGTGGCCGCTAATCTCGCCGCGAATGAGAACGTTGGCGCTGGCTGTTCTGGTCGCATTGGCGGCGAATGGTTTGATGCGGGCGGAGACGACCGAGGTTGATGTCATCGCCGACCCCGCGGTCTACGGCGATTACCCAAAGAACTACCAGGAGATTATCACCAACTGGCTCGCGACCGTCCTGGCGGATGCGCCGAGCGCCCAGATCGAGTGGACGAGTCCCCCGAAGCCGGCGGACCTTCCGGACAAGAAAAGTGGGAAGAAACTGTTCGGCTACCTGGTTGAGTTTAAGGTAAATTCACGCAACCGGTTCGGCGCCTACACCGGCATGCAGAAACACGGCGCGCTCATCCGCGATGGGCAGGTAATCAAAGGCACAGGGTTTGGCTTCTAAAATGAAACGTTCTCGAAAGACGCAGATCCGGGCGGAAGGCGGTTTGGCTTTGTGGATCATCGTGGCGGCTCTGGTGCTCGGCGCACTGTGGTTTCTCTTCTCATCGCGAAGCGACGGCGACAAAAAAGCGCGCCTCTTCGCCGATGAAGTGACTCAGCGCGTGGCCGTGAATTACGATGAAAAATATCTGCACGTGCATCTCAGTCCAGAAGCGCAGACAAAATATCTGCAATCCTGGCGCGACCGGATGCTGCAGAATTTGCGCAGCTTCGGACCGGTCAAACAGCCGATTCCGGTGAAGGGAGATGTGCAGTTCAGCTCCTACTTTTTCGAGCCGGTCGGAACGTTTCGCGCCGAGCTGGTCTATCCCACGATGACCGCCTACCTCGATCTCTCCATTTCGCGCGGCATGACCGTTTGGCAGGTGAACGATATCAACCTAACCTGGAATCCTCCGCCGGCGCCGAGCCCATCACCCACGCCTGAGATGGCGGCCAGCCCGACTCCATCGCCGACGCCAGACCAAAAGCAAAAGCGAAAGCGTAAGGGATAAAGCGCGGTAGCTGCCTGCGCGGTCGTCAGGGGCGAGCGGAAATTTCCGCCGGCCGGCGACGAGGGATCCCGAGGCTGTCGAAGATCGTGCGCGTCGCGTCGGAACGATTGAGCGTGTAGAAATGGATACCGGCCACGTGGTTGTCGAGGAGGTCATGGCATTGCTCGAGAGCGAAATGGACGCCGACGCGGGTGACCATTTTGGGATCATCCTCGCATCGTTGCAGCGCCCGCAGAAGCTTTGCGGGAAAACGAGCGCCGCCCGCCAGCTCGGCAATGCGCTTGCAGCCGCTCATGGAAGTGATCGGCATGATCCCGGCGATGATTGGAATCCGGATGCCGGCCAGGTCGCAGCGTTCGCGGAAATCGTAGAAGTCGCGATTATCGAAGAAGAGTTGGGTCACGATGTAGTCCGCGCCGGCATCGACCTTGGCTTTCAGATGTTCCATTTCGACGAGACGGTTCGGCGTCGCGGGATGGCCTTCTGGAAAACCGGCCACGCCGATGCCAAAGCCGCGCGGGTCGGGATGCGCTCCGCTTTCGTTGAAGCGCCGGATGAACTTCACCAGGTCGGTCGCGTGTTGGAAGGCATCGCCAGACTTATCGTAAGCGCATTCGCGCGGCGGATCGCCACCGAGCGCGAGAATGTTTCCGATGCACGACTTCGCGTAACGCTGGAGGATCGATTCGATCTCCGCTTCGCTGTGGCAAACACACGTCAGATGCGGAATCGGATCGAGCTTCGTCGTGTTCTGAATTCGCTCGACGAGATCGTGCGTCAGGTCGCGCGTCGAACCGCCTGCGCCGTAAGTCACGCTCACGAAATGGGGCATATATTCCTCCAGCTCGCGGATCGTCTGGTAAAGACTCTCCGCCGCCGCTGGCGTTTTCGGCGGAAAGAACTCGAACGAAAACGTGGGCGAATCGCTCCTGATGATGTCGCTGATGTGCATGGCTCAGAGCGAACGTTCGTTCCTTTTGCGTCCGGTCAACTTGATAATAGGCAAGCGACGGACGAGAAGGGGGCGACTGGTCGCGTCACAGGGCCAGTGCTTCAGCTCGGCGAAGAAATTCCGGGGATGTCGAGGAGCGGGGGCCGCGTTAGAACGCCAGCATTTGCGCCGCGTCGGCTAGCGCGGCATTAAGGCGTTGGCGGTCTACCGGTTTGGAAAGGACTGAGATCGCGCCGTACTCGGCGGCCAAATCATAGTCGGGCGCCCAGCCGGAAACCAAAATGACGCGGGCCGCGGGGTCTCTCGCGAGAATATTGCGGCAGGCCGTAGCGCCGTTGAGCTTCGCCATCCAGTAATCCATCAGCACGAGGTCCGGTTTGTATTTCTCGTAAGCTTGGATCGCCTCGAGACCGGAGCCAACCACTTCCACTACTTCGTGTTGGCAATCTGCGACCATTGCCGCGAGCGTCGTTCCCACACTTCTTTGGTCATCGGCAATCAAAATGCGCATGACCTTTTTGCAGAACCTTTCGTGCCAGCCGCGGTCCTTGTTTGGCGCCGCTGGCGAATGCCTCCCATCACCTCTGAATCAGAGTAATCGCACCGCAGTTACTGCGATCCGGCCGCCGAAGCAGACGTCGACATCTGCACCGGGTTTGCGGTGGCGCAGTTGATAATCGCCGGCGAAATAAAGGTCGCTCTCTTCTTCGTGGCGATAATTGAGAGGCAGGGGATTGGGATCGAGCGGGCACCAGACTACTTCTGGCGTGTCGGCATCGGCTGGGAGGTTCGGCAGGTTCACGTTATAAAAGAGGCCAGGCTCGATCGGTTTCGCGAGGATATCGAGAAGGATCGGAGTGACCCATTTTGTGGCGCGACTCCAATCGAATTCCACTTTCGATTTGCGGTAATGCGAGACCGCAATCCCGGGCCAGCCATGCAGAACCGCTTCGCGAACCGCCGCGACCGTGCCGGAGTAATGAACGTCGGCGCCAAGATTCGCGCCGTGATTGATTCCGCTGAGAATCCATTTCGCGTCCGGAACCACTTTGAGTAATCCAAGCCGCACACAATCCGCGGGCGTGCCGTGAATGGCGTAACGTTGATCGCCACGCGGTTCGATCCGCACGCCCTCCTGCCAGGTTACGCGATGGCTCACGCCGGATTGCGCGCTCGCCGGCGCCACGATGACCGGATCGCCGAGCGCCCGCGCGGCGCTCATCAACGCGTCGAGCCCGGCCGCATCGATGCCGTCATCGTTGGTCAGGAGGAGCTTCATTTGGATTAGGAGAGCGAATGTCCAACGCCCAACGTCCAATGTCGAACTAGAGACGCAGCGATGGAACGAGCGCTGTGATATAATTTCGCATGACTTACTCCGCCGACGTTTCGTCAATCGATGCGATCATCAACGCGGCCTATAAAGGCATCTCGGGACCGGTGGGAAAAAAGCGCGATTGGGAGCGGCAACGCTCACTCTTCCTTCCGAGCGCGCGTTTGATCCCGACGGCGATAACGGCGGGAGACCCGCCTCCGCAAGGCTCCGGCGTGGCAAGGAACGAAGACAAGCTGGCGCCGCAGTTTCTCAATGTTGAAGCGTACATCGCGCGGGTGGAGCCGTTCTTCGAGGAGAAAGGTTTTTACGAAACCGAAGTGGCGCGGCGGACCGAACAGTTCGGGCAGATCGCGCATGTCTGGAGCACGTATGAATCGCGCCACCGAGCGGACGATCCCGAGCCGTTCATGCGCGGAATCAACAGCGTTCAGTTATTCCACGACGGCTCGCGATGGTGGATCGTGAATATCTACTGGCAGCACGAGAGCGCTGCGCATC
>Ga0307478_10003660_pt1 | contig 11325 bp, 11 predicted proteins | sample atmos_gasesECM4C_2_FD_203713 | JGI IMG/M metagenome (GOLD analysis project Ga0307478, IMG submission 203713) | Hardwood forest soil microbial communities from Morgan-Monroe State Forest, Indiana, United States - atmos_gasesECM4C_05 | ecosystem: Environmental > Terrestrial > Soil > Temperate...
CCGGCGTTGAAAATGTAGCGCCCACACCGGCGGCTGCATTCAGGTTGGCTGTCAGATCCACGTTACCGGTGGCTGTTGGAGGACTGATCGTCCCCGCACCCAGTTGCAGAGGCGCAATTCCGGCCCCGGTATTGACCACACCGTTGACGGCGGGATACCCCAACACTTGTTGTCCGGCAGAGGTTACCAGGAAATTGCTTTGATCGGTGGAGAAGTCTCCGGCGCGCGTGTAGTCGATGACGCCACTTGCATTCTGTACCGCGAAAAATCCGTCGCCCTGAATCGCCACATCTGTCGGCACTCCTGTCGCGCTGATGCTGCCCTGCGTGAACAACGCAGGCATGGAACCAACCTCCACTCCCGCTCCCACCTGAATCGGATCTCCCGACCCAGTGGTTCCCAGGCTTTGATAAAACAAGTCGCTGAACAACACACTAGTGTCCTTGTAGCCCGTGGTGTTCTGGTTGGATAAGTTATTGGCAATGGCCGACAGAGCTGTGGATTCGGCCGTGAGTCCGGAAAGTGGAATAGAAAAATCAGGCATTTAGAACGCTCCTTGGATCTTGCTGGCGATCGCGTTGGGGATGGAACTGGTAAGTGAAGATATCGTCGGTGACGCGAAGTTGGACAAAGTTGTCGCCGCGGATGAAACTGGGCTGGCTGGAATTGCACTCAGTGCGGAATTCGCCGCCAATATCGCCGCGGTTGTTCCTGCGGTGCTCGAAGCGCCAGTCGCAGTTGCGGATCCGCCGGTCGCTCCGGTGCCTCCCGATGCAGGTACGACCCCCTGCAGCAGCGTGTAGATCGACGTCACTTCGCTCAACTCGCTGAACTGCGCCAGCTGTCCCACAAACGTCGAAGGATCGACTGGACTGGTGGGATCCTGATTCTGTAATTGCGCCACCAGGAGTTGCAGAAACATATTGTTAAGGCTCTGCCCCGTCGGCAGTCCATTCGTCGTTGGAGTTGTGTCCGTGGTCGGGGGTGTTGGAACAACCGAACTTGTACTCATAGGTACTCTCCTTCAAGCCAGAATGCTGAGACTGTTACCCGCTCTGCCAAGTTCTCCTGGCACAACGTCGGAAGAATCCTCCGGCGTCGCTGCCGGCGGTGAAAAACTTGCCGCGACCGGAGTCGGCGCGAAAGATCGCTGCTGGGGATCACCGCCACCCGAGTTGTTATTCGAGAACCCAAATCCCTGCATGAAATTGACGCTGTTCAGTCGCAGGTTCTGCTGTTGCAAGCCATTCGCAATTGCCGGGATATCGTTCGCCAGCAGTCCGCGCAAATCCCCTTTTTCGCTGCCAATGGTCATCCCCACATCGCTGGCGTGAATCGTTGTGCGAACCTCTACGGTGCCGAACGCGGACGTATTCATCCCCACCCGCATTTCGGATTGCCCCATTCGATCGACCAGCTGTGCCATCTGCACGGGACCTGGCAGGGCCGTGGGAAGCGCTTGCGGCGTCGCCGGTACCGGGGATGTGGGGACGCTGGCTGCCAATTCCGAAGACATAGCCTGCTTCGGCAAAGATTCAGCCGTAATGACTGATTGCCCAGCCGCTATCACCGCAATCGGAGCTGACAGCCCGGCTGCTGACGCTGCCGCTGTGGCTTGCGCGATTGCCAATGATGGAGCTGTCGTAGTTGGCTCGACATGCAATGGCTGTGTTGGCGCGCCTGCATTCGAACTTCCGCCGGAACTTCCGGAGAGTGCATCTTTGATCGGCTGCACTGCCATCGGCTGACTCACACTGCCTTGCGTCCCGGACGTTTGCGGATTCGCTGTGCTCGGTACCGCCGCGAATCCGCCGTGACTGACAGAACTCGCCACCGGAAGAATCATTTTGGGCAGAGTGGACGCCGCAGACTCCGTGCCCGGTCCGGGACTGGAGAAGAAGACTGAAAATGGCGATTGGCTGGCCGTCAACGATTCATTCTCCATTTCGGACTGTGTCGCTATGGCAGCCGTGGAAGTCGAAGTCGGAGCCTGAAGACGAGGACTCGGAGCTGAAATCGCAGCCACAACTTTCGTAGCAACCGGCCGCGACGATGGCTGGCCTACCGGCGGAACTTGAGTGTTCAAAATGGACGACGTGACGATCGGCGCACTCACCAAGCCGAATAGATCTCCAATATCTACTGGCGCCGGGACATTGCTTTGCTCCGAGGGCTGCGATGTTACTGCTGTCGAATTACTTTCTCGAGAGGCCGGTTGTTCGATGGAGGACTGCACATTCAGGTTCAGAGTGCGTGCTCCTCCTTCCGGAACGTCCTGGGGAAAAGTGCTAGCTAGCAGGACCCGAGTATCTGGCAGGTTTGCCACTGGTGGAATGGCTGCTTGCAGTGGCTCAGGAGCTAATGCTACGGACGATGGTTCAGAAACGTTAGCTGGAACTCCGTTTCCGAAAATATCTTGAGTGGTATTCAACACGGGTGCAGGGGAAATCGATGAGCTCGGACCTGAAGCTGCAGGCGGCTTTGGAGTCTCAGCCGGTACAGCTGGTGGGGTTGCTTCCAATCCGGCGGATTCCAGCTGGTTCGGCACCAACTCGTTCTTGAAATTAATCGTCGGGTTCCCTCGAGCAGCGCTCGGCAAAATCACGCTCGAGGTTGTCGGTGTGATCGAATCGACAATAGAAGAGGTTATAGATGACGATGCGATGCCAGGCGCGTAAGCCGGTTGGTCGTTTGATTGAGTGTCGATCTGGTTCCGCAGCAAAACGTTCGTAGCAGATTGAACAGGCGCGTTGCCAACTGGCTCAACCGCAACCGGTGGCGCCAGAAAGGCCGCAGAACCATTCAACGTCGCTCCGAGGGGCGCCAACTGCCTCGATGCGGAGACACTGGTACCTGCCCCAGCACCGTTTTGAAAGGATGCGCCCTCGATGATGACACTCGGCAGTTGGCTCGCTGGCAAGTTCGACCACACCATTTGACTCGCCAGAGAAGAGATTGACGGCGGAACAATACTATTGCCGATTGCCGAGGCAGAAATGCTTCCCGGCTTCCGAGGCAGGAAATTCCCAGTGCCCTTCGAATTCACGTTACTGACTGCTGAAGTACCCGCGATGTTTTCTGCTGGCACCGGGGCAGAAGCTGCCGATGGACCCGGCAACGAAGTTTGAGCTGCGGCAAACGTCGATGCGAATCCTCCGCACTGGCCCGTTACCGCCTGACCAACCGAGCTCACGGCGGGCGAAGTGGAAATGCTATTCGAAATGGATGCCAGTATCAGGTTCACGCGACTTACCCAAACTGATAGGTTCGCTGTGGATGAATGCATTCCGGTAACCATGAGATGAGGTTGGTTTCAAAACCGAGAAGTCTTGCCAAAGCCCGCAATTCAAGAGATTCTGAGTTTTTCCGAAGGAGAGAGAAACAGTTTCGGAAGAGGTCGCTAGGCAAAGTGTATCTAGCACTCGGCAAAGTTTAGCTACGCCGCAAGTATTCTCGCCGCAACAGAAACAAATCATCCAGATGGCGCTGCTCCCGCCTCGCAGCTTCTTGTTTGTATGTGCAGAGTTGCTGATCGCGCACCGCTTCCAGCGTTTCGCGGGTTCGCCGCGCCTGCTGAAAGATTTCCCGCTGCTGGTCGCGTAATTGTTGCAGCCGCACCAACTGTAGTTCGAGATCCCGCCTCTGGCGGAGGAGTTCGGCCTCGCACTGCAATCCAAATCGCAATTCGGCCGCGCTCACTCCCGCACCCAGCTGTCGCGTCTGCTCAGCCAGCAGTACTGCCCGGCGCAGATCGATTTGTTCGATCCCGTGCTGGGCTCGCCCTACTTTCTGGTTGGCAGCGCGCAGGCGCAGTTCCTGTTGGTGCTCGACGCTGTGGCGAAAATGCAGAATGGATTGCAGCGAAAAATTGAATGCCATGGTCTCAACCCGGCAAGGCCAGCAACTTTTCAATCGTCTCCGCCAGCGGAGCCGCTTCACTGGGCTTCTGCATCAGGAAATGGTCGAGCTCGGGAACCAGCAGAAGAGCCTTGTCCAAAGTCGAGTCGCTGCCTTTCTGATACGCTCCAATCCTTACCAGATCAGCCGAAGCAGCGTACGCAGCCAGCAGCCGCCGCAGCGTTTGCGCTTTTTGCAAGTGAGCTGCAGACGCTACCGCTGACATCAACCGGCTCACGCTATTCAATATCGCAATCGGTGGATAATGGCTGCGCGCCGCCAACTGCCGGTCGAGCATTACGTGCCCGTCGAGCAGAGCCCGCGCTCCGTCGACCAGCGGATCCTGCTCATCGTCGCCTTCCATCAGCACCGTATAGAACGCTGTGATGCTGCCCTGGCGAAACCGGCCTGCGCGCTCGATCAGGCGCGCCAGCATGGTGAAGCAGGAGGGTGTATACCCTTTCGCCGTTGGCGGTTCCCCCGCCGCCAAACCAATCTCGCGCTGCGCCATCGCCAAGCGGGTGAGTGAGTCTACTACCAAAAGAACTTGCTTACCCCGCGCACAGAAATATTCTGCAACTGCCGTCGCCGCCAGCGCGGCGCGAATTCGCAATAGTGGCGATTGATCCGACGTGGAAACTACTACGCAAGAGCGCCGGCATCCTTCCACTCCCAGGTTCTCCAGAAACTCGCGCACTTCACGGCCGCGCTCGCCCACCAGGCCGAGCACCGTAAGATCAGCAGCGGTATTGCGCGCCATCATACCGATTAATGTGCTCTTGCCTACTCCGCTGCCGCCGAAGATTCCTACACGCTGGCCTCGTCCGCAGGTCAGAAACGCGTCCACGGCTCGAATTCCGCAACTCAGAGCGTCCCGTATCGGCTCCCGGTCGAGCGGCTGTGGCGGCGCCGCATCGAGCGCCTTATATTCGCGCCCGCGAATTGGCCCCAACGAATCCAGCGGTTCTCCGCCTCCGTCAATCACTCGTCCCAGCAGGCCGTCGCCCACGCGAATCGTCGGCCGGGCTCCCCACGTGGAAACCAGATCCCCGTTGCGCACTCCGCTCGGCGATTCCAAAGGCATCGAGAGTACAGTCGTGCCGCGAAATCCTACGATTTCTCCCGGCATTACTCGTCCCTTGGAGTCCGTGATCTCGCACACTTCCCCGACGGAGCAAAAAGGTCCATCCGACTCCACCAGGGGCCCAATCACTTGCATCACCCGGCCTTTCCAGCGCAATTCGGAACAGGTCTCAAGCCGGGCAAAGTAAGGGGCCAACAGCCCTTCGGCGGGTGCGTTCATTGCTTCCCCTGCGGCCGCGCCGCCAGCAGGTCCATCAGCCCCTGCTCAATTTCTTTCAGCTGCACTTCCAGACCTAGGTCGGCCGTTCCCATCGAGGTTCGCAGCACACACTGATCCGGCCGCATGCCCGCATCCTCCACGATTTCCGGCAGGTCTCCCGGATCCATATGTGCAGCCAGATAGCGCCGCCAGTCCGGCGCCTGCTCGGGATGCACCACCAGCGCCACCCCGGTTGCCCCTTCGATTCTTTCCAAAGCGACCCGGACGATGCCCATCAGCAGCAAAGGATCCACCTGCGCCTCGCGATGCAATACCTTGCGCGCAATGCTCATCGCCAGTCGGACTGCTTCTTCCTCCAGCTTCTGATAGTAAGTAACCCGCTCGCGGGAAAAATCCTTTAGCGCCACAGCCAGCGCTGTGCGCTCTCCGGCCAGTTGTTGTTCGAACTTGGCCCGTCCCTCCGCAACGCCCTGTTGACGGCCCAACTCGCGTAGCTGCGCTTCGCGTTCCACCTGACTGGCTAGCAGCGCCGAAGGGTCAGACTCTCTTACGTCCGGTACCCGGTGTTCTCCCCGCGCAAAGTTACGCTGGCCGGGCGAAGCGACCGCTTCGCTGTAGCGGTAAGGCGAAGCTTCCGGTAGTTCGCTCACCGCAACTTGCGCGGTTTCCGCCGCAACCGGCGCCCGGCTAGGTGACGAACTCATCTTCGCCTCCGGGGCTTAGCGACAATTTTCCGTCAGCCTCCAGTTTGCGCGCCACCGCCACCGCTTCCAGTTGAGCCTTATTAATTTCTCTCGACCTCACCGGGCCCAGCACCTCCATGTCTTCTTTCAACATCTCCACCGCCCGCGATGACATGGACTTAAAGATGTAGTTCTTCAATTCTTCCGATGCGCCACGCAGGGCGGTGGCCAGAGTCTTCTTATCCATCTGCCCCAGCAGTTCCCGCACTCCCGCTTCCGGTACCGTCAACAGATCTTCGAAGGTGAACATCAGATTGCGGATCGAAAGCGCCAGCTTCGGATCCTCGCCTTCAATCGTCTCTAGAATGGACTTGCCCGTGGGCACATCCAGCCGGTTCAGCAAGTCCGCCACACCTTTCAGTCCCGCATAGGCTCGCCGGTTTTGCTCCCCCAGCGCCTCGATCCGCTTGTTCAGCACCAGTGACACGCGTTGCGCCATCTCCGGGGAAAACTGCCGCAACTGGGCCAGCCGCTTGATCGGTTCGGCCCGCAACTCGGCAGGCAGCCGCATCAGTACCAGCGACGCCTGCTTTGAGTCCAGATGGGCCAGAATCAGCGCAATGGTTTGCGGATGCTCCGCTTCGATGAATTTCGCCAGCTGTTGCGGATCGATTTTGCGCAGCGAGTCGAGCTTGGATCCGCTCACCTCAGCTGCCTGCGAGACCTGGCGCAGCAACTCGCTCGCGCCTTCCTTCCCAAAAGCTTTCACCAACAACTTGTTCGCATAATCTGTCCCCCCCTGGTCGATGTAGTCCCCCGTCATGACCAGGCGATGGAATTCCTCGAGCACCACTAAGGCCGCGTCGGGATTGACATAATCCAGGGCGGCAATCTCTTCCGTGACCTGCTCCACTTCACCAGGCGGCAGATGACGATAGATTTGGCTGGCCGCATCTTCCCCCAAAAGCACCATCAGGATGGCCGCCTTGCGCAAACCGGTGGGAGGAGCCACGGTCACTTTTCCTGCTCCTCCCGAACCCAGGATTCAACTAGGCGGCTGGCTGCCGCGGGCTCGGCTTTTACTTTGTCGGTCAGCATTTTCTTCAGTGCAGTCGTTCTTTGGCCGCTGGAGAGAGGCTCACTGACCTGCTCCAGAGAATTCTGGTCCGCGGACAAGGACGACGCCTTCGGCACACGATCGGCGCTGATTTTCTTGGGCAGTTCGCGGAACGTAGCGATCGCCTGCTGCTTCACCGGCCGCAAGATCAGGAAATAAACCACCACGAACAGCGCGCCCAGTCCGGCGTAGCGCAAGATCCAGGACCACTGCTCGAGTAGCCGTCGCCAATGCTCGATCTTAGTCGGAGGCGAAGGGGCTTCGAGCGGCATCTCCTGGAATGAAAGATTTTCTACCGCCAGCACGTCCCCGCGTTGCGTATCTACGCCGATCGCGGCGCGCGCCAGCTGTTCAATTTCTTTCATCTCGTCGGCTGTCCGCTTGCGCCGCGTGCTGGTGCGCTTGCCCGCTTGTTCGGTCCACTCGACGGCGTCATCTACCAGCACCGCAGCCGCGATGCGGCGCACGCGGCCTGCAGGTTCCACGCTGCGGTGAATGTTCTTGCTGATGGCGTAGGTGGTCGAGTCGGACTTTGACGAGGATTGCTCGGGCTTCGCCGGGGACGCCGGAGGCGGAGTTCCCGCGGGAACGTTGCTGGTCGTGCCCGGCACGCCCGCGGGAGCCTCCCCGATCGAAGTCTCTTCCGAGTGCTCCTGGGTTAGGGCCGTCGGAGTCTTCGGATCATAAGTCTCTTGCGTCTCCTCGCTGGTTCCCAGATCGTACTCCACGTGCACGCTGGCCCGCACATGATCCGCTCCCACCACCGGTTCCAGCGTATGCACCAGAGTCTTCGCGAGCTCTTCGTCGGGAGCATATGTTCGTCCGCCCTCCCGCCCGTGCAGTAGTGGAGTGTTGCTGTCGGCATCGACCACCGTCACATTCTCCGGTCGTAGCCGGTCCACCGCACTGGCCACTAATTGCGGAATCGCCAGTTGCGCCTGCTCCGAAAGTCGTCCGCTGCGCGTCTTGAGAATTACCGCCGCTTTGGCTTCATGCTCCTGTTCGGTGAACAACGACTGCTCTGGCAGCACCAAATGGACTCTCACTCCCTCGACTTCGCTCAGCGTCGAGAGTGTGCGCTCCAGTTCGCCTTCGAGCGCACGCTGATAATTCACCTTCTCCGTGAAATCAGAGCCTGCCCAATTGGGTGTGTCAAAAAGTTCAAATCCCATGCGCGCGCTACGCGGCAACCCTGCGGCTGCTGTCTCCAGGCGGCTGGCATCGAGCTTGTCTTCGGGCACCAGCAGGCTGCCTCCGTCAGGAGAGATCTGGTGCGGAATGTTTTTTGCCGCCAGCTTCACGCCCAGCGCCTGCGCATCCTCGGGCCGCAAACCGGAATACAAGGTCACATATTTCGGCTGCCCCAGCAGACTCACAAACACCCACAGAATTCCTCCTACCAGGGCCATGCCCGCTGCCATCCACAAACGCTGATAGAAGCTCAGGCCCTTGAAGAACACTCCCAGGCGGCCGAGCACATCTTCGAAGGACTGTGGTTTGTCGTCGGCCATGGCTTGCCTGCTGTGGCCCGTGATCATTGATCAGTGATCACTGGCTACTGAACTACTAGAACTGCATGCGCGAAATCTCCTGGTAGGCGGAAACAATTTTGTTACGCACCTGCATCATCAGCTGAAAAGACAAGTCGGCTTTTTCCACCGCAATCAGCGCGGTGTGCACGTCGCCCCCATTGCCCTCAAGCACTCCGGCTACCTTGCTCTCTGCCTGCGATTGCAGCTGTCCCATCTCCCCCATCGCGCCTCGCAAGGTATCGGCAAAGCCGCCGGTCGACGCCGAGGGAAGTCCCGCCGCCACACTCTCGATCTCGGTGGGAAGAATGCGCAATGAAGATATCGGGCTGCTCATATTCGTTAACCTTGCTTGTACTCGGTGAAAAGCATTGCCGATCCTTGATTGCTGAATGTTGATTGCAAGTGACGCCCACCGGCGAAGGGCTCTCGATCAACAATCGACAATCAACAATCAACAATCAATACGTTCTTTACGTCAGAATCTGCAGCGACTGCTGAATCATGCTTTTCGCCGCCTGCACCGCCGCCGCATTCAGCTGGTAAGCCCGCACCGCGCTCAGCAGGTCCGCCATTTCCATCACAGGATTCACATTGGGATAGGTCACGTATCCGCCAGCGTCCGCATCAGGATGCCCTGGCTCATAGCGGCGCGGCATCGGCGATGCGTCCGCCACCACGCCCTCCACTCGCACTCCACCGTCCGGAGCCGACTTGCGCAACCCCGCCAGCAGCAGGGGAAATCGTGGCATCGGCTGTGCGCGAAATACCAGCATCTGCCGCCGGTAAGCTCCGCCTTGTGGCGTGCGCGTGGTCTCTGAATTCGCCATATTCGCGGCCACCACTTCCGCGCGCCAGCGCTCCGCTCCCAGCGCCGACCCACTGACTTCGAGCATGCCAAACAGATTCATGACGACGTTCCTCCTGAGTTGATTGCCTGCGAAATGCCGTGGAACTCATCTTTCAAAAGCTGCACACCCAGATTGAATTTCATCTGAGTCTCGGCCAGCAGCAAGCTTTCCCGCTCGACGCTGACGTTATTTCCATCCGGACGCTCGAGCAGCCCTCGCACCGGACGCGCCACGGGCGCGTAGGCGGCGTAACTCAAACTCGCGCCTTCATTCCCGGCAAAATCTTCTATGTCGGCGCGAGCCAGCTCTGCCCGGAAGTCGAGATCGCGGGTGCGATAGCCCGGGGTATCGATATTCGCCAGGTTCGAAGCGATCAGCTTGTGGCGCGCCACGTTCACATCCAGAAAGCGGCTTAACGCTTCGGTCATCGGAGTGTCAATCATCCCCGGCTTAATCGTGGACATAGCTGCTCCAGCTCGGCAGCCCGTAGCTGCGGATTTTATTTCTCACCGTTCGCAGACTTACTCCCAAGAGCTCGGCGGCGCGCGAGCGGTTTCCTCGCGTTGCCTGAAGCGTCATCTCCAACAACTTGCGCTCCATGTTTTCGAGCGACACTCCCGGTCGCAACTTGTCGTCCCCGGCATTGCGGTTTGCGGCTGCCTCGGCTGAATCCCATGCCGAACCTTCCAGGCCTTCCCTCCCAATCTCGGTTCCTGTGGTTAAGGCGGCCGCGCGACGCACGCAGTTTCCCAGTTCGCGCGCATTGCCCGGCCAGTCGTGCGTTTCCAGCCGCTCTAGAAATTCTGTACTCAGGCGCAAGTTTTTGCCCTGTGGCCCATACATTCGGACGAAGTGTTCCGCCAGCTCCCGAATGTCTTCTCTGCGCTCGCGCAAAGGTGGCAGGTTCAAAGCAATCACATTCAGCCTGTAATAAAGATCGGCGCGGAACTTGCCTTCGCGCACCATCTCGGACAATGCCCGGTTGGTGGTGGCAATGACACGCAGATCGAGATGCACGCTGCGCGTGTCGCCCAGGCGGTCCACTTCCCGCTCCTGCAAAACCCGCAACAACTTAGGCTGGAGTGCCAGAGGCATCTCGCCTACTTCGTCGAGCAGCAATGTCCCTCGATTGGCTAATTCAAACCTGCCCGGCTTGGCGACAACCGCTCCGGTAAAGGCGCCGCGGCTATATCCAAATAATTCGCTTTCCAGCAAGGTCTCGGGAAAGGCGGCGCAATTCACGGCGACAAACGGACGATCCCGGCGCGGGCTTAAACGATGGATCAACCGTGCTACCAGTTCTTTCCCGGTGCCGCTCTCCGCTTCGATCAAAACATCGGCATCACTCGCAGCCGCCTGGCGTGCCCGGTCCAACGCCCGCAACCAGATGGGAGAGTGGCCTGCGAGACCCTGCGCCGCCTCCGCCTGAGTCTGCGCTTGCCCCAGGATTCTCTCTGCCGCTTCTTCCAGTCGCTCGAAAGACACCGGTTTGACCAGATAATCGCAGGCGCCCCCTTTCATCGCGGTTACGGCGTCCGGAACGCTGGCAAACGCCGTAAGCAGGATCACCGCCGTGTGCGGAGCCAGCGCCCGTGCCTCGCGCATCAACATGAATCCGTCTGCACCCGGCATGCGAATGTCGGTCACCACCAGCGGATGCAGGCCGTGGCGGAATTTTTCCAGAGCCTCGCCCGCGTTCGCCGCCGTGTCCACATGCCAGTCGCGCCGCGAGAAGTGAGCTTCGAGCGCGGTCCGCATTCCTGCTTCGTCGTCGACCACAAGCACTCGATTCATTCCGCCACCTCTCGCTGGAATTCCCGCCGTAATGCTCCGGGCAAAAATTGTTCCCGCAACGGCTCTTCCTGCAACGAATCTTCCGGCATAAGAAATGTCAACGTGAAGCACGCCCCCATGCCCGTCCGGTTGCCTGCGATAAGCGTTCCGC
>Ga0307478_10003662_pt1 | contig 11323 bp, 10 predicted proteins | sample atmos_gasesECM4C_2_FD_203713 | JGI IMG/M metagenome (GOLD analysis project Ga0307478, IMG submission 203713) | Hardwood forest soil microbial communities from Morgan-Monroe State Forest, Indiana, United States - atmos_gasesECM4C_05 | ecosystem: Environmental > Terrestrial > Soil > Temperate...
GATCAGCCCGCTCGACCGCCCTAGACGCAGGTTCCGCGCTGCCTCGTTCCGCCGGTAGCCCAGTGCGTTCACGGCTCCCATGACGCGGATCTTGGTCTCAGGTGAAACCCGGGGATCATCCCGTAGGGCACGCGAGACGGTCATCGGGCTGACCCCGGCATGGTGCGCCACGTCGTTCATGGTCGGATTGCCGATGCCGCCTGAGGCTCCCGCCGCTCCTGAGGTTCCGGGGGTTCCGGAGTTGGGAGGATCGCCGGCGGAGGGCGGCAGCGTCATCAAGCGCTCCGGTCGGCGGGCATATCGGTCTGCGCGTTGAGCGCGTGCCAAGCGGCACCGACCAGATTCGACTCCTCCGTGTCGCGGGAACGGACGATCGTGCCGCCCCTCCATGCTGGCCCAGGCACGGTGTCGGCGTGGAGGAGACTGTCGCGCAGCGGAGGTTCGATGATTTCCCACGACGCCGCCATGCCTCCGCCGACGACGAGGACGTCGGCGCCGAAGCGGATCAGCCAGGGGCGCAGCGCATCTCCCAGCGCTCGGATGGCGCGGTCGAAGACACTACGGGCGACGATGTCCCCATCGGCCGCGCGGTGGGCGATGGTGTCGACATCCACGGCCGAATGGTCGGCCGTCCAGGACCCGGTCGCCGACTGGTAGGCCGCGATGATGGCGCGCCGGCTGACAACGTCCTCAAGCGGCCGGCCGTTGATGTGCAGCAGGTGCGCATACCCGCTCGGGGGCACGTCTGGTCCATCCGAGATTACGTGCCCGTGGTCAAGGAACGCCGATCCCACCCCGGTCCCGAGCGTGATGCCGACGACACGCCCGGCACCTTGGGCGGCGCCGCCGATCCACTCACCGATGGCAAAGGCCGACGCGTCGTTGACGAAGACGATACGGGCGGGAGGCGCGGGCAGCGCCGCCCGCAGCGCCGAGCCGACGTCGACGCCGTTGAGCGCCGCGAACTTGGCGACACCCTGAAAGCGGCCGATTCCCTTGTCGTAGTCGAAAGGCCCTGGCATCGAGACCCCCAGCACCGGCGCTCTGATATCGCCAAGCGGCCGGATGGCGGACACGAGCGTGGCGACGATCTCAGCGGCGGTACCGTCGCTGCGCAGTGGCATGCGCTGACGGGTGCCGTCGACGGTTCTCCAGCGCACGGTATCGGCGAGCGCCGCGGTCACATGCGTGCCGCCGACATCGATGACCGGCGCGTTCATCGCACAACAGCGCGCACGAGACGGGCGCCCGCCTGGGCCGTGACTTCATAGTGCCCGACGGCGGCGGGAATGACCACGGTCTCGGCGTAGGCAAGGGGATGCTCCCGCCAGCCCGCGGCGACGTCGAGGGTGCGGATGGTCACGCTGTCCCCTTCTACCAGGTTGAGCACGTGGAACCGTCCCGCCGTGTCTTGCGGGGCGGTGGCGTGCGAGTCGAGGCCAAGGCGATGGACGTCGAAGAACATTTCGGGTAGCCGGCCGATCAATTCGAGCCGCCAGCCAGGGCCGCTATCGGTCGTCCTGGCCTGCTGGACCAGGTCCTTGCCCACCTGCGTCCCGCGCCGCCGAGCGTCCAGGTTGCGGAACGCGTGCCCCACGTGCACCGGCCGCGGGACGCCATCCGCGTCTTCGCGCAGCCAGTCGTAGAACCGCAGCGAGTACAGGTACGGCGTCGCGCTGACTTCGAGAACGACGTTCCCCGCACCGCTGCCGTGCGGCGTGCCCGCCGGGATGAGGAACAACTGGTGCTGATCCGCGGGGAAAGTCTGGACGAACTCCTCGATGTCGAACGCAGTCGCGCTGCTGACGGCGTCATGGGCCAGCCTTTCGAATTCACCGAGGTCGCCATCACTGCGAAGGCCCAAGTATACGAGGTTGCCCGGCTCGCTGACCATGATGTAGTAGCTCTCGTGCTGGGTGTAAGGCCACCCGAAGACGGTCCGCATGTAGTCCGCCTGTGGGTGGCAGTGCACGGAGAGGCTCGTGCCGCCGACGGTGTCGAGGTAGTCGAAGCGGATCGGGAACGAGGTGCCGAACTGCTCGTGGACCTCGGTTCCGAGCACGGGGGCCGGGTGCAGCCCGACGAGCAACTGGAAGGGCACTTCGACCGCCCGGTCTGGTGCGGAGCCGAGGAGTATCCCGGCTTCCGGCGCGATGAGCTCGTACCCGAGCCCGGTATTGCGGGCCTGGGGGTTGAAGCCAAGCTGTTCTTGTGCCCAGTGGCCGCCCCACGAGGTCGTGTTGAATGTCGGCCTGGTGCGGAAGGGCATTCCGCTCAGCGTCCGCAGGGACTCACGCAGGGCCTGGCCCGTTAGCCATCTCGGGTTGCCCGCGTCCTGCATATCGATCCAGCAGTCGATCGACTCGGCGATCAGCTCTCGTTGCCGGTCAAGCAGCGGCCAGTCAACGTAGAACAGGCGCCTGGTGGTCGGCGGCCTACCGTCCGCCGGCTGTCCGAGGTTACGGTTCTCGCCCGAGGTAACCGCCGCTTCCGCGTAGCGCTTGGGCAAGTCGGCATACCAGAGTTCGTCGTGCGCGACCAGCGCCGCACCCGGACCGATCACGATGGCCACCCGCGTCTCCGCGTCCGGCGGATCGGGCACCTTGTCGAAGAAATCGGACAGCGAGCAGCGCGGAACCGTCGCGAAATCGCGATCGTCGGCCAGCATCTCGGCCGGTGCGGTGCGCTTGAGTATCTCTTCCCATGGCGCCATGTGATCGCGGACGTCAAGCACCTCGACGTCCGTTCCGCGCTTGCGCAGCAGGCCGGCGACCTCGGCGGCGACGGCATCCCAGTCCAGGATCTGCGGTCCCTCGATCGCGAGCACGTGGCCGCGCGAAGGCAAGCGCTCGCATAGGGACGACCACCCCGCCGCGGTGTCGCCGTCGGTGCACGGATAGCAGGGAAAGGGGTCGTACACGCGAGACGCGCACATGGACCATCACCTCCGGGGATGTTGTCGGCTCACCATGGTAACGTTACCAAAACTCCCAACGTCAACTCTTGACGCACTGGGTCGGCCCGTAAAGACTCGAAAGTGCCTACCAGGCAAGCAGGAGATCCCGCCTCCGCTGCGGAGCACTCCAGCTTGCCGTCCTAGACGGGGCTTGCTATCGCAACCATGCAGGCCGTGATGAACCACACTCGCAGTCGTACGGAAAATTCCCTTCAAGTCCTGGTAAAACCGGCGCCTGACGAGATACGGTAACTCCACTTCCATGATATCGATAACATACGCCGCTCACCGTGCACCCCGTCCGGTGAATGATTCGAGCGCTCTGATGAAATCTGGGCGACTCAGACAGGAGTGAGGTATGAGAACCAGGTGTGTGGCTAGCGTTCTCGTGGCGCTAGCGGGCGTCGGCCTGGCATCGGCGTGCTCGAGCAGCACGAGCTCGAGCACTTCCAGCACTAGCGGCGCGACCGCTGGCACCAGCGCGCCTGCGTCGGCCAGCGCCGGCAGCACGGCCGCGTCGGCAGACGCCGCGTCGAACGCGCCCGCGATCAGCATCCCCACCAACACGGCAGCGGCGGGCAAGACGATCGAGCTGATAAACGGCAACGACGTCGACCCGTACTTCTTCACCGTCAAAGACGGCGCGCAGGCGGCAGCGGACACGGCCGGCGCAAAACTCGTCGTTCAGGCACCCAACAGCTTCGACCCCACCCAGCAAGTGCCCCTGATGGCTAGTGCCATCGCCAACAAGGTCAGCGCCATCATCCTTTCTGCCGACGGCTACCAGGAGCTGCTGCCGTCCCTGCTCCAGGCGCATGCCGCGGGCATCCCGGTGATCCTGATCAACGAGTCCGAGGGTGACATGGACAACACGCCTTACGCGCTGTCGTTCATCACCAGCGACAACACGGACCTCGGCAAGGCGGCGGGCCTGGAGATGTCTCAGCTCGTGCCGTCGGGTTCCACGGTGAGCGTCATCAACTCCGTGACCGGTCTGCAATCCGAACTAGAGCGGGGCAGCGGCTTCGTCGACGGGCTCCAGGCGGCGGGCGCCGGCGTCACGGCGCTCCCACAGCAATTCGACGACGACGACCCGACGAAAGCGCAGTCGATCGCGACCGACCTGCTTCAGGCGCACCCCAACCTCGCTGGCATCTACGCGGTCGACTCGTTTACAGGGCAAGGCGTCGGCACCGCCGTCCGGGCGCTGAACAAGTCCGGCTCGGTGAAGATCGTGGCGCTCGATGCCGAGCCGCAGGAGGTGCAGCTCCTACAGCAGGGCGTGATCCAGGCGCTGATCGCGCAGAAGCCGTACTACGTCGGCCAGCTCGCCGTGCAGTACGCGGTGGACGCCATCACCGGCAAGACATCAGACATCGTCCGCAGTGTCAACCCAGGCAGCGTCACGGTCACCAAGAGCAACTTCAACAGCCCCGAGTCGCAGCAAGCCATCTACCGATCAAAGTGAGGACCTGCTCTGCGCCCGCACGGCCGGTACCGCCCGGATCATGTATCGGAGGACACCGATGACCACAGATGACCAGACCCGGCCCGGGGTCCTTGAGGTACGCGACGTCGGCAAAAGCTACGGCGCCGTGCGGGCGCTGAGCGACGTGAGCCTCACGTTCGCCCCCGGCCTGACGGCAATCGTCGGCGACAACGGGGCTGGGAAGACGACGTTGATGAAGATCGTCGCCGGGGTGCACGCGCCCACGAGCGGGCAGCTGTTCCTGGACGGCGAGATGGTCAGCTTCAGCTCCCCGCTGTCCGCGCGGAAGGCGGGGATCGAGGCCCTGTACCAGGACCTTGCCCTGGCCGATACCTTGAGCATCGCCGAGAACATCTTCCTCGGACGCGAGACGACAAGTCGGATGTTCGGCCTGCGGCTTCTAGACCGGCGCCGGATGGAACGGGCGGCGCAAGAGGTCATCGGGTCCGTGGGGATTCGCATGCCGTCGGCGCGCACGGTTGTGCGCGACCTCAGCGGCGGCCAGCGCCAGGCGGTGGCCCTGGCCCGCGCGATTTACTTCAACGCCTCGGTCCTGCTGCTCGACGAGCCCACCGCGGCGCTCGGTCCCAAGGAGACTGCCGCCTTCATGGCCCTGATCGAGGGCATCGTCGGCCGGGGCAAGACGGTGGTCATGGTCGCGCACAACCTGACGATGGCGCTGGGCATGTCGAAGTCCGTCGCGGTGATGCGCGCCGGGCGCGTCATCACGCAGATGGATTCGGCCAGCACCACGCCGGAGGAACTCAACGCGTTCATCGTCGGCGCCAAGGACGCGCCCTCACATGCATAGCAGGATGGTGATCTGACACATGACCAGCGACTTGCACGACGCCGTGCGCCCGGCCGGTGACGAGGCCGACGACGGCAAGGCCAGCCGCGGCCGGGCAGTGCTCGGCTTCCTCCGGGGACCCGGCTACGTCGCGTCTAACATCCGGCTCCTCATGGTTCTCATCGCGGTCTCGGTGGGCTTCTCGATAGCACGGCCAGCCTTCTACACCAGCGCGAGCATCACGAACATCTTCGTATCGGCCGTCCTGGTCCTGCTGCTCGCGCTCGGCGAAACCTACGTGCTGATCTCCGGCGGCATCGACCTGTCCGTCGCCGGGATGCTGGCCCTGTCCGGCATGGCCTCCGGGTATGTCATGAACCTCATGTACTCGGGCTCGGGGAGCGCGTGGGGCGTAACGGTGATCGGGGTGCTGTGCGCGCTGGCCGTCGGGCTGGCCGGCGGTGCACTGAACGGCTGGATCATCAGCCGGCTGCGGCTGAACTCACTGATCGTCACGCTCGGCGCCATGGGCGTCTTCACCGGCGCCGCTTCGCTGATCAGCAACGGCAACCCGATCACCAACTTCCCGGCCAGCACGTTCACGCTCGGCGACGGCTCATGGGGACCGGTCCCGATCATGGTGGTGATCGCCGCGGTGGCGGTAGTCATCTACGCCTTCGTGACCCGGCGGACGCGGTTCGGCCTGCACGTCTACGCGGCTGGCGCCAACCGAGAAGCCCTGCGCCGGGCGGGCGTAAGCGTTCCGCTTGTGACTATCGGTGTCTTCTGCATGTCCGGCCTGGCCGCAGGCCTTGCGGGATTCCTCGATACGGCGCACTTCCTGACCGCTTCGCCAACCGCGGGCAGCAACGACCTCTTGCTCGCCGTGGCCGCCGTCGTAATCGGCGGAACTCCGCTGGAGGGCGGCGAGGGCAGCATTGTGGGAACCGTTATCGGTGCGCTGATCATCAGCGTTCTGCAGAACGGCTTCGTGATCCTCGACGTGCAGTCCTACTGGCAACTGGTGGCGGTCGGCGTGGTCACGGTCGCGGCCGTGTACTTCGGCGAGCGCGACCGGATCTCGCGTCTGTTCAAGGAGAAATGACGTGCCAGCGAACAACGGTACGGCGGCATGGCCGGATCGCGGCGGGCATCGGCGCTGGCTTGGCCGGGAAGCCGACCGGATACTCGACTTCTACCAGTGGACATGCATCAACCCTGGCGGCGGATTCGATTGGCTCGACGCCGACGCCCAGCCTACGCGGGACCGGCGGCGCGAACTGTGGATCAACGCGCGGATGACTTACGTCTACGCGCTCGCGCACATCACGGGCCGGCCGGGTGCCGCCGATATGGTCGATCACGGCCTGGCCTACCTCAACGGGCCCGGCCGCGACCGGGAATTCGGCGGCTGGTACTCGGTCCTCGACGCCGTCGGGGATCCGGTCGTCGACGACAAACTGTCGTATGGCCACGCCTTCGTCCTGCTCGCCGCCAGTGCGGCCGCCCTGGCTGGCTGGGAACCAGCGAGAAGACTGCTTGACGAGGCGTCACGCCTGATTGACGAACGATTCTGGGACGAGGCCCAGGGCCTGTGCGCCGACACATACGACCGGCGCTGGCGGCACCTGGAGGCCTACCGCGGCCAAAACCCGAACATGCACTTGTGCGAGGCATACCTCGCCGCGGCGGACGCGACAGGTGACGGTGCGTACCTCGACCGGGCGGCGCGGATCGCCCGGCGGCTGATCGGCGAGCAGGCGGCGGGCCATGACTGGCGGCTGCCCGAGCATTACACCGCCGACTGGCAGCCCGTCCTGGACTATAACTCCGAGAATCCTGACGACCTGTTCCGGCCCTACGGGTCGCTGCCTGGGCACTGGTTCGAGTGGGCGCGCCTGATCACCCAGCTGCATGCGACCCAGGCGGGTGAACCGTGGATGCTCGACGCGGCCAGAAGCCTCTTCAGCCGTGGAATCGAGGACGGCTGGGACAGCGATCGCGGCGGCCTGATCTTCAGCGTCGATTTCTCCGGGCGGCCCGTCAACCGCGACCGCTTTCACTGGGTGACGGCCGAGGCGAGCGGTGCCGCCGCGCTGCTGTGGCGGATCACCGGCGAGAGCGAATACGAGCGCTGGTATCAGCGGTTCTGGTCATTCGCCGACCGTTACCTGATCGACCGCGTGCATGGCGGCTGGCACCACCAGCTCGACAGCGACAACCGACCCGCCGATAGCGTCTGGAAAGGTAAACCGGATGCCTACCACGCATACCAAGCCACCCTCTTCGCCGGCCTTGACCCGCGGCACGGGCTGGCGGCCAGCCTGCTCGCGGACGAGGGAGTAAGGTCATGAAGGCTGTTCGGCTCGCGAGCGTGACCGACGTAGGCGTTGCCGATGTGCCAGATCCGAGTCCGGGAGCAGGCGAGCTCCTGGTCCGCGTCGCGGCGGCGGGCATGTGCGGCAGCGACCGGCACCTCGTCTCCGGCGACTACCCGTCCGTGCCCCCGGTGATCCTTGGCCACGAGTTCGAAGGCACCGTCGTGGCGGCTGGGCCCGGATGCTCCATGGTGGTCGGCACCAGGGTCACGGTCGACCCCAACATCGCCTGCGGGCGCTGCCGTTACTGCCGGCTCGGCCTGTTCTCCCACTGCCAGCGGCTAAGCGCGTACGGCGTCGACCGTGACGGCGGTTTCGCGGAGTACGCGACGGTTCTTGAATCGCAGGCCTACGAGCTGCCCGCCGGTCTTGAGCCTCATCTCGGCGCGCTCGCCGAGCCCCTGTCCTGCTGCCTGCGCGCCATGGACCACGCGCGGATAGAACCGGGCCAGAGCGTGGCGGTGATCGGCGGCGGCATCATCGGCCAGCTCCTTGTGCAGCTGTCTCGGCTGGCCGGCGCGACAGATGTCGTCCTGGCCACCCGGCAGCGGAAAAGACGCGGTCTCGCCGAATCGCTTGGCGCGACCGCCTCGGTCGACCCGAACGCTTCAGACACCGGCCAAGCGATCGCCGGGCCGTCGGGCATCGTGCCGGGCGGAGTCGACGTGGCATTCGACGCGGCCGGCGCGCAGGGCACGCTCGGCGAGGCGATCGGCGCCGTCCGCTCAGCGGGCACGGTGATCGTTGTAGGCGCGGCCCCGCAGAGCATGCTCTCGCAGATCAGCCCCTTTGACATGTTCGCCAGAGAGCTGCGGATCCAGGGTTCGCACTTGAATCCACTGACGCACGGCCGGGCCGCCGCCCTCATCGCCACCGGCGCCTTGCGGCTGACCCCGTTGGTCACCCGCGTGCTCGGCCTGGCCGACCTGCCGCTTGCACTGACCACTCCGCCGGGAGACGGCGAGGTCAAGACCTTCGTGCTGCCGAGCTGAATCAGTGTTCTGACCAGAAGGTCACTAGGCAGCTTCCAACGGATAAGGAGTGCGCGACATGCGAGCGGTCTTTCTTCCTGGCGGACGCGAGGCTGTCGTCCGCGAGATCGAGGTCCCGCGCCCAGGCGACGGCGAAGTGCTGCTAGCGATGAAGGCCGCCGGGCTGTGCGGGAGCGATCTGCACATGCACTACCGGATCGCACCGGAGAACCGGCACGGAGCCGTGTTCGGGCTGCGGACCGATCCGGGCGTGGTGCCAGGGCACGAGCCGGCCGGGGTGGTGGCCGAAGTGGGCGAAGGCGTGTGGCACCTGCGGCCGGGCGACCGGGTAGCGGTCCATCACATGGCCGGGTGCGGTGTCTGCGTGGAATGCCGCCGCGGGTGGGACATCAACTGCCAGCACAAGTGGGGCACGTACGGCCTGGATCACCCGGGCGCCATGCAGGACTTCATGGTGGTGCGCGCCCGTGACTGCGTGCGGGTGCCCGACAGCGTCAGCCTGGCCGAGGCTGCTTACTACACCTGCGGCGCCGGGACCGGCTACCTCGCGCTGAAGCGGGCTGGGTTCGGCCTCGGCGACACGGTCGCGGTCGTGGGACTTGGGCCGGTCGGGGTCGCCGGAGCATACTTCGCGGCTTCGGCTGGCGCTCGTGTTGTCGGCATCGACACGCTCGATGAACGGTGCCGGTTCGCCGAGTCCAGCGGGATCGGCTACACCACGAATCCGAACAGCGAGGACGCCGCGGAGGCCGTGCGCCAGGCTACCGGGGGCAAGGGCGCCGACGTCGTTCTCGAGACCTCCGGTTCGGCCGCCGGACGGCTGCTTGCGCTGGACATCGCGGCGATCAGGGGCCGGGTGGTCTGCGTCGGTTTCGCCGATGCCACCACTACGCTCGACGTACAGGCAGCGATCATCCAGAAACAGCTCGACCTGCTTGGCGCATGGATGTTCCCGATCACCAGCCTGCAGGAACTCCTCGACGATGTCGGACTGCGCGGCTTCTCCATCAGGAATCTCATACCGAACTCGTTTCCCGTCACGGATGCCGCGGCGGCCTGGCGCGCCTTCGACGCGGGGTCGCTCGGCAAGACGATCATCGCCTGGCCGGAGTGAAACCGCGGCTATTCATCAGGGCCCGGCCAGGAACCCGCTGATCATCTGGCGGAACGTGGCGGCAACGGCGTCCCTGGTCGCCTTCGGGTCGGATGAGCTCGCGATGAGCAGACCGGCCCTGGTCATCGCGCCGAACAGCAGGAGGACCAGCGTCTGCGGGTCTTCGACCCGGAGCAGGCCGGACGCGTTAGCCGCCTCGAGCGCCTGTACCGAGGGCTCAAGCGCGTACCGCTCATCCAGCTCGACGAACCGGGCCAGCCCGAGCACGGCCGGGCCGTCGGTCACGATGATCCGCTGTACTGACGGCTCAAGGACCCAGTCGAGGAAGACGTCGAAGCCGGCGTTCAGCATGTCCAGCGTGCCTTCGGCCGCCGCGGAGGCCTCCGCCGTAGCGACGAGCATCTCGGCGTGCACCTGCTCGAAGACTGCCTCGAACACCGCGGCCTTGGTGGGGAAGTGGTGATACAGGGCCCCCGTCGTCACCCGCGCGGCCCGCGCGATGTCCTCGACCGACGTGGCGGCAAATCCTTTGGTCCCGAACAGCTGACGGCCCGCGGCGACCAGCGCGGCCCTCGTCTGCGCCACCTGCTCGGACCGTAGCGACGCGGGCACGTCGCCCGTGGATCCAGGTGCCGGAGTGTCAGCCATCCCCACTGTCTAGCTCACTAAGGCCTCTTGCGCACACCGACAAGCGGTGACATAGTGACACTATCTTACAAAGCGGTAGAATCCAACGGAGGAACGCAATGTACGATGCGATAGAGGCGGTCCGGGCCGACCGGGCGGCGCTGCTCGAGATCGGCCGCGGCCTGACCGCGGCCCAGTGGCAGGCACCCTCGGGCTGTCCAGGCTGGAGCGTGCAGGACATCGTGGCGCACCTGGCCACCGAATTCTGGGCCGTCGTGGACCCGTCGCAGCTGCCGGACGCCACCGGCCAGCCCCTCGAGCGCGCAGGCGAGACCATGGTGGAGTCCCGGCGCGGCCTTTCCCCCGAAGCCGTCCTGGGCGACTACGAGCAGGTCAGCAGCACCGGACTGGATCGGCTCGCGGGCATGGCGGGGCTAGACATCCCGGTGCCGCTGGCTGACGCGGGGACGTACCCGGCCTCAGTGCTGCCCGCCGCCTACGCCTTCGATCACTACACCCACATCCGGGCCGACCTGTTCCCTCCGCGCGGACCGCTGGACGGCGCGCCGCCGCCCGCGGACGAGTTGCGGACCGGGTCCGCCCTGGACTGGATCGAGGCCGCCCTGCCGCAGCAGAACGCCCAGGCCGTGGCGCAGGCCACTCTCGAGATTCAGGTCACCGGCGTCGGCGGACGGTCGATCACCTTGGGTGCGGGCCCGGTCAAGGCCACCGTGACCTCGGACGCACCCGCCTTCGTACGCTGGGTGACCCAGCGCGGCAGCTGGGCCGACCTCGGCGTGCGGGCGGCCGGCGACCAGCAGGCTCTGGCCGTGGCCCGCGCACTCAAGCTGGTCTGACCGGACGGCACCTGGAAGTCAGTGCTGATCTGAGAGTTCGGTGCGCGCCTCGCTGACCTGCTGCAGGATGCGGTGCGCCTGGCAGGCGCCGGCAATCGCGTCGGCCTCGTCAAGCAGTGC
>Ga0307478_10003663_pt1 | contig 11322 bp, 10 predicted proteins | sample atmos_gasesECM4C_2_FD_203713 | JGI IMG/M metagenome (GOLD analysis project Ga0307478, IMG submission 203713) | Hardwood forest soil microbial communities from Morgan-Monroe State Forest, Indiana, United States - atmos_gasesECM4C_05 | ecosystem: Environmental > Terrestrial > Soil > Temperate...
AAAGAGCGCGCCGCAATGAACGCTTCGCGAGCAGCCTTCGCGACTGCTGACTTTTGTGGCATGTTTTTAATTTTTCCGGTCATCCAACGGATAAGCCGGTGGCGTAACTGAGTTGAAACTGCACTTGCGCCCGCTCGGGCCAGACCTCAGTGGAAAGAACGCTAGCGCCATTCGATTGGCCTTGATTATCGCGAGGACGTTGTGGAATTACGAGCCGCTGAGGCGGAAGACATCATGCTCATCGGGGATTTTCAGGCAGGGCGAGCGACCATCTTGGCGGCGGCCTACCAATTGTATTGGAAAACGCTATTCAGCGCCGCGCACGGGGTGTTACACGAGCGCGAAGAGGCTGAAGACTGCGTGCACGATGTCTTGGTAGACGTTTGGTCACGTAAGGTTACCTACCGGCCCCAACGCGGGACCCTGCGTGCGTTTCTCGTCACCTGCGTCCGCAATGCCGCCCTCACGCGCAAACGCTCGGCAAGCCGGCATCGCGAGATCGAAGCCGCTCTCTTCACGCAGCAACGTACCGTCGAGTCGATCGACTTTGCCGACGCGTTCCACCTCCGGTCAACGCTTTCGACGCTACCACCGGAACAGTTGCGTGCCCTACACCTCGCCTTTTTCGCCCAGCGCACGCACGCCGAAATCGCACGCGAATTGGATCTACCTTTAGGGACCGTTAAAAGCCGTCTTGCGCTTGCGATCAAGAAGCTCAACCTGCGCTTGCGCTGATGATAGGTGAAATTTATTTTCGATCGAGTGATCCAGCGAGTATAGCTCAAGCGTAGTTATCGACAGAATCACTTTCTGTCAGCGGGAGCTCTACATGAAAATCAGTGTCATGGCGCGCGTATGCGCCATGCTGGCCTTCGCATCGATCGCCGTTCCGCTCCAGAGTGCGCTCGCTGACTCGCCTGATGTTCCGTTCCCCGACGTACCGCAGACCAGTTTCGCCTACGATGCGATCCGTCAGCTCGCGGCGGACGGTTTCCTAAGTGGCTATCCCGGCGGCACGTTCAAAGGTGATCGCCCGATGAGCCGCTACGAGGTGTCGTATCTGATCGACAAGATCATCAACGCGATGAAAGATCAGATCGCGCAAGGCAAGACGCCGCCACCGAACGACGTCGCTCTCATCAACAAGCTCGCCTCGAGCGTCGGCTCGGATCTCAAGGACCTTTCCGGTCGCGTCGACATATTGCAGCGGCAGCAAGTCGCGACCAAAAAAGAGGCTGATGCGAGCCGTGATACCCTGCGCGGCATGCAGCTTCTCGTGAATGTGTTCCAGCGTCCCGGAACCTTCACCGAGAACGTCGCGGGCTTCAACGGCCCGACTGCGCTGAGCCACGGAACGATCGTGCCCGGCGGCGCGCTGCCGAGCGGTTTGGGTCCGGCACCGCTGGGTAGCGGCATCCTGGGTTCCACGGGTACGACCACGAGCCTCGGACAGAACGCATTGCAGACCGGCAACTACACGCATGGGACGAACTGGCAAGAGACGCGTCTGGTCTTTACCGGCAAACCGTCGGACTACCTCACCTACTATGTCCGGTTGGAAAACAAGTACATCTTCAACGGCCCCAACTATCAGAGCAGCAGCTCCCCGTCCGCATGCACGAGCACCACTGCAGCGACGCTGGCCGGTGTCAACGCCTGTTCATCGCAGGGCTACGATACCGGTAATACGCTCGTCCGTCTCAATCAAAGCTACCTCCTCTACACCGCGCCGAGCGGGTACTTCTTGAAGCTTGGCCGTTGGCAAGAAGACGAGGGAGTCGCCTCGAGTCTCGGCTTGGGCGAAGGCGGAAACTACACCAACGGCGTTCAGCTGGGTGTTCACAAGAAACGCTTGGCGGCCTACGCTGCGTTTGGCTACAACGATTCGGCGTTGACGAACCAAGCGCTGAACAACACCAACTGTCCCGTGGTCGGGAACACAACGCCGGTGTGCGTGAACCAATCGCAGCAACTGTTGCTTGGAATGGTCAGTTACGACGTGACTCCACGCACGAACATCGTTGCGTCGCTCGACGACACGATCGGTAAGGGTTACGGGCTTTGGAACGCCGCCGCCGGGCTGTGCGCTCCAACCGCGACTGCGCCTGCTGGGACGGCGAGTGCCACAACCGTGAACGCGAGTGTCGCCTGCCCCACGAACACGGCCCTTATCCCCGGCGTGCGAGGGGCCTACCAAACGTACACGTCGCCGATGAACACCGGAACGTGGGCGCTCACGCAGTTCATCGGTTCGAAAATGAAGCTCAGCGCCGAGTACGGGCATCGCTTCGGAACCGATCCGACGACCGGCGCGGCTTGGCTCGGGTCGAACATCTACGGCGCGCAGTTTGACTATGCCACCGGTGGCATGACGCGACCGGGGCCGCTGTTCAACGGCGGTGTCCGCAACTCGAACGTTTTTGAACTGGCCTGGGTCGCGGCCGGATTCAATGGGGTCAGCCCCGATTCTGCTCCAGCCGGCACCACACCATACCAGTCGTTTTACTTCAGTTCACTCGGCGGATTCCAGTGGTCGTGGTTCACCTTTGCCCACTGGTGGAGCGACACGTTCCACACGGGCATCACGTATCATCACTTCTCGACCCTGCCCGGCCAGGACGAGCCGGCCGGCTCAGTGACGTGTCCCGGATGTTTCATCAAAGTCAATGCGAACGCGTTGTTCTTCGAATCCTACCTGAACATGTGATGAAAGAGATGTTACGAGCAATAGCACTCGGAATCATCGCCGCCACGCTCATGTCGGCGAGCGTGTCGGCGGCGCCCAATGCCGAGGTCGTGGTCGTCTATCCGTTGACGGCCGACGGAACTGCGGATCCGCACGTGGGCGAACAGATCGCCAGCTTGATCAGTGCGGATCTGCAGACGGCACAGAGCGTTGCGATCCGGAAACCGGTGCCCGGTGTCTCCCGTCAAGACTATCTCGAGACGGCCCGTAGCCTCGGAGCCGACTACTATCTCAGCGGGTTTGTGACCAAGATCTCGGGCCAGCTCTCGATCGTCGAGCAGCTCGTGAGCACGTTGAGCAACACCACCGTTTGGAGTAATGATGCCCGCCTCGTCACCACCGACGACGCGCGCGCTCAGGGCGAACTGGTGCGGTCGGCAATCCTCGGCCACGCCCGCCGAGCGCTGTCGGCCCTCGACGTAGCCATAAAGCCGCCGGCGGCGAAGCCCCTGAGCACGCCGGCGGCGACAAGCGCGGCGTCCACGAACCCGACGTTCGCCGTGCTACTCACGGGCGGGACGGCAAGCGAAAAGGACCGCGCATACGCCGATTCGGCCATCGTGAAGACCTTACGCGGGCGCGGTTTTGTGGCCGATGTTTTGAATGACCCCGCTGGCGATCTTTCGTTGCTCGGCCCGGCCATCTGTGCATCGACCGGCGTGAAGGTATTGTTGGGCGGCGTCGTTGCGGTCGACGTTCAACCGGACCGCGAGATCAATCAATGGGCGACCGCTAAGCTCGACCTATCCGCTTACGATTGCAGCAAGGGCCGCCTGCTCAACGAGCATTCGGCGGTCTCGGAAGCCTTCAATTGGAACTGGGCCGTCGATCAAGCCGTTGCCGTGGCGCTACGATCGTTCGGGGTGGATGCGCCTCCGAACGTAGCTCGCGGCGTTCCGCCCACACGGGACGCCGCGAGTTTACCTCTCTGAGTCATCGGCTAATCTTAATAAACTTTAAGGCGTAGGCGCCCGATCCGAACGATCCAGCGTCGATGTTTCGCGCGTATTTGGAACTGGACGTAATTTCCAAAGCCGTAATTTCGGCGCATGGAACGCCCACAACTTACAGGAAATTTTTGACTTGGAGATGTTCGTGATATCACCGCAGCGCGTGCTTGCCCTTATTTGTGCTTCCATGGCCCTCGCCACGGGAATCGCGAGTGCGCAAGTCACGACCAACCTACTCGGTATTCCGTTACCCAAGCCGACGTCCGCGGCAAAAAACGCGCAGCCGCTACCCGACACGTTTAGTAGTCAGGCACACCCTGCCCCGACACCGACACCTAAACCAGACCAGTTCGTCATTTCCGGGAAGATACGCGGATACAACTTCCAGCGACTCAATCGGGTGCTTACCGGCACGACGGTTAACCAGCATTCCACGGCATTTTCGCTCTTGCCGCATGTAGACTACCGGATTGGCGACACTCCCTTGAACATCGGCTATACTTTCGGCGGCGCATCGGGTTTTGGATTCAACGGTCCTAATCCGATCGCAAACCCGCATGTTGATAATACGCTGCCCGGTTTTCCGCTGGAGCAAACTCAAAACGAGCTCTACCTCCAGTATAAGAACACGAATGTTGCCGCCACGATCGGAAACCAGGAGCTCAACTATCCCTGGCTTCCGAACTCCGATTCGCGCCTGCTCCCAACATCGTATGAGGGTATCGATGCGACGGTAGGGGTAGTAAAGGCGCTCTCCTTGAGCGTGACGCGGATCAATAAATTCGAAGAACGTAATTCATCGGCGTTCGAGGCGAACACGCTGCTCACGGCTCAGTATCCCGGGACGACGATCTTCGCGAATCATCCGTTTACAGCGGGAACGCTCCGCACGGCTTTGAACTTTCACCCTTCCGCGCGCCTCGTGATATCGGCGGAAAATGATGAGTTCTACAACATCGCCAACCTCGCATACGGAGAAGGTAAGTACGGCCTCAACCCCTATTCGTCGTCGAATCCGTACCTCGGAGTTCAGTACGTGGCCGAAAATTCGATCGGCACGCATCAGATCGGGACGCAGATCAATCATACAATCGGCGCACAACTCGGCGCGAACGTGGTGAAGAACTTGCTCGTAGCCGTAAGCGGTGACTTTGCGCCTATCGAGTACGCGACGGTATCGGCTGCGACGGCGGCCTCCGCGGCTTCCGGTTACTTCGTCGGTGTGGGCGGTACGGGGAGCGCCACCCAAATCGCCCCCGGCCTCTTTAAAGTTGCTTACGGTGGGCTTGCCTCACCATACAGTGACAGTTTGGGAACCGACCCGCTCTATACGACCCAAATCACGCAGGGTATGGCCGACCGCCGCAGTGCCGGTAACTCCTATAAATTAGCGCTCGTCTATACGAACTCGACGAAGCAACTCAAGCTGATTGCCGACGAGGGATGGTATCAGTACTCAAACGACATCTCGCAGAACAATACGTCGGAGTTCAATATCGATGGCACGTACTATTTTAACAAAGTGCGATCCGGGCCGTATCGAGGTTTCTTCACGCGCGTGCGGATCGCAACACGACAGAATCCTACCGCACCGTTCGGGTTCGAATATCAACGCTTTCAGACGGAGTTCGATTTCTAACGGCTTGCGATCAGGCTTCATCCTGGGGATCGCCCGCATCGGTCAAGGCGTAATATTCGACCGGATCCGTGCGGCCAATCAGCGCCGCAACGTGAAGGCGTTGCTGTGCCAGATCGAGTTTCGCCGATTCTGCAGCTCGGCGTGAGACGATCACCGCGTCGTGATGAACTTTGCTTAGCCCCTCGATGCGAGCGGTGGTGTTGACCGTGTCGCCGATTGCGGTAAGAATCTGCGAACCTGGTGGCCCAAGCGGCCCGACAATCGCCTCACCTCGGTGAATACCGATACCGACCCGTAGCGGTTCCGCCAGATCGGGAATCAGACGGTGGTTGAGCCGCCGTAAGCGCCGTTTCATATCCGCAGCACATCCTAGCGCAGCCCTCACGCTGGAACCGCCGTCGTCCCCTTCAAGCCCGAAAAGCGCCATCAAGCCGTCGCCGGTGAATTGGGAGAAGTGTCCGCCGGCATCGGCCAAAGCGCCACTCATCTCCAAGAAAAACTGATCGAGCAAGAATAAGACGTCGTAGGGCAGACGAGATTCACTCAGGTTTGTCGATCCCCGAAGATCGACGAACATCACCGTCACCACTTGCTCGATACCGGCGAAGGCGGTAACTCCGAAACCGTCGACGGCCCGAGCGGAAGGCGCCAGCAATGGGACGATCGAGAGATCGGCGACCGGGCGAACCTGACATGCCAGACGGCAATCCTCCGAGGCGCCGATACGTGCCAAGGCACTTGCTTCGATGGGTGATGGGGGCGGGAGCGCATCGAGACCCTTAAACACGCGAATGCGACACGTCGTGCACCGAGCGCGACCGCCACAGACCGACGGGTGCGGGATGTTGTGTTCGTTGAGCGCTTCGAGAACCGTCGCGCCCGGGACGACGTGCACGGTACGGCCATTGGCATGGCTGAGCAGCGCTGGTCGCCGGTGCTGCTCGACCCACCGGCGCATCGCTCGCGCGGCGAATGCGAGACCGACAAGCCCGATGTGCATCAGGACGAGCACTCCCGCGAGCCGATCGGCCCAAGCGTCCGTTACGGCATTGGCGTGCGCCCGAGCTTCTTCCGCGGCGACAAACCCGGCCCGCTGGGCCTCGGTAAGAACCTCATTGCCGGCTGCGACATAACCAGCCAACGCAAGTGCCGGCCACAGGAGCGCGAATATTGCCAGCGGCAGTCGCCAGCGCGAGTACCAGGGCTTCGTTCGAAGCCAGTAGTGGATGCCGATTGCCGCGTGCACCCAAACGACCGAGAGAAAAACAACCTGGGCTACCCCCTTCCAGGGAGCCAACACCCAGAGGTGCAGCAGCACTCCGGAATAGCTGGAAACGGTCCCTAGCGCTATTTCGCTGAGCCGGGTACTCGCGATATGGAGCAGCAAGATCAGCGGTATCGAAAGCCCGAGTCCAAGTTGCCACCATCCCCAGCGTGACATGACCAGGCTGCGGCGCAAGTAGATCGACCAGAGCGCGTTGGCGTAATGCGCCAGGAGTGCGGTCAGCAGCAGCACCGTGCCCGGAACAGTCTGCCAGGGGGCGATCAGAACACGACTGGCAGCGTCGGCAAATGGGATGGACACGAGCAGCAAAATGTGATTGCCGAGATGGCCGATCACGTACGCCAACATGACCGAGGCGCTTATCGAGCGGGCTGTGCCTCGAGACCACACGCCGGAATACGCCGTCGAAACCTGATCTGGATGACGTCGTAAGAGCGCCGACGTCATCCAAAGAGCATACCGGCGGCGTACAACGGGCATGAAACTGCGCATCGTCTCCTTCTTCGCCGCGGCCCTGATGGCAGGATTCCCACTAGCCGCGCCGGCCGCTTCGAGCGGCCCCATCGTCCACATTAAGAACTTCATGTTCGTTCCCGCCACCGTGACCGTGACACCGGGCACAACGGTATCCTTCGTCAACGACGATGAGGAACCGCACACGGTTACGTCCACCGTCAAGGCGTTTGATTCCGAAGGCCTCGACACGAACCAGACGTTCAAGCAGACCTTCGCCAAAACCGGCACGTACCTGTACTTCTGCGAAGTGCATCCCTACATGCACGGCACCGTGATCGTGAAGGCCGCAAAGTGAAGCGCGCGGCATTTCTCGAGCACGTCGGTTGGACCGGCGGCGGTATCGCCTTCGCGATGACCGCAACCGGCACATTCGCGGCTGCGGCGCCGGGCAGCGATTTCACGTTCGTGCAGATCAGCGACAGCCACATCGGTTTTTCGCTTCCCGCGAACCCCGACGTGCTAGGCACTCTCAACGCGACGGTCGACCGGATCAACGCCCTTCCGCAGCAGCCCGCCTTCGTCATGCACACCGGCGATGTCACGCATCTCTCCAAAGTTGAGCAATTCGATGCGGCGAAGAGCGTGCTCGGCCGCCTCAAAGCCCCGCTATTCGTTATTCCGGGCGAGCACGACGCGATCGGAGCCGAAGGCGTGAAGCGTTTCGCGGCTGCATTCCCGAACGCTGCGGCACCCGACGGCTGGTGGTCGTTCGACCGCAACGGCGTCCATTTCATCTCGTTGGTTAATGTCTTTAACTTTGAAACGATGGGCGTACTCGGCACGAAGCAACTCGACTGGCTCGAGAAAGATCTCAAAGCCCAGAAGGCCGACACCCCGATCGTCGTGTTCGGACATGTCCCGCTGTACGCGCTCTATCCCGCATGGGGGTGGACGACCGAAGACGGCGCCAAGGCCATCGCGATGCTGAAGCGATTTTCGGCGGTGACCGTGCTGAACGGGCACATCCATCAAATTATCACGCAGCGCGAGGGAAACATCTCGTTCGCGACGGCTGCGGCCACGGCATACCCGCAACCGGCTCCGGGCACCGCCGCCGCACCAGGACCTCTGACCGTACCAGCGCCCGAGCTGTTAGGACGTCTGGGTTATCGCAACGTCTCATTCACGGGGACGCACGCAACGGTCAGTGATCGGTCGCTTCAGGCCGGCTGAACGGATGAATGAGGATCGGGACCTCGAGGCAGCCTTTGCTGCCCATGCCGATGGTGCGCTCGAAGAAGCGTACCGTCGGCATGCCCCGGCGTTGCAAGCCGCGGCGCGTCATGTGCTTGGTACCGCCGGCGACGCGCGCGACTGCGTGCACGACGCCCTGATTCGCGTGTGGTCAAAAGAGGGCGCGTACCGTCCCGAACGCGGCGCTTTGCGCGCGTTCCTCATGGTGTGCGTCCGCAACGAGGCGATTTCGCGTAAACGCAGCGACGTTCGTCACGTTGCCACCGAAGAGCGCGCTGCGCTTGCAACGCCGATCTTCGGCATCGATGCTGCCGAGCGCGTAGCGATCCGCTCGGCCCTCTCTACCCTTCCGCGCGAACAGCGCGACGTTATCGAACTCGCCTATTGGGGGGACTTCACCCAAGCGGAGATCGCATCGCGCCTGGGCATTCCGCTCGGCACGATCAAGAGCCGCGCCGCTCTGGGACTCCGCAAACTCGCCCGCACGCTGAACGCACAGGACTTCGCATGAATCACCTCGATCAAGAAACCGAACTCTACGCCCTCGGAATGCTGGACGACTGCGAGCGGGCGCGGATCGACGAGCATCTCGCAACGTGCATGCCCTGCACGGTCAAGATCGGCGAAGCGGAAAGCGCTGTCGCTGCCCTGATCGACTCGTCGCAACAGCGACCGCGGCAGCGCCGCACCGCGTGGTGGCCGGTTGCGGCGGCTGCCGCATTCGCGGTAGCGGCCAGCGGATTGCTCGGACAAAATATCGCGATGCATGGCGCGCTTGGCGCAGACGGCGCAATGCTCGCCACCTTGGTCGACAGCCACTTCAACCACGCCCAGTTTCAAACGCCGGGCGGAACGTCGATTGCGGCCAAAGCGATCTACGATCGGCATGGAAAATGGTACGAGATCCTCACCGACGGATCGCCGGCGTGGCACGTGGTCTTCGTCCGTCCCGATGGGACGCGGGATCCGGCGGCGGTTGAATTCGTGCGCCGCGGTGCGGCGTCGATCGTCTACCTAACTTCAACGGAGCCGGTTAGATCAATCGAACTCGAAGACCCGGTGGGTCGCGTAGTCGGTAGCGTTCGGCCCGTGCTGATTCGGGAGTAGGGCCGTCACGCTCACCCTAGGCGCGCAGGGTGTTGAGAGCGTCCTCTTCGCGCATGGTCGCGTTCAGGCGTTCGGCGACGTCGGTGATCGTCAGCATCCGATAGATATTCGCGTTTGCAACGTACACCGCGAAGCGACGAGACGCTAAGCGTCGCCGAAAGAGCAGCAATTCTGAGAGCGTGAAGCTGTCGATGTAGCGGACTGACGCATCGAGAGTGATGAGAATCGGTCGCGTATCGGCTTCCGTTGCGTATTGGAGCGCCTTGCCCAGCTCATGGGCGCGGCTGATGTCGAGGTCGTCACGAAAAGTGAGTCGCACGATATCATCCAGCGACTCTACGGCAAACGGCAAGAGCACGGATCTATTCTAGGTTGCCGCTGCCACGCGGTACAGCGTTGCCGGTCACAGCTATTTCGCGAACGTACCACGACCAAAGAGCCGCAGGCAAGCAAGCGAGTGACGGCTATTAATGTGCCGTTAAACGACGCCGGCCAGCGGCGTATGGCACCATGTTTTGATGCTGAATCCTCAGTCAGTTTCTTCGGCCAGGTCGCGCTCTCAGCGACGCACAGATTCGGAAAATCGATTGGGCTTGCAGCTCAGTCGACGGAAACTGCTCGCCGCTGCCGGTATCACCGCGCTTGCGGCGTCGCTCACTGGTAGGGAAGAAGCGGAGGCTGCGGTGGCGCCTCCGCGATCGTCCGATCCAGGAGTGCCGCCGGTTCATGGGCTGCACTTGCAGTTCGGAGCGGACGCCGCTTCGGAAATGGTCGTATCCTGGCACGCGCTGCAACCCGTTCAGCATCCGCGCGTTCTGCTCGGCCGTCTCAACGGCACGCTCGAGCGAACCACCGTTGCCCAAGAAAGCACGTATACGGATGCAAAAAGCGGGCAGACCGTCCACGCGTATCACGCCGAGCTGAGGGGTTTGCAGCCGGGGGGCGCTTATCTCTATGCGGCGCTGCACGACGGCGCGGAACCGGAGTTCGGAACATTTCGCACCGTGGCGCGCGGGCGGGTGCCATTGACCTTCACGAGTTTCGGCGATCAGGGAACGCCGACGCTCGGCAAGCGTTACGTTCCGCCTTCCGGTGTCGCGATCCCCAATCCGCCGTACGTCAACGACAATCTCGGTGGGCCTGCCGGCAGCGACACCACCCTCGGTGTAGAGCGTTTGCAGCCGGCGTTTCATCTCTTCAACGGCGATCTTTGTTACGCCAATCTCGCCGAAGATCGCGTGCGCACGTGGTGGGATTTCTGGAGCAACAACAGCCGCAGCGCGCGCAACCGCCCGTGGATGCCGTCGCCGGGCAATCACGAGAACGAGCTCGGCAATGGCCCGATCGGCTATCGCGCCTATCAAACGTACTTCTCGTTGCCCGCGGCCGCCGGACAGACGGCTCTCACGCGCGGACTATGGTATGCCTTCACGGCCGGTTCGATGCGGGTCATCAGCATCGCGAACGATGACGTCGCCTATCAGGATGGTGGCAATTCGTACGTGCGCGGTTATTCAGCCGGTGCCCAGAAAGCCTGGCTGGAGGGTGAATTGGCCGCCGCGCGTCGCGAGCGCCACATCGATTGGGTCGTGATCTGCATGCATCAGGTCGCGATCTCCAGCGTCGATCGGTTCAACGGCGCCGATCTTGGGATTCGCGAAGAGTGGCTGCCGCTGTTCGATCGTTACGGCGTCGATCTCGTTGTATGCGGGCACGAGCACCACTACGAACGGTCGCATCCGATTCGTGGCCGGCAGGCCAACGCAACGCTCACGCCGATCCCGGCATCGACGGCAACCGATGTGATCGATACCACCGAGGGCACGGTGCACATGGTCATCGGCGGCGGCGGTACATCGCTTCCGTCGAATCAGCTGTTTTTCAA
>Ga0307478_10003664_pt1 | contig 11322 bp, 8 predicted proteins | sample atmos_gasesECM4C_2_FD_203713 | JGI IMG/M metagenome (GOLD analysis project Ga0307478, IMG submission 203713) | Hardwood forest soil microbial communities from Morgan-Monroe State Forest, Indiana, United States - atmos_gasesECM4C_05 | ecosystem: Environmental > Terrestrial > Soil > Temperate...
AATGCGCGGGAACTCGGCCGCTTCATTGCCGACGAGCTACAAAGGTTGCTCCGAAAATTTCCCACCGTGCTGAAAGAAGTGCGCGGCTTCGGGTTAATGATCGGTCTGGAATTCAGACAGGACGCTCCCGGTTTCCGCACCGCGGAAAAAGCGGCCGCGCTCCAGGTCGTCGAGCGGCTGCACCAGGCAGGCGTCCTGACAATTCCCGCCGGGACATCCGTGATTCGCCTCCTGCCGGCGCTGAACCTGACTCGCCCGGAAGCGATGGAAGGATTGCGCGCGATCGAGGCAGTAGTGGCAGAGTTGGCAGCCTAGCGAACGATGAGGAATCTTCTCAGCATCGAGCAACTGAGCCGCGCGGAGATCGAGGAAATCTTTCATGTCGCTGCGTTGCAAAAGCAAAACCGCGGGAAGCACACGGAATTTCCGCTCCGCGGCAAAACCTGGGGACTTATCTTTTCCAAGCCGTCCACTCGGACGCGCGTTTCCTTTGAAGTCGGCGTGCGCGAGCTCGGCGGCGAAACAATTTTTCTGAACCCGAACGATATTCAGCTCGGCCGCGGTGAGCTCATCAAGGACACGGCGCGGGTTCTGGCCCGCATGATTCACGGCGCGATCATCCGCACCTTCGCGCAAGCGGACCTCGAGGAGTTCGCCCAGTTCTCCCGCATACCGACGATCAACGCGCTGACGGACGACGAACATCCGTGCCAAATCCTGGCAGACATTTTCACGTTCCAGGAAAAGCGCGGGAGCATTGAAGGGAGAGTCGTCACCTTTGTCGGTGACGGCGCGTCGAACACGGCGCGCTCGTGGATGTTCGCGGCCGGCAAAATGAACTTCGAACTGCGGCTCGCTGCGCCGCCGAAGTACCAACCGAGCGCGGAATGGTTGAAGCGCGCCGGCGGAAGCGTGATCTGCAACGCGAATTTGCGGGAAGCGGCGCGTGGAGCGGACGTGCTTTACACCGACATCTGGGTTTCGATGGGCCGGGAAGGCGAAGAAGCGCGGCGCGAAGCGGAACTCGGTCCGTATTGGATTAATCAAGAAATCGTGAAGCTCGCGAGGCCCGACGCGCTCGTGATGCATTGCCTCCCGGCGCATCGCGGCCAGGAAATCGACGACGCAACGCTCGAAGCGAACGCGCAGACGATTTTCGACCAGTCGGAGAACCGGCTCCATGTGCAGAAGGCCGTGTTGCTGGCGGTGAGCGCGTAGAAATTGACCCTCATCCTAGCCTTCTCCCTCAGGGAGAAGGAACTTGCCGAGCAGCAGCGTCTCCTGCATTCCATCCTTTTGTTATTCTGAGCGGAGCGAAGCGCAGAGCCTGCCCTGAGCGAAGCCGAATGGGAAGAACCTCTAGTTTTCGCGAGCGTAAGCGAGGAAAGGCAGAGTAAGAGGTCCCTCGACAAGCTCGGGATGACAGGACAACTCCCTCTTCCTGAGGGAGAGGCTTTGGTGAGGGTCTGCCTTTACGTGGTGTCGCCTCACGCGTCTCATAGAGACGCGGCTACAGCACGAACTCGAAATAGAACGCGGAGAGCGCAGGGAATTCCGCAACGGGAATGCCTTTAAGATTCGCCTCTCCTGTCGTTAGGCGAATTGGCTCGACTTCACCTCGAAGGCGCTCAACCAGACTCAGCGTTGTCGAATCATTGGCCAGACCCAGGAATTGCAGCGCACCGGATGAGAGAAGAACGCGGACATTCTGGAACGTGATCGCTGGATGCAGATTTGCGACCACCATAAAACGTTGCCCGGTCGAAATATCGTAGCGGAGAAACGCGTAAAGCCAGTGGCCGCTCGCCTGCTCGCCGGGCAGGCGACCGAACTGTTCGTTGTCTTGGTTCGCCCGATTGAGCGGGAAGAATTTGCCGTCACGAAACGCCGGTTCGCCGACGACATTGACGAGCCGCCCGTAAAACTCCCTGAGCTGTTTCTGCTCGGGCGAAAGCCGCGCGCCGTCATACTTGTGATCGTTCACCCATTTCACGAACTCGGGCATCGACCAATAATCGAAGATGCTCGTCCGTGCGTCGTCTCCGCCAAAACCTTCCGCGCCCGCGCCGGACTCGCCGACTTCCTGTCCGTTATAGAGCATGATCGCGCCGCGGGAGAGGCCGTACAGAATGGCGGAAACCGGCCGGCCTACCTCCATGCCGATGCCGCCCCATTCCCGCGATGCGGCGAGCCGGACCTCATCATGATTCTCGGCGTAGCGGACTGAGTTGTGACCGATGAACTCGTCCGTAATCTCGCGATCGATGTCGTTCGCCCAGCCGGCGTCGTCGTAGATCCGTTTCAGCGCGCGATAAGCCGGCGCGTCGTAGACGGCGTTGAATCCGGCGTTCAACAAATCGAAGAGCGCATTGCCTTGTCCCCAGTTGAGCTGCGAGACCACGGGATCGCTCCCGGGCACTTTGGCCGGATCGTCGTTGTAAGCTTCGCCGATAAAGAAAACATCGGGCCGCCGCCGGCGCGCCTGCGTGATCGTCCATGACCACATTTCCGGCGGCACCATGTGCGACATGTCGCAGCGGAATCCATCCACGCCGAGCGACTGCCAATGCGCGATGACCTCGTCGACCTTAATCCAGGTGTCGGGGATTGGCTTGTCTGGCGACCAGGCGTTCGGATATTCGCGGATCGATTTCGATGGGTCGGTGAAATCGAAGCCGTAATTGAGTTTGATCGTCTCGTACCAATCGTTCAGGTGCGGCGTCCAGCTCACGACGTTGTTGCCCGTGACGCGTCCGAACTCTTTCTCGCCGTCGAAGAATCCATCGCATTGCGCGCCCGGCAACTGACAGGTCGGACTGATTGGCTGGCCGTCGCGAAAAGTCGGCAGCCGCAGCGGCGGGCCGTTCCCATCGGGAGTCAGATAAAAGAAATTGTTATGCGGATGGAAAAACTTCGTGGTGTCATCGCCGGCGCCAGCGCCGCCGCCGGAGGTTCCGAAATTGCAGTCCGGTTTGACGCAGGAATTGTAACTGCGCGCGACGTGATTCGGGACCAGGTCGATGATTGCCTTTAGGCCATGCGCATGAAGTCGGGCAATGAGCTCCTGAAATTCCTTGAGACGTTCTGCTGGTTTTTCAGCGTAGTCCGGGCAGACGTCGAAGTAATCCTTGATCGCGTAGGGACTGCCGGCGAGTCCTTTCAACAGATCGGTGTCATCGGCGGGCTGGCCGATGTCGGAATAATCAGTCGCCGTGGCTTGTTGCAAAACGCCGGTGAGCCAGATGTGGGTGAACCCCATCTGTCGGATCGAGGTGAGCGCTGTGTCGTTGATATCGGCAAATTTTCCGACGCCATTCTCCGCAAGCGTCCCATTCTGCTTCCGCGTCCCGTTCGCATTCCCGAACAGCCTAACGAACAGTTGATAGATGCGGATCCGTTCCTGGCCCGCGCTATGGCGGTCACGCAAGATCAGCGTCGGCGTAGCCTCTGCCTCCAGGTTCAGCTCGTGGTAATTCGGAATGTACTTATCGCCGATGCCGCTATCGACCGTGCGATCCGAGCAGCCCCAGAGCCAACCCCAGCCGTCGTTCGCGTTTGGATCTTTCGCGTAGGTGACCAAGTCGATGCTCGCGGCATCTCCCGTGAGCGCGCGCGGAATTCGAAAAACAAATTCGCCATTCTGGTCGCCGACCTCAAACGCGTCCGTTCGCTCCCGTTCGCTCCACCGCCAGCGTTCCCATCGGCGGAAGAAAGCCGTTGTCGGATCGCCTCTGATTTCAGCGGAGAGAAGCAGGTCCGCCTTGAACGGCAAGAAGACGGTCGATCCTTCCGCATGCCGGATGAAGGGCAGCACCGCCGCGCCGATTCCCCGATGCGTTCTGAGAGCAATGAAGATGTTTTGCGCGGTCGCGAACGGAGTCGGAGCGCGGAAGCGGAATGCGATCTCGCCGTCGGAAACAAAGACTGCGACCGTGACGTTTTCCGAGCCTTCAATCAACAGCTCGCGTGCGGTCGGTGGCGCCATGGCTCATTTATGGCGGATGCGCGGCAAATCCGAAAGAAGAAGAAGAAAAGATCAGGAGTAAGATCAGGATCAGGAGCAAGAAAAAGAAAGTGCTCGGGGGGGGACTTGAACCCCCATGCCTTGCGGCATACGCCCCTCAAACGTACGTGTCTGCCATTTCACCACCCGAGCGGAAGGGAAGCGAGGATAGAGGATGGTAGATAGAAGATGGTGGCTCGCAAGTGCGGTTTGCCTTCCTTTTTCATGCTCCTGCTCTTGATCACGATCCTAATTTTTCAGAAGAGATCAGGAGCAAGATCAGGATCATGAGCAGGACAAAGGCAGCGAGGTTGATTCTCCACGACCGACTTCGCAAAGTGTGAAATGCAGTCCGAGGACGAATGGATCAAGGTCGATCTCCACATCCACACGCTCGACGATCCGAAGGACGCGCTCGATTATTCAGCGCATGAGCTGCTCGAGCGCGCACGAGCGCTCGGATTTCGGGTGCTGGCGATCACGCTGCATGATGCGGTCTTCGATCGCGCGGAGGTCTTCGCGGACGCGGCGAGAATGGGAATTCTCTTAATCCCGGCGGCGGAAATGCGACTGGAAGGCGCTGACGTTATTTTGCTCAACGTCACGCCGGACGAGGTCGAGTCGCTCCGAACTTTGGATGACCTCGCCGCGCTCCGAGCGCGTCGCGGTCCGTCGCTGTTCACGATTGCGCCGCATCCATTTTATGTTCTCGGGGGTTCAATCGGGGAACGGCTCCTGGAAAGGATCGACTGTTTTGACGCGATCGAGCTCTGCCATTTCTGGAGCCGCTTTTTCAATCCGAACCGGCGCGCCGTGAAAATAGCTGAGCGTTTCCGCAAGCCGCTCATCGCGACTTCAGATGCGCATCGGCTCCATGCCTTCGGTTCGAACTACACGAGCATTCCTCGGCCCGTTGAGCTGGCGGTCGAAAGCGTAATCGACACTTTGCTGAGCGGGCCGCTTCAGGTTACGAACCCGCCGTGTTCCTTCATCGATTTGATAAGCACAATTTATTTTGTGTTCGTCGCCCACCCGTGGAGGCGTCGGAAGCGAGAATGGAGGATAGAGGTTGGAGAATAGAAAGGGCCGACAGCCATTCTCTATTCGCTTCACTCCGAGGACAAAACCTGACAAGAGTTAATCCTGACATGAAAAAAATCGCTTTCCTTTTTCTGATGGGTGCGCTCGCCTTCGGCGGATGCGATCTCTTCAAGTCGAAGAACCAAGATAAGAAACCCGCGGTGAAAAAGCGGGCAGACGCCGAGCTGCGCGAGGAAAACACCGATGTCGATTTCCAGGCCTTCCTTGGCCGATTGAAGAAGGCGGTCGCCGCGCATGACGTCAACACGATCGCGGGGATGATGACCGAAGATTTCGGCTACGCCATCAATCCGGATCGCTCCGGCGACGGCGTTTTCAAATACTGGGAGGAAAACAATCTTTGGCCGGAGCTGGAAGGGATCCTGACGGAAAAGTTTGCGAAAAAGGGTGATTTCTGGGTGGCGCCGCCGCAGTGGGCCGATCCGACGCTCAATTACGATGGCTACCGCGTTGGGATCAGGCGGGTGAAGGGGAGCTGGAAGTTTGTTTACTTCGTGAACGGGTAGTGGGGAAGTGAATAGTGATCAGTGACTGGTGAATCGGTCTGCGCCCTTTCGCGTCAACCAATGCAACACGATTCACTGATTACGAGTCACGATTCACCATCTCCGCTGGGTCTTCCCCATCGGCCACCATTTGTCTTCGTGCGCGAGGTGGTCGGGTGCGAGCCGGGCGCCACGGTGGACGCGCGGACGTGGTTCGACGCGGACGACCCGATGTTCGCGGGGCATTTTCCCGGGAATCCAATTGTTCCCGGAGTGATTATTACCGAAGCGTTGGCGCAAGCGGCCGGCATCGCGGCGGCCTCGGGTTATCCGGAAACGGCAAAACCGCTGTTCCTGCTTTCCGCGATTCGAACCATGAAATTTCTTCTGGCGGTTCGGCCTGGGGATCGGATCGATTTGCGAGCGGAAAAAATCGCCACCACGGAAACGCTCCTCCAATTCAAGGTGACCGCGAAAGTGAAGGGGACCGTGGCGGCGGAAGGCCAGCTCGTCCTGAGCGTAGCGGCGAACTTTGCGCGCGCGCCGGAATAGCGCATCGTTCCGTAGCTGAAGATGGCGCCGATTTCCAAACCGATATTTCCAGGCCGGATCGCGCTTATTATTCCAGCGTGCGACGAAGAGGCATGCCTTGGCCCGGTGCTCGATGAGCTGCTGGCGGCGCTCGATCCCGAGAAGTTCGTGGTCGCCGTGGGAGTCAACGGATCTTCTGACCGAACGTCCGAGATCGCTCGGGCGCGTGGCGTCTGGGTCGCGGAGACGCCGCAGCATGGATACGGCTACGGCTGTCAAAGCGCGATCGACCTGGTGGCGACCGCGGTGCCGGCGGTGCGCGCCTACATTTTTTTCGCGGGCGATGGCGCGAGCGATCCGCACGATGTGCACAAGCTGGTGGACGCGTATGAGGAGGGATACACGTTCGTGCTCGGGGCGCGGACGGGCCAAGTGCGCAACTGGCGCACCATGCATATCTCGCATGTGATCGCGAATTTCGCCGTCGCTCTCTGGTGCGGCTTGCTCGCGGGCCGGTGGTTCAAGGACCTGGCGCCGGTGCGCCTGATCGATCGGAGGTTGTTCGAAACGATCGCGCCGCGCGAAATGACTTTTGGCTGGACGATCGAGCCGCAAATCGCGGCTGCGAAACTGGGCGCGGCGATTTGCGAAGTGCCAGCGAGGGAACGCCCGCGACTCGCAGGCACGCAGAAGGTTTCGGGCGTGACGTGGCGGCGGACTTTCCTGATCGGATGCCGCATTCTGGCGGCGGGCTGGCGGGCGCGAGTGCGATTCCATCGAGCGCGCGGTGTTGAATCGAGTTTGCCGCAAAAGGAACTTGTCGCTCAGCCAAACCGGAGCGCGTGACCGCTGCGATCTGGAAGCGGGCGATCCTGTTCGCGGCCCTTGGCCTTCTTTCGAGCTGCTCATTTTTTCCACGTCAGCCCCCTTTGCCGCGCCACGCCGCGATTGAATCCACCGGGAGCGACGAAAAATTTGCTGGCCTCATCGCGGATGCCGACATCATCTATTTCCCGAGCGAATCGGTCGCGCTCAACTCGCGGGCGGAAGCAGCCTGGAAATTACTCGAGGCATTGCGGCGCGACGAAGATTCGTTCGCGCTCGGTTGGGACCTCACTGCCCGCGATCAGCTAAAGATTCACGGCTTTCTGGGGGAAGCGGCGAAAGCGGGCGCGCAAATTCTGGCGCTGCATCCGCCGGCCGACCTGGCGGCTGCTGAAATTTTGCGCGGGTTCGAGCCGCCGCCGGGAGACTTCGAAAGATTCGCGCGGCGGCTTTCATCCCGCCGGCTTAACGAAATGAAGCTCCGCGCCGCTTATGAAGCGGCGTTGCTTGCGGAACAGTTCGCCGCCGACAAGATCGCCGCCTGTTTCCGAGAGCATCGCAATGAAAAAATACTTGTCTTTCTTCGGCAGGATCAACTCGGCCGGGACCACGGCGTGCCTTATTTTGTCGCGCAAAAAACGAAGGCGCGGCAGTTGATTCTTAATCCGCAACGCCATCCACCGTCCACTCCGGGATTACTGGCGAGGAACTGACGTCTGTGGGTTTCGCGGCGCCTCGAGGTCGTAGATGGCGCCCCACTCGCCACTGGCTACGAGGGTCGATTCGCGCTCCCAGGGACGCTTGCTTGCAGCGTAGTTGGTCTTCTCGTCGCGGCCCCAGAATAAGTAGCGGGCGTGGAAGGAGCGGGCGATCTCTTTCCAGTTTGGCGCGCCTAGCATCATGGCTTGTAAGTTGTCGTTGGTCTTCGCGAACTCGAATCCCTGGGTCCAGAGATGCCCCGGGTAGCCGAGCACCATCTTTCTTCCTTGCAGGAGAATGGGGTGACCCCAAATCGGGTAACCGGCGAACCGCGCGTCAGCCGGCAGTTTCTTGACGACCTGCCCCACGTTATCCAGTTCGAGGCGATCGGCGATGCCGAAACCATTCTTACCCGCCGTGAGACCGCCTAATAACGTGACGAAACCGGAAGCGAACAGCGCCACGTAAACCAGTGCCCGTAAAGCGATCGGCCAGTGCACGATCAAGTCACTCCAGAGAAAAGGAAGAATGATCAAGTAAGCCCAGACAATAACTTTGATGTTGTCCCATTCCCAGGGCGCCAGCTTTACCAGATAGCCGAGAAGGAAAATCGCGATCGCCGGAATGAGGAAAGCTACCGTGGCGGAAATCTTGAAGTCGGGCCCCCTGGCCTGTTTCCAGACGGTCAACGCGGTTATTCCGATGAAGAAAAGAACCAACGGAACCCAGGGGCCGAAGTTGACGAGCCAGAACTTCAGGAAAGGCATCGCCATATCATTTCCTGGTTGGTTAACCCAACCGGGAAACCATTTGATAAACGAACCGGCGTGGAAGTAATCCGTAGTTATCCAGACACAGAAAGTAGCTGGCAGAACCGCCAGTCCAACTAAGAGCGCGGTGGCTTTGCGCACGGCGCCGTCTCCCAGGATGAAAAGGAAAGCAAGCACGACGGAGAGCGCGATGAAAGTATGCGAATGATAGAGTGGCATCGTCGCGTAGAGCGATACCTCAACCCAAAAGGGCAGGGGTGGTAGCCGGGATCGTTGATCCCGGTCTGGTTCCCTCGCCGCCCCCACTGGCGTTCCATTACCGGGATCGGCAATCCCGGCTTCAGTTGAACGAACCAGCGCCGGCTCGTCGTAGTCCGGGAAAAATCGGGCGCGCCATTGATAGAGCAGGAGAAGGGCGGCCGGAAATGCGTAGAGCACGCCGCGTTGGGTGACGAACATCGACAGGGCAATGCTTTTCCAGGCGATGTTGTTCGCGCCCTGGTAATCCTGAAAACTGAACGTTTGGAGGAAAGGAAAACTCGCCAAACCGCCATTGAAGAGAAAGGCCGCGATACCGAAGTTTCCCGCCCAGCGATAGAGCGCGTAGACGGTAGCTACCGACGCCAGGACGCCGACCCAAACCAGGCCGCGGATCACATCTACGTCGAGTAAGGTTAGAACTGCGTTGAACAAATCGACGCCGGCAGGGTACCTCAGCTTGCTGAACGGTTCGATCGGGTTATCCGGCCAGAGAGGAACACCGCTGGCGAAATGCCTTATATAAGTGAGGTGAAGGGAGAGATCGCCGAGGTTATTCGGCGATTGCACCTTCACTTCGTTGCCATCGTAGTAGATGAGCCAGCAAAAGGAACGAACCGCAAAGATGGCGAAGCAGGCGGCGAGCAGCCAGAACCAGATGGAACGATAGCGCGAGCGCGGCCCTTCGGGCGCAAGACCCTTCCGGGCGCGCTCTTCGCGCCGTTGCTGGCGCCGGGACTTGGTTTCGGGAGGCGCGGGCGCTGGTTGCGGTTTGCCCACGCGCAGCGGAACGTCAGCCGTTCCATAGTACGCCAGGATTCCTATCAGCAGGCCTGCTACGATTGAGAAGGTCGCCACCGCCTTGTTCAAGCCATGGGCCATCATTCCGGTGACCAGGGCGAGGACCGTGGTTGAATTGAAAAAAGCGAGCGCGGCCGATAACCACTTCATTTTGGAAAGGCGCGCCGGGGTTAATGCGGCGCAGGCTTACCCGAGAACTCCGGGACCCGGCCCGGAAAGATTTTGTAGAAGACCTTGGCGTTGAAGTAAAGCTTGGAAGGATCCTGGGCCTCTCTGATGGTCATTGGTTCCGTGTAGTAAGTGTCGTGCAGCTTCGCTTCGACCTCTTCGATCTTGTCTTCTTGCACGAGCAGGAAATCGCCATCGACCTTATCCGGCATATTATTGTGCTCGTAGTAGCCGACCTTGGTAAAATCGCCGAGCATCCAGGGAAGCGGATAGGTGCTGGTTCTGATAAGATGACCCACGAGCTGGTAGTAGGTCGGGTTGGATTTGGCCAGGCGAAGCAACGGCTTGGTCAATTTCCAAACATCGTTATAAGTTTGCACGTAAACGTACGGCTCGGTTGGCGTGGTGCACTCGAAGTAATTCAACCTGATGCTTAACCCGAGAGATACAGCCAGGAAAAGTGCGGCCACCGTGGAAGCCGCGCGCCGATAGTCGGCTGGAACGATGAGGAGGAGGGCGCCAAATGTGAAGAGAAACGGCCAGGCAATACTGATAATGCACCAGGGAGTCTTGTACCTCACGATGCTGTAAGCGATAAGTGTTCCCACCCCGTAGATCGCCAGGTAACGCAAGCCGACGTGTCTGAACAGTTGGCAAAGAGGACATAACAGCAGGCCAAGAAGAACCGGTTGTTCATAGCGCGTCATCAGAGCGATCCAATAATAATTGAGCCACGAATGCTTGTCCCAGATCAAGTTGTAGGTGTCCTTCTCGTGGCCGTTTCCGTTACCGCCAGTCTGAAACCAGGCGTCAAAGCATTTCCAGAGACCAGTTACTCCGGGCCAGTTCAGGAAACAGCCGGAATAAAAAAAGATGATGACGGCCAGGCCCACCGCCGTTACCACGATGAAGTCGATATAGGTCCAGCTCTGCCGCGCGCGCTTCGCATCCGGCATCCGCGTGATCTTGTGCGAGATCCAGGTGACGAAGCCGGCAATCACCGCGCAGCCGAGATGGATGATGTAGGTCTCCTTCGTCAAAATCATGCCGGCCACACCCATCCCGGCGCACCAAAGATAGTTGACGGTTCCCCGTTGCCACAGGCCCAGCAGGCCCAGGATGAAGAGCATCGAGAAAAAGAGCAGCCAGACTTCGTGGATTGAGTAGCGCCCGTAGAAAACGAACCCGGGCGAGACGGCCATGGCGAGCGCCGCCAGCCGGCTGACGTTGCGGCCGACGAACGGCTCGAACTTCAGGGTCAGGTGCACGGAAAAAATGCTGACCAGGACGACCGGCAACCGGATCGCCCAGACGTTCCGGCCGAGAAGCGTCTGGCAGACAAAGAGAATGTAGAAATGAAGCGGGCCGTGGTAATTTGTCGGGTCGTAGCGATAGAACCCGGTTTTCACCATCTGGTCCACGAACCAGCCGTTGATGCCCTCGTCGAAGTGCGGCGGTTTGATGCTGAGCAGGAAAAACCGGAGGAACGCGCCGAGGCCCACGATCAGCCACGGCGTCCAATCCAGTTCCCGCGCGCGGCTGACCAATTCATCGAGCCGGTTCCCGATCGTCGGAGAAACTAGTGGCGCGGCCTCGGCCACGCTGCTAGTACCCGCAGCGATGCGCATATTGGTGACCGGTGGCTGTGGCTTCATCGGGAGCAACTTTATTCGGTATATTT
>Ga0307478_10003665_pt1 | contig 11321 bp, 9 predicted proteins | sample atmos_gasesECM4C_2_FD_203713 | JGI IMG/M metagenome (GOLD analysis project Ga0307478, IMG submission 203713) | Hardwood forest soil microbial communities from Morgan-Monroe State Forest, Indiana, United States - atmos_gasesECM4C_05 | ecosystem: Environmental > Terrestrial > Soil > Temperate...
AAACGCAGCGAGCTCGCGATATTGCGCCATGTCCAAACGCAGCGAACCGGCGACCTGGCGCATGGCTTTGATCTGCGCGTTGCCGCCCACGCGGCTGACGGAGATTCCTACGTTAATCGCCGGACGGATGCCGCCGTTGAAAAGGTCGGCTTCCAGATAGATCTGTCCGTCGGTAATCGAAATCACGTTCGTCGGAATGTACGCCGAAACGTCTCCGGCCTGCGTCTCGATCACCGGCAGCGCCGTCAGCGAACCCGCGCCCAGCTTGTCGTTCAGCTTCGCGGCTCGTTCCAACAAGCGCGAGTGCAGATAAAACACGTCGCCGGGAAAAGCCTCGCGCCCCGGCGGCCGGCGCAGCAGCAGCGAAATTTCGCGGTAAGCCTGCGCGTGTTTCGAAAGATCGTCGTAGAACGCCACGGCATGACGTTTCGTATCGCGAAAGTATTCGCCCATGGCGCAAGCCGCGTACGGCGCAATGTACTGGAGCGAGGCGGGCTCCGCCGCCGATGACGCCACCACGATGGTGTAGTCCATCGCACCCGCGTCGGTCAGCGTCTTCACCACCTGGGCAATCGTCGAGCGCTTCTGCCCAATCCCGCAGTAGATGCAAATCAGGTCGCCGCCTTTTTGATTGATGATGGTGTCCAGAATGACGGCGGTTTTGCCGGTCTGCCGGTCGCCGATGATCAGCTCGCGCTGGCCGCGTCCGATGGGAATCATGCTGTCGATGGCCTTGATGCCCGTTTGCAGCGGCTCGCGGACCGGCTGGCGGTCGAGCACGCCCGGCGCAATGCGCTCGAGCGGATTGCGCTGCTTCGACGCGATGGGGCCCTTGTCGTCCAGCGGCTGGCCGAGCGGACTGACCACGCGACCGACCAGCGCCTCGCCCACGGGCACAGACATGATGGTGTTCGTGCGCTTGACGACATCGCCCTCTTTCAACTCAAAAGATTCGCCCAGGAGCACCACGCCCACCTCCTCTTCCTCGAGGTTCAGCGCAATGCCGAAAATATTGTGCGGAAAGGCGAGCATTTCGCCAGCCATGACTCTTTCCAGGCCGTGGACGCGCGCGATCCCGTCCCCCACGCTGATGATCGCCCCGACTTCGTCGACAGAGACGGTCTGCTCGTAATTCTCGATCTGCTCGCGCAGAATCTTGCTGATTTCATCCGCTTTGATATTGGCCATGCCTGCTCCGTCAATTCCGCAAGAACTCTTTCGAACCTGCCCGTCTAAACTCTGTTGTTGCCGGCCCCTTGCCTACTCCGCCGCCAAGCGCGCCCGTAGTTCGTTCAGGCGGCTGCGCAGCGAGCCGTCGTAAATCGTGTCGCCGATGCGCACCACAGCCCCGCCAAGCAAACCCGGATCAAGCGAATACTTCGTCTCGATTTTCTTGCCCGTCAGGCTCGCCAGCGTCTTGACCATTTCCTTTTTTTGCGCGGCGCTCAATTCGACGGCCGAAGAAATTTCCGCCTCCGCAACGCCTGCGCGCTGCCGGATGACTTGCTGAAACGTGGTCACGATCTCGGGCAGCAGTTGCGTGCGCCGGTGGTCGGTGATCACGAAAAGAAAATTGCGGATGATCTTGCTCGCGCCCAGCCGGGCCACCAGCTTTTCGATGACCGCGTGCTTCGCTTCAATCGTCACCGCAGGGCTCGCCAGAAACGTGCGCAGCTCGGACGATTCCCCATACACCGCGCCAAACGCGCTGAGCTGTTTCACCGCGGGCTCGGCTGCGCCTTGCTCGAGCGCGATGTCCGCCATCGCGTTTGCGTATTGCAAGCTCGCGGACTTCAATTCGGCCTCCCTTCGAGATTCCTCACAAAATTGCTGATCAGCGATTCCTGCGCTTGGGGAGTGAGTTGTTTCGCCAGCAGCGTTTCCGCGCCACCCACCGCGAGTCCGGCCGCCAGGGTCTTCAGTTCAAGGCGCGCCGCGCGCTCGGCGGCTTCGATCTCCGCCTTGGCCGCCGCCGCGATTTTCTGCGCATCGGATTGCGTCGCGATGCGAAGGCGTTCCACTTCCGCTGCCGATTCCCGCTCCGCAAACGCCCGGAGTTCCGCCACTTCCTTCTGGAGATTCGCGAGTTTCGTTTCCGCATCGCGAAGTTGCGCGTCAGCCGCCGCCTTCGCCGATGTGGCTTTCTTAATCGCGGAACCGATAGTCTCTGCATGACTCCGGAATCTGGGAGGCAACACTTTTCCGAAGACCCAATAAACCGCACCCGCTACGATCGCGAAGTTGATCCACTTGAAAATCTCGGTCGCGCGTTCCGTCGCCGCGCCGGCTTCCTCAGCGGCGTGCGCGCTTACTACCGCGAACATCGACACTATGAGCAGGCTTACGACAAAAAAGATCCGACGATTTCGCGTCATCGTGCTTCTCTCACGGGGGCGCCGGGCCGCGGCGGCACTTGCAGGATGCGCTGCGCAATTTCCGCGGAAAGCTGCGCGACGCTGGCTTCGACTTCGCGGCGCGCGGCGGCGAGTTCAACGGCAACCCGCTGTTTCGCCGCGCTGACTTCCCCTGACGCTTTCGCGCGCGCTTCCTTCAATTGCGTGGCGCGTTCGTCGAGCAGTTTTTTCCGCGCCGCTTCTTGCTCCGCGTAAACCTGCCCGCGCGCCTGCCTCAAAGCTTCTTGATACTGTTTGATCTTTTCAGCGGCCGCGGCTTGTGCGGCCTCGGCGGCCTTTTCTGCCCCCGCGGTCCGGGAGTCGCGCTCCGCCATCACTTGCAGCAGCGGTTTGAAGAAAATCGCCCGTAAGATGAAGTAAAAAAGGAGGATGATCAGGACTGTAGGCACAGCCTGAAGGAACAGTTCGCCTAATTGGCCGACGATGGCTTCCATTAAAAGTGGTGTCGCCTAAATCTCAGGTTGGCAGCCGCGCCGCGCCCCCACCCCGTGAAGGCCTACGGTGGGCTTAAAGCTGCCGAGTGAAACAGTATTTTATAGCATCGCTCGCCACTCCCGTCAACGCGGCCCGGGACAGCCCTCTTTGTCCCAGCCTCGCAAATTGGTTTTGGGATTGAAGCACAGTTCCAAAGCAGCGCGATCGTGGCACGCTCTTCGAAGCGGCACGATCGAACCGGGAACAGTACGAGCGGGGCGATTTGGCGTTTTTTGCGTGGCCAGGTCAAGAGGGAATTCAAGGCAGCTCTCACTGCCGGGCTTGCGTCGTAACGGGAATGTCGTAGACAAAACGCATGGTGATGGATCGGTTGCCGCGCCCGCTGCTCTCCACGCGCAGCGTTTCGTAGAGTTGGCGGCCATCTTCGGACAATTCAAACCTCCGGCTCATCTTTCCGCCCCGCGGGCTCCGTTCGTCGGTGACCAGACTCTTTGTGTCCCAGTGGGCGGCAATCTCCTGATAATTGGCGTCTTTGGATTTCTGCAATTTCCGCCCGTCGGTCATGAACGCCCGCTTGCGGTCCTGGTCGTCCATCAAATCCACTTCGGCGCCGGTCATCGAAAGGGTGATCTTGCTTGGCGGCGTCGTCAGTTCGCGCATTTTCTGCCGCTCCTCATCACTTTCTCCGCGGGGACCACCCATACCGCCGCGGCCTCCACCCGGATACCCCCCGCCGGGATAGCCACCTCCCGAACGGCGCCCGCCATAACCGCCGGTGTCCGATCCTCGGTCGTCATCCGATCGCTTACGCGGAGCGTCGCTTTCGTCGCGATTCAACTTCCAGGTGCCCAGGATCGACTGCCGCGGTGGCGGTGGTGCCGCCCGCTCCACGGGCTTTGCGGCAGGCACCTGAGCGCCAGGCGGCGGTGACCCCGTCTGTGGCCCCGGAGGCGCCTGCGCACCTGTGTGCGGCGGCCAGGCAAGCAATAGCCCGCCGAAGACAGTCACCCCAAATAGTTTAACGAGCACGATAGGTCTTCTCTTCATATGGGATTCCTTGGCAATTCCACCGACCACACAATTTCCTTCCCGTCTTCCGAGCAAAAGGTTCCCTCCTGCTGGGATGCGGATAACCATCGAAGTGGCTGGCTAGATTTTGCCGAAATCGCAGTATGCTGTACCGCGAGAGAAAGCCGTTCTCCCGGGTCACCTGAGAAATGTCCCTTCCTCGAATTCCGTCTGATCCGCGGTTGCGCAGTCAATTCCAGGGCTGCCTGCTCGGCGGCGCCGTTGGCGACGCCGTCGGCGCTCCCGTCGAGTCCCTGGACCTCGATGAAATTGTCCGCACCTACGGTGAAGCGGGGATCCGCGATTACGCCCCCGCGTACGGAAAATTGGGAGCCATCACCGACGACACGCAGATGACCTTATTCACCGCGGAGGGCATGCTCTGCGCCAATCTCGCGTGTGTGGTGCTTGGCCAGGACCCGGATTATTTTCGCGCGGCCTCCCATTCCTACGCACGATGGCTCATGACTCAGGAGAATTCCAATCGAGGAAACTCCACTAAGGCCAAAACCAGCTGGCTGTTGCAACAGCGAAAACTGTTCAACCGGCGTGCCCCGGGAACCACCTGTCTCTCTGCTCTGCAATCCAAGGAAGGCAAACTCTCGCGCGCGGCCAATGACAGCAAGGGCTGCGGTGGCGTGATGCGCATCGCTCCGGTGGGAATGTATTTTGCCCATTCCTTCAAGCCTGAGAAAAGTGACCCAAAGCTCATCTCGAACATTTTCAACACCGGCTGCGATTTGGCCGCCATCACCCATGGGCATCCGAGCGGCTGCCTGAGCGCGGGTGTGCTCGCCGTCGTCGTCGGACTGATCCTCGGGGGTACCTCGCTTGCCGAAGCCATTCAAATAGCGAAGGGAGAACTTCAGAAACATCCTTTTCACAAAGAAACGCTTCCCGCCATTGAAAAGGCGGAAGCCCTGGCAAAGTCTCGCCCTCGCGAGCGCGCCGCCTTGCGCCAGCTCGGAAAGGGATTCGTCGCCGAAGAAGCCCTTGCAATGGGCCTCTATTGCGCGCTCTGCGCAGAAAATTTTGAAGGCGGAATCATTCTCGCCGTCAATCACAGCGGTGACAGCGATTCGACAGGCGCCATCACCGGAAATCTGCTCGGCGCGGCCGCAGGAGTGGAGGCAATTCCTGATCGCTGGCTCGCTCCTCTCGAACTCCGGCCAACGATCGAAGCGCTCGCCGACGATCTCGCCGCGTTTCCTGAGTGGAGCCTCGGCCGCCCGAGCGATGCGGATGAGCGCGCATTCTATCTCAACCGCTATCCGCCCAAATGAAGGGAACGCCCCAGAGAAAAAGAACTGCCGTCCGTAAGGTGAATTATTTCAGCAAACGAAATAATTCCGCGACGCGCGGAAGTAGCGCGAGCGCCCCCAGCTCGCGAAAACGCGCGGCGCGCTCGCGGTAGCGATGTTCGCCGGGCGCGATTATGGCCATGAACGGCACACCGGCGTCGCGCGCCGCGAGCGCATCATCAATATTGTCCCCGAGGTACAGCGCACTGACGGGATCGCGCTCGCCAAGAATCTTCTGCAGGCCTTCCGGATGCGGCTTCCTCTTGGCGTCGTCCATGGTGATGATCGTTCGAAAGTATTTCGTGGCGCGCCACTGTTCGAAAGTGAACGAAAATTCCTGCCGCGTGCGCCCGGTGAAAAGATTCAGCTCGAAACGCCCGGCCCATTTCTCAATCTGCTTGGCGGTCACCAGTATTTTCTCGTTTCGAACGTTCCCTGGTTTGCCGTCGCTCCCCCAGTAGAACTTCTCGAACGCCGCCCGCGCTTCGTCGTAGTTGATGGGCTTGCCAAGCGCCGAAACCCAGGCCGCCACCATCGCCCAGTCGTCGTTATATCCCGGCTTGCTTTTCCATCTGTGGAGTTCCGCGTACGTAACGCGCTTCCCGGTCAAATAGCGCACCGTCTCGAGCGCCGAGCGCCAGTAGGTTCCACGCACATCCACGAGCACGCCGTCGACATCGAAAATCAGAATTTGCGGCTGAATGGGAAACGATCTGCCATTACGGTGTGGTGGGTTTTTGCGCGCGGGAGATTTTGTCGCCACGAATCCTCGTAGAGTTCGAAAGTCAGGAAGAAAGTTCGTTAGTTAGAGAGCCGAAGAGAAAGTTTCGCCGTTGCATGCCGCGGCGTCAAGCCAGCCGTGGTTGCTGGCAATTCTGGCGGGTTGCTACACTTTACGGTGCACGAAGCGAAGGAGCGATCATGGCGGGATATGGCGGCGTGGACTTCATCGATTTTGACTCGCAACTGAACGATGAAGAGAAACTGGTGCGGCAAACGGCGCGGCAATTCGTCGAAAACGAAATCATTCCCATCATCGAAAAACACAGCCGCGAAGCGACTTTTCCGAAGCATTTGATTCCCCAGCTCGGCGAGCTGGGATTTTTCGGCGCGAATCTGCACGGCTACGGTTGCGCGGGAATGTCCAACGTGGCCTATGGATTGATGACCCAGGAGCTGGAGCGCGGCGATTCGGGCTTGCGCAGTTTCGTTTCCGTGCAGGGCGCGCTGGTGATGTATCCGATTTATTCGTATGGGAGCGAGGCGCAGAAAAACAAATGGCTGCCGCTGTTGCAACAGGGAAAAGCCATCGGCTGTTTTGGATTGACCGAGCCGCAATTCGGTTCGAATCCGGGCGGGATGCTGGCGCGCGCGGTGAAGAAGGGCCACAAGTACGTCTTGAACGGCGAAAAAATGTGGATCACTAGCGGGTCGATCGCAGACGTAGCCGTGGTGTGGGCCAAAGCCGAAGACGACAAAGTTCGCGGCTTTCTCGTGGAAAAAGGCGCGCCCGGATTCAAGGCCTGGGATGTGCACGGAAAGTGGTCGCTACGCGCTTCGGTGACCTCGGGATTGGCGTTCACAGATTGCGAAATTCCCCAAGAAAATTTGCTGCCCGGCGTTACCGGCCTGAAAGGGCCGCTGAGCTGCTTGAACCAAGCGCGTTATGGTATCGGCTGGGGCGCGCTGGGCGCGGCGATGGCGTGTTATGACACGGCGCTGCAATACGCGAAGACGCGCAAGCAATTTGCGAACAAGCCCATTGCATCGCACCAACTGGTGCAGGAAAAACTCGCGTGGATGATCACGGAAATCGTCAAGGGACAATTGCTGGCGTTACACGTCGGCCGTTTGAAAGACAAAGGCAAAGTCGATCCCTCGCACATCTCGATGCTGAAGATGAACAACGTGGCCATCGCGCTGGATACGGCACGCAAGGCGCGCGACATTCTCGGCGCGAACGGCATCGTGGACGATTACTGCATCATGCGCCACATGAACAATCTCGAGAGCGTGTACACCTACGAAGGTACCAACGACATTCACAAGCTGGTGATCGGCGAGCGCATCACCGGCATCGCCGCGTTTGCCTAGCGGCGTAGCGTGATTGGCAACTGGTGACTGGTGAAAATCCGGAGCCCTGCTCGGGCGGGCCAAGGCCCGCCCCTACATCCTCAGCCCAACTCATCCTGAAGTTCGGTGAATCTTGTATGCTACTGGGGCGCAGCACGCTACGCCCCTACAGGAGCAAAGTCCCATGAAAGCTTCCACGTTTCGGACCGCTTGGATTTCTTTCAGGCGATTCTTGTTGTTCATGTCTTTGCTCTTTTTTGTAACGACGATTTCGAGGGCCCAGCAAAAAAATGCGGCAGCGGAGAAGCCCAAGATTCGGGCGATCACGGCGTTCATCAATCTGGATCGCGCGCAGTACCAGCAGCAGGTGGCGGATGCTTTGAAGATGCTGAAGCGCGCCCAGACGGTGTACGAATCACGCGGCTACGAAGTGGAAACGATTCGCATTTCCACGCAGCCGTTTCCGGAATACACCAAGGGATTGACTACGGATCAGGCGGTGGCGTTTTTCAAGCAGTACGACGCGCTGGCGGCCAAGGAAAAATTCGACGCCGCGATTGGTCCTGCCATGCTGAACGCAGGCGACAGCGATGGGCAAGCGGACCTCGCCGCGGAAATCCTTAGCAACACGAAAACGTTGAACGCCAGCCTGGTGGTTGCGGGAGAAGACGGTGTGCACTGGGCCGCCGTGGGCGCGGCGGCGCGCGTGATGAAGAAACTCGAAAATAGCACCCCGCACAGCCAGGGCAATTTCAGTTTTTCGGCGATTGCCATGGTGCCGCCGCTGACGCCGTTTTATCCCGGTTCGTATCACACCGGCTTCGGGCACCAATTCGCGATCGCGCTGCAATCGGCGAACGTCGTGGCTGCTGCGTTCAAGGATGCCCCGGACCTGGCGACAGCGAAGCAAAGGCTGACGGATTTGCTCGCGGCCAGCGCGTTTGACATCGAGCGACTAGCGGGGCGTATCGACCAGGATACGGGCTGGGCCTATATGGGAATTGATCTATCGCCCGCGCCGCTGAAGGACATTTCCATCGGGGCCGCTATCGAGAATCTGACGACGCAGCCGGTAGGCACAAGCGGAACGCTAACGGCGGCGGCGACGATAACCGCCGCCATCAAGGAGGTGAAAGTAAAGCAAGCGGGCTACTCCGGATTGATGCTGCCGATCCTCGAAGATTCGCGGCTGGCGCAGCGGTGGAGCGAAGGCCGCATTTCGCTCGATGCCCTGCTGAGTTATTCGGCGGTCTGCGGCACGGGCCTGGACACCATTCCCTTGCCGGGAGACATCACGGCGGAGCAGCTTTCGCTGATTATCGGCGACATGGCCAGCCTCGCTGTGAAATGGCACAAGCCGCTTTCCGCGCGCTTATTGCCGATTGCGGGCAAAGGACCGGGAGATATGACCGAGCTGGACGATCCGTTTCTCGTCAACGCCATACTACAACCGCTCAAGCATGTGGAAACGAAGCCCTAGGTTTTCCAGCTTAGACAGAGCGTCCCCCAGTTCTTGATTCTTCTCTTCTGATGACTGGAAACTTCCCTTTGGCTTATTATTAGCGCCGCCCCGACAGGGCGGCCGAAGCTCCTGACGGAGTAGACCGGAGACTCCCACCTATGGAAGCACAACTGAGCCTGGAGTTTTTGCGCGTCGTGGAAAACGGCGCGATCGCCGCCGCGCGGACAATGGGATTTGGCGATCGCCACCACGCGGATGAAGTCGCGGTGGAAGCGATGCGCAAGACCATGGACGCGGTGGAGATGGACGGCACCATCGTGATCGGCGAAGGCGAGCGCGACGAAGCGCCGATGCTGTACATCGGCGAGAAGGTGGGGCTGGCTACGCACGCGCCGAAAGCCCTCTTTCCGCAAGTGGATATCGCCGTGGACCCGCTCGAAGGCACGAATCTTTGCGCGACCGGGGCGGCCAATGCGATTGCGGTGCTGGCGGCGAGCGAGCGCGGCGGCTTGCTGCACGCCCCGGATTTGTACATGGAAAAACTGGTGGTGGGGCCATCATGCAAAGGCGCGGTGGATCTGGATGCGCCCGTGGCGGACAACTTGAAGGCCATAGCCAAGCGGCTCTCCCGCGACGTGGAGGATCTCGTGGTGATCGTGCTGGACCGGCCGCGGCATGAAAAATTGATTACCGAGATACGCGCGGCGGGTGCGCGCATCCGCTTAATTGGAGATGGCGATCTGTCGGCGGGCATTTCCGCGGCGGTTGTCGGAACGGGAGTACATGCGGTGATGGGCACGGGTGGAGCGCCGGAGGGCGTGCTGACGGCGGCGGCGCTGCGCTGCCTGAACGGGCAGATCCTGGCGCGGCTGGTGGTGAGCAAGCAGGAGCACGCCGACCGGCTGGCGAAAATGGGCGTGAGGGATTTGAAGCGCGTGTACGACACCGAAGACCTGGCGCCGGGGAAGAAAATGGTGTTCGCATGTACCGGCGTAACGGATGGAAATTTACTGAAGGGCGTGCGGTTCTTCGGCGAGGGAATCCGCACGAGTTCCATGATCTTGACCCTGGACGACCGGCAGGTGCGCTTCATCGACTCCGTGCATTTGGAGAAGAGGCCCGACGTTAAGGTGCGATTCAACTGAGCTGAGTGGTGACTGCTGACTGGCAGTTGCCCGCCAGTCGACCAGAACTTTAGTGCTGGCCGCTGGTGATGGCCAGAAAAACGCGATCATCGACGGAGACGGAGCGCGTGAAAAGCGTTGCCGCGTTGCCGTTAGGAATGGCGAGGTGCGAGGCGTTGCCGCTGATCGTAGGGCCAGCAAGCCTCGAATCGATCTCCGTTCCATCACCCGGCTGCAAGGAAATCCGCGTCGTCTTTGAAGCGCAGTTTGCGGCGCCCAGACAGGTGTCGCGTACGAACACCTGGCGGTAACCGCTGTTTTTGCTATCAGTTAGCTTGGTTTTACTACTTTGCGCGGCAAAGTAGTTTGCGGATGGGCTTGGCGTAATGGCCAGAAAGGCGATGAAGCGGCCGGAGGAGCTGACACTAGGCAGGATGCTTTCGGCTCCCACGAGGGCGCCATTCGGATCGGAAGAAATCAGTTGTGTCAAGGGCTTGCACGAGTCGCCAGCGCCTGCACAAGTGTCGCGCAGATAGATCTGCCTTCCCACAGGAGCGTTTTCGACGAGATTCTTTGCCGCGGAACTGAAGGCCACGTAGCGGCCATCGGCGCTCATGGAAGGCGTGTGGCTCTCGCCATTCGCAGCAGTGCCATCCTGCGCGACGGACAGAAGTGTGGTGCGCGGCTGACAGCCGGAAGCCGCACCTTCGCAGGTGTCCCGCAAAAAGATTTGCGCTCGATCGTTTTGCAGGGCCGTATAGCTGACAAAACGCCCGTCCAAGCTGAGGGCGGGCGTTTCCTCCGCGACCATCGAAGCGGCCGCACCCGCATTTTTCGTCGTTGCTGCCGGAGCACAGGAGGATTGCCCTGCCGCACAGATTGTGAAAATTGCGGCATTGCTGGAACCGCCGCCACCACCTCCATTGCAGTTTGTGACGCAACCGGCCGGAGGAGGAGACGGAGGATTGAAGACCGTAACGCTAGCGGTGATGCTGGAAGAGCTGGTGTTCGCGAAGAGATTGCCCGGGACGGTGGCTTGAATTTGAGTCGCGGTGATGTTTGCGGCGGTCAAATTCAAGTTCGTAATCGTGCCACCGATGCTCCATCTGACCTGCGAAGCCTGCGTAAGATCGGTATTCGTGAGGAAGTTGGAACCGCTTATGGTGAGGTTCAGCGCTTCGGTGGAAGAAATGCTCGCCGGGGACACGTTTGGGGTAAGGGGTGCGGTGGCGGAAAGCGCGGGCGTTGGATTCGGCGGCGGATTGATGGTGAAGAAGAGGGAGTTGGAGAGACCATTGTTCCCCGTGCCGGATGCTGGATTAAGGGTATACACCTTGGCGATGCCGGGCTTGGCCACAAGAGAGGCGTCAACCGTGGCCGTTACGGAAATTACATTTTTGTTGCTGTCGAGCACCACGTTCGTGGGCAGGAGCTTTCCGTCCCA
>Ga0307478_10003666_pt1 | contig 11310 bp, 14 predicted proteins | sample atmos_gasesECM4C_2_FD_203713 | JGI IMG/M metagenome (GOLD analysis project Ga0307478, IMG submission 203713) | Hardwood forest soil microbial communities from Morgan-Monroe State Forest, Indiana, United States - atmos_gasesECM4C_05 | ecosystem: Environmental > Terrestrial > Soil > Temperate...
TGCCATCAGCCTACCGGGCAAGGCGATCTTCACGCGCGACGGCAAACCGGTGGTTTATGCCGCGCAGAAGGACGGCAGCTACCGGACGGTGGAAGTGGAAATTGTGGCGCGCAATCCGGACGAAGTTGCCGTGCGGGGCCTGGCGGAGAACAGTGTTGTGTCGTTGGCCGATCTCAACCTCGAGAGAATGCCATGAGCACTCCGGCGATTCAAACTCCAACACCCCCGAAAGGTCCGGAGCCTACACCCGTTTCCGGAATCCGGCGGCGGCGGCGCCCGCTTCGCCACTTTCTACTGTGGCTTCTGCCGGCGCTGGCCGTGGCGGGTCTGGCGTGGGGCAGTGTGCGGTTGTATCGATCCTTGAACGTTTCGCGTAGCGCGGCGACGCCGGTGACGCGGGTGAAACGCGGCGACCTGGCCCTAACCGTGACGGCGAAGGCGGAGTTGCGCGGCGGCAACTCCGAAGAAGTGGCCGCGCCGATGACGGGCGAAGGCGAGATGCACATCCGGTTCCTGCGCAAACCCGGCGAAGTGGTGAACGAAAGCGACGTGGTGGTGGAGTTCGACACGACCGAACAGGCCTACAAGCAGAAGGAAGCCGAAGCCGACCTGGCCGAAGCCGAGCAACAGGTGATCAAGGCCAAGGCAGACGGCGACGCCCAGCAGGAGGAGAACAACTATGCGCTGCTGAAGGCCAAGGCGGACGTGCGGCAGGCGGAGCTGGATTGCCGGAAGAACCGGATGCTATCGGCGATCGTGGCCAAGCAAAACGATCTGGCGCTCCAATCCGCCAAAGACCGGCTGGCGCAGCTCGAACAGGATCGGGCGAACTTCAAAGCGACGGGAGACGCCGGGATCGCCATCCAGGAAGCCGCGCGCAAGAAGGCCGAGGTGCAAGCAGCGACGGCGCGGAAAAACATCGACGCCATGACAATCAAGGCGCACCGCGGCGGTTACGTGGCCATTCATCAAAACCCCAACACCAACTGGGGCTACCGGGGGATGATGCTGCCCCCGTTTCGCGTGGGAGACCGGGTGAATCCGGGGATGGTGGTGGCGGAGATCCCGGATTTGAACAGTTGGGAGATGGCGGCCAACATCGGAGAACTTGATCGCGGCCACCTGACACCGGGCGAGAAGGTCGATATCCAGATTGTGGCTTTGCCATTCCAGAAATTTCATGGCCACGTCAAAGACCTGGGCGGCACGGCCGGGCCTCCGTGGGACCGGCATTTCGAGTGCAAGATCGCGCTGGACGATCCCTCGCCGGAACTGCGGCCGGGGATGAACGCCAACATCGTGATCAACACCGAGGTTTTGCACAACGCGCTTTGGGTTCCGGGCCAAGCGGTTTTCGAAAGCGACGGGCGGACGTTCGTGTATGTGAAATCGGGCTCGGGGTTCGCGGCGGCGGATGTGAAGCTGGTGCGGCGCAGTGAAAGCCAGGCGGCGATCACGGGAGTGACGGAGGGGCAGGTGGTGGCGCTGGCGAATCCGGATCAACCGGCGGATAAGAAGACCGGCAGCGGTGGAGCGTTGCAGGCCCTTCCGAAATGAAGCCGGCGCCGGTCGTCGCAATCGCGGAGCGGACGCGCGGTTTTTCCCGGTACTTCTCAGACCTGCCACAGGCCGCGGGAAACCTGGCCGCGCAGAAATTCCGTACGGTGCTCACCATGCTCGGCATCGTATTCGGCGTAGGCGCGGTGATCGGCATGCTGGCGATCGGAGCCGGCGCGCGCCAGGAGTCGCTGCGCTTCATCGAGGAACTGGGCGTGCGCAACGTGCTGGTGGATTCGCGTCCGGCCACTGATTTTCAGGAACTGCAAGTGCGGCGGCGCTCGTCGCCCGGGTTGGGCGATCGCGACGTGCGCGTTCTGGAAGCCAATATCGAAGGGCTGGAGCTGATTTCCCCGCGCAAATCGCTGCGGCCGGCGCGATTACTGCCCAAGGCGCCGCACGATCCGCCGGATCTGATCGGTGTGCGGCCATCGTACGGCGCGATTCATAACCTGGAAGCGGTGGAAGGAACGTTCTACGACGCTCAGCAGGAGGCGGCCAGCGCGCCGGTATGCGTTCTAGGGGAAAAGGCGAAAGTAGACCTGCTGGGATACGGGCGCGCGGTGGGCAAATACGTCAAAGTGAACGACACGTGGCTGCAGGTGATCGGGGTGTTGGGGCCGCAGTTGACTTCGGGCTCCGGCTCAGGCGCCCAGGGACAGGATCGCAACAACGCGATTTTCATCCCGCTGAACACCTATCTATACCGCTTCTCGGACAACGATTCTCTCAAAGACGACTTCGACGGCATCGACCTCCGGCTGAAACCGGGAACCGACAGCGTGGAGACGGCGAAGGTGGTGACGGCCATCCTGAATTCCACGCATCACAATGTAGCGGATTTCGGCGTGGTGATTCCGGCGGACCTGCTGGCGCAGCAGCAGCGCACGCAGACGATTTTCACGTATGTAATGGTGGCGATCGCGGCGATTTCGCTGCTGGTGGGCGGCATCGGCATTATGAATATCGTGCTGGCGACGGTGATGGAGCGGACGCGCGAGATCGGCGTGCGGCGGGCGACGGGGGCGCGGCGCAACGACATTGTGCGGCAGTTCCTTGCGGAATCGGTATTGATTTCGGTGGGAGGCGGAATCCTGGGCATCGTGTTCGGTTATCTTCTTTCGTGGCTCATCGCGCGGACGGCGGAATGGAAGACGATCGTGACACCGTCGTCGATCGTCATTGCATTTGGTGTATCGGTGGCTGTGGGCATGATTTTCGGGATCTACCCAGCGGTGAAGGCATCGCGTATCGATCCCATTGAGGCGCTGCGGTATGAATAGGCGACGCTTTGGCCGAACTGAAGTTCGGCCCTGCACGCTGAAGCGTGCGCCACTGGCGGTGCTCGGTCTGCTGCTGTGCCCGGTGGTGTTCGCGGCTTCGTTTCGCGACTTCATCGCGGAGCGGTTTCGTGGGCCCAATGTGCAGGTGCGCGAGGTGGCCAAGATTCAGGAGCACGTTTTCGACGGAAAGCTGCATCTCAACGTCAAGGACTTCATTGAGCTGCTGCTGAAGAACAACACCCAGATCAACCTGGTGCGGCTGGACGTGCTGAACGCCGCGGATGCCGTGCTGGGCGCGAAAGCGCCGTTCGACCCGAACATCCAGGCGAGCTTCAACGGCACGCGCACAATATCGCCGCAATTCAGCGAGATCGGGGGCGCGCAAAATCTCAACTCGCTGGGCGAGACCACCTCGATCAACTACACGCAGACGCTGGAATCAGGCCAGATCCTGAATCTTGGATTCAACGGGCAGCGCTTTTCCACCAACAGCGAATTCAACTTTTTCAATCCGTATATTTCCACATTCATGAATTTTCAAGTGACGCAGCCGCTATGGCAAGGACGCGGCAACCTGCAATTGAAGGCGCCGCTGATGATCGCGCGGACCCAACTGCTGATTACCTCCGAACAGAGCGAGGCGCGGATTGCGGACCTGGTGGCGGCCGCGGCCAGCCAATACTGGGATGCGATTCAATCGCGCGATAACATCAAAGTGCAGCAGCAGGCGTACGATCTGGCGCAAAAATCCTACGAGCGCGACAAACTGGCGCTGGACTTGGGCGCGCTGCCGAGCCTGGATATTTTTCAATCGCAATCGCAAGTGGCGCAGCGCAAGGTGGCGGTGATTCAGGCGCAGTTCATGTACCGGGACGCGCTCGATGGATTGCGGCGGCAGATCGGGGCGGACCTGGACCCGGCGACGCGCAACATCGAGATCGTGCTGGAAGACGATCCGGTGGCGACGGTCGCGCCGCTTGCGCCCAGTGAAGAGGCGATCAGCGCCGCGCTGCAAAAGCGCCCGGAGCTGAGTGCGGTGCGGCGGCACCAGGGGATCAACGATCTGAATGCGCGGGTGGCGCGCGATTCCATGACGCCGCGGTTCGACTTGAGCGCCATCGGCGGCGGCAACGGCTTGGCCGGGAATCAGATTCCGGCGACCGGACTGCTCGGCGGCACTGGGCCGACCACGATCGCAAACAGCGGGCTGGGCGAAGCGCTGCGCCAGACGTTCGCGTTCCAGGCGCCGTTTTATGGCTTTCAGGTGAATGTGACGCTGCCGGTACGCAACAGTACCGCCGAGGCCGGCTTGGCCGACGCGTTGGTGAGCCGGGCAAGAGACCGGTACACCGAACGGCAGATCGAGCAGCAGGTGATACAGGACGTGAAGCTGGCCACCAGCCAGATACAAATGAGCGCGGCACAAATCGACGCGGCGAAGACGGCGCGCGATCTGGCACAGAAGAATGTGGAGGCCGAGCAGCAGAAATACGAACTGGGCGGAGTGACGGCGTTCGAGGTGCTGGACGCACAATCACGCCTGGCGACAGTGGAAAGCTCGCTGCTACAGGCGTACGTAGGGTACCGCAAGGCGCTGATCGGCTATGAGCGCGCCGTGTGGACGCTACTGGACGGCCTGGGGATTATTGTCGAGATGCCGAAAGTGCGCTAGCGCCTACCCCAGCCGGATCTTCGCTTCCAGCCAGATCAGCAGCACCAGCACAAACACCATGCACGTGCCCGCGAGCGGCAACGCCATCACCACGCCTACGCCCCACGCATCGGCCAGGTGTCCCAGCGTCCAGGGCGCCAGCATCGCGCCGGTCAGTGCGATCGAAAAGATGCCGTTGAAGAATCCCGGCCGGAAATCGGGGAATTGGCCGCCGATACGTTCCGCGATCAAAGGATAAATGGCGGCGAAACCGCAGCCCACCAGCAGCGTCCCGATCAGCGCGCCAAACGCGTTATTGGTCGCGAGCAGCAACAGGCAGCCAAACACGGCTTCCGCCGCGCTGATCAGAAGGAACTGCCCATGACGCACCCTGGGCAGAAGCGCCACCGCCGCCAGCCTGCCCACGATCAGCGCGACCCAAAAAATGGCGAGTAGGATCAGGGCCAGCTTCGGGCTGGCGCCCAAACGGCGAATCAGGAAAATTGGCAGCCAACCGGCGATCGACCATTCGTTGCCGAACTGAAAGAACAGCAACGCAGCCAACAGAATCGCACCGGGGCTGCGCAGATCGCGCAGGAACTGCGCTAGCGTGAGCGTGGGCGCAATCACCGGCTGCCCGAACGAGCCGCACGCGTACCAGACGGCGAAGAAGCCCGGGAACAGCGCGATCAAAATCAGGATGCTGGTGACGGTGTAGGCGTAAAAGGTCCCGGCCACCAGGACCGTAACGGCCAGGCACCCGGTGCCGAACGAGATGCCGCCAATGTTAGCGGTGGCGGCAGGATCTCGGTCGTACGCCGGCGAAATGGCATGCATCACCGCTGTATTCAGCAGGCCGGCGGAAAACCCGATTAAGAATAGCCCGGCAATGCGCCACCATGCAGCCGCGGGGGCGAACGCCAGGTACAGCAGTGCCGCGCACGCGAGCGCGCAAGCAGCGATCATGAGGAACGCGATCCCGCGTTTGAGCAGCATCCGGCCGGCGGCTTCGGTGGCCACGATCACACCCATGCTGAGGCTCAGGAAATAATTGCCAACGGTTCCGAAATCGGCGGTCAAGTGGTAGCCCCAGGCCGGCAGGATCGCGCCGAGAAAACCGAACAGAAGCCCCGAGATCAGTAATCCGCTGAGTGCCTTAACCGACGAAGCATCCCGCCAGATCCGATGCACCGTTAGATTGTACTGAATTCCGTACTCGGCATACGGGAATTGGGAGGTGGATCGAACAGATGGCTTGCGTTTACTGTTACTTAGCAATGGCGAACCGCTTGCATTACGCACTGCAAAGGGTCATTGAGGGGTTGGAGCAGCTTTGGCGGGGTCTGCCTCCCCAAGCGCTTCGCGGCACGGGCTCCATAGGGGAGGGGCCCGTTTCCGGTGACAACCCCAGCAGCGGTAGTCGCGAACGAATCAAACACAAAATGTGGTGACGCGGTTGAAAAACTGTACTCACTTCTTCTTGACAGAAAATCGCCTTGGGAATAATATCGAGGTATCACTGAGGAAGGAGGTGGTCCAGGAACATGAATGATAGTAGTAGACCGCGCGAGGTGGCCGACTGCTGAGTCGACCGTTCTAACGTAGTCGGTTCCGTTTCAGTGGCGGGATCAAGTTCATGATGACCGGCCACTTCGATGCGAATCTAACTGCCTCAGGTTTCATCTAAGGCTACCGGGCCCCCGTGATTCTCACGATTGAGCGGTGTGCAACTGCTCCGGTGGGATCACGGGGGTTTGTGTTTTGTTATACTTGAACTTCACCCGAAAGGATTTCATGAAAGCCGGTATTCACCCCGCTTACGAAGAGGTTAACGTCACTTGCGCCTGCGGGCACGTGTTTAAGACTCGCTCTACCCACAAAGGCGACATCCGTGTGGAAATCTGCTCTAATTGCCACCCGTTCTTTACCGGCAAGCAGAAGTTGATGGACACGGCTGGCCGCGTTGAAAAATTCGAGAGGAAGTATAAAAAAGCCAGGGCGGAGAAAAAGAAGCAGCCCGTCGCCTAGGGGCGCCCGTTGCGCTGCCGCTCTTGTTCGCGCTGTTCCTGAAACCTGCTGAATTCGGCCTGCTGCGCGTCGGTGAGGAGCGCACGGATTTTCTGCGTTTGCTCGTCCTGAATGGCCTTCAGTTCCGGGCGGTGCTTCTCGCGCAGTTCGCGGAATTGTTTTCCGGTTTCATCGAGGATCGGGCCCAGTTTGCTCGCCTGTTCGTCGGTAAGCTTTAACCGGCTGCGCATTTCCGCGATGTATTTACGCCGAAACTCCTCGGGGCTGGGGCGCCCGCCGGCGCGGACCGAATTCAGCGTGTAGAGCCTCAGGCCGAACGCACCCACGGCGACACCGCTCAAAAAGAGCAGAACCAAATACAGCGCAGTGGTGAGGCTATTGCGTCGCATCAATGCTGTTCAGTGGCCGGGGTGGTGCGAAGCGGATCGTAATAGTCGAGACTCTGGCTGTAGTGTTCCTCCGCCAGCAATTCGACGTAGCTCTCGCTCGGGAGTTGGCCCACGTGAGAACCGGAGAACGAAACCACGAGCCCGAGCAGAATCGACAATGCCAGCGCGGCGGTCATCAGATTCCGGGCTAAACGGCTAAATACGATGGATACGCTCTGGCGGGCCTCGATACCCTGCCACAGCAACGGCATGAAGTTGGCACTTGGCTCGGGGTCCGGACAGGCGGCACGGTAGGCCTTGAATAGCGCCTCCAGGCGTGCCTCGTCGCTTCCGGTGCTATGACTCTCGCGGTCCATATCCACCCACCTTTTTAACGCGAACTGCTCACTCCGGCTACCGTCTTGTGGGCGGCCGTGAATGCCTTGAGAACTCTCTGCCGGGCCCGGAACAGCCGGACCTTCAGGGCATTCTCTTTCACATGATAGATCTGTCCCAACTCCTTCAGGGAAAGACCCTCCACTTCCTTCAGCGTCAGGAGCACGCGGTCCTCTTCGGAAACCCGATCCAGCAGGGCGTCCACGGCTTCCCGAATGCGCTTCTTCTGCCCTTCATCCCGATCCACTTTCTCACCGGCCACGGCATCGGCCAGCACCACCTGCTGCTCGGAGAGGTCAGCCATCCGTGACTCGAGCCTTCGCCGGCGCTTGCGCAAATAATCATACGCCGCATTAGCCGTCAAGCGGTAGAGCCACGGCTCAAAAACCTCGGCCGAACGGAGCTGATCGAGAGAGTAATAGAGGCGCAGGAAAACCTCTTGGCCCACATCCTCCACGTCTTCCGGGCGCCCGATCAGGCGGGCGATGGTACCCAGAATCCGCTTGCGGTAGGCCGCCACTAACTCATTGAAGGCCGGCCCATCGCCCTCTCGCGCGCGTCGAATCAGCTCGTAATCAACCAACATGCCGAAGTTACGGAACCGGCATGAAAGCCCTGTAAGAGGCTTCGCAAATATAGGCGTACCGGTAAGTATTCAGGTTACCAAGCGGCCCGGGAAAAGCCTATTTTCCAGGAGATACGGCGGTTCCGGGGGCGTGAATGGAGTACAGAACGACGTCCATCCCTTTGTGCAGGATGTCCCTCTCGTAGCGCATGCCCAGCTTCTGCATGACGCGCAGGGAGGCGCGGTTGGCCGGCTGAGCGACGGCTACGATTCGCCGGAGGCCCGCACGCTCGAAGCCGTCCCGCAAGGCGGCGCGAGCGGCTTCGGTTGCGAGACCGCGGCCCCAGTGCGACCGGGCAAGCCACCAGCCGATCTCTATCTCCACGGTGTTGGCTAGTGGTTGCAGGCCACAGAAGCCGATCATCTGACCAGCCCCAGGCTCCATAAGTTTCCACATACAATAGCCACGTTCGTGAAGGCAGTTTATCTGGCGCTGGACAAATTCCTGAATGCGATCGTCTGGCCAGGGCTGGCCTTCACTGATGTGTCGCACGACTTCGGGATCGGTGGCGATGGGCTGGAAGGCGAGCCAATCGGACTCGACCCAGGGGGCGAGGAGAAGGCGTTCGGTCTGCATGGTGAGGGGCTGAGTATAAACCACCGAGCACGGCGCACTCGAGTTCAACGCGGCACGATGGATCGTGCGCCACGAAACATTAGTGCGCGGCGACTTCTTCGGCTTCTTGCGCCACGACGCTTGGGTTGACGCGGGTGAGTGGGGCCAGCATGTCTTCTTTGCGTTTGACGAGCGTTGAAGTATTGTAGCTGGCGACTTCGAAGCCGTGGCCATGGGTGATGGCGTCAGTGGGACACGCCTCCACGCAATAGCCGCAGAAGATGCAGCGATTGTAATCGATATTGTAGACCTTGGCGTAGCGCTCTCCGCCGGAGATACGGACGGTCTCGGTGTTTTCCGCCGCCTCGATATAGATGCAATTCGAAGGGCAAGCGGCGGCGCAGAGAAAACAGGCCACGCACTTTTCCATGCCGTTCTCGTCGCGCTGCAGGACGTGAACGCCGCGGAAGCGCTGCTCCAATTTCGGCGGCTCATCGGGATAATTCTCAGTGACCGTGGGAGACATCATCTCCTTAAAGGTCACGCCCATGCCCTTGGCAATCGCCGAAGCCGACTGAATCAGTTCCTCGAGGGGATTGGCCATCTATCTTTATCTTATCGTGGCTCCGGACCGGAGCCTAGTTCTTGGAGCCTCAACCGGACTTCATTTCCGGAACACGCTCGCTGGGCTTAAACGGTTGGACGCCGAGTTTTTCACCGAGCGCTTCCAACTCCTTCCGGTTGAAACCGACTTGCGACCACGAAATGGTTCCATCGCGCTCAATGAGAAACATCGAAGGTACGTGCGACAGGCCATAGGCGTTGCTGGCGGGGTAACCAAAGCGGGCGCTATCGAGTAGTGTCGGTATGGTGATGCCGAACTCCTGGTGAAAATCTCGCGTGGCCCCGGCATCATCCTGGGAGACGGCAAACAGGCGCGCGGAACCCTCGGCGCCGCGATGGATGCGTTCGAGAAACGGGAATGTGTACTGGCAGGTGGGACAGGAAACCTTGAAGAAGGCGAGCAAGATTGGCCCGGCTTCCAGCAGTTCGGGGAGCGTCTTCTCCCTTCCGTCCGCGAGGTCAGTGAGACGAAAATCGGGAGCGCGGTCGCCAGCGGTCAACGTCTGGTTTTCACGGGCGGAAGCCATAAATTTAGTGTAAACAGCGGAAGCAGCCTGAAGCAAAGCACGCGCCGGGTTCAAGCTACTCGTCCTTATGTTGCTGGACGAAGCTTAGGATGTCGAAGCGCTTGACTTCGCGGTCGGGGAAAAAGCTGTTGATGGCATTCTGCTCGTCGTCGAAAACTTCGAAGATGGTGGTGAGCTTGGTCATCACCAGCAGCTCAATGCCGCGGCGGCTCAAGTTGAGCAGCTTGACCTTCCCGCCGGCTTTTTGCAAAGACGTATAACTCATGACCAGCGCGCCGAGGCCGGTACTGTCGATGTAATCCACATCTTTCAGGTTGAGAATGACGCTGCGCTGCCCGGAGTCAAACAACTTTTGCATGCGTTCGCGAAAGGTGGCGACTTCGGCGCCCACAGTGAGGCGGCCGTTCATATCGACAACGGTGATGCTTTCGCGGTCTGTTTGCTGGATCTCGAGGCTCATGGGGGCGCGCGGCAGCGGCTAGACCGGCATTTTGACGCCGATTTGTACTTCGACGTTTTCAATGGGGACCATCTCGATGGCATCCCACGGGCAACCGTCGAGGAAGGCGCCGTCGGGGCCTTTGCTGGTGCATTTCTTGCAGCCAATGCAGAGGAACGGATCTACCTCAATACGTCCGAATGGCGGATGGTCTTCGTCCGGGATCCAGTACATGCAATCGGCCACAGGACAATACGGCACACAAGCCGGCGAGCCGGCGCAGCCGGTGCAGCACTCGGTGATGATGGCCAATTCCTTGGGGCGCTTTTTGCGCGGGGTGGCGATGCCCTCGGACTTCGGCTCCCGCTTCACGACTTCGGCGAGCATGGGGGGATTATGACATAAAGCGGGGAGGGGATGGGGCGCTTTCGAGCCAAACGAACTTTGCCTGGATTCGAGGAGCCTGCTTTGGTCCTACGCGTTCACACGTTATGCATGGCTTGATTTTGCTTTGGTTTCAATAGGTTATGCAATTTTAGCTCAAGGTCGTTCCTGGCGGCGATGATATCGTGACTCACAGGGAGTTCAACAAACATGGATCATCAGCAAACGAATCCTCGGCCCGCCGAGTCGTTGGTTTGGCTAATGCTGGCGAGAGTGCGGCTTTTGTACGAGGACCTCCAATTTCTGCAGAATGAGCTGCTCGCCGACGCTGCGGCGCCCACGCCAGTTGCAGACGCTCCGCTACATCATCGCGGGCAGATCCGCGTGGAGGTCCGTAGGATCATCGTGCGAATTCGAACCGACATCACAGCGCCGTTGGTTGTTGAGGAGCTGAAACGATCGGGTTTTCCATTCACAGCCCAACGGCCCGTGTGCAACGTAGGCAACGTCCTCAAGCGGTTTGTGGCTGAGGGATTTCTCGTCGAGCTTGAGTCGGGCTCAGGACGGCGCCCCGCGCGCTACGAACTTGCAAAGGCCCAGTGAGGTTTGACGAAGGGTTTTGTTGAAATGATGAAGAGAACTATAGCCTCTGCCGCCCAGGTTCACCGGCGCCGGAGGCCACAACGCGAAGGAGCCGGTGCCATGCAGTTTCTCGAGGGCTGACGGACCGGCTCTATGGTGAACGCCTCTACAATCAGCAGGCGGTCAACTTGCGATGGCCGCCGTTTCCAAGCACTTCCAGTATACATTCGGAGAGGATAGCGCCTGATGTATCCTCAAACGAAGGACGGCTTCCGATGGCGCATTCGGCT
>Ga0307478_10003667_pt1 | contig 11307 bp, 8 predicted proteins | sample atmos_gasesECM4C_2_FD_203713 | JGI IMG/M metagenome (GOLD analysis project Ga0307478, IMG submission 203713) | Hardwood forest soil microbial communities from Morgan-Monroe State Forest, Indiana, United States - atmos_gasesECM4C_05 | ecosystem: Environmental > Terrestrial > Soil > Temperate...
ATCTTGGCGATTTCGCAAAAGTCTTGCAGCGTGCTGAAGAATCTGGGTCCGCAGATTCAATGGGTAGAGAGTTATGTTACGGCGGATAAAATTTATTGCGTCTACATTGCTCCTAATGAAGCGATGGTGCGGGAGCATGCCAAGCAGGGTGGGTTCCCGGCGAACCGCGTTTCGGAGGTGAAGCGGATTATCGATCCGACTACGGCGGAGGCGTGATGGAGAGGTGGGATCAAGCGCAAATTCAGCAGGCTCGGATACGGGCCGGGCCGAAGGCAATCGCGTTTTTCTATAGACCAAGGCCGCCATCGACGGCCAGAATCTGGCCGGTAATAAATTGCGGCGCGGTGGCGAAGAACAGCACCGCTGCGGCAATCTCTTCTCCCTTGCCGTTGCGCTGCATGGGGGTCTGTTTGGCCATGCGGCGCATGAACGGCTTGGCCGCTTTCTCGCCGAGATCGATCATGCCGGGAGCGACCGCGTTGACGGCGATCTCGGGGGCGAGAGCTTTTGCCATCACCTTGGTCAGCATGTGCAAGGCGGCTTTTGAGGAGCAGTAATGCGCGTGGGTGGGCCAGGGGCGCAGGCCGCCTAGGGAACCCATGTGAATGATTTTGGCTTCGATGGGTTCGGAGCGCTGCGATCCGGTTCTTTTTCGGCGCATCCACTTAAGGGCTTCGCGAGAGACCAGAAATGGTCCGCGAGTGTTCGAGGCAAAGATCGCGTCCCATTCACGCAGGGTGAGGCGCTCGAAATCGGCAGTGGAGTAGTTGCCGGCGTTGTTGACCAGGATATCGATGCGGCCGAGTTCGCGTCCTGCCTCCTGCATCATGGACTTGACGCTGGCTTCGTCGGTGACATCGCAGTGCAATGCGAAGGCACGTACGCCGTAGCTGGAGAGGTCGACGACGGTGCGGTGCGCTTCACGAGCAGAATTGCGGAACGTAATGGCGACATCGGCCCCGGCCTGGGCGAGGGCGAGAGCGGAGGCGCGTCCAAGACGCAGGGCGGCGCCGGTAATAAGACAGGTTTTGCCGCGCAGAGGTTTATCGGGATCTTTGTGCATGAGCGAGATTCTACTTTAACGGGTATGCGAGTTGGGATTTCGGGAGGTAGACCCAAGAACCTCAAAGAGGTGGATGGGGCAAAAACGATTTGGCAAAGATCACTGGAGACTTCAAAGATTTGCCCTAAGTGGGATTCGGACAGCTCTTTGCTGACAATTCTTTTGATTTCTAAACAATTTCTCACTGGAATCCTGCAAGCAAGGAAGGCTACAATCCACCCGTGCCGGAGTCCCGCCAAGTCGTGGTTTACTCGCGCAAGGGGTGTCACCTTTGCGAAGTGGTGAAGGAGAGTCTTGGTAAGCTTTCCCGCCGCGGCGGGTTCACCTGGCAGGAAGTGGATGTCGATAGCGACACCGAACTGCGGCGGCAATTCAACGATGAAGTGCCGGTGGTATTTATCGATGGGCGCAAGGCCTTCAAATACCGCATGGACGAACGTGAGTTTCTACGCAGGCTGGCAAGCTGAACCCGCCCACATTTGCCTGCGCCACTTCGGGGAATTAAGGAAAACGCACATCGAGGCTGTAAATCTCCTGGGTGCTTCGGTCGCGCATCAGGAGCGGGGAGTCGTCAGGCGCTAGTCCGACCCAGAATTCCCAGGGATCGAATCCACGCGGAATCTCTTTTAAATTCTGTAGGCGTTCCACTTTTCCATTCGCCACATTGATGCGAACGATGTCGTCGACCTTGTCGGAGTAGTCTTCCGCGTAGAGATATTTGCCATCGTGCGACCAGTTCTCGAACGCAAAGCGCGACGCTGCAAGCTGCTTCCAGGTCTTTTTCGTCATGTCGTATAGCATCAGCTTGGTGGAGTCCACGGAGAACGCGGCAATATAGCGGCCATCGGGCGAGCAGCGGGGACTGAAAAGATTCTCCGAGCCGGGCACATCGAAGACCTGTGAACTCTTCAGGTCGGCGATGTGAATATTGGGACCAGTTGCGTTCGTATAATCCATCCAGGGTGCGCCGGCGTAGACGACGGCGTTGCCTGTCGGTATCCACGAAGGATCGCTCTGATTGTGGTCTCCCGATGTTGCTTCGCGCGGCGTGCCGCCGTCGGCTGGCATAACGTAAATCTTCCACGGTTTTCCCGGAAGCGATGCCACGAATGCGATCTGGGTGCCATCGGGCGACCATCGTGGCATGTGCACCTGCATCGGCGCATAAGTGAGTTGGGTGCGCGAGCTTCCGTCGGGCTTGGTCCGCCACAGGGTGAGTTCGGGATGTACCACGTAGGTCATCGACTGACCGTCGGGAAGGATATCGGCCTCGCCCGCCGATACACCGGGAAGATAAATGGAAAATTGCTGCTGCGACTTGCTGTTCAACCCGATCAAGTCGAAGCGGCGCTGCTGGCCGATGACGAAAAGTTTTTTTCCATCGAGGCTCGGCGTGGGATCGCTGAACATGAGCGGGCCAACCGTGAGCTGATTCGGCTCCGCTGCCGCTTTGCGAAAGAGTGGCGTTTTTTCATGACGAGCCCAGATCTTCTGGGCATGGTCACGAGTGGAGGTAAAGAGGAAGTAATCGCCGTTGGGCGTCCAGGTTCCACCAAATTCCTGCGCTGGTTGGTTCCAGTTCGGCAGCACGGCATGCAAATTATGTCCGTCGGCGGTAACCTCCCACAAAGAAGAAGTGTGCTGGTTCGTATCCTGAAGAGTGAAACGCAAACGGCCGCCGTCGGGAGAATACCGAAGCGCAAAAGGAACACCGGAAACTTTAATGAGTTCCCGCGAATCGCTTCCATCTGGGGCGCACGTGTACAGAGTTGAATTCCTGGCGTAAACAATGTGCTGGCCGTCGGGTGTCCATGTGGCAGCGTGGGCGAGAATGTTATCAACCTGGCGAAGCGATCCGCCGGGAACCTGCAATACCCAAACCGGCCATTCGGTTTCCGAGCCCTCGGCAACGCCTTTCACCAGCAACTCAGAACGGGCGGGCAAGAAATCATAGATGTCGGCGCTGGGCAGAGAGATTGGCACAGGAGCCGTCTCACCACCGGAGGTCGAGACCTGCCTCAAGACCGAATGGCCGCTAAGATATTCGGAAAAGTACAAACGGGTACCGTCGGTGACCAGTGAACGCTTGGAGACGCCGTCATTTGTAATCTGCACCGAAGAAATCACGACGGGCGGCGTGTCTGGCGATCGGAGCGCGAAGATTGCCACGACGAATAACGCAAGCACAACGACAACTGCCGCGACGAGCCACTTGCCAAAACTTGACTTTAGTTGAGGCTCAACTGTGCTATGGGCGGCGGCGAACAGCGCACGGAGCCGCTCTTTCGAGTCGGGGACAGGGGTTGCGGTTCTGGCGGGGCTGGTTTGCGCAGACTCTATTTCGCGGCGCAGGCGCTGCAAATCTACCCGCATCTCAGCGGCACTTTGATAACGTTGCGCGGAATCTTTTTCGAGGGCTTTCTTCACAATATGTTCAAGTTCTGCAGGGGTTGAGGGCTTGAAGTGCAGAGGCCACTCCGGGACGCTGTGGAGAAGCGAGTCGAAAAATGCGGCCGAAGTGTGTCCCTGAAAAGGAAGGGCGCCGGTGGACATTTCGTAGAGCACGACGCCGAAAGAGAAAAGATCGGTGCGGGCGTCGAGCGGCTTGCCCAGGGCCTGCTCGGGAGACATGTACGGGACGGTGCCAAGTGCGGCGCCGGGACGAGTGAGATCTTCCGGCGAATGTGTGGGACCGCCGAAGGTATGGCCACTGATGGCTTCGTCGCCTGTTAGCTTAGCCAGGCCGAAGTCGAGAATCTTGGCATTGCCGCGCTTGGTGACAAAAATGTTGGTGGGATTGATATCGCGGTGGATGATGCCATGGCTGTGAGCAGCGTCGAGCGCATCGGCGATTTCGATTCCGAGCGACAAAAGAGTTCTGATGTCGAGCGAACGCCCGGCGATGCGGTGCTTGAGGGGCAGCCCATCGAGAAACTCCATGGCGATGAAGGCTTCGCCGGCTTGCCCGCCGATATCGTGAATCGTACAAATATTAGGGTGGTTCAACGCCGATGCGGCCTGGGCTTCGACTTGAAAGCGAGCGAGAGCTTGTGGGTCGCGGGCAAGAGTTTCGGGCAGGAACTTGAGAGCGACGAAGCGATGAAGCCGGGTGTCTTCGGCTTTGTAGACAACGCCCATTCCACCGCCGCCAAGCTTCTCGATGATGCGGTAGTGCGAGATGGTTTGCCCGATCATTGGAGAGGAAATCGTACGTGCCGCAAACGGGCAAGTCAATGGAACGGGACTGTAGTGATCTGGCGGCGTTGGTGTAGACGGCGCGCTTCGCTGTTGCTTAGGCTGGCTCTCGGAGCGGGAGAGTGCGTGTGTCTGAATGTATCGCGAGTATTTCCGCTACAATCGTTGCCGCCATGTTGCGCACGGAACTTTTCGCTGATCCCAAAGATGTGTTTGTGCACGATGCGATTCTGAGATCATGCCGGAAGCACTCCAGGAAAACCGCGCTGGTCGATCCGTCTTGCAGCCGGCGGATCACTTATGGCGAATATGGGGAAACGGTGGAAGCCATAGCGCGGGGGCTGGTTGCGGCTGGGCTGCAACCGGGAGAAGTGGTCGCGATTTTCCTGTGCAACTCCTGGGAGTTCTGTGTGGCGTATCACGCGGCAACGCTCGCCGGAGGAATTCCGACACTGCTGAACCCGACATACCGCGAAAGGGAAGTGCGTTACCAGTTGGAAAACTCGGGCGCGGTGTTGCTGATTCGCGATGGACCGAACATCAGTGGGATCAACCTGGCGGGGTTGCCGAACTTGCGAAGAGTGTTTTGTACGCGAGAGCAGGAAAGCGGCGGTGAGCCGTTTACCAACTTGTTGAGACCAGTGAGTTCGACGTTGCCACGGGCCAATCAAGAATCGAAAGCGACGTTGGCAGCGCTGCCTTATTCGAGTGGGACGACGGGGCTGCCGAAGGGCGTGATCTTGTCGCATCACAATGTGGTGGCAAATGTGTATCAGCTTCTGGGGCCGGGCGCGAGCGCGTTTAATCGCGAAGATACGATTCTGTGTTTCCTGCCGATGTATCACATTTACGGCCTGAATGTGGTGCTGAATCCGGCGCTGATTCTGGGGGCGACGCTGGTGATGATGCCGCGTTTCGATGTTTCTGGGCTGACACGGTTGCTGACAGAAGAAGGAATCAGCACGATGCCGATGGTCCCACCAGCGATGAACGCGCTCTGCCAAGCAGCGGAGGCAGGACAGTTTCCGAAGAATCATAAACTGCAATGGGTAAAGTCCGGAGCTGCGCCGCTCGCGCCTGATCTGGCGCGAAGGTTCACCGAGTTGACAGGCATTTTGGTTTGCCAGGGTTATGGCATGACGGAGGCTTCCCCGCTCACCCATTTGGGTTATCTGGAGCCGGAACTGTACCGGCCGGAATCTATCGGACGTCCGGTAGCGCAGACCGAATGCCGGGTGATTGGGCTGGAGAATTGGACCACTTCGAGTGAGAATGGTGCCGAGGTTCCGGCCGGCCAACCGGGAGAGTTAGTGATGCGCGGGCCGCAATTTATGCAGGGTTATTGGAAAGAGCCAAGCGCGACCGACGCAGCGTTGCGCGACGGATGGTTCTGGTCCGGTGACATTGTCACGCGCGACAGCGAAGGCTTCTTCCGGGTTGTGGACCGCCGCAAGGAAATGATCAAGTACAAAGGTTTCCAGGTGGCGCCGGCGGAGGTGGAGGCTGTGCTGCTGGAACATCCGGCGGTGCGCGAGTGCGGAGTTGTTGGAAAGCGCGATGCGGCTGCGGGAGAGATTCCTGTGGCATTTATCGCGTTGCGGGAAGGATTTGTAAATTGTAAGAAGATGGAAGACGAGATGTGCGTGTTTGTGGCCGACCGGCTGACCCATTACAAGCAGCCGAGAGAAGTGCATTTTGTCGACACGGTTCCTAAAACTGCGTCGGGAAAAATTCTGCGGAGGGAGTTGCGGAAGTTGATCTGTTAACAACCAAACGAGTCGAGCTTCGATGTCGGACGTTCCGTTTGACTGCGATCAACTCGATGCTCAGCGATTGTCTCTACGCGAATGACTTCACTACATGATTCTCTCTAGGGTGCTATAGAAGTGACAGAGTTTTGACAATCCTTTGACAATCTCCGCATCCGCCCAACTCACACTAACCTTCGGAAACGGCTGTCTCTAGACCGTTCTCACTCGCAGATTTCGCATTTAAGGAGGATAGTCGTGAAATTTTTTGACAATGTTAAAGCGCACGCCACGGTGATGGCGATTGTCACCTTCTGCGCTCTCAGTCTCGGCGCGTATGGACAAGGGGGGCATACACCTTCCAGCATCAGCGTGGTGGCATCTACCGTTCCGGGCAATGGCGATGTGAATCCGTACGGCCTCGCACGGGTGCCACTCAGTAAAGGCTCGTTGGTTCAGGGGAATCTTCTGGTTAGCAATTTCAACGCTAGCTCGAATTTCCAAGGGACGGGAACCACTATCGTTCAGATTTCGCCGAGCGGCGGGGCTAGCTTGTTTGCGCAAATCGACGCCAACACTTTGCCGGGGCCTTGCCCAGGTGGTGTTGGCTTGACGACCGCGTTGTCTGTGTTGCGTAGCGGGTGGGTAATCGTGGGCAGCCTGCCGACAACGGATGGCACGTCGGCGACTGCGCAGGCGGGATGTTTGCTGGTGCTCGACAGCAATGGAAATGTCGTCGAGACGTTCTACGGTTCTATGATTAATGGTCCGTGGGATATGACGACGCTCGATTCCGGGAGCAGCGCGAATCTGTTTGTCACGAATGTTCTAAACGGAACGGTGGCGGCGGGCGGGAAGGTTGTTCACGGCGGGACCGTTGTGCGATTGACGCTCGCCGGCCTAGAAAGCGGAATGCCTTTCCTAGAGTCGATGACTGTGATCGGATCGGGGTTTCCCGAGCGTACCGATCCGGCAGCGTTGGTGATTGGGCCGACCGGCGTGGGCCTGAGCCCAGGCTCCGACCTGCTCTATGTCGCCGACAGCCTTAGCAATCGAGTCGCGGCGATCCCTGATCCAGTGTTTCGCGTCACCTCGGCGGGAATTGGAGCAACCGTTACGCAGGGTGGCAGTCTGAACGATCCGCTGGGTCTGGCGGTTTCGCAGGCGGGCAATATCCTCACCGTAAATGGAAACAACGGATTCCTGGTTGAGACCACACCCAACGGTCAACAGACCTTCAAGACACTGTTGGATAGCAGCGGCAATCCGCCGGGAGCGGGGGCTCTCTTCGGACTTGTGCCGGTCGCGGGCCAGGGCTTGTACTATGTTGATGACGCTACGAACACTCTGAATCTGTTTCAGTAAGTTTCGTTAGGGAGCGCGCGAGGAGCAAAGACCTGCGCGCTTTTTAATTTTTCCTGCGCTTTTCGCCATCACGCAATTTTTTTATCCCGCACTTCTTCTGTTTTTCCTACTGCAGGAATTCAAGAAAACAATTCGGACTATCGGTTCTTTAGCACGGATGTATTCTGGTTGCTCCGCAGATAGACTTCCTGTAGTATCGCTGCCCCATGATCCGAATCGTGTGGTTGTTTGTGCGGCGGTTGTGGCTGCCGCTAGTGGTGTTCGCGGGATTCAGCGTGATGTGCATGCTGGTCTATCGGCGGCTCGAAGGGTTGAGCTGGCAGGATGCGCTCTTCTGGATGATCCAGCCGCACGCCATCGACGCCCATCGAGTACACAATTCGACCAAACTGTTCTCGCTCTTTGTGTATGGTGGCGTGTTTGCCTTCCAGATCTGGGTGGCGGAGCGGGTGGCGGTTACGATCTTCAACCGGCAAGGGATGGAGGCCTGGAGGACGATGGTGAACGACGTGAGCATCGATAAAATTCGCGATCACTTTATTATCTGCGGGTACGGGCAGGTGGGCCGGACGGTGGTGGACCAGCTGAGCCGACTGAAGATTCCGTTTGTGCTGATTGAGACCAACGAAGGATTGTGCCGCGAACTGCTGAAGGAAAAGGTGCTCATCATTCAGGGCGACGCGAAACGGCACGACGTGCTGCAGTCGGCGGGGATCGAGCGCGCGAGGGGACTGTGCATCGTGATCGATAATGACGCTGACAATCTCTACATCACGGTGACTGCGAAGGCGCTGAATCCGAAGGCGAGAATTATTACGCGAGCCGGGCAATCGCGTTACGCACAGGCGATGCGCAACTCGGGCGCGGACGAAGTGATTATTCCAGAATACGAAGGCGGACTGATGACGGGGCGGATGATTGCTAAGTTCTATCCCGATGCGCACTCCAGCCTGGCGTGAGACCAAACGCTACTTCTGTTCGGTCCCAGTTTTCGGGTCGGACGGAGTCTCGGTGGCAATTTTCTTCGTATTGATAAAGTTCCAGATACTATCGTTGGCGTTGAGGGCGTAGCTGACTTTCCCCACCTCTTTTTCGGTTGTGTACTGCTCGCCGCCGGGCCAGGTATTTCCACCATCTTTGACCGCGTAGAGAACGACCTGCGCATTATCGTGGCAGCCGCTGAAGGTGAAGGTCTTGGTTTCCTTGGCGCCTTTGTCTTTATTTTTCTCCACTGGGGGCAGCTTGTCCTGCGCTGGTTTCTCGTCGCAGCGGTCGAACTTGGCCCACGACTTTGCACTCTCTTCCGCGGAAAGCACGGGGAACTTGCCTGGCTTGTAGGTGCCGCCGTTGTATGGGACGACGGGATCGTCGGTGCCATTGATAAATAGCGCGGGCACGGGACGCGAAGGCAGACAGATCATCGCTTTGGGCAAGGACGCGGACACCGGGGCAATCGCGGCTACACGATCCGCCATGTTGCAGCCAGCGCGCATTGCCATGAAGCCTCCATCGCCCAAACCTGTGGCGTAGATGCGATGAGAATCGATCGAATACTTGAGCATGAGCTGGTCGAGCATTTGGTTGAGGAAGGCAACGTCATCGGCAGGCTCGGTGCGGTTTTTGGTCTCGTCGGGATTCTGTCCCCCACGTTGGCCGCCGGGATAGCCTCCGCCACCGGGATAACCACCACCGCCGGGATAGCCGCCTCCGCCCCAGCCGCCACGGCGTCCGCTGCCGCGCCGGCCCATTCCGCTGGAGGGCTGCTCCGGATGTACTCCAATATTCCACTGTCCTCGTGCGGCATTGGGATAGACAGCGATGATGCCATTCTTCTCGGCGAACTGGCTGAAATGCGTGAGACGGCCCATATCGTCGGCATCCTGATTTTGACCGTGGAGCAGAATTACGAGCGGGTAGCGCTGCTGATCGTTGTAGCCCTGAGGCAGATGCAAGATGAATGTACGGGAAACGTTATCGATATCTATTTTTTCCTGAGTTTCCTGCGCATGCGACGGCATTGCAGCCAGCAGCCACAAAAGACATAGGGCGGCTGCGTAGAGGTGACACAACGGAAGGGCAGTCTTCGTTTCAGGCGGTTTAGAAATCATTACTTCAGTCTTCCTTCGCCATTCGCATAAGAACCTTTAGTTTAGGCGCGGGGTTGCTAACGGTGGGCGAGAGTTTTGCAAAGTTTTGTAAGCAGTTTAATTTCGGGAGGCAGCGCTGCGAAGGCGCATTCATTGCGATCGTGCGGCTGTTTAGAGGTCGCTGCAGGAAGTGTGCAAAACTCCAACGGTACGATGGAATTTTGTGTCCGTCTTCTCGCTCTTGTATCTCAGGTCTTAGCCGTATAACGATTTTCCCCGGTCATGTCGAAATTGCATCCCCTAGGAAGATTTCAGGTTTCTTCCGTAGCGCCCTTCCAAGCCGCTTAATCCCGGAGAGATAGTCCGCTCTCGGCGCATGGCCCTAGCCGTGCATCTTTTCCCGCGTGGCCTGATGGATGGCCATGCTCGTTTATTTCAGGAGGTACACAGCATTTATGAAACGCGCAAATTATCTTGTGCATTATGGTTTCATCCTGGTGACTTCCGTCGCCCTCGCTTTAGGTGCAGCGCCAACACGCGCACATTCGCAGTCGATGGCCGGGCAAACCGCTGCACAAACCCCCGCGCAAACACAGGACCGCAACGACGCGACCCGACGGCAACTTGCCGGCTTCGACAAATTTCTAGATTCGCATCCCGAAGTTGCCGAACAGCTGCGCAAGGATCCGTCGCTGGTAAACAATCAGGAGTTCGTCGAGAAACACGGGGACCTGCAGCAATATTTGCAGCAGCATCCAGAAGTGCGCGAAGAACTCAGCCAGAATCCGAATGCGTTCATGCGACAAGAGGAGCGCTATGACCGACGCGAAGATCGGCGAGACTCTGACGTGACGCGGACCGAGCTGGCGAACATGGACCGTTTCATGGATAGCCATCCGGAGATCGCCGAACAACTGCGCAAGGATCCGTCGATGGTAGACGACAAGAAGTTTGTCGCGAGCCACCCAGCATTGCAGCAATTTCTTGCCGACCATCCGGGAGTGCGCGAGGAATATAAGGAACATCCGAACGCATTCATGCACCAGGAAGAGCGCTACGACCGGCGCGAGGATCGGCGCGACTCTGACGTGACGCGGACTGAACTGGCGAACATGGACCGTTTTATGGATAGCCACCCTGAAATCGCCGAACAATTGCGCAAAGATCCATCGCTGGTGGATGACAAGAAGTTTGTTGCAAGCCATGCGGCGTTGCAGCAATTCCTAGCGGACCATCCGGGAGTGCGCGAGGAGTACAAGGAAAATCCCAATGCGTTTATGCATCAGGAGGAGCGCTTCGACCGCCGCGAGGATCGCGTACGAGACTCTGACGTGACGCGGGCTGAACTGGCGAACATGGATCGCTTCATGGATAGTCACCCTGAAATCGCCGAACAATTGCGCAAGGATCCGTCGATGGTAGACGACAAGAAGTTTGTCGCGAGCCACCCAGCGTTGCAGCAATTTCTTGCCGACCATCCGGGAGTGCGCGAGGAATATAAGGAAAATCCGAATGCATTCATGCACCAGGAAGAGCGCTACGACCGGCGACACGACTCATCTATGGGTCACGGCCGGGACGTGACAGGCGGAGAGCTAGCAAGCTTCAACGAGTTTCTGGAAGATCACAACAACATCGCCGGCGAACTCTCGAAGAATCCTTCGCTCGCCACCAACAAGGAATATATCGAGGATCATCCGGCCCTTGCGGACTATCTGAAGTCGCATCCTCAGGTGCATGAAGAACTAAGCGAGAACCCGCAGGCCTTCCTGCAGTCGACGCAGCAGTTCAATACGCACAGCACGGCTAAAGTGGGCACTGAATCCAAGCCCAAATAGTCCATAAATCC
>Ga0307478_10003668_pt1 | contig 11305 bp, 13 predicted proteins | sample atmos_gasesECM4C_2_FD_203713 | JGI IMG/M metagenome (GOLD analysis project Ga0307478, IMG submission 203713) | Hardwood forest soil microbial communities from Morgan-Monroe State Forest, Indiana, United States - atmos_gasesECM4C_05 | ecosystem: Environmental > Terrestrial > Soil > Temperate...
ACAGCCGAGCCCCTGATCTGCTACTGTGGGGCCATTCATACGGAAACATCTTGCCGGCAGACTCCGGGCTGAGCTTTACGCCAAGCGTTTCGGCGGCACGGGCCAGGACAGGATCGCGGCCCTCCGCCAAGTCGGCCACGGGGGTGCTGAGTAGGATGGTTACTACGAAGACGAGACGAAGCAAGCGCATAAGAGTCGCCAGGACAGAGTTCTGCTTCTGGCCGGAGTTGGAGGGCAGGAATACCCGCCCAACAGGTTGTGCCCTGGATTCTGTTCGCTCAGGGAGACCCTGTCAAGAGAAACGGCCAAGTGCAAAACGAAACATTTACTTCCGCATAATAGCCGGCCCAGGTAAGCCGAAGTAGAATCGAAATTGGGACAACCGGCTTTGAATAAGCAATTCTCTTTCTATTTGACAGCGTTTTTTGGGTTATTGCTGGTCGCGATCGCCATCCCCGCGCAAGCCGAGGACATCCATCAACTCGCCCGGGCAGTGGACGACCACTACAACCACCTCCACAGCCTGCAAGCTGACTTCACCGAAATCTACCGGGGCGAGGGCGCGGAGCGAGTGGAATCGGGCACCTTGTGGTTGAAAAAGCCGCGCAAGATGCGGTGGGAATACCGTTCTCCGAGAGAGAAGCTGTTCATCAGCGACGGCCAGGCTGTGTGGTTCTACCTGCCAGCGGAACGGCAACTCAGGAAAACGACGGTCAAGAAGCTCGACGATTTGCGGTCGCCGCTGGCTTTCTTGCTTGGTAAAACCAAGCTGGAGAGCGAATTACGGGGACTTTCGAAGGTGGTGGATCAATCCCCTCTAAGCCCAGAGAACACCCTGCTGCGGGGGGTTCCGCAGGCGATGGCGGGCCAGGCGAACGAGGTGCAATTGGAGATCGCTCCCACCGCCCAGATTGTCCGCATCGTATTACTTGAGGCGGACGGGTCGACGACGGAGTTCCGTTTTGCGGGCTGGAAAGAGAATCTGGAGTTGAGCGACAGCCGGTTTCAGTTCACCCCTCCGCCGGGGGTGGAGACGGTGGAAGGTGAATTGGGACCCTAAGTCTTTCTGTAGAGACGGCGGCTTGCCGCGTCTCTGCGCGCAGCACGAGACGATGCAAGCCCGTCTCTACTGCCCGTTACTTGCGTACCACGCAGATGGACAGGTGCGGTAAGCGCTTTGGGAACAGAGTGTTACACTTGGGCTAGGACGTTCGACAGCAGACGCTCAGAACAGAAACTCGGAATCAGACGATAGCCAATGGCACAATTCCTGGTCAAAGTCGCCGACGAACAGGGCCATCTGCGGCAGCAGGTGGAGCATGGGTATTCCGAAGCGGAGGTCCACGACCGGTTCACACAGCAGGGATACCTGGTGTACTGGGTCAAGCCCCGGACCCTCCTGAGTAGAGGCGGTGGGCAGTTTGGGCGGCGCGGCAGTCTGCGACAGTCTACGTTTCTGATTTTCAATCAGCAGTTTCTGACGCTGATTAAGGCGGGACTCCCGATTCTGACGGCGCTGGATCTTTTGATCAAGCGGCAGCGCGACAAATCTCTATTACAGCTGCTCGAAAATGTGCGCGAGCGCGTAAAAGGCGGCGAGTTGTTGTCAGATGCGTTTGCCGCCCAGCAGGTGTTTCCGAAGATGTATACGACCACGCTGCTGGCGGGCGAAAAAAGCGGCAACATGGAAGAAGTGCTCGGCCGCTACATCACGTATCAGCGGATGGTGCAGACTTTCCGTAAGAAGCTTTTCGTGTCGCTGGTGTATCCGGCGCTGCTGGTGTCGGTAGTGACGCTGATGCTGATTTTTCTGATCACCTACGTGGTGCCAAAGTTTGCGGCTCTGTTCGACAATCTGGGAGCGCAACTGCCGGCGATTACTGTGTTCATGCTGTCGGTCGGTCTGAACGCGCAGAAGTACGGCTGGATTGTACTGCTGGTCGGGGCGGCGGCAATTTTTCTGTTGTGGCGGTGGAAGCAGAGCGATCAGGGGGCTCAACGCATTGACCGGTTTCTGCTATCGCTGCCGTTGATCGGGGAAATCCGGTTGAAGTACCAGGTGGCGAATTTCTCGCGCATTCTGGGCACGCTGCTGCAGGGTGGGCTGCCTTTGGTGCCGGCCATGGAAACAGCCGGCGAATCGATGACCAGCCGGCAGATGTTGAACGGGGTCACCGCCGCGGCCGAGCGGGTAAGAGAAGGACAGAGCCTGGCCCATAGCCTGGAGACACAGAAGTTGTTTCCCGATCTCGCGGTGGAAATGCTGGAGGTCGGCGAATCGACTGGCGCGCTGCCGGCGATGCTCGCTTCGGTGGCGGAGTTTTACGAAGAGGACGTGCAGACGGCCCTGGGCGCGGCTATGGCGTTGATTGAACCAATGATCCTGATCATCATGGCAGTCTTTGTCGGCGGGATCTTGATTTCGCTGTATATGCCGATCTTTACATTGGGAGCAGGCGTGCACTAACGCACTGCGGCTCGTGTGACGGGGCTTTGCCCCGTAAGCGGGGCAGAGCCCCGCTACCACACCAAAAAAGGTTTTGGAAGAAGTTGTAAACTGGAATGGGCATGGCGGATAAGAAAACAGTACTGTTAAACGGCGGGAATGGCGGGAAGCTGGTGCCACCGGGCCCGGTTCCCGACGAACTGGAACGCGCGCGCGATATCGCGCGGCGCTACCGTTGCGAGTTCGTCGATCTGACCGACTTCCAGTTGCATCACGATCTGTTCGAGAAGATCCCCGTGCACCTGATGTTCCGCTATAACTTCGTCCCTCTCGACGAAACGGCGGACGGGCGATTGGCAATCGCGATTGCCGATCCCAGCCAGTTGATGATGATCGACGAGATCAGCCTGCTCCTCGGCAAGCGGATCGTCACCAAAGTTTCGACGCTCAAGCAGATTTCCGACATTCTGAAGAAGACCGAGCAGTCCAAGCGCGTGTTGGAAGACGCGAGCGAGGGATTCACGCTCGACGTGATCCGCGAGGACGAAGCCGGGAACGACGAGACCATCTCCATCGACAAGTTGACGGCGACGGCGGGGAGCGACATGAGCCCTATCATTCGCTTAGTCGACACCACCATCTTCACGGCGTTGCAGCGGCGGGCGAGCGACATACACATCGAGACGCGAGACGACTCGGTGGTCATCAAGTTTCGTATTGACGGCGTCCTGACCAACGCCATGCCGCCGATCGGTAAAGAGCACCACTCGACCATCATTTCGCGCATCAAGGTCATGAGCGAGCTCGATATTTCCGAGCGCCGCGTGCCCCAGGACGGCCGCTTCCGCGTGAAATACAACGCACGCGCCATCGACTTCCGCGTTTCGATCATGCCGTCGATCCATGGCGAGGACGCCGTGCTTCGCGTGCTTGACAAGGAGTCGATGAGCGAGAAGTTTAAGAAGCTCACGCTCGAAGTGGTCGGGTTCGACGAAGACGACCTGCGCCGCTTCCGCCGCTACATCAAGGAACCGTACGGCATGGTGCTGGTCACCGGTCCAACGGGCAGCGGCAAAACAACGACGCTCTACGCCGCCGTCAACGAGATCAAGACCGACGAAGACAAGATCATCACTATTGAAGACCCGGTCGAGTATCAACTGCGCGGCATCACCCAGATTCCGGTCAACGAGAAAAAAGGATTGACCTTCGCCCGCGGTCTGCGTTCCATCTTGCGTCACGACCCGGACAAGATCATGGTCGGCGAAATTCGCGACAACGAAACGGCCCAGATCGCTATTCAATCGGCGCTGACGGGCCACCTCGTGTTCACCACCGTCCATGCCAACAACGTGGTGGACGTATTGGGGCGCTTCCTGAACATGGGCGTCGAGCCTTACAACTTTGTGTCGGCGCTGAACTGCATTCTGGCGCAGCGATTGGTCAGGGTCATCTGCGATTCTTGCCGGACCGCGGTGCATTATCCGAATGACGTGCTCGAGGCGAGCGGCTTGGATCCGCAGCAGTGGTCGCAGGTTCCTTTGTACGAAGGGCAGGGTTGCATCGAGTGTGCGGGGACGGGATTCCGGGGACGGACGGCAATTCATGAACTTCTGGATTTGACTGACCGGATCCGCGAGATGATTCTGGAGCGGAAGCCGACATCGGAGATCCGGCGCGCCGCCCGTGAAGAGGGCATGCGGTTCCTCCGCGAATCGGCGCTGGACAAGGTGCGCGGCGGATTTACCACTCTGAAGGAAATCAACAAGGTCACCTTTATCGAGACCATGCGCTGAGGCGATTCGTATCAGGCTATGCCTTCAGGCATACCGCAAGTCGCTGAAAATGGTTTCGGCTTACAAAACCCAGTTCGATGTCCAGCCCCTGAAAGGGCTTCTGATTTCGAAGACTTACGGCATCGCTAAAGCGATGCCCTGATACGAAACGTGGCAGGACCAATGGTCCAGTCCCGGCATCCACCGAGGTAACTATTCGCTTCGTGAAAGTGCGAGATATTATCAGATTGAAGCTATGACTTCCAACTCCAAACACGATCGGCGTCCCACGCTCGCCTGCGAAATCGCAGCCGACCGAGTGCTGGCGGGTCGCGCGGCGGATGCGGGGCGGATGGTGGAAATGGCATCGGCGCGGGAACTGGCCCCGGGGTCGGTGGTACCCGATTTGATGGAAGCAAATCTGCGGGACGGCACGGCCATCCGCCAGGCGATTGAAAGCGCGCTGGGCAGCGTGGGCGGGCGATCCCGCGACGTGATCGCGATTCTGCCCGATACCTCGGTGCGTGTCGTGCTGCTGGATTTCGAAACGCTCCCATCGAAGCGGGATGAGGCCGAAGCGGTGGTCCGTTTCCGGCTGAAGAAGTCGCTGCCCTTTGATCCCGCCGATGCCCGGATCTCGTATCACGCGCAGTCGACCGGCAAGAGTATGCGGGCGGTAGCGGCAGTGGTGCTGAACACGGTGCTGCAGGAATATGAGTCGGCGTTTCGCGACGCGGGCTACAACGCGGGCATGGTGATGCCGTCGATGCTGGCGGCGCTTGGCGCCGCGGATGCGGATAGGCCCACCTTAGTGGTTAAGGTGGACGCGCGCACCATCAGCATCGCGATTCTCGATCAGGAGCAGCTGCTGCTGTTCCGGACGCTCGAGAATTTACGAGGCGTGACCATCACCGGCGATCAACTGGCGGAGGAAGTCTATCCCTCTGTGGTGTTTTTCCAGGACACCTACAAGCTCAACATTGAGCGCGTGTACGTGGCGGGCCTGCCGGAAGCGGGCGGCGCCGCGCCGGCGCTGAAGAATCAGTCCGGAGCGCAAGTTGAGGAACTGATAACGACATCGCAGATCGGGTCCACCGTGGGGACAGTTCCGCGCTGGCGCATGGCGGGAGTGGTGGGAGCGCTGATTTCATAAGTCGCTTTTAGCTCTTAGCCTTTAGCTCTTAGCTAAAAGCCAAAGGCTAAGAGCCAAGAGCGGGTTGGGTGTGATTCCATAAATATGCGTCTCGATATCAATCTCGCAACCCGGCCCTATGAAGATGCCCGCGAATTCTGGGCACGCTGGGGATTGGGAGTGGGCCTGTTGGGCGTGTTGACGCTCGTTCTGCTGGGCTTGACGGTGCGTGGTTGGACCAACGCCGGACGAGATCGCCATAACATCGCGCAACTGCAGGACCAGATCGCGGAACGCGACCACGAGCGGGCGACGGCACAAACCTTCCTCGACATGTCCGTCAACCGGAGCACGAGGGATCAATCGCAGTTCTTGAATGGGCTGATTCAACGCAAGGCATTCTCGTGGACGCGCGTGTTCGAAGATCTGGAGCGAGTCATGCCTTCGCAACTGCATGTGGTGTCGCTGCGGCCGGAATTGAATGAACAGAATCAAATGCAACTGGACATGAAAGTCGCGTGCGACTCGCGCGGCGCAGCCGTGGAACTGGTCCATCGCATGGAAGGCTCCAGGCATTTCCAGGGAGCGCAACTGGTGTCGGAGGCGCAAAATGGGGAAACGGGATCGGGCGTGCTCGCTTCGGTGATCTCGATTTATGTTCCTGACTCGGCCGACAGGAGCGGAAAGTAAAGTAATGCCGGATTTTGGGAATTCGCGGCGCAAGTTGAAAATTGCGATTGGGGCGATGCTGGCCGCCGACGTGGTGGCGGTGGCCGTTCTGTTCTCGCCGCTGGTCGGTTCGGCGGATTCGCGCCAACTGCAATTGAACCAGCTCCGGGTGGAATTGCACAAGAAAACGCGCGAGGTGGAGCCGCTGCGCAGCATGGATAAGAAGATCGTGCTGGCGAAGGATCAGATCGGCGGGTTTTATAAGGAGCGCTTTGCCGCGACGGATTCCGATCTGGCCAACGAACTGGGAAAGCTGGCGTCGGAAAACAGGGTCCGGATCCAGCAGGCGAGATATAAGCAAGAGGATGCGGAAAGCTCCGGCGTAATTCCGGTCGCAATCGAGGGAAGTTTTTCCGGAGACTACCTGCAACTGGTGCGGTTCATCAATACGCTGGAACGGTCGAAGCTGTTTTTTACCGTGGACAGTGTGGACCTGGCCGGCGAAAGCGCCGGGCCGGTCAAACTGCAAATCACGATGCACAGTTATCTGCGGTCGGGTGCCTGAGTGAAACTGGGAATCGAAAACCGGAACCAACTCATCGCGCTGGCAATCTTAGGCGCGATCGCAGTGGCGATAGTGGCCTACGAGTTCTGGCCCTCGTCGGCGCCGCCGGCAACGGCGCAGGCGACCGCAACCGCGGCCAAGCCCGGCACCAGACGCACGGCTTCAGGAAAGTTGGTGCCTGTGGTTGAGCCCCGGCTCGATCCTACGCTCGACCTGAACCTGCTCAGCCAAAGCGAGGAAATCAAGTACGCGGGCAACGGAAGAAACATCTTTGTCGCGGGGTCTGTGCCAATCGAAAAACCTAAGAGAAACGGTTCGGATCAACACGATGCCGGCCTACGCCAACCTCCGCCAATTCCGCCCCCGCCGCCGATCACGCTCAAGTTTTTTGGCTTTGCCAACCGGCCTGGGGAGACGAAGAAGGTATTCTTATCCAAAGACGGAGACGTTTTTATCGCCGCTGAGGGGGACATAGTCGACCGGCGCTATCGCGTCTTGCACATCTCGCCCACAACGGTAGACGTGGAAGATGTGATCAACAACAACCGGCAGAGCCTCCCCTTAACGCAAGGATGAAGGACAAAGCTGATCGGGATTTCGTAATTTTGTAATCGGTAATTTGTAATTTTGAAGGCGAGTGAGCGGTCATGCAGCAGGGTTTAAAATTACGAAATTACAAGATTACAAGATTGCAAAATCCCCAACGCGGCTACATGCTGATCACGCTGATGCTGGCCTTGGCGTTAATCACGATTGCGATGCTCACTGTGCTCCCTGAGATTGGCCAGCAGATTCGCCGCGACCGCGAAGAGGAGATGAGACATCGGGGCACGGCCTACATGCGCGCCATTCAACACTTCTTCAAGAAGTTTGGGCGCTATCCAATGCGCGTCGAGGAACTGGAGAATACCAACAACCTTCGTTTCCTGCGCAAGCGCTATAAGGATCCAATCAATAGGGACCCGGCCACGGGCCAGGAGAAGGACTTCAAACTCCTTCATCAGACCGACATCACCTTGAACAATGGCCCGGTATTAGCACTAACGCCTGGGCAGAACTTGCTCCCAGGACAAGGTGGACCCCAGGGACAAGGCGCGTTCGGCGGATCGCCGGGGGGGGTAGGCGGACCGCAGGGCGCCGTGGGCGCCTTCGGAGCGCAACCGGGTGGGTTGCAACAGGCTGGCAACGCGGGCATACAGAATCCCGCCGGTGGTGATCCCAGCAATTCTTCTCCGGGCAATGCTTCTTCCGGCAATGCTTCTTCCGCGAATCCGTCTTCCGGAAATCCTTCGGATACGGAGGGAAATTCGAATTCACCTGGATCGAATTCACCTGGATCGTCGCCTTCCAATTCCGGCTTCAACGGACCAACGCTCGGCGGGGGTCCAATCCTCGGGGTCGCGAGCACAAGCAAAGCGAAAAGCATTCGCGTGTTCTACGACAAGAACCACTACAATGACTGGCTCTTCATTTACGTGTCGCAGGGCGACCGGGGAGGCCTGCTGACCGGCCCAGTATCGCTTAATGGTCCCACGGGGAATTTAGGCGGACTCCCTCCCGGGGTCGGTGGCAATCTACCCGGTCAAGCACCAGGAGTGTCGCCGAACGGCAGCCAACCGCAAAGCCCTCCCACGTCACCTGGGTTAAACTCCGTGCAGATGCCACCCGACCAGTAGATTTCACAATCCCAGCAGGAATCCCAGCAACAGAAAAGCCCCGCATCGAAAGTGGGGCTTGACGTGAAACCAAACACTTAACCATCGAGCATCAAACTTAGACGTTAAACGAGGAGCCACAGCCGCAGGTGCTCTTCACGTTCGGGTTTTCGAACTTGAATCCGGCGCCTTCCAGCGTCTCGACGTAATCGACATGCGCTCCGCCAAGATACATCAGGGAAGTGGCGTCCACGTAAACCTTCAAGCCGTCAAAGTCGAAAACCTTGTCCATCATGCCGGCGCCGTTCTCAAATGCCATGGAGTACTGAAAGCCCGAGCAGCCGCCGCCGACCACGGACAACCGCAATCCCGAAGGGACCGGCGCCTGCGAGGCCATGATTTCTTTGACCTTGGCAATCGCGCTCGGGGTCAGGACTGGAGCCGCTGTCTTGGGCTGTACTTCGGGTGCGGTGGTAGTCGCCATCTGGTTTATCTCCTTGTAATTGCTTATTATAACAAAGTTTGGCACCGGCTCGGCAAGCCTTTTGAGGAGCCGGTACCTTTTCCCGAACCGGTTGTTTAGATGCCTCGCGCCGACAAGAAGTCGCGCCCCCACTTGCCAACGGGTCTATAATCGTCCGCAGTAGGGGCCGTAACCCGAACGCCGGCGAATACCACGAAGTTTCGCTGGGCAAAGCATGTGGCAACGTCGGGGATTGGCTCGATTTCAGCTCCGAGGTGGCGTATGTCTCCTATGTACGGGCTGCTTGTCGCGTGGGGTATTCTGACGGGGGTCCTCATAATCCTCCTGATCTATCGCAGCACCCTCACCATGCATGAGGACGATTCCATCTTCCTCCATGAAACCGAATCCCAGATGCACAAGGATCAAGTAGAAGTTCTGGCCAAGATGAGAAAGATCACACCGATCCTCAAGATACTTGGCGCCTTGTCGGGGGCCATGATCCTGGTGATTGCCGGGTTGTTTATTTATCAGGGGCTGAACAGCGCCACCACGCTGCAGTAAGCGGGAAGCTGCGGATTCGCGGGAATCCCTGGCAACGCCTCCTCGGAGACAACTCGCAAGGGCGGTGGTGGAGTATCGCTGATCGCTGGTGAGCCTTTTCCCCAAGCGGCAAAACCCGTTACCCACAACATGAGTGTGCGACAGCCGATTGCGATTGTCGGAGGCGGTCCAGCGGGCGCTCTGGCTGCTGCGCTGCTCGCGGAAGGAGGCAGGCACGTCCTCCTCTTTGACGAAAAGCTTGCCTGGGAGAAGCCCTGCGGCGGCGGAATCACTCACAAAGCTTTGCGGCAATATCCGTTTCTGGCGGATGCCGGGAGCGAAAGCAATCCGGTTGAACACTGCGAGTTGATCAGTCCGTCGGGACAGCGGGTACGCTTCCACATGCAGCACCCGGTCGCGATCTTCTCCCGCCTCACGCTGAATGGATTGTTGCTGGAGCGAGCCCGGCGCACTGGCACTGGTAATGGCAGTGACATTGATGCGCGCGTTGCTGCCGGAGTTGATATCCGCCAGGAGCGCGTCACGCGGATTGCAGGAACCAGCGGAGACTGGCGACTGTTCACGCCGCAGCACGAATACCGTGCTTCCTGCCTGGTGATTGCAGCAGGCGCGCGCAATCCTTTCCGCTCGCAGTTCCTCTCCCCGATTTCCCCTAGGGATCTGATGGTCACCGCGGGTTACTTCATTCGCGGCCGCAGTTCTCTGATGCAGATTCAGTTTCTAAAAGGTATTACCGGCTACATCTGGGTCTTCCCGCGAGCCGATCATGTTTCCGCCGGGATCGCGGGAAAGATGGGTGAAACCTCAGCCGTCGAGTTGCGCCGCATGCTGGAAAGGTGGCTCGAAGAACACTGGCTCGAACAGAACGGCTTCTCTTTCGACGGTGCCCGCTTTTACTCGCATATTCTTCCGTCCTTTCGCGCCCAGACGTTCGAGAAGCTCGAAGTCTGCGGAGAAAGTTGGGCCATGATCGGCGACAGCGCGGGCCTGGTGGACCCGATTACCGGAGAGGGTCTCTACTATGCGCTTCGATCCGCGGACTTGTGTGCAGACGCGTTGCTGGCCGGACGACTTGACGAGTATCGAGCGCTACTGGAGGAAGAAGTTCTTGCCGAACTGAAGCTGGCGGCGCGCGTCTCGCAGCGATTCTACAGCGGACAGATTTTCGGCGACAGCGTTCTCGAGCGCATGGTGTCTCTAACCGCGCAAAGCGCGAGCTTCCGCGAACTGATGAGCGATCTCTTTGCCGGGATTCAGGGCTACCGCGATTTGCGCTCTCGGCTGTACCGGATCCTGCCTGCGGTGATGGCCGAGGGGCTGGCCGGAACGCTGGGCTGGTCGTGGAACAAGAGCGCGAAGTTCGCCACCGATCCGTTCGCGGAATAGCCAACAGCCTAACCGTAGAGACGCGGCTTGCCGCGTCTCATGCCCGCGGAACATTATCTCGCGAGGATTTTGGGTGGCGCAGCGCTGACTTTAGCCGCTGAGGGCAACGGCCGGCGGCTCAGTCGGTCAGGCCGCCTTCGCCTTCATCCCCTTGATGTCGTCGAGCAGCGCTCTCTCGTGGCCGTCAGGGTTCACCTTTTCATACACCTTGCGGATCACTCCCTTCGGATCGACCACGAAGCTGGTGCGCTCAAAAAACTTCATCCCTTTCCATTCCGCCTGGCCGATGCCGAGGGTCTTCATGAGATTGGCATCGGTGTCGGCAACCAGATCGATGGCGAAAGCAAACTTTGTGTGAAAGTTCTTATGCGACGTGACGTCGTCCGCACTCACGCCGATGACTTTGATTCCGGCCGCATCGAAATCAGCCCTGGCCGCGGTAAACGACTTGCCCTCGACCGTGCAGCCGGGCGTGTCGTCTTTCGGATAAAAGTAAACGACAAGCCAGTGTCCAGCGAAGTCCGAGAGTTTGGTGATCTTGCCGTCCTGGTTGGGAAGCGCAAAATTCGGAAAAGGGTTGCCAGCAGAGAGCATTTGGGGGAGTCCTTTCTAAAGTTGTGAGCTGCAATTATACGAGCGCGGGTGTCATG
>Ga0307478_10003670_pt1 | contig 11301 bp, 10 predicted proteins | sample atmos_gasesECM4C_2_FD_203713 | JGI IMG/M metagenome (GOLD analysis project Ga0307478, IMG submission 203713) | Hardwood forest soil microbial communities from Morgan-Monroe State Forest, Indiana, United States - atmos_gasesECM4C_05 | ecosystem: Environmental > Terrestrial > Soil > Temperate...
AGGCAGAAGACATAGAAGTGAATCGCGCGGGGAGCGTTCCAGCGGCGCACGAAGATAAAGAGGCCGATGAACAGATACAGCAGCGCAGTAATGCGCAGATAATTTTCGATGGACGAGGGGTTTTCCTGCGGCGCGGTGACCAGTGGAGTTTCGAAAGTGCGGCCTTCACGACGCAATTCGTAGCGTATTTCGGTCCAGGGGCCGACGTGGAAGAGGACGCGAGTAACGTCCGTGGCGCGGTGGATGGACATGCCGCGGACGGATTCGACGATGTCGCCCTGTTTGATGCCGGCTCTGGCCGCGGGTGAATCAGCGACGACGTGCCAGGCCGTAACGCCCTGGGCAGAGTCCATCCAAGTGACACCGTCATCGGGGAGAACGAAGCTGGAGCGCTGCTGGAAGTTGAGGACCGCAAAAACAACGGCCGCCAATGTGAGGAGCGCTAGAATTACCGCTCCGAGCCGCATTCGCAAGCTATCGTTCATGCAAGTACACCGGTATCCTTCGGGCAAGATATGTTAGCACGTCAGGTTCCAGCGAATCACAGATTCCAATTTGCGTAAGGCGCTTATTTACTTTCTGTTATGAAGACACACGAATCCCGAATATGACCGAATCCTATTTGTGGAAGATGGCGTCCCGATTACCGTATGCGGCAGATTGGCTAAAACTGGAAGCTTAATCCACCCCTGAAGAAGCGATACGTAGGCACCAGGACGACTTGGCCGTCGGTGGTAGCGAGGGTGACATAGCCTTGGGCCAGTAAATTGCCGCAGTCGGCCAAAATCTCGGCGTGTCCGGGGATGAAGCCGGGAAGCTTCTGGCGTATCTGGATGCTCAGGTACGGGTCGAGGTGATAGATGGATTCGCCGTAGGAATCTTGCTGGGAAACCGCTGAGCCGCTGATCCACTTGTAGCCGGAAACGATTTTCGTGCCTGTGCGCGGGATCTTCGCAGTGAAGCGGGCTGCAGCGCTAGCGCGATATTGAGTATTCAATTCGTTGCGCAGGGCCGCCTCGACAGGGCTCTCATTTGGAGCAAGAACGCCGCCGTAGGCGTAAATCATGGTCATATCAAGATTGCCGGAGAGCTTCTGCTGGTAGACGAGGCGGGCACCGACGGAGCTCAATTCGCCAGCGTCATAGGCAAAAACGTCGGAGAAGTAGTCCGGGAGATAATCGGGTCCAGAGACATCGCCGCGTCCGAAAACTGCGGTGTGACCGGAACGATCGTGGAACACAGCGGCGGTGATGCTGGCCTTCTTGTTCAGGTCATGCTCGACGGCGAGTTCCTCGTGCATATTATCTTCGAGCACAGGCCGGTTCCCGTGGAGCAGCAGAGTCGGGAAAGCATCGAGCTGGTTGAGAGTTGACTGTAAATCCCCGGGCGCGCCGGAGGAATCCTGCCAAGTATTGGTGCTTACCAGCATGGAAGCCTGCCAGGTGGGGCTGAAGCGAAAAGCGATTTCGCCGCGTGGGCGCAGACTGGTGGTGGTTCCCTGCAGACCGGCAGCGATGAAATCGGCGCCGTAGCGGATGCTGACATGGTCACCAAGCTGGAATGAGGAATCGTGCGACATGCGCAGGCCGCGGAAGCTAGGGCCCGCGGCACCGAGACGGGATTCACGCAGCAGCAGAGTGGTGACGGAGCCCTTGCCGAAATCGCCGGAGGGCAGCCACTGCGTGACAAAGCCGCCCGCCTCGGAAGTTCCGGAATAGCTAAACTGGCCGGCTATCAGAAGGCTGCCTAGTTCGCCGAGACCGTAGTCGTATGCGAAGGCCGTCCCCGGGGAATCGGCGACATTGGAAATGGAACCGGGATGGTCCCCGCCGGAGGAGAACTCCACGCGAGTGCGGTCCTGCTGATTCTGCGAAGTATCGAAATGGTCGGAGCGGACGCCGAGAGTTACGTCACCATCCTGCCAGCGCAGAACCGGGCGGGTGGCGGCAGAGGCGCGCAGCACCCAACTCCATTCATCGGAGGAGACTTGCTGGTCGGGCTGGCGGCGTAATTTTTCGAAAGAGGTGAAGACCGAGCCGAGAACGATTTCGAGCAGGGTGGTGTGCTGGCTGCTGACTTGAATATCCTGCTCGATCACGGGCAGGAAGCCCGCCAAGGTCACTTTTACCGAGTAAAGGCCGACAGGCAGCGTGACGGTGGAGAATCTGCCGCGATCGTTGGTGAGTAGCTCAAACGAAATGTTGCTGACAAGTTCGTCCGCGGAGACCACCACAGTGGCGCCCATTTGCGGCGTGCCGGCGGAGTCAACCACCACACCCGTGATTTTGCCGGTGTTGGGCGCAGCAAGCAGTGACGCCGGAATCGCACACAGACCCAGGCAAAGCATGACCCCAAGGCCCAGAGCGCGAATCATCGAGCGATTCACGGAGTTTTACCTCCCTTGCGGTTGCGGCGAGGAGCCGGCGGCGCGAACGGTGAATTCGGACACCGGGGTGATGGTTTTCTTAGCCAAATTATCGGTGACAGCAACTTCCAGTTTGTACTTTCCCGGCGAGAGCGAGCCGAGGGTGATTACGTTCTCGAGAGTGAGTTCCTGGCCGTGCTGGGGGAGCTTGTCGTCAGCCAGGTCAAACTTGAGCACGGGGTTGGTGTCTTTGTCTTTCGTGACGCGGTACTGCACGGTGGCGTCGGGTTTGTGGGTCTTATCGTCAACTTTCAGATTGTAGACTTGCAGGAAGACACCCATACGATCGTTGGCGGTGAAGATGGCGTCAATGCGCGGGCGGACCTTGACGTCTCCGAGGACGAATTGGCCGAGGCCGATATCCTTCGAGGAAACGCGGAGAATTTCGTCGGCGAGAATTAAGGTGCTGGAGGAAAGGCTATCATCTTCAAAGCGCGGGACAGCCAAGCGAGTATTGACGACGCCCACGTTGCCGTTATTGACGTCTTTCAGGACGATGTCAAGGCGATAGAGGCCGGGAGTGAGTGGAATCGCTTTCTGATAAATGGAAGCAGTTCCAAGAGATTGTTGGAGCAGAGCGGCCGGAACATCGCGGCGGACGGTGTCCTCGAAGGTGTTCACAATGCGGCCACTGAGGCTGGTGACGCGGCCGAAGAGGTTCACCGAGGCGGAGTCCACGCCGTTTTTTTCCTGGAAGCTAAGCTGGCGGGTAGGGATCTGAACGGTGATCGGAACGAGGACCGTATCCGAGGTGATGCGCAGAAAATCGGTGCGGTATTCAAACTTGATTTGATCGCGGACCAGGCGCGAGGTGACGACCGCCTCCAAATCCTTGAATTTCACCGGCGGCGCTTGCTGGATTTTCGCGTAGAGGTCGAGACGCGAAAATTCCTGCATGGTTTCGGGTGTCATGCCCAGAGCCGGGGCCATATGCGTGCCGTCGGTGTTGTTAAACCGATCGGTTTTGCTGGAGAGGCCCATGGCTTCCATTTCGGTGAGACCGGCGCCGGGGACGTAGGTCAACGCGTCCTTTTCGCTGGGGTCCATGGTGAGGTGATACTCACCGCTCATGGTGGGGTCAACGAACTCGAGCTCAACGTTTTCGCCGATGCCTTCGAGATAGCGGTAGCGCCAATCTTCGAACGGATAAGTGGAAGTTTCACCCCCGCCCTCATCCGCGGGGCGGTCATAACTGCCGCCCGAAGGATGCGACTGAATCTCGTCCGGAGGGCCCCACATGATGTAGATTCTGCCGCGATCGGTTTTCCAGCCAGGGATGCCGGAAGAATAATGCTCGTTGGTGTAGGCGATACGGCGGTAGTGCTCTTCTTTAAAGGTGTTTTCAGCGGAGTCGGGATCGGGATTGCGGCGCTGCCAGAAGGCTTCGATGAATTGTTCGCGCTCTTCGTTGGTTTGGAGATGGAGGAAGGCGCTGCGCTCTTCCGGGGAGATGATGTAAACGACGTCTTCGTTGAGCCATTTCTTATATTGGGAATCGAGCTCGTTGAAGAGGTCCTTGTCGCGTTTGGAGCGCTGCTTGGCAGCTTGCTTCGCGGTCTTTTTGTCGTTTTGGTCCGGTTGAGGAGTTTGTTGAGATTCGCCCTGCGCGAATGCACCAGGCGCGCACACTAAACCGCAAGTTAATGCGGCGAAAAGAAACACCTTGACCCCAAAACGCATAGTTTACGCCTTTTCCCCGAGGGCCAAAATTCTAACCTGTCCGCTGGTACAGGTCAACCAAACTTTCCCCCCGTGTCCATTTGGTCCATTGGAATCCTGGACTTAGCGGCGGGTTGCCTTGGATTTTCGAATAAGTGTGGAAACGGCCAGGAGTCCGGCAGGCCAGTGTTCGCGCGGAGCCGCTGTGCAGCATCCGCGAGCATGGCGGCTGAGGCGATTTTCGAGGTGCAGCACCGTGCGCAATGTTGGCGTAATTCTGATAAGCTGAGAGTGACATTGAGTGGGCTGCGGCTCCTTCGTTGACACCCGGAGGTTTCTGACGACAATCCGAGCCGTCGACGAGGGATTTGCAATCATCTGACGATACGGACCTCCGAATTATCATATTGACGCCTGCCATTCCGTGTGTGCGCGCGTCTAACCGGGAAACATTTAGAGCTCATGGAGCGTATTCATTAGCTGAAGATGGGGTAGGCTTGTCACCCCGCGAAGAGCAGGTCTAAGGGTTAAAGCAATGAAAACATGGCAGAAAGTCGGGATAGGTGCGGGTGTCGTCCTCGTACTAGGGGGGATATCTTGGTTCAGCATCTACCAAGTGAACAAGGGAGTGGTGACGGTCCAGACGGGTCGGGTGGCGAAAGAAGACCTGACGTCGATTGTGACCGCATCGGGCGAGATCCGGCCGAAGAATTATACGAACGTCGAAGGCGAGGGGATCGGTAAGATTACGCAGATCGTGGTGAAGGAAGGCGATCAAGTAAAAAAGGGCGACGTGCTGCTGAAGTTGGAAAACATTCAACCGGGCGCGGACGTCGCAGCTCAGGAAGCAGCGATTGACGCTACCGAAGCGGGCGTGCGGGCTTCGGCTGCGAATTACGATTCGGCGGTGGCCACCCTGGCGCAGCGGCAAGCGGATCTTGAAAAGGCGCGGTTTGACTGGCAGCGCAGCCAACAGCTTTACAAGGAGCAGTTGATCGCGAAGTCCGATTACGATGCCACCAAGGCCAGCTATGACGGCGCTGTGGCCGCGCTGAGCGCCAGCAAGGCGCAAGTTGATCAGACCCGCGCCGCGCGGGAGCAATCGCGGTACAACCTAAACCAAGCGACTGCCGTGCTGAAGCACACAAAGGATGTGCTGCGCAAAACTACCTATGTGGCGCCAATTGATGGAATTGTGAGTTACATCGCGGTGCGCGTGGGAGAAAATGTCGTGCCGGGTATTCAGAACACCGAAGGCAGCATGTTGATGACGATTTCGGACATGAGCGTAGTGGGCGCGGAAGTGAAGGTGGATGAGACGGACATCACTAACGTGAAAGACGGCGACGTGGCGGATGTGACGATTGATGCGCTGCAGGGGAAGCTGTTCAAGGGACACGTGACCCAAGTGGGCGACGAGGCGATCTTGCGTTCTTCGGGATTGGCGGCAACGACGCAGACCACCGCGAATACGCAGGAAGCGCGCGATTTCAAAGTGGTGGTAACGCTGGATAGTCCGCCGGACGGACTGCGGCCGGGACTATCCGCGAGCGCTAAAATCCAGACGGCGCACAAGAAGGGCGTGTTGACGATTCCGATTCAGGCGCTGGCGGTGCGCACGAAGGCGGATATTGAGGAGGCGGAGAAAGCGCACGGTGGGAACGTCACGCTGGCGGCATCCAAGCCGCTGGCTACCGGAGAATCGCAACAAAAAGTTGATGTGCAGGGCGTTTTTGTGGTGCGCGGCAAAAAGGCGGAATTCGTGCCGGTGCAAACCGGAATTACCGGTGTGACGGACCTGGAAATCACGAGCGGTTTGAAAGATGGCGATGAGATCGTGATCGGCAGCTACAAGGCGTTGCGCACGCTGCGCCCTGGCGCCAGCGTGAAAGTAGATAATTCCGCGCCGAAACACGAAGATTCGGTAACCTAGTCGAGAAACGCAGCGAGGAGAACGAGGAGCACATGCACATGGCCGTGGAAGACGCGAGCGCCCCGCAAGGTTACCGGCAGGACCTCGTTGACACGGGCATCGTAATTCAGACGCAGGATCTGTGGAAGACGTACGAGATGGGCGCGGAGCAGTTGCACGCGCTGCGCGGCGTGAACATCGAGATTCACAAGGGTGAGTACGTCGCGATCATGGGGCCTTCCGGTTCGGGAAAATCCACACTGATGAATTTGATCGGATGCCTGGACACTCCCACGAAGGGGAGTTATTGGCTCGCGGGCCGCCTCGTGAGCCAGTTGGATGACGACGAACTCGCTTACATACGGAACAAAGAGATCGGGTTCGTTTTTCAGACGTTTAATCTATTGCCGCGCGCGACTGCTTTGCACAATGTGGAACTGCCGATGATTTACAACGGCACGGCGTCCGAAGAGCGGCTGGAGCGCGCGAAGAAGGCGCTCGCCCAGGTGGATCTGGCGGAGCGCATGATGCACAAACCCAACGAACTTTCCGGCGGACAGCGGCAGCGCGTGGCGATTGCGCGGGCGTTAGTGAATAATCCTTCGATACTGCTAGCTGATGAGCCGACAGGAAATCTGGATTCGCAAACGGGTGAAGAGATCATGGCTCTTTTTGCGCGTTTGCACGAGCAAGGCAATACGATCATTTTGGTGACGCACGAATCGGACATCGCGGCGCACGCGCATCGCGTGATCCGGTTGCGCGACGGCAAGGTGGAGCGAGACGAACGAACCCGGTAGACACTTGGTGTTGTGACGCGGCGGGAATTTGCAGACGCTGCGTTTTTACCCGCAAAGCGTTTTGCGATCCGGAAATCCAGTCCAGAGTTGAGTTTTCTCCTAACGAACAGTCCACCGATGGCGAGTCGTTCGGGCGCAGTGTTGGTGCGCACGCCGATTCCGAGTCAGCAAAATCGTTGTTGACATATAAGCTCATGCTTATGTAATGTGAGAAACGATGAATCGTTCTCGCACTGTTCGAACGACCTTGAATGCCGACTCGCGCCGAGGTGCGTGGCGGATTTTTTTTGCGATCAGCGACCCGACGCGGCGCCAAATTTTGGATTTGCTCCTCGCGTCGGAGCACTCGGTAAATGACCTGGTGAGGCCATTCCGCATGTCGCAGCCCGCCATCTCCCAACATCTGCGGATTTTGCGCGAAGCGGGTCTGGTGCAAGTTCGCCGCCTGGGGCGCGAGCGGCGTTACCGGCTTCGCGGGGCGCGGCTTCGCGCGGTTTACGATTGGGCCGCGCATTACGAGCGCTTCTGGAACGAGAAGCTGCAAGCGCTTGGTGCATATTTGGATCAAGAGGCTGCCGAGAAAACGGAATGAGCCGCGACTTGCACTTTGAGTTTGTCTATCCGCACCCACCGCAACGGGTGTGGAGAGCGTTAACGGACTCCGCCGCAATTGCGAAATGGCTTATGCCGAATGATTTTCAACCAAGGGTAGGACACAAGTTTCAATTTCGCACGAAGCGGCGGCCGGGTTTCGACGGCGTCGTGAACTGCGAGGTCCTGGAATTGGAACCGCCACGCAAACTGGTTTATTCATGGAAGGGCGGTGGGCTGGATACCACCATTACGTATTTACTTGAGCCGGCGCCCGAAGGAACGCGGCTTCTTTTCGATCACACCGGATTCCGAGGACTGAGGGGCTTGATGGTGAGCCGGATGCTTGGGAACGGATGGAAATCCAGAGTTCTCGCGCGGAATTTACCGGCGGTGCTGGAATTTGTGGATGACGAGGGATTTCATCAGCCCGCGGACGGTACGATTCCGGGTTGCTATGGAGACGCTTCAACATAAGGAGAGAAACATGATCACACATGTGGGCAACGTGAGCATTTATGTGCGCGATCAGCAGAAGGCTTTGGAATTTTATCGCGACAAACTGGGATTCAAAGTGCTGCGCGATCAACCGATGGGTCCGGGCGCGCGATGGATTGAAGTGGCGCCGGACGGAGCGAAGACTCATCTGGTGCCTTTCACGCCGCCGGGACAGGAAAGCCGAATCGGGACGTTCTCAGGAATTGTTTTCGGCTGTGACGAAATCGAACGAACGTGTAAAGAGCTGGCCGAGCGTGGAGTGGAGTTCAAACACATGGCAGAAAAGCAGCCGTGGGGCGGGATGATGGCGCAATTTTATGACGCGGACCACAACACTTTCGTGCTGGTCGGAAACTGACGTCAGCCGGGGCGGACTTCGCTCATTAGGGCTAGGAGATTTTTGTCGGGATCGCGGAAGAACGCCATCCAGAGATCGTGGTCGGGCATTTTGGCGATCAGATGGGGTTTTTCGACGAGGTCGGCGCCGTGTGACAAGAGATAGCTGTAGGCGCTGTGGATGTCGTCAACTTTGAAATAAATTACCGAGCTTCCCCGTTCGCCAGAGCCGTCTTGGGGAACGTCGAGCATCAGGCGGACGCCGGCGCAATCGAAAAAGGCGAGATTCGGCACTTGGAACAGGAATTTTATTCCCAGGGTATCGCGATAGAACGCTACAGCGCGCTCGAGATCCGTCACGGGAACAGCAATTTGACCGATTACTCCGAGGTGTAGCGGGACTTGTGGCATGAAGGTATCTTCCTGAACGGTGCGGGCTGGGTGGACTATTCTAGCGTCTAATTCGAGAAAAAGTTACGGGCGAGGAATAAAACATTGGCGGGGCGTTCGGCGAGGCGGCGCATGAACCAGGGGTACCAGAAGGAGCCGTAAGCGATCAAAACCGCGGAGCGATAGCCGGCTTGCGCCAAACGCAATTGCTCGGCGCGCTGAATACCATAAAGCATCTGGAATTCGAGTTGGGCTTTCGGGACGCCTTGAGATTCGGCCCATTCCGTGATTTTCGCAATGAGGGTGCGGTCATGAGTGGCGATGGCCGCGCGAACGCGCGCGCGACGGGCTTCGGGACTTAGCAAGCGCTGCGCGAGATGAAGGTAATTCTCGTCCACGTCCTTCTTCACCGGGTAGGCGATCTCCGCAGGCTCGTTATAGGCTCCCTTGACCAGGCGAATGGCCGCGCCCATGGGGATCAACGCGTCCAAATCTTTTTCGGTGCGGTAGAGATACGCTTGCAGGCAAATGCCGACGTTGGCGTGAGCCATCCGCGCGCGGCGGTAAAGTTCCAGCGTGGCGTCCACGTAGGGGCTCTGCTCCATGTCTATCCACAAAACCTTTTCAGGCGGCGTGTTGGCGATGAGTGCGGAGAGGTTTTCGAAGCAGAATTTGGCGTCGAGATCGAGCCCGAGTTGGGTGAGCTTGACGGAGATTTCGGTGGGAAGTTTCGCGGTGAGAATGCGATTGGTGACGTCGAGATAATGTTGCGTGACATGAGTGGCTTCATCCCGGTCAGTGAGATTTTCGCCGAGATGCGTGAGCACCGATTGAATGCCGCTGGCGGCAAGAGTGTGCGCGGCGGAGAGCGCGTCGTGGACGTCTTCGCCCGGCATAAAGCGCGCGACGGTGCGGCGCATGAATCCGAAGCGGGGCGCGTGTTCGCGCATCCACGGGCTTTGCGAAGCCATCAGAATTCCGCGCCGCAGCAGACCCATTACCGGTTCCCTTTCGGATGTTGATTATTGTGGAGATGAAAGCGTTTTGATCAGCCGGTAGTAGAAATCCACGCCATCATAGAACGAAGCGACGCGGATGCGCTCGTCGCGGCCATGCGAACGGTCGTCATCCACGTCCATGAATAAGCCGGGGAGGCCATAAGTAGGCAGCCCGGCGGCTCGAGAAATTGCGCCGTCGCTTGCGCCGGCGTCCATCACCGGGACGATCGGAACGCCAGGCCACATTTCATTCGACACTTTTTGCAGCGCACTCATCAGATCCGGGCGCAGCGGCGAGGGCGGATTGGGAATGCCGCTGGAGGCGAGGCCAGTGGCGTGCGTGACCGCGATTTTTGGATTGTCGAGAGCTTTCACCAACATGGTTTGAATTTCGTCCGGCGAATGGCCGGGCATGATGCGGCAATTCACATTGGCGCGCGCCATGCCGGGCAAAGCGTTATTGGCGTGGCCGCCTTCGAGGCGAGTGGCAACACAGGTGGTGCGCATGCGAGCGTTGTAGTACGGAATCGCGGACAGGCGGGCGAGCGCGGCGGGGTCGGGCGGCTCTTGGAGGATGGCTTTCATGTCCGCGCCGGTTTGCCCTCCGAGGATTTCTGATTCGCGCGCGAAATAGGTGCGCGTGACTTCATTCAGTTCAAACGGAAATTGATAGTGCTGGAGGCGTGTGAGGCCGTCGGCAAGTTCGTAGATTGCATTTTCGGAAGTGGGCAGCGAGCTGTGGCCGCCGGGGTTGGCGACCCGCAGATCGTAATCCTGATAGAGCTTTTCGCTTGCCTGAATGCCGACGAGGATGCGCTTGCCATTGTCGAGTTCGAAATCGCCAGCGTCGGGATTGATGACGTACTCCGCCTCGATCATGTCGCGATGATTTTTGATCAGCCAGTCAACGCCATTGGAGGTGCCACCTTCTTCATCGGCGGTGAGTGCAAGGATCAAGTCTCGATCGGGCTTGTAATTTTCCTGCTTCAGACGAATGAAAGTGGTGACGAGAAATGTATCGCCGTCTTTTATGTCGCCCGTGCCGCGGCCGTAGTAGTAGCCGTCTTTCTCGATGAATTGGAAGGGGTCCATCGACCAGTCTTCGCGGTGCGCTTCAACTACGTCGAGATGACAGATGAAGAGAATCGGTTTCTGCGCGCCAGTGCCGTGAATGCGGGCGACCAGGTTGCCTTTGCGCGGATTGGGGCCGAAGACGTGAACGTCGTCTGCGGAAAAACCGGCGTCGAGAAGGCGTTTGGCCATGGCGTCGGCGGCGAGCGTGGTGCTGCCGATCGAATCGGTGGTATTGATTTCGACTAGCTGTTTGAAAATGTCGTGCGAGAGCTGCTTGGTTGCGTCGTTTACTTGTGCCGGTACTGTTCCAGCGCTGAAAATACACACCAACGCGGCGACTGCAAAGCGGGGCGTAAATTTCATCCGTTCTCCCAGGAAAAGAACGATTGAGACTAGCAGACCCGAGGTGCGACCGTCAAAACGGCGGCGGCGAGAAAGGAGCGTCTTTGGGCGATTCGAGGAGGAAGATGGCGTAGCGATAGACTTCTAGTGTGGTGACGTCGTTGATCGCGCCGGCGACGAAGATTTCGCTGAATGCCGCATGGACGATGTGGGCCTGATCTTCGGGCAGCAGGCCGAGCAGTTCGCCGAAGCGATTTTTGGCCTTCGAGAATTCCG
>Ga0307478_10003671_pt1 | contig 11293 bp, 5 predicted proteins | sample atmos_gasesECM4C_2_FD_203713 | JGI IMG/M metagenome (GOLD analysis project Ga0307478, IMG submission 203713) | Hardwood forest soil microbial communities from Morgan-Monroe State Forest, Indiana, United States - atmos_gasesECM4C_05 | ecosystem: Environmental > Terrestrial > Soil > Temperate...
CAAAAGCCGGCGCGCGACATCCGCGCCTTGGAAATCGGTACCGCTGATTTCCACTTTCGCACCGCTCCGGCGGCTGCGGTATTGCTCTCCTTCCCAGAAGGAACAACGTCTTGAAAGATCACAGGTGCCCCACCCTAATGTCGGGCTCTTTGCGACGTTAGGGTGGGATTCCACAAACGCATCCACCCCAAGCTTTGCCTACGACGACGACGACCGAACCGGCTCTAGGCTGTGCATTTAGCGACGATGAGAGTTATGTCGTCGTGCTGTTCACGAGGACTAAACTGGCGAAGTTCGTCAATGATGGCCGTCAACAAGGCCCCGGAAGAGCGTTCACGATTTTGCTGCAGGCCTTCAATCAACCGGGGCTCTCCGAATTCCTCTCCCGAAATATTGAACGATTCGGTTACTCCGTCGGTATAGAGAACGACTGTATCTCCCGCGAAGAGCTGACATTCCCGAATCTCGCAATCCCATTGCTGGAACAGACCCAGCACCGTGCAGGTGGAGTCTAGGCGTTCCAGAGTCTTATCGGCACGGAGGAGAAGAGGGGAGTAATGGCCACAATTTGCGTAGCGTAAACGCATGGCCCTGTCGTCGTATTCAGCAAAGAAGAGTGTGGCATAAGCGCTATCCGTCGTATTCTCGCAAAAAAGCTGGTTCACCGAGTGCAAGAAGCGTTCTGGTTGATCCAGGGCGATTGCGCTCTGGCTTCGCAGGTTCGCTTGCAGGTTCGCCATCAGAAGAGCAGCGCCGATGCCTTTGCCGGAAATATCGGCGATGACTAATCCAAACCGGTCTCGGCCCAAGTTCAGAAAATCGTAATAGTCGCCGCCGACCTCGCGCGCGGGAAGGCAAATCCCGGCGTATTCGAGTGTTTTGAGCGGCGGCAGAGTCTGAGGGAAGAGTCTTGCCTGGACCCGTTTCGCGATTTCCAGTTCCTGGGCAGTGCGCCGTTCGGCTTCGAGCTTTTCCGCAGCGGCGCGGCGCTCCGCTTCGATTTCGCGAACGAAGGCATCGCGGCCCACCAGCGCAAACGAGTTTCCATCCAGATCGTCGAAGCGAGTAAAAATTCCGCCCCAAAGAGTGGTTTGCGGAGGATGGTGAAAGCGGACTCCGTGCTTCCGCCACTCGTCGTATTTGGTGATGACGTCCTCGGTAACGAAGACAGCATGTCTGGAGCGGCCAATCAGCTTGTATTCCTCGGACTTGCGGGTGGGAGCGACGAGCGCGAGGACGGTGTTACCGTCCGGAGGTGCGACCGCGACCCACCGGCCACCCGATTCATAGCTCTCGTCAATGACTACTGCAAACCCAAGCTGGTCCACATAGAAGCGCAAACTTTTGTCCTGATCCCGCACGAAGACATTGACGCAAAGCATGCGGAGATAGGGGTCCTTCCGGTCCAGGAACTCGTCCGAAGGCAAGTTTTTCATTCGCGAGATTATATTCCCGCATGCAGGATCGAATCGTGCAGCGCCATTAGCAGGGCCGTGTATCACGGCAGCGCCAATCGCATGATTCAGGATCACCGAACCGGATTCCTGGCGTGATGCAAGCCAGTGATCGCTGCGCAAATCTGATCTCAGCGCCACGCCAGGGTGGTCACTGAGTCTGTCTTTAAGGCTACGGATGCGGCCACATTCGCGACGCGCAGCTCGAGCGCTCGGGATGGCCCGGGGTTGGTCACGATGAGCACCTTTTGGCCATCGGGATTTTCGACAGCGACATGCTTAATGTCGGCGGCAGTTGTTTGCGACTGAAAGCGCTGCGCTCCGCGACGGATGGTCCGCGAATAGTGAGCGAAGGCCCAGTATTGCCCGCTGCGAGTAATGTTTCGAGACTGGGAGTCGATCGTGACTACGCCGCCGCAGGGGAACGGGCCGATGTTCGGCCGCCCATGTTCATCGAGAGCCAGATTCCATGCTGTGATGGACCGGCACCAATTCGTCAATACACTGCTGAAGGTTCCCGCCCACTTGCACCAGTCCGTGAGATAACCGGGATCGGTATAGTCCGGACCGCCTTCGGTCCAATGCATCTCGGCTTCGGGGTAAGCGTCGTGGACCTTGCTTATCATGTCCGCAGTGCCGTAATAGCCGTGCCATGCAACCGTATTGGTGTACTTGCGGAGCTTGGGGTCGGCCAGCGTGCAAACTGCGCGTCCCCACAAGTTGTAGTTGTGATCCAGGACCCAGATCCGGGTTGGCATGCCACTGCTTTCCAGGAGAGGGCCGAGATGGTCGCGCACAAACTCAATCTCATATTCCTGCGGCCAGATGCAGGCCGGCATGCGGCCATCCTGGTCGGTGTCGACTTCGTTTTGACTTGTCAGTGCTTGAACGGGCACGCCTCCCGCGGAATACTCTTGCAGAAATTTCAGATAGTACCGCGCGTAAACCGGCAGGTAGTGTCTACGCATGGAGCCGCCCAACATCGTATTGTTGAACTTCATCCACCCCGGTGGGCTCCACGGGGATGAGAAAAGAAAAAGATCGGGATTCATCTGGCGCGCCTGGCGGAGAACAGGAAGAATGTATTCGCGGTCGTGGTCGATCGAAAAGCGCGTCAGATCGGGATCAGGTTCGCCTTCGTCATAGCTGTAGAGCTTGGTGGAGTAGTCGCTCGATCCTACGCAGATGCGGCCAACGCTTAGCCCCATTTCTGACGGATGAAACAACTCATGAAACAGTTTCTCCCGCTCGGGTGGCGTCAGCCGATTGAACGTATAACAGGCAGCATCGGTGAAGGCGCCTCCAAATCCCAGGATCTTCTGAAACTTTACGCCGGGGTTCAACTGGAGGTGATCGCCTGGGGCTGCTCCAGAGGCAGCACGCCAACTGACGGGAGGAGCAGCAGCGAAACGCTCATCGCCAGAAGTCACCCAAATTGAAATTTCCGAGTCACGATTGGACGATTGGTCTCCCGAGTCATTTGCTTCCATCGGCGGATGGATGACGCCGGGCGAAGCCGCTGCCATGAACCCCAGAGCGGAGACTCCGAGAAAATCTCTTCGCGACAATTTGTCCGTCATAAGAATTGCTCCTCACCGGCTAGTCATTACTTTCGGACTCTGGCATTTGTAACTTTGCATCGAGGCCACGGTCTCAACGTCCTCGATACTTCGTCTGAAGGGTGTACAAAGAGCTGCGCGCAAGAATGAACAAAGTATGACCATCGCTGCCGCCGAACAGTAATTGCGACGGCCGTTCCGGAATCTCGATGGTGTCGATCAGAGCACCTTCGGGGTTGTACACGAAGACCTGTCCAGCGGCGATGTAAACGTTGCCCTTTTCGTCCACGGCGAGGCCTTCGCCGCCGCGTTCAGTGAATAACTTCAGATTCGAAATGGTGCCATCGGTGCCCACGGTGCCCACATAGGTCTTCTCTTCGGATTCGTCGGTAACATAGGTGGCGACAGCCGTCACTACCGGCGCAAGGCCAAAGGCCCGCAGTGTGTCATTCAACTTGGAACCGTAGTAGAGTTCACCGGTCACAAAGTCCTCACCGGCTGGAAAGAACGTCGTTCCGTCTGGCGACACGAATTGATAAGGCTTCCTGTTGGGAATCATCTCGAGGAAGTCATTCTCGTTTCTCCAGTAGTCGACTGGCAGAACCGGGGTCATGCTGGGCCGGGGCGCGGCCGGCATAGCTTTCAAGAGCGTAATGTCATCGCCAGGAGTGCCGGGCTTGAAACTGTACACGTTACCTTTCCCGGCGTAGGAAACTACGATCAGATCGCCTGCCTTATCGAAAAAGAGTTGGACAGGATCGAGCGGGTTGTCGCGCACTTTCGATAGCTGCCGCGTGCTGGCGGACCAGCAGTAGATGGTCTGCTGATGGGCGTCGACAAAATAGATATTGCCGGACGCATCCACAGCGCCGCCGGAAACGTTGAAGAAGCCGGTCGCGACTTGCTCGACCTTTGCATTCTCGGGAAGAACAGGCGAAGGTTTCTTCTCGGGTATTTGAGGCGCGCGGCCTGAGATGGTCAACCAGGCGAATTCGCGTTGTCGTATGTTGATGTTGCTGCTTCGGTCGTAAATGGCATTATCAAACGACACCTTGCTATCGCTGTAACAGTGGAGGTTGCGGAATCTGATGTTCCGCGAATCTGAGAGTGTGATCGCATGGGGAAAGGGCTGATAGCTGCTGACCACCCGATACATGTGCAGATTCGCGAAAGTGATATTGCTGGAGTCCCGGATGTCGAGCGGCAAGGCGAAGGCGCCCTCGCCGCGCTCTTCTTCGGTCTGGAGCGCGTAAATTTCCCAGTTCGATGCGTGGTCCAGAACAACTTCGTTGCGGACGTGGTGCTCGCTTGACAGCTGATAGATTCGTCCACCAACAGATGTGTTCGAGATATACAACCCGGCTTGGGCGAAGGTACTAGGCGTCCAGAGGTCGAGAAACGTGCCACCGCCCGTGATCCAGAGACTGGGATATTGTCCATCCCAGCGCCGATTTAAATTGGAATCGGCAGTATGGGTGTTGTTATAAATCTGGTGCCAAATTTTGGAACTCTCTTCGGCGCTGGCATTCGGGTCAACCGTGCCATGGCCTCCGAGAAAGCGAACGTCATTCATCATCGAGTTTGTGGAAGCGCCCCATTTCGCGGCGACAGCGCGCGGATTGACGCCGTTGGTATAGAGCCCGATGCCGGTCACGATATTCGTTCCACCTGCCGGAGTTTCGAGCAAGGGCTTGGGACTGCCTACCCCCTGGAAGGCTGGCGTCGCATCGGCAAGCAAAATCCTGGTTACGCTCGGATGCAGACCGATCAGAACCGTATCGGGTCTTAGCATGATGGTGTCTGTGACGCGATACTGGCCGGAAGGCAGGTAGATCGCGCGATGCTGAGCGATGGCTTTTTTGATGACCTCGGTGTCGTCCGTGACACCATCGCCGACGGCACCAAGCGCGCGAAGGTTGCTCCAGGTGGCGATCGGCGGTAAGTCGGAAACATCGGACTTGACCGGTTCCGGAATGGCCGGCAGCACGGATGTGTCATATACGTCGCGAATCTCGGGCGCTGCTCCGAGTTCGTCATAATGAAGTCCATGAGAAAAAGTTCTGACCTGATAGATTTCTGCCGGAGCCGTAACCTTTTTTCCGCTTTCGCGGTATGCGACGAAAATGGGAACAGCCTTGCAGGCGACGTTCTCGAGGTTGATCTCGGTTCGAGCATTGTTTTCGTTACTAATAATCACGGCTGGGCCTGACACATCTTCGAAGCGTCCATCTTTGACCCAGAGTTCGTCAGAGTACTGGGGATCGATCGATATTGCGGTCGGGACTTGCTTGAAATGAGGACGAATCAAGGTGAGGCCGGCTTCGTGCTCTCGAATTGCGGCTACGCGCTGCCCCTCGAAGGTTGCATCGACGATGGTGAACTGCCATCCGGGCGAGGGCTTGCGAGTCCAGATGCCGTACTGCCCTCCGTAAAAATGGACGTCCTGGGCCACGTTGCCGCCGTCGTGAATTCCGGCAAGTCCTGAACCGATACGGAAATCCATGTGAGCGAGGAAGCAATGCTGGGCGTAGCGGGCGCGCACGCCGACTGCTCCCGGATTTCCGTCTGCTATCTCGATATCGAGGTTGCTGATCGCGGAATAGAAGGTGCCCGGGTTTGCATCCGGCGGAGCGGCGCCCGCATCGGGACGAGCTCCGGCGAAGAAGATCATGTACGCGGGGCCTTGCTGAAATGCGGGTGTATTCGGTGCGAGAACCAGTGCCGGCCGGGTATCGCCGAATCCGATCAAGCGAATTCCAGGCCAGACATAGATTGTTTTCGTCAGCCGGTATCGGCCAGATGGAATAAACAGGATCCCCTGATTCGTCTGTTCCTGAACCTTGTTGATGGCCTGCTGAAGCGCGGCCGTGTCGTCAGCGATTCCGTCGCCCTTCACGGGAAAATTGTCAGGCGTGAGATAGACGGCGCGGGGGTCGTCGAGCCGTGCCGGGTAGTAAGAGACTGCGAAGAGTGGCACACAGCAGCACATCCATACAGCTGCGAGAAGAGTCTTCATGATGGCGATCGTGTTAAGCGAGTGCTGCGAATTCGCAAAGCGACTTCGATCTCGAGGTCAGGCGTGGACAACTTCGGAGGCGTGCGAGCCGCTACTTTGTTGGATTCGGATCGTCGTTCTCGTCCTTGACTTGATCGCGATGCAAGTCGCGGTAAATTTCCCGAAGCTTCTCCTTCATTTTTCGATATTTCTGATATTCCTCGATTTCGCGCTTGGCCTCGCTGGTGCGTCCCGTCTGACGGTAAATCGTGCTGAGACGGTAATGCGCGACGGCGTTGGTGGGGTCCAACTGGACGGCGCGCTCCAGAAGTGGCTCCGCCTTCTGCGGTTGGTCGCGTGACATCAAAACTTTTGCCAGTCCGACATTAGCTTCCGGATCGCCTGGCTCCAGCTGGAGGGCCCGGCTGTAATGGTCAAATGCCTTTGATAGATCATTCGACTGAAGCGCCATATCGCCCAGCCTGCGCTCCGATTGCTCGTCGCCCGGATTGGCCGCCAATGCGGCCTGGTATTCGCTTTCCGCTTCTTGCGCACCCTGGGGTGTTGCCAAAGTGCTGAGCATCTCGGCCAACTCGAAATGAATTCCCGGCAGCTGCGGATCGAGCTTGAGGGCCGCGCGGTAGTTTTCGATCGCTTCCGCAGTATTTCCGCGCTTGGCTAGTTCGTGTGCCATGGCCTGGTGCATGCGGGCAGAATTCGGGTCCACCACCGACAGGCTGAGGAGTGACTCATCCGCCAGATCTGAATAGACACGATAGGCGGTATAAAGAATGGTTCCATCCATGGGCGAGAGCTTTCTGAGAACCGCGACAGTGGCTGCCGCTTTCTCGAGATCGCCGGCATGGGAGTAGGTGTCGATCAGCTCCATGCCTGTCTCGATACGGATTTTCGTCTCCTGTACATTTGGAAATGCCTTTTCCAAATCGTGCCGGGCCGCTTCCATGTCACCGGTCCGCTTCTCGGCGATGCCCAGAAGAGCCTGCGTCTTCCATAACGTGGGCCGCAATTTCACCGCGGCACGAAGCTGCGGAATCGAATCGCTGTATGCTCCTTGAAAGAACAAAATCGCGCCGAGATTGCCATGCGCATCGGCGTTGTTTGGATCGATAGCCAGGATAGCCCTGAATTCTGGAGCTGCCAGATCGGGCCTGTTTTCTTTCAAAAATTCGGCGGCCTTGTGGCTGTGTGATTCAATTTGCTGTTCACGGCTTGTCTTTGACTGAGAGAAACTCGCCTGAAGTCCTGGAAGCAGCAGGATCCAAGAGAGGACAACAACTTCTACGGTTCGCATGGTTACGATTGTACGGTTGGACGCGTTTTTGAGATCGTATCGATCGCGTTTTGGAGGAGGCAGGACGGCACTTTTGTGCCGTCCATGTCTCTCCATTCCAACTCGGCTAGAAAGTGATACGCGCGCTGAGTTGGCCACTGCGCGGCTTCACGGCGACTCCGTTCCCCTGGGTTGCGTTGTTGATCTCTCCGAAGTTATTGCCTCCGAAGGTTTGACCGGGAATGCCGAGGCTGGGGTGATTCAGAGCGTTCACCCAGTCGGATCGCAATTGCAGGCGAACACGTTCTCCGAAGCGGAAGTCTTTTGCGATTGAGAGGTTGAGGACCGACAGCCGTGGACCCCGCAACGCGTTTCGGCGTTCGTTGCCGAATGCGAAAGGGACACCTGTTTGGCCGACAGCGGGCGGTGTCCAGGCATTGGCAAACGCGGCGGTGTTAAACCATTCATTTGGGTTTGGATTGCCGACGTTTGTGGAGGCAATGACGTTGGGAAACCAATTGCAACCGTTGTTTACGTCTCCGCCGGAGGCAGTGCCTCCGTCATTGGTAGCGCAGCCGGTAAGATTCTGGTTCAAGTTAGTGTTGTTGACCACCGTGAATGGAACGCCGCTCTGCGTGATAAATGTTCCCGAGACCCTCCAGCCGCCAACCGCTTCGTCTAATACGGAACTACCATTCAGATAGCTCTTTCCTTTGCCGAATGGCAGTTCGTAGGACGCATACCCTTTGAACGCATTCCGAATATCGAAGTTCGAATTCCCGTAATTGGCATGAGGATCGTTGCCAATTTGCCAGTACTGGGTTCCACCGCGACTGCCCCATCCTCCAGAATCCTGGTCATCCAGGAAATGTGACCAGACGTAGTTGAAACTGAAGAGCAAGCCACTGGAAAAGTGCTTGTTAACGGTGGCTTGCAGAGCGTTGTAGTTGGAAATACCGTTGTAGTTGTACCCGCTAAGGTTTCCCCAAGCCGGGAAGGGACGGATGTTCTGGACGAGGGTATTTGCTGCTCCGATGGCAGCTAAGCCGGCGGGGCTGGTGATTTGATTGACGTCCGTCCCGGTTTCCAGATGCTCGGCATGGCTCCCCACATAGGCGAGTGACGCCATATAGTCGCGTTCGAACTGATGTTCGACGCCCAACTGCCATTCCCTGATCTGTCCCGGCCTGACATCGTAGGGGACGAAGGTCTGATTTGAGGGGCTCGCAACATTGAGGTATTGCGAGACATTCTTCGCATTGGGAGAACCCACCACATAGTTCAGCACGGGGTTCGCTACGGATGCGGGCGCTGAGAGACTGACGAGCGGATTGGGGCCGGTCCCCGCATGTGGGTCCGTGGTATCACCTCTACTGGTGCCAAGACCTCCAAAGCCGATTCCGTTGCCGTAAACATCCTGGCTGAAGTTGTACGAATAGATTCCAAAGCCGCCGCGGACCACGGTGTCGTTCCTCATGGACCAAGCGAAGCCAACGCGGGGCAGGAAGATATTGCGAACTGGTTTTTGCAAGGTTGTGCGATTGTTCTGGGGAGCGAACCACAGCGATCCTAGCGTGCCATTCAGGGCTCCGCAGGGAACTCCGTTTTTATCGACGCTGCAGACCAGGGTGAGATTGGGATCGAACCCTCCCAGGCTATTGTTGATTTCACTGAATCCGGTGGTCGCGGTGTAGCGCAAGCCAAGGTTCAAGGTGAGATTCGGGCGCAGCTTGAAGTCGTCCTGAACAAAAAGTTGTGGACTCTTCAAACGCGCGTAGGACGTGGACTGGTTTGTCGCCTTCCAGCTTTGCACGTCGCCCAACAGGAAGTCGGCCAGGCCGGCCCCGGTCGTATTCGCCGCCGCTCCCTTTTGGGCGGTGTAGTTCCCCGAGAATGTGAACTGACCAGCATCGACATTGCCCCAGGGCGTCGTGTTGCCATCGCCCATCAGCACTTCCACACCGAAATGCAGGATGTGCCGGCCACGGACGAGGGTGAGTACGTCGGACGGATCATAGAGGTGCTCAATGTAGATGGCGTTCGTGCCGGGCGCCAAGCCGTTGCAGCAGGTGCCACCGCCCTGGTTGATGTTGATCGTCGGGAAAATGGTCGCCTTGGCGTACTGAAGACCCAGGGTGCCCGCCGCATCGAAGCCTTTGGTGTCGGGAACGAACCAGTTGCCTTGCTTGGTGTACGCCATGCGGAATTCGTTTACCAGCGTCGGACTGATTGTCCAGGTGTGGGTGAGTTGCACGTTGTAGCCGTCAATATCTCCGGAGAAGCAGTTAATCGGGCAGGGAAACGGTCCGTACTTGTTGACGCCGGGATTGTCTTTCTGGCTGATTGAAAAAGAAAGATGCTGCTTATCCGAGAGGTTGTAGTCAAGACGGCCAAAGTACCTGAGATTCGGGTTGGGAGTGGGCAGGATCGTAGAGAAGTTGTTGGTGAGCGCCCCCGGAGCACCTGAGTTCGGGGTAGGGTAATATCCCAGGATTTTCAGCGCCACCGGATCTACCCGGTTTGCCGGAATCGCGTTTACACCGGCCAGTGCGCCGGTGTTCTCGGCTGCGAATGAGGTGCGTCCCCCAAACGTCCCATCTGGATTTATTACTGTTGTTGCCGGATCGTAAAGGGTCGGGAGGCCAGGGGCGCTAAAGTCGAAAGCACCCGGGAACGCCGTCCCCATACCTCTTTCTGCCAGAGTTGGAGTTGTGCCCTCCGTTGGAGGATTGGAGTTGTTGTTATAAATCTTGTCGCGCACGAAAAAGAAGAACAGCTTGTTCTTAATTATGGGCCCGCCGATGGAGCCGCCCCATTCGTGATACCGCAGATAGGGAGCATTCGCCGGGGCTCCATTCACCCAGAACTTGGGGCGTGCATTCAACATGTCGTTCTGCCAATACTCATAGGCAGAACCGTGGAAGCGGTTGGTGCCGCTCTTAGTGATCTGGTTGAACACGGCTCCGCCGATGCCGTATTGGGCGGAGAATGATGAAGTCGTGATCTGCACTTCCTGCACGGCCTCGAACAGCGTATTGTCCACGTTGTTGCTGACGGGCAACTGAACGACGCCGCCATCCTGCAGGTAGTTGGCGTAGTTCGGCAGGTTTCCGTTAATGGAGACGGCATCGCCCGCGTTGTAGGCGCCGCTTCCCTCCGAGGAAGGAGCGGTGGCAGTGCCCGTAGCGCCAGGCAGCAGAACATTGAAATTCGCCCAATCGTTGCCCGTAATTCCGGCGCCGATCTGCGGCAACTCACCAATGGTCTTCGATTCCATGATCGCGCCGAGATGGGCGGTTTCGGTTTCCAAGAGCGGCGCGCCCTCCGCTTCCACGGTCACCGTTTCCGTTACCGCTCCGACTTCCAGACTAGCGTCCTCGGTGATCACATTTACCTGCAATGCGATGGGACCGCGCACCAGCTTTTTGAAGCCCGGCGCCGTGAAGCTGATGTTGTAGTTTCCGGTGGGGGTTGAAACCGTGTCGTAGATGCCGACTTCGTTGGTGACGAAAGTCTTCGTTTCTCCGGTATCGATATTTGTGAGAGTGACGGTCGCGCCGGGAACAGCGGCCCCTGCCGCCGTGACCGTGCCGCGGATCTCACCGGTATTCCTGCTCTGTGCGAATGCAGGCGAGACCAGGGAGAGAATGAAAGGAAGTGCAACAACCCAGCGGATGAAACGCATCATGGAGTTTCTCCTAAGCCGGAACTCGGCCGTCTTCAGGGACGGCCTGCTACTAAACTTCGCAATCTTTCGTCATTTGGGTGCGGCGTCTCGCGAATCATGGCGAAGCAACCTGTCTCGATCCCGGCCGAATTTCCCCAAATACCGATTCGGTCGCTGAAGACCTCGCCTTCCTGCTCACCCTGAAGTAGTACTTTCAGGTTATTTCCTGATCGCTGGGTTTTAGCTCTAGTGCCGTCATCTTGTCAAGAAAATAACGATATTCTAAGAACTATTTCTTCCGTTTTTGAACTGGAAGTATATTCTTCA
>Ga0307478_10003672_pt1 | contig 11291 bp, 15 predicted proteins | sample atmos_gasesECM4C_2_FD_203713 | JGI IMG/M metagenome (GOLD analysis project Ga0307478, IMG submission 203713) | Hardwood forest soil microbial communities from Morgan-Monroe State Forest, Indiana, United States - atmos_gasesECM4C_05 | ecosystem: Environmental > Terrestrial > Soil > Temperate...
AGCACGGCCGCGACCATCACGATCGCCGGGTTCAGGTCGGTGTAGGTCTTGAGCAGCAGCGCGGTCGTGTACGCGCCGATGGCCATGAGCGCGCCGTGACCCAGCGAAAGCTGTCCGTTGAGACCTGTCAACACGGTGAGGCCGGCGGCTGCGATCGCGATATAAGCAACGCTCGACAGCTGATAAACGAGAAAGGCGTTGACGGAGTCGAGAAGGTAGATCGCCACCCCCGCCAAGGCTATGAACACCACCGCGAGCACCGCGTGCGTGAGGAGAGTGCCGCGCGCGCCCAGCCTCTCGACGAGTGTCACGCGCGGCGCTCCGCGCTGTGCACGAACAGACCCTGAGGACGGACCATCAGAATCCCGATCAGGATCACCAGCGCGCCTATCGCCTCCAGGTCGCCGCCCAGGTATCCACCGACGTAGGAGAGCGCCAGCCCGATGCCCAGCCCGCCGACAAGGGCGCCGACCGGGCTGTCCAGCCCACCGAGCACGGCCGCCGTGAATCCGTAGACCAGGACCGCGTCCATGTTGTTCGGGTACAGCAGCAGCGTCGGCGCCACCAGCAGCCCGGCGATCGACCCTGTCAACGTGGCGATGGCCCAGCCCAGGGTGAGTAGCCGCCCGACCCGCACGCCGAGCAGCCGCGCGATGTCAGGGGCGAACGCGGTCGCACGCATGCGCAGACCGAGGCTCGTGAAGCGGAACAGGAGCAGCATCGCGCCCATGACCGCGAGCACGACTGCGATCGTGAAGATGTTGAAAGGCGAAAGCGCGATGAACACCCCGCCGACCTCAGTAGCGGCGATCGAGAACGGCGCCGGGAAGCCGCGGATCTGGGCTCCCCAGATCATCGGCACGACCGCCTCGAGGATCAGGAACAAACCCAGGGTCAGAATCACGGCATTGAGGGGCGGACCCTTCTCCACCCACCGCACGAGAAATCTCTCCGCGAGCGCACCGAGCAAGAGGCCGGCGATCAGCGCGCCGGCGAACCCGAGCCAGTAGCTGTCGGTCGCGCGGATGACCGCCAGCGCGATGTACGTGGTCGTCATGGCCAGCGCGCCCTGCGCGAAGTTGACGATGCGGGTCGCGCGCCAGATGAGGACCAGGGCAAGAGCGAGCGCCGCGTAGATCATCCCCGCCGCGATCCCGGTCAGCGTCAGGACGATGAAGTAGCTCATGGCATGCCGCCCTCAGTAGCCCAGGTACGCATGCCACAGCTCCTCGTTCTTCGCCAGCTCCCCCGCGGTGCGAGCCGCGACCGTGCGCCCGGCCGACAGCAGCACCGCCTCGTCGGCGATGGAAAGCGCGCTGCGCGCGTTCTGCTCGACGAGCAGCACGCTGATCCCACGCTCGGCGCACAGCTTGCGGACCGTGCGCATGATCAGAGTCACGAACTTCGGCGCGAGCCCGAGCGATGGCTCGTCGAGCAACAACAGATCGGCGCGGGACACGAGAGCGCGGCCAACAGCCAGCATCTGGCGCTCCCCGCCGGACAGAGAGTGAGCCGCGTTGTGCCGGCGCGCGGCCAGCGGAGGAAACATCTCCATGACCCCGTCGATCGCCTTGCGGCCGTCACCGCCGTCGCGGTGCCACATCTGCGCCACGCGCAGGTTCTCCTCGACCGTCAGCTCGCGGATCACTCCCCCACCCTCCGGCACCATGCTCACGCCGAGCCGCACGATCTCCTCCGGCGGCATTCCGATAAGGGCCCGACCTTCGTAGGTGATTCGGCCCGAGCGGGGTTTGATCAGTCCCGCGATGGCCTTCAGCAGCGTCGACTTGCCGGCGCCGTTGGGGCCGAGCACCGCGGTGATGCCGTGCGTCGGAACGGTGAGCTTGACGCCGTCCAGCGCGGTCACGCCGCCGTACGACACGTGAAGGCCTTCGACCTCGAGCATTCAGTCCGTCTTTGCCTGATGCGCAGCGCCCTCATCGGTCAGCTCCGTGCCGAGATACGCGTCGGTCACCGCCTTGTTGTGCTGGACCGCGTCTGGCGACCCCGAAGCGATCAAGCGCCCGAAGTCGAGGACGTGGACGTGCTCGCACACCGTCATCACCAGGTCGAGGCGGTGCTCCACCAGAGCGATCGACATGCGGTCGCGGAGCGACCGGAGCAGCGCGATGAGCTGCTTCTGCTCGTTCAAGGACAGACCGCTGGCCGGCTCGTCCAGCAGCAGCAGCGCCGGGCGCGAGATGAGAGCGCGAGCGAGCGCGACCCACTTCTGCACCCCGTACGGAAGCGTGACCGGGTAACGGTTCGCGCAGTCCTCGATGCCGAGCTCGCGCAGCTGCTCCATGACCTCTGCCTTCAGCGCCTTCTCGTAGCGGTCGGACCGCGGAAGGCCAAGAATCGCCGAAGCGAAACCGGGCGACGATCCGCGTCGCGCGCCGACCATCACGTTCTCGATGACCGTCAGGGCACGCCACAGGCCGAGTCCCTGCAGCGTGCGCGAGATGCCCATGCGGTTCAGCTCGTGCGGCCGGATGCCGTTGATGCGGCGCCCGTTGTAGGCGACCTCGCCGGCCGTCGGGTTGACCAGACCGCACACGACGTTGAACAGAGTCGTCTTGCCCGCACCGTTGGGCCCGATGATCCCGACGATCCGCCCTGCGGCCACGTCGAGGGTCACGCCATCGAGGGCCACCACGCCGCCGAAGCGGACGCTGAGCGACCGGACCTCGAGCGAGCCCGGATGCCCGGCGTCAGCGCCTACGGCGACGGCCTGGTTCAACCGCTGAAGAGTATTTGGTCGGAGCTCTGCCTTAGGGGATCCCGTTCGTGGGCATCGACTTCGACGCGCAGCTTCCGCATGCGGTCACGCCGCCGCTGACGGTCGCGGTGTACACCGAGCCGGTGTAGGTCGCGGCGCCATTCTGGATCACGGCCATACGGACGCCCTGGTAGCCGAGGTGGTTGCTCGAGCTGTACTGGAACGGAACCAGCCCAGGGCCCTGGTCGAGCTGTCCGTGCTCGAGCGCGTTGATCACGTCCTGCCGGGTCGGGTTGCGCCCAGCCTTCTTCATCAGCTGCACGAACGAGTAGCCCACGGCCATCCCGTACTCGACGTTGCCGTCGAACGGAAGCGACGAGATGTACTGGTCGTGGATCTGCTTGAAGAGTGTGATCCAGGGGCTCGAGGTGTCCGTCGTCGCGGGCAGGTAGCCCGATGTGACGATCCCGTTCAAAAGGCTCGCGCCCGCAGCGCCCTTGGAGAACGAGGTCACCAATCCCGCCAGCGTCGTCGGGTCGGCGCCAACGCTGCTCACCACCCATTTCGGGCTGTAGTGGAGCGCGGCCGCCGTCAACAACGTGAGGGCGGTGAACGCCGGGATCGTGTAGAGGACGACCACCTGCGCGCCCTTCGCCTGAAGCGTCGCGATCTGCGGACCCAGGTTCGTGTTGGTCGGGACGTACTTCTCCTTGTCGACGACACTGGAGGATGAGATCTGCGAGTCGAGACCCTGCACGCCGCCCTGGCCGAAGTCGTCGTCCTGGTACAGGTACCCGACCTTCATGCCCGAGTAGTTATCGTTGACGTACTTGCCGGTGATCTTGCCCTCGATGATGTAGTCCGGCTGCCAGCCGAACGTATCGGGGTACTTCGAGACTTGGTTCCAGCAGTCGCAGCCCGACGCAACGAACAGGTCGGGAACCTTCTGAGAGTTCAGGTAGTCGACGACCGCGAGGTGCGTCGGCGTCCCCAGGCCGTTGAAGATCGCGAAGACCTTGTCTTCGAGGACGAGCTTGTGCACCTGCGTGCTGGTGTTCTGCGGGTTGTACCCGTCATCCTCGTACAGATAGTTGATGGTCCGGCCGTTCACCCCGCCGTGGTCGTTGACCCACTTGAAGTACGCGTTTGAGGCCTGGGAGATCTCGCTGTAGCCCGGCGCCGCCGGACCGGTAAGGGGTTGGTGGCTGCCGATCGTGATCTGGGTTGCGGTGATCCCGGTCGCGGACGCGGTGTTGGTGCCTCCGCCGTTGGAGCTGCCGCCGCCACACGCCGCAACCAGCACGACCGCGACCAGCAGCGCCCTGGAGAATCGCGAACCCATGTCCCACCTCCCACGCAATTGGGACAACTCGTAGTTGCCCGTTCGGTTCACCGATAGTACTCTCGGCGAATCACGGCTGGCAAGAATCGAGTTCACGCGGGCAAGTCGCTGACCCGCCGCGAGGCCAAACAGCGCACACGACGGCGCCTGCTAGAAGCGGCCCGAACCGTCATCCTGGCCGGGGGCGAGGCGCGCATGTCCGCCAGCGTCGTGGCCAGGGAGGCCGGTGTCGCGGGTGCGACGTTCTACGAGCACTTCAGCAACCTCGACGAGCTGCTCCGTGCGCTCGCTGAGCAGCTTTTCGACGATCTACGCACCCAGCTCGCGGTCCAGCGGCGCGAGGCGCTCGAGTCTCCCAACGACGAGGAACGTCTGCGCCAGGAGTTCCGCACCCCGCTGGAGATTCTCTCGGCCAACCCGGACCTTTTCCGGCTCGCTCTGCGAGTGCGAAACAATCCGGGGTCGCCACTCGGCGATTCGAGCCGCCGCCTCACCGGAAACACCCGACGCGACATCGTGGCCGAGCTCGTCGCGCGCGGCTACCCGGCCACCACGCCGGGCGAGAAGCGGCGGCTCGAGATGATCGCGGACATACACATCGCCGCCACGGAGGTGATGACCATGGGGCACATCACAGGACGCTACCCCGATGTCGACGAGATCGCTGACATGCTGGTGCTGGTGACCCAGGGCACGCGCCTGGCTCGCGCGTGGCGCGACGACCCGGCGGTGGCAAGCCCGGCGCGATAATTCCGGTCGGTGCTCGAACGCTTCAAGCCCTACTGGCTTCACGCCTACGTGATGGTCTTCACCGCGCTCGGCCTGTTCGCCGACAGCCGCATCACCTCGCTGTGGCAGCAGGACCTCCTCGGCCTGCTGAGCTTCGCGGCGCTCTTTCTTGCCGCGCTCAAGGCACCGCCGGCGCTGCGGGTGCAGGTGTGGATATGCGTCGGGGTCGCGACCGGCTACGAGGTGTTCGGTTCGCTCATCTGGGGCATCTACCACTACCGCATGCACAACCTCCCGCTGTACGTGCCGGCGGGACACGGCATCGTCTACCTCTTCGGACTGCTCGCGGCGCAGACACCTTTGATCCAGCGTCACGGGCGCCGGGTTGCTTACACCGTGCTGGGTGCGGCCACAGCGTGGGCAATGCTCGGCGTCACGGTCATGCCCGCGTTCACCGGGCGCGTGGACGTGCAGGGCGCGATGTGGCTGCCCTACCTCGCGTGGTTCCTGCTCCGTTCGCCGCGCTGGCCGGTGTTCGCCGCCATCTTCGTCATCGTCGCGGAGCTGGAGATCTGCGGCACCGCGTTCGGCGACTGGTACTGGGTGCCGTACGCGCCATGGACACACATCCCATCCGGCAACCCACCGTCAGTGGTGGCCGGCGGCTACTGCGTCATCGACGCGACCGTGCTCGTGCTGACGTGGGCCTACAGGGTCGGCTTGAACACCATCATCACGAGGATCAAGGCCACGCCCACACCAGTGCCGATGCCAAAGATCATCGCGCGCCTGTCGAGGCGCATGTACTCGGAGGAGGTGATGTCTCCCGAGACAGCGAGCCTGACCTGATTGCGCAGCGAGAGGCTGTAGACGACCGCCATTGCGGCCACCACCGCGAACAGGATCAACGCAAGAACGATCCACAGCTTGAAACCCCAGCTGCCGGCGAAAACCATGATCAGGCCGGTAATCAGTACGACTCCATATGATGGATTGGCGACGCGGTCGTCTATGAACTTGATTCCCTTCAGGGCAAACGCTGTGTGGGATGTATCCCGCCCCACTCGCGCGTTCCACACCCCATACGTGATATTGGCGCCAACCGCGGTGATCGCCGCCAGGATGTGGATGAACTTCAGAAGCAGATAGAACGAGAACATCTCAGCTCAGCTCCACGGTTGCATTGCCGACAGTTGTACGTTTCCCATCCTCGTCTTCTCCCCAGACCTCGAGCTCTACGTTTTTTCCGTCAATGCGCGTGACCTTTCCCCGGCAGTGGAACGGGTGCCCCGGGAGGTCGATTCCGCGGTAGCTCACCTCGAACGTTTTCAAAGTTGCCCCATCGCCGATCCAGTCGGTGACGAGCTGGCCGAGAAACGCCGCCTTCAGCAGGCCGTGCAGGATTACCCCGGGGAGCCCGACGCTCCGCGCGTACTCCTGGTCGTAGTGGATCTCGTAGAAGTCGCCCTGCGCGCCGGCGTACTTGACGAGTTGGCGCGCCGTCGGATGCTTGATGAGCTCCGGAATCTCTTCGCCGACGCGCACGTTCACCTGCGGATCATCGTTCCGCGCAGTCGTGCCACGAGCTCGCCGCGCTGATTTGAGTAGTCGGTCTCGAAGATGATGAAGAGAAGATTTCCGGTCGACCCTGGCTTGTCGTAGACGTCGACGACGCGACCCTTCGCGGTGACCTGGTCGCCGATCATGACCGGCGCGAAATATTCGAACCGATTCCCCCCGTTGAGCCAGCCTTTGCCGTAGACCTCGGCGTCGCTGAGGTGCACTGTGACCGGCGCGATCGCAACGAGAAAAGTCGGGGGCGCCTCCGTGTCCCAGCGTGGATTGGGGTCGCCGATCGCTTCGACAAAACGCCGTACGTGCCCCGCCTCGACGGTCGCCGTCACCTCAGGACCGTCGACCCCGATCCGCGTCTTGACCAGGGCGATCGCCTCGGCGGTCGTGATCATCGGCCGCGCGGGAGACCGAGCACGCGCTCGGCGATGATGTTGCGCTGAATCTCGGACGAGCCGGCGTAGATCGTCTCCGCCTGCGCCCACATCCAGCCGTACTGCCAGCGACCGTCCTCGATGGCGAGCTCCGAATCAGGCGCGAGGGCGCCGTACATGCCCTCCACGCCGACCGCGACTTCCTGGAGGCGTTTGTCCATCTCGCTCCAGAAGAGCTTGGTCACGCTTGCCTCGGGGCCAGGGGCATTACCGTGCTGGGCCCTGGTCAGGTTCCGCAGTCCGATCAGTCGAAACACGTGTGCCTCGATCTGCGCCTGGGCGATCTTCTGTCGGGTGGTGGCATCGGAGCCCGCTCCGCGGTCGCGGGCGAGCGAGGCGAGCTCGGCCACCGCGCGCTCGAAGCGCGCGGCCTGCGCGAGACCTCCCCGCTCGAAGCCGAACACTGTCATCGCGATCTTCCAGCCATCGCCGGGTTGGCCGACGAGGTCGCGATCTTCTACCTCCGCGTTGGATAGAAAGATCTCGCAGAACTCTCCGCCGCCGGTCATCTGCTTGATGCGCCGGACCTCGACCCCGGGCTGGTCCATGTCGATCAGGAAGAATCCAATTCCCCTGTGCGCCTCTGCGCTCGGATCGGTTCGCGCGAGCAGGAAGCTCTTCTGCGAGTAGTGCGCGCCGCTCGACCACGTTTTCTGTCCGCTCAGCACCCACTTGCCGTCGCGTCGGTCGGCCTTTGTTCTGAGCCCGGCGAGATCGCTGCCCGCATCGGGCTCGCTGAATCCCTGGCAGAAGACAAGGTCGCCGCTGAGGATCTTGTCGATGTAGGTCTGCTTTTGCCAGTCGCTGCCGTGCGCGAGGAGGGTCGGCGCGAGGAGCGTCACCCCGAGGCGACCAAGGATGCCGGGCGCGCCGGCCTTCGCCATCTCCTCCTGGTAGATCGCCTGCATCACCGGCGTGGCGCCTCGACCGCCCACCGCCTTGGGCCATCCGAGCTTCAGCCAGCCGCCCTCATAGAGCGTGCGCTGCCACCGCAGCTGCAGCTCGGTGTCTTCCTCGTCGCGATAGCCCCCCTTTCCGTCCTGTCGCCAATCGCTTGGAAGGTTGGACTCGAGCCAGGTTCGTACCTCGGTCCGAAAGGCTTCCTCCTCGGTCGTGAAGCCGAGATCCACGGTGTCGAGGATAGCTGGAGGCGGCATGAAACCCGAGGGCGCCGCCCTCCTCCGACGGGGTCGCCTGACGCCAAACATCCCGAATTCCCCGTGGATTTGGGGCGTTTGACGCCAAACGCCCAAGAGAGTGCGATGGGTTTCAGGCCGCTTCGATTGAGGCAAACTGGATTTGATGGCTGCCGAGGTCTTATGCGGGCGGTGCGGTGCGCTGCTCACGAACCCGAATGCGCCGTGCCCGCGGTGCGGAGCGCCCGCTTCAGGCGGATACGCGGCACCCGCGCAGCAGCGGGTGCACAAGAGCCCGTTCCTTGCCGCCACGCTCGCGATCGTGCCCGGCCTCGGCCATTTCTACCTCGGACACAACCTGAAAGGGCTCGCCTACCTCGTCGGCGTCGGCGGTCTCCAGTTCTTCGGCTTCGACCTCGACCTGACGGTGATCGGCGCGGCGGTTGGCGTCCCGATGGAGCTGGGCGGCGGCGCGCTTTGGCTCTTCAGCATCGTCGACGCCTACCGCACCGCTAAGCAGATGGAGCGGTTCAGCTACTAGCCGCTCCGGCGCCTCCGCGTCGTCGCGCGCTTGCGTCGACCGTTCGCTGGAGCAGCTTTGGTGCGAGCCCGAGCGGTCTTTGCGCCCAGCGCGCGCTGCACGCGGCGCGAGAGCGTCTTGATGCCGCGCTCCACCGTTTTACCCGCGGACGATTTCTCCGCTTTCGCGGTCAGGCTCGCGACCTGGCGCTGGAGCTGACGGTTTTTCTTGATGAGCTCGGCAACCATCGAGTTGAGCTGACCGACCAGGTCGCTGCCACCCGCGCGCGGGCGCGTGGTCTTGTTCTTGGAACCGGGCGGGCGCCCGCGCCGGCGAGGCGAATTTTGCTGTGCTTCCTCAGGTGCCATTTTTGACTCCCATGAATAAAGAGAAACGAGCGCAGCAAATCATAGCTGCGCTCGTTGGGAATGAAATTCAGGCTGCTGCGAGAAGCTGCTGTTTGGAGAGGCTTTTCAATCCTTCGCGTGCAAGTTCATGCGCGGGATTTGCTTTACGACTGACATAACGGACGACGCGCCAGCCGCGCCGGCATCGTTCGCGCACTTCATGAACCGCGGTGCGAAAGCTGTCACTCGACGGCATTCGGCTGCGCACGACGGGGGCGCAATCAGTGCGCACTATCACGCGGTGATAGGGCCAGCGCGCGGCTGCAAGATCGAGCGCGCCCGCGCAAACGTGTGCTTCGAGCTGCGCCGATCCGCCGACATGCGAAAAGCCGAACGATTCCGTGTAGACGGCGCGCCCTCTAACAAAAACGGCCAGGCCACATCCGGCCCGGCCGTGCTTGTCCAGCGCGGCGTCCACGTAGATAACCAGGCACTCCCGCAAACTGCATTCCTCCCGTATGGCGGTCGGGGTGGCTCGGCCAACCCGCCAGGATTTCGGAAGAGCCTAACACTATGTTGCGGGCTTGTCCGTTGCGGAACGCAACATCTGGGGTCAGTCGGCCGGCGGCAGCTCTGTCCCCATCGCGTGATAGCCGCCGTCGACGTGCACGAGCTCGCCGGTGGTCATGTCCAGGTAGTCGGAAAGCAGCGCGGCGACGGCCCTTCCGACCGGGGAGCGGTCCTGCAAGCTCCAGCCCAGAGGAGCGCGCTTCTCCCACACCTCCTCGAAATCCTTGAATCCGGGGATGCCGCTCGCGGCAAGGGTCGCCAGCGGACCCGCGCACACCGCGTTGACTCGGATCTTGTGCCGCCCCAGGTCGCGCGCCAGGTATCGCGTCACCGATTCCAGCGCCGCTTTAGAAACGCCCATCCAGTCGTATTTCGGCCACGCGGTCGTTGAATTATCAAAATCGAGCGTCACCATCGACCCCCCGTGGTCTTTCATCAGTGGTAGAAACCCACGGGCCATTTCCTTGAAAGAAAATGCGCTCACCTGGAGCGCGGTCGCCACGCTTTCCCAGGGAGTGCTCAAGAACTTGCCGCCGAGGGCGTCTGCCGGCGCAAACGCAACCGAATGCACGAGACCGTCGAGCCTGTCCCACCTTTTTGACGTTGCCTTGAACGCGTCATCGATATCGGAAGGCTTCGTCACGTCCATTTCCAGGATTTCAGGCACCGGATCGAGCTTCTTGGCAGTCATCTGCGTGATGCTCATCATCCGGCCGAAGCTCGTGAGCAGAATCTCTGCGCCCTCGCGCTGACATTCCTGCGCGATGGCGAAACCGATGCTGCGCCGGTCCGACATTCCCGCGATGAGAATTCGCTTCCCTTCCAGAATCATGGGCGAATACTAGGCCTCGGAGCCTGTCGCCACGGGAAGGTCGCGGTTCGACCAGTCGCTCCACGATCCCGCGTAAAGGCGCGCGTTCTTCAGCCCCGCGATCTCCATCGCGAGCAGCTGCTGCGTGGCGTTGACGCCGGAGCCGCAGTAGAAGACAGCGCCGTCGTCCACGCCCAGCGCCCCGAACTGCCGGCGCAGCTCGCCCGGTGTTTTGAACCTGCCGTCGGACGCGAGGATCTCCGTGTACGGCAGGTTCCGCGCGCCCGGAATGTGTCCGGCCTTCGGGTCGATCGGCTCGGTCTCGCCGCGGTACCTCTCGCCCGCGCGGGCGTCGATCAAAGGAACCCCGCGCAGCGCGCTCACAGCCTGCCAATCCAACACGCGTGACATGTCCGGCCCGGTTGCCGTGAAGTTGCCACGATCAACGGATTGCGCTTCGGTCTCGAGAGGCGAGCCCCACGCCTGCAGGCCACCATCGAGCACCACCTGGGCGCGATGCCCGAACAACCCGAGCAGGAACCAGAGCCGCGACGCGGTCGGCGCCGCTGTGTGGTCGTCGTAGACCACGACCCGCGAATTCGAGCTCACGCCCGCTCGCCGCATCTCCTCAGCGAACTGCTCAGCAGCCGGCAGGGGATGCCGTCCGCCGCCCTCTGCGCCAGTCACCGACTCGAGCTCGACGAACACGGCGCCCGGAATGTGCCCGCGCTCGTATTCATCGCGGCCATTGCGACGGAGCAGGTACCAGCGAAAGTCGATGACACGCACATCGGGGTCATGCAGGTGCGCGCGCAACCAGATCGCGTCGACCAGCGGTCCGAACGCCATCAGGAATGGACCACCCGGGTGTCGTGACAGAAATGGATCGCGTGCGGGTGGGAGGCATGCAGCTTCTCCAGCGATCGCGTCCATGCATCTCGGTCCGCATGCTGGCCCGGCCACGAGGAAAGGTCTGCCTTGTCCGCATCGCGGTAGATGTCGGCGGTGTAGGCAGCGTCGCCGATCATCACCGCGGCGCCACCAGCGGCGTCGACCAACACGCTCTGGTGTCCGACCGTGTGGCCGGGCGTCGCCACCACACGCACGCCTT